>Ga0137364_10000738_pt1 | contig 14123 bp, 11 predicted proteins | sample SagtaG_10_FD_104798 | JGI IMG/M metagenome (GOLD analysis project Ga0137364, IMG submission 104798) | Vadose zone soil microbial communities from Sagehorn Ranch, Mendocino, California, USA - Sage1_L_20_16 metaG | ecosystem: Environmental > Terrestrial > Soil > Vadose zone | place: USA... | reverse complement strand
TTGCCCCTGGATCAACAGGAACGTGAAATAATGCGCGAAGTGATAGCCGATCGCGATCGGCACCAGGCTCAAGGCGAAGCTGCGTGCGATGGCAAGCGGGGAGAGCCGCTGTTGCGTGACGGCGCTCATGACCGCGCTGACCCCGACATAAGCGCCGCAGAATATGAGCCAGAAGGCAATGAGCCCCGCCGTTCTGATCGTCACGAGCCGCAAATCGCCCAGGGTTGAAAGGTAAGGCGCGATCGCGCCCTCGAGCTTGCCCCATTCCGGCGTGGCCAATGCGCCGTCGTAGAGCACGGCTGCGAGCAGCAGCAGCACGAACGCCATCATCGAGGTCGAAACGTCGCGGCTGTCGAGAAGCCCGGCCCCGAACGGCCGCAGCCACAACTGGCGGCTATCGCCGGTTCGCATATCGAGCGGCGCAAAGCGCGCGAATGTGCCGAACACCGCCGTGAAAACCTCGCCGTGCGCGAGCCAGCGCTCGCGGCCGAAGCAAACCATGCCGGCGAAGGTCAGAGCGGAATAGGCGAGCGCGAGCGAGGCGATGAGGCGAGGCACCGCCGGATTAGGATACACGAGCTCGAGCCAGGCAAAGGCGAGCAGCAGAACAAATGCGGGCCACAGCCCAAGCACCGGCGGGTAGCGCAGACCCAAGCTTAGTTCGCGTCGCCCGGTGATTGCCTCATTGATCGTCTCGATCGCCTCGAAGATCGTGCGCCACGGATTGATCAGGGTCCAAACATTGCCGACGAATGCCGAAACATAGGCGAGACCGACCCAGATGATGATCCACAGCATGGTCGGCGCGATGTTGCGATAGGGATTCTGATCGCCGCGCAAGCCGGCAAGGATGGTGATGATGAAGGCGGCGAGGGCGAGGAGCTTGAGCGCGAGCACAAGCGGTGGGCTTGCGATCCACCGACCGAGCGGCGCAGCCAAGAGGTCGATGCGCGGATAGGTTTGCGCGCGCGGCACCTCCCGCACGAACAAGCCGACAATGAGGAACGACACCACGATGGCTGCCGCCACCCCGGCGACGTAGAACGACAGCGGGATCGGCAGGTCATAGCGTTGGCCGAAGCCGTGTGCGCTCGCCGGCGTCGCCAGACATGTCAGGAGAGCAGCGGCGAGCGCGCGCAAGCCGGCCGTCATTGAACAGGGGCGAGCGCCGCTCAAGGATAGACCTCGATGGTGACCAGGGTGTCCCCGTGCGTATGGGCGCCCGACGGCGTTCTGCCAAGGTGCGGTTCAACCGTGAAGCGCCCGGTGGCACGCGCCGTAAAGGTCATCTCCGTGATCGTGCCCGGCTTGATCTCCCGCTCGATGTCGTAACCATGAAGGTGCACGGTGATCGGCTTGTCCGTGCTCCATTCGAGCTTCACCACGTCGTTCTGCTTGACGCGGATGAGCCGCATGTCGTCCGGAACGCGGCCGTTGGTAATGCGCAGCGCGTAGGTGACCTCGGCGGCGTGGGCGAGGAGCATCGGCGCCAGACTCAAGATGAGCGCCAGCATCAATGCTGGTGGAGGGCCAAAAATGTTCGCACGCCGCGGCATTCAGCGCCCCGCGGGCAGATCCGAGATCCGGTTGAGCATCCAGCCCGCCTCGTAAGGCGATGGCAGCAGGGCCGGGTCGCCGACGGCAAAACCCATGAGGCGACCGAACGGATCGGTCATGCCGCCGATTGGATTCCAAGCGGCGGCGGGATTGGCATCGATGCCGAGCGCGAGCCAGCCGTTCCAGGGGAAATCCTTGAGCTTCACCGTGCGGATGAATATCGGCGAATGAAGACCGGCGAGCGAGTCGTAGCCGATGTTCTCGATGCCGGCGGAGAACTCGACGTTGACGTACTCGCGCTTGATCGTATAGCCGGCGACTATTTTACGGCAGTCGGCGGTGAGCAGGCTGACGAGCTCGCGCTCCAGATTGATGCGCTCGACGAGGGACGTGTAATCACCGCGCTTGAGGCGCTGCGCATCGGATTGAATTCGCTGCATCCGGTCCGGCTCACTCGCATTATCGGCGAGGAGCCGCTCGGCTTGAAACCAGCCTGTTCGCACCCACGGCGGCGCGAGCCAGCCATTCATGGAAAACATGGCCGACGCCACCAGTTCGGCCGCGTCGACTTCGGCGACCTCCACATCCCAGTCGGCGTCGCGGACGGACCACTCCGGATGAAGTTGTGCAAGGCGCCCCAGCACCGCGATCTTGAGATTGTCGGCCGGTGTTTGCGCGAACCGCGCGCGGGCGGCCGCCGCGAGGTCGGCATGGTGAAGATAGTCGCCATGGAACGGCGTGACGGGATAGGGATGCGCAACGAAATCGTCTTGGCTCGCAAGCGCGCGCATGACCGTGCCGGCGACGGCGCAGGCGTCGTTCTGCGCGCGTGGGGATGAAGGATTGGCGCGCACGAGGATGAACGAGCCGAGCGACTCGACGGCACGGATCTCGGCGCCCGGCGCGCGCGACAAGCTCAGGCCACGCCCGATATAGGCCTGGATCTTGCCTTCGCGCAGCGCTGGCGCCGCCTCCTCGGGAGCGAGCGACCTGATGTCGATCTCATGCGGATAAAACGACGGATAGATCGGCAACTCATGCCCACCCCGGGCAACACCGAAGACGGCGACCGCGCCGAGGATCCAAACAAGTTTCGTAAGCCATTTCATCTCGCGGGGCTTGCCTCACGGAGGGGAGCTTAAGTCCGCTTGGGGGGCGCTGCGGACACGGACTGGGGACCGACCGTCGTCGCTTTCGGCGCGACTGACTCGAAGCGGTCATAAACCAGATCGAAATCCCGCAGCGCAGCGGTCTCTTGTCCTATTGAGTGTGCCATCCTTTCGGTCAGGCGACGAACGTGGGCGGCCGTTTGCTCGCCCATGGTTGCGCCTCTTCGAGCTCATACGCCAGGGCCAGCAAAATCGCATCGGCGCCCATCCGGGCGGAGAACTGACTTCCCATCGGCAAGCCATTTGCATCCCAGTGCAACGGCACCGACATCGCCGCAGTACCACAGACGTTATGCAATGACGTATAGGCCACGTAGTCGTGGAGAATTTCGTCGAGCTCCTTGAACGGGAACTTCGACTGATCGCGCATGCCTATCTTGAACACGGGAGCGCGTGCTACCGGCGACAGGAGGACATCCCAGCTTTGGAAGAACTGATCGAGCGCCGCCGTTGCCGCCGTCAATACCGGCAGCGCAGTAGCGATTTGCCGCTTGAAGCGACCGTTGCGCAGGGCCTCCTCGCGAAGACCAAGCGCGCGGGACTCGAATGCGTCTTCCAGCCTCGCGATCCCGTTCGCCTTGGCGATTGCATCCACGGCTTTTGCGACCTCGACGTTGGCTAGCTGCCGGGCCGCCGTATCAACCCTAGCCTGATCGAGCGGCACATTCGCCTCATCGACCGTGTGGCCAAGTTCCCTGCACAGCCGCGCCGTAGCGGCGATGGCCTTTCTCACTTCAGGATGAGGAGCCTCGCCCCGCGTGCCCTCATACGTCAGTGCGATCTTGAGGCGCCTACGCGATTTTGCCGACACAAAGCCGAGCTTGGGTAGCCGCGTGCTCGGATCCTCCACGAGACTAAGGTACATCGCGGTGTCTCTCACGCTGCGGCTGATGCAGCCATCGACAAGCCGCGGCCACGGCGAAGCACCGAATCCTCCCGGCAGCAGGCGTCCGCGCGAGGCCTTCAGACCGAACAGCCCGCAATGCGACGCTGGCAAGCGGATCGAACCGCCCCCGTCGGTGCCGTGTGCCAGCGGCAGGATACCGGCAGCGACGCATGTCGCCGATCCACCGCTCGATCCGCCGGGGCTGTAATCGAGATTCCACGGATTGCGCGTCGGCCCGTACAGCGCGCTTTCTGTGCCGTCGATCAGCCCCATCTCGGGCATGTTGGTAACACCCAGCACAATGAGCCCGGCCTGCTCAGCCGCGGCAAAGAACGGCCCTGTCTGATTAGGGACTGCAGCGCGCAGCGCCCGCGATCCCCGAGTCAGCGCAATTCCGGCGATCACAGCGTTGTCCTTGACCAGGAAGGGTACGCCGGCGAGCGGACGGTCGCTCATGATGGCTTGTGATGCCTGCTGCCGCGCGCGCGCGTAAGTCTTGCAGATGACAGCATTCAGCTTGGGATTGACAGCTTCGATCTTGCGGATCGTATCTTCGACCACCTCTGCCGGCGTGATCTGCTTGATCCGGATCAGTTCTGCCAATCCCATGGCGTCGTAGGATGAAAGATCGAAGAGTGCGCACGCCACCCCAGCCCGCGACGCTCCGGCAAGGCGATCCGACGTCACGCACTTCGCCCTTTGCTGCGGGATTGCTTGTTATTGCAACGTGAGCCCGATCTCTTTGATGACAGGCTTCCACAATCGCCGCTCGCTGCGAATGAACTCCGCTGTGTCCATCGGCGACATCGGCCGGGGATATACGCCGAGCGTTTCGAATTTCTCCTTGACTTCTGGCTGTTCAAGGGCGTCTTGCAAGTCTCGGCTGACCTTGGCCACGATTGCATTCGGCGTTCCGGTGCGGGCCATCAGAGCGAACCACGCTGCCACCGCGAATCCCGGGATCGTCTCGGCCACGGTCGGCACGTCGGGAAAATTCGGCAGCCGCGTCGGCGACGTGACCGCGAGCGCCTTGATCGCGCCTGCTTGAAGCGCGCCGGCAAGGGCCGATGGGCCCTCGATGATCATCGGCAACGTTCCGCCCATCACGTCTTTGAGGCCCGCTGCAGCCCCGGGATAGGGAACAAATGTCAGCTCGATGCCGGCGCGCACACGAAAGAATTCGCCAGCGAGATGCGGGAAGCTTCCGCGATTGTTGGCCGCGTAAAAAATTTCTCCTGGTCGTTTTTTTGCCAGCACGATGAGCTGCTCCAACGTAGCGGCGCCCAGCGCCGGAGACACCGCGATGATCATGGGCGATTGGCTGACCAGTCCGATTGGCGCGAAATCGCGTTCAAAGTCCACGGGCAAATTTGGTTGCGTCTCCGGCAATATCACGAGAGCGGTGGAAGTCGGCATGTAGAGCGTGTAGCCGTCCGGTTGAGCCGCCGCGGCGGCTTGTGCGGCAACGAGCCCCGCGGCGCCATTGCGGTTGATGATCGCGACCTGCCGCCCCCAGCGTTGGGTGAGGCGATCGGCGACGAGCCGCGCGACCACGTCGGGGCCACTGCCCGCGGCCGTTTGGATGATGATCGACACGTATCGAGACGGATACGCCTCGTCGTTGGCCGGTGAGCCGGTGGCCGATGTGCCGAGAAATGCGACCGAGCAAAGCGCTTGCAACAGCGTGTGTGCTTTCATGGTGATATGCCGTCTTCGAGGGTCCGCGCTCGCCGCGGCCGCATCGCGCGACGGCGCAAGCGGACCATCCCCAACCACAACGATAGCCGCACGACCTATAATGAACATTTCTATTTTGTGCTAAGGCTATCACGAATTTTCATGAGGGCTGGTCCATGGACTTGGACGACCGGACTCTTCGCCGCCTTAAGCTCAGCGATCTTCGTTTATTCCATGCCGTCGTGCAGTGGGGCGGCATGGCCAAGGCCGCCGCGCATCTGCACATCTCGCAACCGGCTGTTTCCAAGGCGATCGCCACGCTTGAGCAGACCCTTGGCGTCCGCCTGCTCGAGCGCCATTCGCAGGGCGTCGAGCCGACACAGTTTGGCCGTGCCCTGCTCAAGGGAGGAATTGCCGTTTTCGATGAACTGAAGCAGAGCGTCAAAGAGATTGCATTCCTTGCCGATCCGACGGCCGGCGAACTGCGGGTCGGCTGCACGGAGCCTCTGGCGGCAGGGCTTGTGCCGACGGTCATCGATCGGATTCTGCGGGAGCACCCACGAGTCGTCTTTCATGTGGTCACCGCTGACCCCGCGACTTTGATGGAGCGCGAATTGCGAGCGCGAAACATCGATGTCGCCATCGCTCCGACCGCAGAAATTATTTCCGCCGCCGACGTAGATGTGGAGACGCTGTTCGACGACCGGCAAGTGGTGATGGCGGTGCCACAAAACAAATGGTTTCGTCGGCGCAATATTACACTCGCCGATCTCGTCCACGAGCCGTGGATCCTACCGCCGGCCGACAGCGTCATTAGAGCATCGATCATCGAGGTGTTCCGCACCAGCGGGCTCGCTCCGCCGCGCAACCACGTGGTCACCTTTTCCATCACGCTGTGCTATCAACTGATGGCGAGCGGGCGTTTCCTCGCGATGCTTCCCCTTTCCATGGCGCGTTCGCACGGAGGTCTGCCGCTGAAAATTTTGGACGTTGGCTTGCGCGGAATTCCGCGCCCGACCGGTATCATCACTCTGAAGAAACGAACGCCCAACCCGTTGGCCCGAGTGTTCACAAGCTCCGTTCGCGAACTCGCCAAGCCGTTGGCAAGGGGACGATAGCGCTCAGGCCGCCACTGCGGTGCACTTCATCGCGAATTCAGTTTGCCTGGGACTAAACCGTGATTTGCTACGGTGCATGAGTCCGCTTGTGGCGCATCGCGTCAATCCGCAGCAACGCAGCATTTCGGTCGCTTTCGGAGTGACGCGGACATTGACGGCGCTGCGCACAGAGCCGGATTTATGAGTGCAGGCCCTCGCCTCAGCCGCGCAGCGTGCGCATGACGGCGTCGTTCGCCAGCGCTTCCTGCGGCGTGCCTTGGAAGATGATCTCGCCCCGGTCGATGACGTAGAGGCGATCGGCAATGGCGGCCGCGCTGGTCAGATTCGACTCCGCGAGCAAAAGCGAAATGCCCAACCCCTTGATCATCATGACGGCGTCGCGAAAGCGCCTCACCACCACGGGCGCCAAGCCCTCGAAGGCCTCGTCGAGGATCATCAACGACGGCGCGAGCGCCATGGCGCGTGCAATCGACACCATCTTCTTCTGCCCGCCGCTGAGATTGAGCCCCGGTCGGCTCAAGAATTGGCCGACTTCGGGAAAGACAGTGAGTGCCTGCGCCTGAGCATCGACGCCAGTTGCGGCGCCGCGCGCGGTCTTGTCGGAGAGCCAGCGGCTGATCATGAGGTTCTCGGCCACCGTGAGCTCCGGAAATATGCCGGAATTCTCCGGCGCATAGCCGATACCGCGCTTGGCGCGTTTGTGCGGCGGCAGGCGGGTAATGTCCTCGCCGCGGAAGCGAATCCGACCGGAGCGCACCGGCAGCAGGCCGGTGATGCTCTCGATGATCGTGGTACGCCCGGCCCCGTTGCGCCCCACCAGCGAGACGACCTCGCCGTCGCCGACCTCGAGCGTCACGCCGCGCAGGATGTGCGCCGGCCCGCGAAAGGTGTTGACGGCCTCGACCTCGAGCAGCACGTGCTTTCCTTCGCCAGTTCAAGCCGAGAGCGGCGCGCCGAGAAGAATGTTGGCGACGTTCTTGTTCGCCCTGATCTCTTGCGGCGTCCCGTCGGCGAGGAATTTTCCTTCATGCATCATCACGATGCGATCCGAATAGCGGAACACGACATCCATGTCGTGCTCGATGATCACGGCCGTGACGGCACCGGCGCGCACGACCGAGGAGACGGTATCCATGATTTGCGTCTTCTCGCGCGTGCTCACTCCGCTGGTCGGCTCGTCGAGAAAAAGAAGTTTCGGGCGCAGCGCGTAGGCAAGCGCCACGTCAAGCAGCTTGCGCTCTCCTTGCGCCAGGCCGCCGGCCGGCACCGCGCTCTTGGCTGCAAGACCGAATTGGCTGAGCACGTCGAGAGCTTCGCGGCGCACGTCGCGGTCGAGGTCCGCAAGCGCCGCGATTTTCACGATCTTGCGCTCACGCGAGAAAATCGACAACGCGACATTATCGAAGACGGTAAGCACATCGAACAGGTTGACGATCTGGAAGCTGCGGGCGATGCCGGCTCGGATGCGTTCATGGATCCTGGCAAAGGTTACGTCCGTGCCCTCGAACAGGATGCGGCCGCTGTCCGGCGCGAGATGGCCGCTGATCAGATTGACGAGCGAGGTCTTGCCGGCGCCGTTCGAACCCACCAGCGAGAGAAATTCGCCTTTGTTGACGGTGAAATTCACGCGATCGCAGGCGTGGACGTCGCCGAACTGTTTGCTGAGATCGATGGTCTGCAGAAGGATCACGCAGATTTCTCCTTCGGCCACAGCTTGGCGGTTGCCACCGAGAGCGCGCCGACGATGCCGGTCGGCAAGAGCATGACCAGCAGCACGAGGACGACCCCGAGCAGAAGCTGCCAGTATTCGGTGGTCGCGACCGCGTAGGTCTTGAGGTAGGTGAAGAGGGGGCCGCCGACGATCGGGCCGGTGAAGTTGCGGAAGCCGCCGAGCAACGTCATAAAGACGATCTCGCCCGAGAACGTCCAGTACAGCACTTCGGGCGTGGTGAGGCCGTTGAGCGGCACCCAGAGAATCCCCGCGAGCCCCGTCATGGTTCCGGAAATCAGGAACGCTACCCAGCGGAACCGCCGGATACGCAAGCCGAGGAAAGCAGCCCTGGTTTCGTTGTCACGAATAGCTTGCAGCGCCTTGCCGAACGGCGAGTGCACGATCACCCACATGACCGCTACGCAGATCGCGAACACGGCGAGCACGTAATAATAATAAGCGGAGATGAATCGCTGGAATGCGCCGCCGCCGGTGAACGTAAACATCCCCGCGAGGAGGTCCGGCCGCGCCACGCGCAGGCCGTCCGAGCCACCCGTGAGCCAGAAAAATTTGTAGGCGAGGGTCCACACCACCTGCGACAGCGCGAGCGTGAGAATGCCGAAAAAAATTCGGGTGTGGCGGACGCAGATATAGCCGAGCAGGGCCGACACGAGCGCCACAATCGGCAGCCCGATCAAAATATAGAGCTCCATCGAACGGATGCCGGCATCACGCAGCAGGAACGCAACCGAATAGGCGCCGATGCCGAAGAAGGCAGAGTGACCGAACGACAGCAGGCCCGTATAACCGAGCAACAGATTGAAGCCGAGCGCGGCAATGGCGGCGATCAGACCGTAGGTCAGAAGCTGCGTCTGGTAGAGGCCGATATAGAGCGGCAGCAGCGCCAGCAGCACGAGGACCAAAGTCGCGGCCGCGAACAGCAGCAGTTTGGGACGATACGAGACGCGGCTGACGTCCGCTGCCATCACGCGGTTCCGAACAACCCGGTCGGTTTGACCAGCAGCACCACTGCCGCGATGAGATAGAGCACGGCGAGTTCGATCTCGGGGAAGAACTGGATTCCGGCGGTACGCACAAAGCTCACGATCAACGCTCCGACCAGCGCGCCCTGCAGGCTGCCAAGGCCGCCGATGACCACCACCACGAAAGCAAGAATGAGCGCGTCGATGCCCATGCCCAGCACCGCGGTCTGAGTCGGCACGATGATGGCGCCGCCGAGGCCGGCCATGAAACAGCCGATGGCAAAGGCCGACACATAGACCAGCCCGACATTGAGGCCGAGCGCCGATGCCATGCGCCGATCCTGCGAGGTCGCGCGCAGCATGACGCCGAACTTGGTGCGGTAGATCACCGCCCACAGGAGCAATGCGGCAACGACGCCAACCCCAATCACGACCAGGTTGTAGGCCGGATAGACCAGGCCGCCGATCCTCATGATGGGCAGCGCGTCCATCACCGGGTCGGCGGACAACGGCAGCCCACCCCACAGCAGGTGCATGACGTCCTCGAGAATCAATAGCAGGCCGAACGTGACCAGCAGCTGGTATTCCTCGGCACGTCGATAGAACGGCCGCAGCAGCGGCTCGATCACGATGCCGAGCAGCGCGACCACGGCTGCGCCGACCGGGATCAGGAGAAACGTCCATCCAGCGGGCACGCCGAGCGCGATGGCACGCCCGACCAGCCAGGCGGTGACGAAGGCGCCGACGGCATAGAAGCTGCCGTGCGCCATGTTGACGATGCGCATGACACCGAAGATGAGCGAGAGACCCGCGGCGATCAGGAAAAGAACCGAGGCATAGAACAATGAATTCAGGATTTGGATGATCAGTATCGACACTGAATTCCCGCGTCCGCCGCGCACCGCCGCTGTCGCAGCGCAACCTTATCAAGAGTTCATCCAACAACCAACCGCGCCCGCACGGATGCGGACGCGGTTGCCGTTGATCAAGCAGGACGGGACGGTCAGGCGGGCTGCGGCCAAGTCTTCTTGATCCAATCGGCCGCAGCGGTCGACTCGTTGTGGCCGTGGCCGGGCTTGGGCCAGTTCGCCGGCGCTGTGATGTCTCGGATGGGAATGGTGATGATCGACGTCGGATCCCAAATGGGGAAGTCGTATTTGGGATCGTTCTTGGTCATCCCGATCACCGTGTCTTTATAGCCTTGGTGATTGTCGGGCCGGATGTAGAGGTAGCCGGCCGGCGTATCCATCCCCATGCCTTCGAGCATGCTGATGATGACGTCGTCCTCCGGCCAGCCGCCCACAAGGTGGTTGGCTTTCTCGACGGCGGCCTTAAGCAGGTAAAGCGCCGCATAAGCGCCATCCGACTCGAAGCTCGGATATTCGTTCCAGCGCTTTTGATAGCGTTGGACGAACCCGTCGTTGGCCGGCCAGAGCCCTTTGGCAGGATGCTGGAAGAAATAGTTTGCGTGCACGCCGGCCAGTACGCCCTCGGGGTGATCCTTGCCGATGGTGTGCGGCGGCCCACCGAAGGCCAACGTGGTGGCGACCTTCATCTTATCGAACAAGCCGTAGCGCAGGGCCTGTTTGTAGAACGCCACATAGTCGCCGCCCCAGAGGCCGCAGATCAGGATGTCCGGGTTGTCGGAAAGCAGCTTGGTGATGTGCGGGGTGAAGTCGGTGCTGAACAGCTTCGGCCACGCCTCGGAGACCAACGTGGCGCCGGGAACCAGCCTCTGATACGCCAGCACGAAATGCTCATGCACGTTGCGGCCGTAGCTGTAATCCGGCTGGATGGAACCGACCCGCTTTGCCTGAGGCCAAGCCTTCGCCGCGCCGATCGCAGAGGTAACGCCGTCGGCTGACTGGATGTTGGTCACCCGGAAGACGTATTTCGGGTTGGGCACCGCTTTGTCGAACAGGAAATCGGTGCAGCCGTCGTTGAACAGCGTCAGGACCCCGAGTTCCTCGGCGACCGGGCCAAGGGCCGGCGTGTTGCCGCTCGAAATGATGCCGGTAAACAGATCGATTTTTTCCGACAGTTTCATCCGCCGGAGTTCCTTCACATTCCCGTCAGTGCCGGCGCTTTCGTCGGCAAAGATGGTCTCGATCTTCCGCTTGCCCAGCAACCCGCCTTCGGCGTTGATCTCCTCGGCCGCCAGCAGATGCCCTTTCCGGCCGGCTTCGCCCAAGCCATTTGCCGGGCCAGTCAAGAACGTGATGTGCCCGGTCTTGTACGGCGTATCCGGAATCTTGCCTTTGGGCGGCTCGACAGCGGCTTTGACCAGTTTCGGTCCGGCGACCAGGCCGGCACCGGCAAGGCCGCCCCCGCCAACCGTGACACCAAGCGCGCCGAGAAATTTACGCCGATCGACCGCGGGTGGTTTGTCCATGTTTTCCTCCTCAAGCTGTTATACGTGTGGATGGCGAAACGGATATCGCCTCCGATAGCTTCCTTTTATCACGCACGCAGTTCGCGCGCGACGTGGCCGTGTCAGATTGCCGCCTTAGCCTCTGGCGGGGCAACCGAAAGGCGGGCCGACCGGACGCCCGTCCGGAACCCTCGACGCGCGGCGCCGCGCTCCCGTGGGCGCCCTTCCCCCGCGCCCGGCTATGGTCGGCGGACGGTTGCGCGCCTGCGGCCGGAGCGAGATTTCCATCTGATTTCAAACCTTTGGACGCCGCCCCGGAGCCGGATCAGTTTTCCCAAGCCGGCGCTTCTGCCTAACGATTAGGCGTCTGGCTATTCTGGCGGCAATTGCGCGAGACTTGACGATCGGATCGAGGCCGCGCCGGCGCGATCAGGGCGGCGATGCAACGGGTTAGCTGGCCGGTCGCGCTTGGCACGCGGCTTGCGATTCAGCGCTCGCAAGCGGCTCTGTGCCGCTTGCGGCGCGTCAAACAGAAGGACATCGCGATGCATTCATCCATCGCTGCGGTCGTCGAGCGACCGCTTACCCGCCGGCTGCTCATGGTCACGGCGGGATTGGCATTTGGCCTGGCGGCCACGCTTTCCGCTAAGGCCCAAGACACCATCAAGGTCGGCATTCTCCACTCGCTCTCCGGCACGATGGCGATCAGCGAGACGACGTTGAAGGACGTCATGCTCATGCTGATCGAGGAGCAGAACAAGAAGGGCGGCCTGCTCGGCAAGAAGCTCGAGGCGGTCGTGGTCGACCCGGCTTCGAATTGGCCGCTGTTCGCGGAGAAGGCACGCGAGCTCGTCACCAAGGATAAGGTCGCCGCGGTATTTGGATGCTGGACCTCCGTCTCGCGCAAGTCGGTGTTGCCGGTGTTCAAGGAGCTCAACAACATCCTGTTCTACCCCGTGCAATACGAAGGCGAGGAGAGTGAGCGCAACGTGTTCTACACCGGCGCCGCTCCCAACCAGCAGGCGATCCCGGCCGTCGAATATCTGATGTCGAAAGACGGCGGCGAAGTGAAGCGGTGGGTGCTTGCCGGCACCGACTACGTGTATCCGCGCACCACCAACAAAATCCTCGAAGCTTTTCTCAAGCAGAAGGGCGTCGCGGATGCCGACATCATGATCAACTACACGCCGTTCGGACACTCCGACTGGCAGACGATCGTGTCGGATATCAAGAAATTCGGGTCGGCCGGCAAGAAGACGGCGGTCGTCTCCACCATCAATGGCGACGCAAACGTTCCCTTCTACAAGGAGCTCGGCAACCAGGGAATCAAGGCGACCGACATCCCGAGCGTCGCCTTCTCGGTCGGCGAAGAAGAACTGGCCGGCATCGATACCAAGCCGCTGCTCGGCCATCTCGCCGCCTGGAACTATTTCCAATCGATCAAGGCGCCGATCAACGAAAAGTTCATCGCCGACTGGCACGCCTTCATCAAAAACCCGAAGCGCGTGACCAACGACCCGATGGAAGCCCACGTGATCGGGTTTGCGATGTGGGTGAAGGCGGTCGAGAAGGTCAAATCGACCGACCCGGACAAGGTAATCGATGCGCTGCCCGGCATCGAGGCACCCAACCTTACGGGCGGCACCTCCAAGATGCTGCCGAACCACCACATCACTAAGCCGGTCTATATCGGCGAGGTACGTGGGGATGGCCAGTTCGACGTCGTTTGGAAGACGCCGAGTTTGGTGCCCGGCGAGGCCTGGTCGAGGTATCTGCCGGGCTCGAAGGATCTCGAAGCCGACTGGGTGAAGCTCAAGTGCGGCAACTACAATACGGTGACTAAGAAGTGCGGTGGCGCATAGCGCCATCTGCTGCGAGTAAAGCGGCTTCGACGAATGCAGGTCAGCGCGACCTCGGTTTGCCCCTCCCCCGCAAAGTGGGGGAGGGTGGGGAGCGCAAGCGGTGGAGAACCTGGCATCGTGCGCTCTAGTGCGGCAGGCGAGGGTTTACGTCATTCAACGCCGCCTTTAGCGTAGTGTTCGCACCAGGACCCGAGGCGGCCCCGGACCTGCGCCGTTTGGGCCGCCTCGCTCGCAAGTGCCGGGACCATCGCGATGCGTGCCTTCAGCGATCGCTTCATCGCGCTCGTGTGTGCGCTTGCCGTGCTCGCCGTTCTGATCACGGCAGCACGCGCAGACGCTTACGAAGATGGGCTTCGCCGCTTCACCGCCGACAGCTTCGACGAGACTATCGAGGGCATCAACGCCGTCGCAACGAGCGGCAATGCGCGCGCCGCTCAAGTGATCGGCGCGTTACAGGAGGGGCGGCTGCTCTTTAGCGCGGCTGAGAAGCGCGTTTTCATTCGAGAGATTCCCGACCAGTTGATCGACGCTGCCACGGGTCAGCCCGTTGCCGGCTATTTGCCCTCCGACCTCGCGCCGGTGCGGCTCAATAATCGTTTACGGCGGATCGTCGAGGCCGCGCTCGGCAGCTTGACCTTGATGGCGCCCGATCCAGGAAAGCGCCTTGAGGCGGCGCAGGCCGTGCTCAAATCCAAGGATGCAAACGCGCTGCCGGCGCTCGAGCAGGCTATTGCCGGCGAGAGCGATCCACGCGTCAAGCAAGCCTTGAGCGAAGCGAAAGCAGCGGTC
>Ga0137364_10000724_pt1 | contig 14189 bp, 7 predicted proteins | sample SagtaG_10_FD_104798 | JGI IMG/M metagenome (GOLD analysis project Ga0137364, IMG submission 104798) | Vadose zone soil microbial communities from Sagehorn Ranch, Mendocino, California, USA - Sage1_L_20_16 metaG | ecosystem: Environmental > Terrestrial > Soil > Vadose zone | place: USA... | reverse complement strand
TTTCGTGCGCCATGACTGATCTTGTTCGGGCGGGCCCAGGCGTGTCGTCACCCTCCCAGGGGTGATTTCCGGCGCCCGGTTGGCGACCGTCCCGCCGGATCAGGACCGTGCCGGTCGCGGCGCAGCCGTGCCCCCGTCACGTCACAGCACCCTACTGGCCCGGACTCCCTGTCCCTCATGAATGTGGGTCTGGAGCTACCGCCGGCCGATCACGACGGCTGGTGCAGCGACTGGAACTGGTCGATCAGCGGCCACATGTCCTCGCCCAGCTCTACTTGAGTCAGGAGGATGCCCACCGTGCCGTCCGGGTCGATGAAGAAGTCTGTACCCTGTCCGCCGGCCCAGCCGATGCGGCCGCGCTGGGGCCCCTCTGTCGTCACGGCCACGCCAAAACCCCATCCCATGCCGTCCCAAAACCCCGGGAAGAAGCTGTCCGCGGTCTTGCACGCCGCCGGCACTTGGTCGCTGACCATCTGCTGTAGGTGATCAGGCGAGATCATCGGCTGCCCGTTGACTCGCCCTCCGTCGGCAAGCATCCGGGCGAAACGGTGATAGTCCGCTGCGGTGGAGACGAGCTCGCCGTGGCTGACGTCGAACGACGGCGGCCCTGCGTAGAAACCGCCACCGGCAGGCTCGGTCTCCACGAGTCCCTGGTCACCGTGCCGGTAAGCCGCCGGCAACCGGTCCAGTTTGCCCTCCGCCACCCACAGCGCGGTGTCGGTCATCCCGAGCGGCCCGAAAAGGTCCTCGGCCAGATGCTTACCGAGCGGGCGGCCCGTCACCCGCGAGATCAGGATGCCGAGCACGGCAAACGAATGGTGATAGCGCCATCCTTCTCCCGGCTGGAACGCCAGCGGAAGTTCGGCCAGGCGGCGCAGCCACTCGTCAGCGCCCATCGCCGGTGGCTCCGGGCCAGCCTCAGTGCCGTTCGCGGCCATCGCCTGCTGCAGAGGCGAAGCCTGGAGCACCATGCCGTACCCGGAGGTATTGGTCAGCAGGTGGCGAAGCGTGATGGCGCGGCGAGCCGGCACGGTGTCGTCGAGCTCGGCCGTTGGATCGCGCAGTACCTGACGGTCAGCCAGCTCCGGCAGCCAGTCCACCAGGCTCTGGTCGAGCCCGAGACGCCCTGCCTCCACAAGACGCAGCGCGGCGGCCGACGTGATCGCCTTGGTCATGGACTGGATCCGCATGATCGCGTCCTCGCCCATAGGACCGCCGCCGATCGACGCCACGCCCGCGGTGACCACCTCGGCGTTCCCAGCACCCAACAGCGCGACCCCGCCAGGAATCGTGCCGCCGTCAACGTGACGAATCAGCAGCTCCCGCAACGCCGTGCTCACCTCGGCGATCGTGCCACCCCCGGCCGCGAGGATCAAGCCACCGCCCACGCCGCTGGTCAGCGGCCGGTACTGGGCGGCCTCGGCCAGCACCGGGGCCAGCCCGCCGATCCCCGCGTACACCGAGTCACGGTCGGCACCCGGCCCCACGGGAGGCCCATCGCCGGCCACCACCTCCGGCATCCAGGGACCCTGGTCGTCCCTGACCTGGCCCAGCACCCAGGCCCAGGCCGCCTCACCAAGCTCCCGGTAAAACCTCGCCCGCCACCGCACCAGGCTACGGCGCCCGCGCCGCTGGCCAGCCGGCCGGGACCGGCTACCGGCAGGGGCTGCGGCCGCCGTCCAGATCGGTGCTGAACAGGATTCCGTTGATGTTGGCGGGGTTGTCCCTGGGGCAGAACCTGGCCTGGGTCTGCGGGGCGTACTCGGCGTTTCCGATCCACTTCCTTGCTGCCAGGAAGGGCCTCAGCAACCAGCAGGTTCGATATTGGTTGCACTGCTCGCTGACGATCCCCTGGGCCAGGGGCTCCATGCGCCTCACGAATGAGGTTTTGCCGGTGTCGTCGAGGTTCTTGGCGATCCAGCCCAGCCCGAGCGCGTGCATGTAGTTCGCCAGGGCGGTCAGGTAGATTTCCTCGTCGGCCTTGGTGATCGTGAACCCGGTGTTGCCCTCGTTGTCCTCGAACGTCTCGTCCAGGTCGGTCTCCACCGCGTCGAAACCCTTCCGGGCACACTGCTTGTAGATCATCGACTTGATGATGGACACGGCCGGCCGGGCGGTGATGTTGATGAACCGCTCCCGGTAGCCCGACAGCTAGTTCCCCAGCTCGCCGGCCGCCTTGAGCTGGGCATAGTAGGTGCTCGGGATGCCTTCCTGTGCGGCGGTGTAGTAGTTGCCAGCCGTGCCGACCTCGATGTAGCAGATGACGTGGTCGCCGCGCCGGTGCAGTGCTGCGACCGTGGACGCGGGGTTCTGGATGCCGTCGATGTCGTAAATCACCGGGTTGTCCCCGGGTGGCTTGTCGCCGTTGTAGGCGGTGACGCCGGTGCCCATCAGGTCAGAGTCGCTGGTCACCAGCGGCTGGCCCAGCTCCCACATCCAGTCCGCCCGCTCCGGCGGCTGCCACACGCTGCCATGCGCTGGCATGGCGACGGTGTGCACGGTGCCGGCCGGCGCCGCTGGCCGGCTGGCTGGCGTGCCCACCACGATCCCGGCTCCGGCCAGTGTTGCCAGCGCGGCAACGGCCCAGCCACCGGCGGCCCGCCTTCCCGCCACCCCGGCGGCATTCCTGCCAGCCCTCCCCATCCCGCCCATGCTCCCCCATCCCGGCCACCGGCGGAGTTGCCCATCTTGTCCGCGTGATCCGTGGATTAGCTTCCTACCCTGTTTGACCTGCATATCCACGGATCGGGCGGCGATGGCGAGGGGCCGGGCCCGCCGCTTGGAGAAGCAGCGTGCCGGCCCTGCCCGCCAGCCGGGCCGTCAGGTCTTGGACGTATAAGTGATCATGAATTTCCTGTTGGCCATGACTCCCGTGGGCGTGTAACAGGTGACGTCGCGGACCGTGACATTGGGCGGGGCGGTGCCCCACAACGTGTTGAGGTTGCAGAACGACGGCCCGGCCTGGACCGGTGTGACCAGCACGGTGTTGGGGAGCTGGCCGACTTGCGGGAAGGATGCCAGTCGCAGCCCGGCGCCAGCCCGCAGCAGCGTATTGGTCGCACCCGCGGAGTTGAAGTTCACCGCTGGCGGCACCGGGGCGTAGGGGCCGGGGTTGGCCGGCTGGTTGTCGTAGCTGTAGCCGAAGAACATCGGCTTGGTGCCCGTCACGGCCCTGCGGACCTGGTAGGTCAGCGTCCAGCCGGTGGACAGCGGGTTGGTGGTGGCGTCGTAGCAGCGGACCAGGAACGACTGCCCGGTGGCCGCGGGGGTCCAGGCCCGCAGCTCGCACTTGGCGGCGACCGCCGGGTTGACCGCGGTGACCTGCACGTCCCCGGCGAGTGTGGCGGGCCCGACGCCAGGCAGCCGCACCGTCCACCCCCCGGTCGGCCCTGGCGTCACCGTGTTCGCCGCGCCGGCCGAGTTGAAGCTGGTGACGATCCCGCCGGCGCCGGGCTCGAAGTGGACGTACCCGTAGGCCTGCGGCGGCGCCAGCTTCTTGGCCGAGCTTTGGGTGAACGTAACCACGAACGGCGCGGACACCGGTGCCCCGCCCGGCCTGAAGCACCGCACCGCGACGACCTCGTCCGAGCCGGACGGGCGCCAGTTCTCGGCCTGGCACCACACCGCGATGTCGATGACCGCGGTCACGTGCACCACCCCGGCGCTGGAAGCGATCTGCGGGAACCTGACGAACACCTCACCGGGCCCGCCCGGCGTGGTGTGCACCACGAACCCCGGCGGCCAGCTGCCCGCCTGATGGTTCACGTCGGGCACGCCGGACGGGGTATCCACGTACGCAAAACCCCAGTTGTCGGGTACCGACGCCTGCGCAGGCCCGGCCCACACCAGGCCGGTCGCAGCCAGGACGCCTGCCAACGCGGCCAGCCACCGCGCCCACGCCAACGGCCTCATCCCATCCTCACCCCGCTCGCTGTAGCCTGCAGCACCGCACGGGCGCCCGCGACGCCGGGCGCCCAGTGGAGCCTTACGGGACTAAGAGTGGCCCGGCGCGGCCCAGATACATAGACCCAAGTTGTTGCCGGCGCACCTGGCAGCGGCATGGAGCCGTCCCTCGCGGCGGGACACACCCGCCGCGAGGGACGGTGGCCGAGTCAGCCACGGGCCCCCGTGTCCGTGGCGAACTCAGAGCCTGCGCGCTGTCCGGTGCCTCGTGTCCTCCCTGGCAACCGGCCGCGCTGGGAATTACTGCCCGCTGCTGGGCTGGATGTTCTGGTTGATGTGGAAGGTGTTGTCCGGGTCGTAGCGGTGCTTGATCTGGGCCAGCCGGTCGTAGTTGCCGCGGTAGGAGGCCCTGATCCGGTCTTGGCCCTCGCTCATCATGAAGTTGATGTAGGCGCCGCCCGCCGAGGTCGGGTGCAGCGCCTCCCAGTAGGCGCGCGCCCACTGCGAGATGAGCTCCGCGTTCGCGGGATCGGGGTCGACGCCCACGATGACACCTGCCCAGCCGCCGCCGCGGTAGGCGAACGCCGTCGCCTCTTCCGGGACGCGGCTGGCCGCGCCGTCGATCGGGTACATGTGCATCGTCGACATGCCGGTCGGCAGCTGCGCGCCGTACTTGACGTGCGCGTCGATTGCCTCGTCGGTGATCTCGTTGAAGAAGTCGGCCCGCCAGTACCACTGCAGCCCGGCCGGGAGCAGCGGGTCGAACGCGCTCTGCAGCACGTTGAACGGCATCGGGTGCAAGCCGACCACCAGCGGCGAGCCGAAGGTCCTGACCGGTTCGAGCACCTCGTCGGCCCGGTCGTGCGGCCCGGTGTAGCACCAGACGATGCCGCACGCCTTGCGGCCCCACAACTCCTCGGGGAACGGCGGCGCCGGAGGAATGGTGAGCACCGCGATCCAGCCGCTGAGCTCCTCGGGCAGCGACGGCACCAGTTCCCGGTACCAGCGCATCACCTCGGCGGTGTCGCCGATGTCGTAGAGCACCGGGCCGCCGATGATCGTGCCGTGCTCACCTATGTCGTGGCAGCGGAACGTGAACGAGGTGACGATGCCGAAGTTCCCGCCGCCGCCGCGCAGCGCCCAGAACAGGTCGCTGTGCGAGGTCTCGGTGGCGGTCACGAAGGTCCCGTCGGCGAGGACCACATCGGCGCTGAGCAGGTTGTCGATGGTGAGGCCGAAACGCCGTGACAGGTAACCGACTCCGCCGCCCAGCGTCAGGCCGGCCACCCCGGTGGAGGCCAGGAAGCCGGAGGGAGTAGCCATGCCGAAGGCCACGGTGGCATGGTCGACATCTCCCCAGGTGCACCCGGCATCAACGCGGACGGTGTGGTTCTCCGGGCTGACCGTGGTGCTGCGCAGCAGCGACAGGTCGATGACCAGGGCGCCGTCCCACACCCCCAGGCCGGCCGCGCTGTGGCCGCCGCTGCGGACGGCGATCTCGACGCCGTGCTCGCGGGCGAACCGCACGCAGGTGATGACATCGGCGACGTCCCGGCAGCGCGCTATGGCGGCTGGGTGCTTGTCGACCATGCCGTTGTAAACGGCGCGCGCCTGGTCATACTCGGGATCCCCGGGCAGGATCAGGCTCCCGCGCACGGCGGCGGCCAGATCCTCATACGGTGTGGTGGCAATGGCTGAGGTGGTCATGTCAGGCCCTTCAGGCTCGTCGTGGCTGAATCTCAGGCCCGAAGCTAGAAGCCGCCGCGTTCGCGCAGCGTTCGCGGCCGCTAGGCGGTGGGCAGAACGCCCGGAACGGAAATGCGAACGCCCCGGGTGCCCAGGTCGCGCTCGCAGCACCGGAGCAGCGCGACGCTGCCGTGCGCCGACGCCAGTTCGGCGGCAGAACGCAGGCGAGTGACCGCCGCCTCCTCGTCGTCGTGGGCGGCACGCAGGCGCATCACCTCCGGCAGCCACCAGAGGTCGTCGTGCGCCTGGGCCGCGACCAGCGCGGCGTCGAGAGTCGCCCGTGCCGCACCCGGCTGGTTGTCCCTGGTCAGCAGGTCAGCCAGCAACGAGAGCCAGTACGGCATGCGGGCGAAGGAGCCCGCCGCCTTGAGGTTGCGGATGCCCTGCTGGGCCAGGCCGATACGTGGCCTGTCCGGGCGCGACCAGCCATCCAGGATCAGCCCCCACTCGCGGTAGTAGGCGAGGTCGTACCGGTCGCACAACTCGCGCAGTTCCCTGACGGTGTCCCTGAGCCGGGGCACATCGCCGCGCATCTGGTCGCCGACCGCGCCATAGGCGAGCGCCAGGGCCAGGTTGAACGGGTCCTCGATCGCCCTGGCCGTTGCGATGGCGCGGTCGGTGCAGGCCAGCGCGTCGTCGTCGTGGCCGAGCAACCAGTGAGCGTGTGCCGCAAAGGCCACGGCGTGGATATCAGGACGGCTCCCGATGCTCAGGAACGCATCGGACGCCAGTTCGGCGGCGAGTTCGAGATGAGCCAGCCCTTCCGCGGGCATCCCCAGGGTGAGGGCCGAGCCGCCGACCGCGAAATGCGCCGACCCGCTCAGCTCGGAACCCGCGTCGGCCAGCGCCAGCGCGCGGTTGGCCCCCTGATAACTGTCGGCGATCCGCCCCTGGACGAACCGCGACGCCCAGAGCGCGACCATGCCGGTGACCGTGGAGCCGGTGCGGCCCAGCGACTCGGCGAGGGCGATCGAGCGTTCGAGGGTCCGCTGCAGATGCTTGGACGAGTAGCCGTCCCTGGCGTTCAGCGGCGCCGCCATCGCCTCCAGAACCGCAAGTTCCCGGGAGTCCCTGTCCCGCCCGGCCGGCATGGCCGCGATGATCGACAACGCCTGCTCGTGCAGCCGGACGGCCTCGGTGTGGCCGAACCTGGACGCCGCGACCTCGGCCGCTCGCTGGTAGTAGGCCAGCGCCCGCGCGGGCCGCCCGCCGCGGGCGTACTGCTCCGCGAGCTGGGCCGCGACCGCGTCGGTGTCCTCGGCGTGGAGCAACTCGAGGCCCTGGGCGACCCGGCGATGCAGGAGCCAGCGTTTCGGCGGGCTGACCGCCGCGTATGCCGTGTCGCGCAGCAGGTCGTGGGAGAAGTCGTAGCCGTCCCCGAACTCGTGCATGATCCGGCGCCGCCACAGCTCGTCGACCGCCTCCACGACGGCGTCGGCCTCCAGGTCACTGGCCTCGGTGAGCAGGTCAAGGGTGAAGTTCGTGCCGACCGCGGCCGCGAGCCCGGCCACTTCCCTGGCCGGCCCGGTTGCCTGCTCGAGGCGCTTGCGCAACACGGCGGCCAGATCCCCGCCCGACAACGGCGTACCGCTCGCCTCGTCGGTGCCACGCACTGCCTCGATGACGTAGAGCGGGAAGCCGCCCGTTGTCGCGTGCAGCAGGTTGGCGTCCGCTGCACGCAGCAGCCGCCCGGAAATGGCCCGGGCGAGATGCGCCGTGCCGCCGGCGTCCAGCGGGGCGAGGAAAAGCTCGGTCAGCAATCCGGTGGCCCGCATCCGGACCAGCCAGCTCACCAGCTCAGGGTCGGCGTCGAGGCCCTCGTCGCGCAACGTGGCGGCAACGAGCAGCGGGGCACCGTCAGCCAGGCCGAGGCAGAACGTGATGAACGCCAGCGTCTCCTGGTCGCACCACTGCATGTTGTCCAGGACCAGCAGGGTCGGCCGGCCGACCGCGAGCAGCGCCCGCGCGACGCCTTCGAAGAACCGGTGGCGCTGCCAGGCATCGGCCATGGTCCGGTATCCGGTTTCACGTCTCGCGCGGCCCTCGGCCGGCGACAGCCGGCCGACCTCGGTGCGCCAGGCGGAGTCGAGGGTAGCCACCGCCGACTGGACGGCGGGGGCTCGCAGCCAGTCCGCCACCGGGGCCAGCGCCAGCCGCCCCGATGTCCCGAAGCACTGGCTGCTCGCCACCACCGCGCCCTGCAGCACGGCCCGCCCAGCTATCTCGGTCACCAGGCGGGTCTTCCCGACACCCGCACTGCCGCGGACCAGCACCAGGCCCCGGCTGCCGACCGCAGCGGCCCGCCACAGGTCGTGCAGTTGGTCAAGCTCCCGGGACCGGCCGATGAGTTGCGCCGCGGCCGGCCCGGAGCGGCCGGCCGCGGGCGGCTGTTCGCCCGCTGAGTCGGCGCGGGCCATCAGCCGCTGGAACGCCCGCTGTGTCGCCGGATCCGGGACAACGCCCAGCTCACGCTCGAGAACCGAGGCGCAATGATGGTAGGTACTCACCGCACCGGCCCGGTCGCCCAGATCGGCCTGCCAGCGCATCAGGGTCCGGTAGCCGACCTCCTCCAGTGGCTGCAAGCTGATCCGGCGGCGGGCAACCTCCACCGCCCCGGTCAGGTCACCGTGCCGGGCTCGTGTCTCGCCGAGCAGGTCGTACAGGCTGACACACTGCCGCTCCACCTGCGACCTGACCTCGAGCACCCAGTCGTCATACACGCCGGGCAGCAGGTCACCCCGGTACTCCGCGACGGCCAGGGCGGCATGCTCGAGGACCCCGTCGTCATCCCCGGTCGCGGCCGCCGCCAGGGCGGCCTTGCGCTCGGTGTCGAAGACGCGCAGGTCGACCCGGCACGTCGCGGTATCCCGCCAGCCCAGATTCGTTGAGGTCACCACGAGTGAAGGCTCGTCGGCCAGGATGTGGCGCAGTTGGTGCAGTTCCCGGCGCAGGTTGGTCAGGGCCTGCGCGTCGGTCGAGTCCGGCCAGAACAGGCCGGCGATCCGCTGCCGTGGCTGGGGCGACCCGGCGTGCGCGGCCAGGAAGGCGACCAGGGCAACCGCCCGCGACGAGCGAGCCCGGTCACCGGCGCCGGTGACGGACTGCTCCCCCAGCAGCGATACACGCAACACGTCAGCAAGCTCTCCTGAGCCGTGTCCCCCGGATACCCAGGCTAAACACCCGGCCGCTTCATATTCAACAAACGGCAAAGCGAATGCCACCGGCCGATCGTGGGCCAATGGCTCCCCCCTGTGGTCACGTCCGGACGGCCCGCCAAGGTTCATCCGGATGTGACCGGTTGCGACATCTGTTTCTCCGCTGCCCTGCCAGGCGCGCCGATCCGGGAGACGGGCCGCTGTGTGCCCGTCCCCCGGGTGCCCCCGGCAATGTGACACAGCGAAGCTAGGCCGCGAACCGTTCGCCCAGCGTTCGCCGGGGGTGCTGATGCGGTCCCCGATGCCCCGGCGCGTCACATTGTGACGCGCCGGATTCACGCCTTAGGAGTGACAGCACCACCGAGCGAAGGAGTTTGCGATGCCGCATGGAACGGTGACCAGAGAGGTAGCGGGCCGCGAGCTGGCCGCCAAGTTCATCGACTTCCTGGAGACGGGAACCGCGCCGGACGGGCTTTTCACCGCCGACGCTTTCTGTGACTTCACCATGCCCCAGTGGCGCCTTCAGGCCGAGGGAGCGAGGGCCGTCGTAGCGCTGCGAAAAGGCGGCCACCCGGGGCCGGGGCGAGTGCCTCGCTCGCGCTTCGACGCCACGGCCACAGGTTTTGTGCTGGAGGTGGAGGAGGAATGGGAGCAGGACGGCGAGTCGTGGTACTGCCGCGAGCTTTTCCGTGCCGATGTCACCGACGGTGCCATCTCACAGATCTCGGTGTACTGCACCGGGGACTGGGACCGCGCGCTGGTGGCCCGCCATCGCGAGGCCGTGAAGCTGCTGCGCCCGTAGCCGGCCGGCCGCGACCGCCGGGGTACGATGCCGACGATGGACGCCGCAGAGCTCCTGGCCAGTGCGGATGCTGCCAGGCTGACTGGCGATGTCACGGGCGTGCGGGCCGCTCTGGTGGCGGCGTTCGAGGCGGCCCGGTCGGCAGGCGACAGCCGGTTGATGGCGGCTGCCGCGCTGGCCATGCCCACCAGCCAGGGATTCGGGGCGCACGCCGGGCAGCTCCCCGCGCTGCTCCACCAGGCCTACGAGGCGGCCGAGACGCCGTCGGCCAGATGCGGGCTGGCCGCCGCCCTGGCCCGGTCCTGGGTCTACGGCGCCGACGCGGTGCGGGCGGCGCGATTCGCCGACGAGGCGCAGCGCCTGGCGGCCGAGCTGGGCACGGCGGAGGCGACCGCGGATGCGCTTGACGCTGCCCTGCTCACGCACTGGGGCCCGGATGACTTCACCGAACGGATCAGCCTCGCCGCCCGCCTCGACGATGTCGCCGCGCACCTGACCGACCCTGCGGCCCGCCTGTCCGCGCACATGTGGCGCCTCACCACCGCCTGGGAGTGCCTCGACCTGGTCGCCGTGCAACGGCAGCTCCGGGCGCTCGATGTGCTGGCCGGGGAGACGGGCTCGGCCAGGGCCGCGTTCTTCGCCACTTCCCGCCGGGCCACGCTTGCGCTGGCCGGTGGCGACCTGGCCGCGGCCGGCCCGCTGATCTCGCATCTGGCGGTGATCGCCGCCGAACTGGCCGAGCCGGACACCGAAGCGGTGATGCATTCGCTGCACGGCATGCGGGCGCTGGTGGCCGACGACCTCGCCGCGCTGCGCGAGGAGGCGGCGGCATTCGAGGCTTATGGCCGGTCGGAGGGTATCCCCTCGGTGTGCGCCGAGGCCGCCGTGCTGTGGCTGGCAGCCGGCCAGCCCGACCGGGCCGGGCAGCTCGTGGCCGTGCTCACGGCGGGTGGCGTGGCCGCGGTGGCGCACGACGTCGACTTCCTGCTGACCGTCACCTGTACCGTCAGGGTGGCCGCGGCGCTGGGGCTCGGCGACGTATGCCGGGAGGGCGCCGCGGCGCTGCGGCCCTTCGCCGGGCGGGGCGTGCTCAACGCAGGAGCGGTCACGTTCCACGGCGTTGTCGACGACTACCTCTATCGGGCGCACCAGGCATTGGGCGATACCGGCGCCGTGCGCTGGCGCCACGCTGCCGAGAGCGCGTACCGGCGCCTCGGCGCAACCTGGTGGCAGCGGCGGCTCGACAACCAGCGAGCGGAGCCGCCACCCCGTCCCGCGCGGCAGGTGCACCTCCGGCGGGAGGCAACCGGCCGGTGGTCTGTGGGGTACGCGGGCGGCACCTTCGGGCTGGCCGACCTGAAGGGCCTGCACTACCTGCGCTATCTGGTCGAACGTCCCGGTGCCGATGTCGATGCCGTCACCCTGTCCAGGGCCGTCGCGGGGCTCGCACCCGGCGTCCCCGGCGACGGCGATATGGGGGCAGTGCTCGACTCGGCCGCGCTGGCCGCCTACCGGCGCCGGCTGAAAGAACTCGACGCCGAACTCGACGCGGCCGACCGGCGCGGCGACCAGCCGGGTGCGGCCAGGCTCAACGCGGAACGCGGCGCGCTGCTCACCGAACTGCGCACGGCCACCGGCCTCGGCGGCCGTCAGCGCCGCATAGGCGGCTCCGCCGAGCGGGCCCGGGTCGCGGTGCGCAAGGCAATCGCCGCCACGATCGCCCGCATCGAGCAGCATGACCCAGGTGTCGCCCGCCTCGTTCGCGACCGCATCCACACGGGGGCGTCGTGCCGCTACGACCCCGACCCCGATCACCCGGTCGACTGGATCATCAAGTGAACCGAGGCGGCCAGGAGACCGGGGTTGGTTACTCCAGCGCGTACTCCACGGCGCGCCGGTGTCCGGTGGACCGGCCCCATGCCTGGGCGTTGCCGAATGCCGCGTCTCCGGCACGGGAGCGCAACGCGGCCAGGGCAGCATCGTCGCGCGGGACGCGCGGTATGTACGCGTGCAGCCAGCCGCTGCCACTGCTTTCCAGCATCGAACTGGCGGCCGCGAACAGCCGGGCGGCGCGCTCCGGGTTGTCCTGCAGGCTGGCCACCGCGGCCATGCCTTCGAGGTAGTAGGCGGCGCTGGTTTCGTCTCCGGCCTCGGCCGCCAGGGCCAGCCCTTCCTTCAGGTGCCCGGCCGCGCCCGGCAGGTCGCCTTGCGCCCGGCTGCTGGCCGCCAGGTTGTAGAGCGAGACCAGGATGCCGACCCGGTCCTGGCCCTCGCGGCCCGCGGCCAGGGCGGCTGAGAACAGCCGCGCTGCGCCGTCGAGGTCTCCCTGACTGAGCCGGACATGCCCGAGGATGTTGTTCACCATGCAGATGAACAGCAGGTACTCATAGCGCGCGTATCCGGTCAGGTCGTTGTCGTCCAGTCCGGCCAGCAGGGCCTGGCTCTCGCCGAGCAGTTCGCTGGCGCGGGAGTAGTCGCCGCATCGCGCGGCGAGCTGGCCCAGGATGCCCTGGACGGCCGCGGTCAGGACCAGGCGCAGTTTGCCTCTGGCGTGGCGGTACAACGGCAGGCTCTGCTCGAACAGCATCTGCGCCCTGGCCTGGTCCTCGTTGGCGACGAGCATGAAGCCGGTCGTGGTCAGCGCCAGCGCCCGCTGGTAGGGCGGCAGGTGGCCGCTGTTGGCCACGATCTCCTCTCCGATGCCGGCGAACTCCGCGGCGTGGCCGTGCAGCCACCAGAATCGCCAGCTCAGCGAGAACAGGCGCACCGCGTGCTCGACCGGGCCGTGGTCTGTGAGCCAAGACAGCTTTGCCCTCACGTTGCCTTTCTCGTTTTCCAGCCGTTCCAGCCAGGCCAGCTGTCCGCGGCCGTGCAATTCGGTCGCCTTCGGCTCGGCCAGTGCGAGGAAGTAGGCGGCGTGCCGGTCGTGCGCCTCGGCCCAGTCGCCGCCATCGCGAAGGCGTTCCAGCGCGTACTCCCGGATGGTCTCCAGCAGGGCGAACCGCGGCTCGCCGCCGCGGGTCTCGGCCCTGACCAGGCTGTTGTCCACCAGGGAACCCAGCGTGTCCATCACCTGCCCGGCGTGGCCCGGGTCCCCGGCCTCCCGGCCGGCGGCCTGCCCGCATACGGCCTCGGTGGCTGGCAGGCCGAATGTACCTGCGAACACACCCAGCCGGGCGAGCATCGCCTGCTCGCCGGCGGACAGCAGGCCATAGCTCCAGTCCAGGGTGTTGCGCAGAGTCCGCTGCCGCTCCGGCAGGTCCCTGGCCCCGCCGGTCAGCAGGCTGAACCGCTGGCCCAGCCGCGAGATCAGCGCCTGCGGCGGCAGCAACCGGACCCTGGCCGCAGCCAGTTCGATGGCCAGCGGCAGCCCATCCAGCCGACGGCAGATCTCCGCGATCGCCTCAGCGTTCTCACTGTTCATCGCAAAGCCCGGGGCCGCTGCGTGCGCTCGCTCCACAAACAAGCTGACCGAGGCATAGGCCTGAGCGTCACCCGCGTCCCCGTCGGTGCCGACCGGCGGAACCGGCAGCGGGGGCACCGCGAACTCATGCTCGCCGCGCAGCCGCAGGACCACCCGGCTGGTCACCAGCACCACCACGCCGGGAGCCACCGCGAGCAGCTCAGCGAGCAGCCCGGCCGCGCCCACCACATGCTCGAAGTTGTCCAGCACCAGCAGCAGCCGCCGCCCCCGCAGATAGGACACCAAGTCGGCGCTAAGTCGGCCGGCCGAGGTGGTCAGCCCGAGCCCCGCAGCAACCGCGGCAGCCACCAGATCGGCCGCCGGGACCGCGGCCAGCTCGACAAACCGCACACCATCGGCAAACGCTGGGCCGAGCCGCCGCGCCACCTCCACGACCAGCCGGCTCTTCCCCACCCCGCCAGGGCCGGTCAGCGTCACCAGCCGCACGCCCTCCCCGGTCACAAGGCCTTCCACCGCCGCGGCCTCCCGCTCCCGGCCCACCAGCGGCGTGGCCGGCACCGGAACAGCCCCCGCCAACAGCGCCCCAGGCCCGGCCGGCCGCCCGGCCGGGGGGCCGGCGAAGCCGGCGATATCTCCTGGCGAAGCCGGGGCTGCGGGCGGCACGTCGCCGGTTGCGCGGGGTCCGGGTGGCATCGCGGCCGGCGCATCCGGCGGGTCCAGCCCCGGTGCGGCGAGCTGGAAGAGGCGAACCGGCCGATCGAGGTCTTTCAGCGTGCGTTCGCCCAGGTCGAGCAGTGCAAACCCGGGTGCTTCCTCTTCATCTTCAATGATCGTTTGCGTTGCCTGGGAGACGAGCACCTGGCCACCGTGAGCGGCGCCGCAGATCCGCGCGCTGCGATGGACGGCCAGGCCCGTGTACCCATCCCCAGCCGGGACAGCATTGCCGGTGTGAATGCCGATCCGGACGCGGACCGGCGCGCCGGCTGGCCACTCATGGCCGGCCAGCGCCCGCTGGATCTCAAGGGCGCACAGCACGGCCTGCTTCGCGCCAGCGAACGCGACGAAGAATGCATCCCCCTGCGTGTCCACCTCATGACCGCCGTGGCTGGCGATGGCGGCGCGGACCAGGCGCCGGTGCTCGGCCAGGACCTGTGGGTAG
>Ga0137364_10000723_pt1 | contig 14223 bp, 10 predicted proteins | sample SagtaG_10_FD_104798 | JGI IMG/M metagenome (GOLD analysis project Ga0137364, IMG submission 104798) | Vadose zone soil microbial communities from Sagehorn Ranch, Mendocino, California, USA - Sage1_L_20_16 metaG | ecosystem: Environmental > Terrestrial > Soil > Vadose zone | place: USA... | reverse complement strand
CCGACCTCCACGGCGCACTGGTGCCCAAGCCGTGGGCGTGGTCGGGTGGCCGCCTGGTGGGCGGGGTGGCGGCGCTGAAGACCTGGCTCGACAGCCTCGACAAGAGCTGCGGGTGTACCGTGGTGCGCCTCGATGGGGGCGACGAGATGCAGGGGACGCCGATCTCGAACTTCACCAACGGCCGCGCCACCATCGAGACCCTGAACGGCCTCGGCCTCGACGCCGCGGCCATCGGGAACCACGAATTCGACTGGTCGGTGGACACGCTGCGCGCGCGCATGCAGGAGGCGCACTATCGGTTCGTCTCGGCGAACATCACCGACTCGCTGGGCACCGCGCGCCCCGACTGGGCGGAGCCGTGGACGCTGATCCAGCGGGGCGGGACCAAGATCGCGGTGATCGGCCTGACGACCACGAGCACGCCCACGACCACAGCGCCCCGCAACGTCCGTGGGCTGGCCTTCGAGGACGGCGCGCGGGCTGTGCGCCGCGCCTTGCCGCGGGCGCGGGCGGCCGCGGACTTCGTGATCGTGGTGGCCCACGCCGGCGCGGTGTGCGACTCCGGCCGCTGCCAGGGCGAGATTCTCGACGTCGCGCGGGGGCTCGACTCCGGCTCCGTCAACCTCATCGTCGCCGGGCACACGCATCGCGTGCTCAGCACGCGGGTGAACGGCATTCCCATCGTCGAAGCGGGCTCGAGCGGCCAGGCGATCGCGATCGCCGACTTCGTGCGCCACGGCAGCCGCGGCATCGAGGTCCGCATCCAGATCGACACCCCGTACGCCGACGCGGTGACGCCGGACGCGCAGCTCACTTCCGTGGTCGACCGCTATCAGCGCAACGTGGAAACTCTCACCAGCCGCGCGGTCGGGAGCGTGCGTTTCGCCCTCGACCGTGAGGGCCCGGAGTATGCGCTCGGCCGGCTGATCGCCGACGCCTTCCGCACCATCGCCCGCGCCGACGTGAGCATCGTCAACAACGGCGGCATCCGGACCGGGCTGCCGGCCGGCGCGGTGAGCTTCGGGGATATGTACCAGGTGCTGCCCTTCCAGAACCGCCTCGTGACGCTTCGGGTCAAGGGCGCGGTGATCCGTCAGGCGCTGGAGCACGCCGTGGACGGCGCCGCCCCGGACGCGCACGTGTCGGGACTGGAGGTGTGGTACGACCCGCGGCACCGTGTCGGCCGCCGCATTACTAAAATCAAACTGGCGAACGGAAAGGATCTCTCGTCCGGCGCCACCTACACCCTGGCCGTCGGGGACTTTCTCGCGGCCGGCGGCTCCGGCTACGCGATGCTCAAGCCGTTCCCGGTCACGGACGTCGGCATTACCGACCTTGACGCCGTACTCCGCTATCTCACCATCCTGCGCCAGCCGGTAGACGCCCCCCGGGATTCCCGCTTTCACGCCGCGGGAAGCCGGTGATGGCGGAGACGCTGCGCGTCTTCATCAATGAAAAGCCGGTCGAGGTCGCGCGCGGCGCCACCGTAAGAGACGCCGTCGCGCGGCATGACCGCGCCCTCGCGGAGCTGCTCACTGGGGACGCCGCGTATGTCACGGACGGCGTCGGCCGGCGGGTCGACCCCGCCGATCCCGTCGGGGAAGCGGGCGCCGTTTTTCGCGTGATCGTGACGGCGCGGCGCGGGCCCCCGCAGCTCTCCAAGGAGGCCCTGCGGCGCTGGCCCAAGGCGGAACTGCACGTGCACCTCGACGGCTGCGTGCGCCCGGCGACGATGCTGGCGCTGGCGAAGGCCCAGCGCGTGAAGCTGCCGGCGGAGACGCCGGAGGCGCTGGCCGCGGCACTCACGGTCAAGGGCGCACGCAGCCTCGAGGAGTATCTGACGAAATACCAGTACACCCTCGCGGTCCTGCAGACCGCGACGGCGTTGGAGCGGGTCGCGTACGAATTCGTCCTCGACGTCGCGGCCGAGAACGTCCGCTACGTGGAAGTGCGGTATTCGCCGCTGCTGCACCGGCCCGCGCTCACGCTGGTCCAGGCGATCGAAGCGCCGCTCCGGGGCATCAAGCGGGCGGAAGCGGAGACGGGCACCAAGGTCGGGCTCATCGTGTGCGGGATCCGCACGCGCCCGGCGGGGGAATCGCTGGAGCTGGCCCGGGCCGCCGTCGACTACCGGACCGCGGGGCTCGTCGCCTTCGATCTGGCCGGCGCCGAGCGCGGGCATCCCGCGCGGGAGCATCGCGACGCGTTCGCCCACGCGGCGCAGCACGGACTGGCGTGCACGTGCCACGCCGGGGAAGGGGATGGCGCCGCGTCGATCCGCGAAGCGCTGCACGTCTGCGGCGCGCAACGCATCGGGCATGGGACGCGGCTCCAGGAGGATCCGGCGCTGCTCGAGGAGGTGGTGGCGCGTCGCATCCCGCTGGAGATGTGCCTCACCAGCAACCTCCACACGCATACCGTGGCCGCCATTGCGGAGCATCCGTTCCGGGGCTATCTGGAGCGCGGCGTGCAGGTGTCGCTGAACACCGACGGACGCCTGATGGACGGCATCTCGCTCACCGACGAGTACTTCCTGGCGCACTCCACCCTGGGGCTGACCCGGGAGCAGCTCGCCCGCGTGGTCCTCAACGCCTGTGAGAGCGCGTTTCTGCCGGACTACGAGAAGGTGGCGCTGGTGTCGCGCGTGCAAAGCGAACTGGAGGCTTTGTGATTCCCTGGCGACGGCCCCTGGTGGCGTTCGCGGTGACGTTCGCGTGCGCGCTGATCGTGTTCACGCTGCCGCGCTTCGCGTGGAATACGCTGCGCGGCGCTCCGCCTCCGCAGGACACGACGGCGCGGGCCGTCCCCCCCCAGGTCCAGACCCCCGTGCCCGCCCCAGTCGCGGCCGCTCCCCGTCCGCTCGGTGCGCGCCTGCGCGGCGTGTTCGGGCTCGCCGCGCTGCTGGCGATCGGGTTCGGGTTGTCCAGCAACCGCAGCAAGATCAGCTGGCGCGTGATCGCGTGGGGTCTCGGCTTGCAGGCGACGTTCGCGGTGTTCGTGCTGCGCATCCCCGTTGGCCAACGGATCTTCCGCGCTCTGGGCGCGGCCGTCACGTGGCTGCTCTCATTCTCCTACGCCGGGTCGTCGTTCGTGTTCGGCGATATCGGGGCGCAGCACTCGAAATTCGGCGTGGTGTTCGCGTTCCAGGTGCTGCCGGCGATCATCTTCGTGTCGGCGCTGTTCGCCATCATGTACTACTTGGGGATCATGCAGGTCGTCGTGAAGGCGTTCGCCATCATGATGAACAAGGTGATGGGGGCGAGCGGCGCCGAGAGCCTGAACGTGGCGGCGTCGATCTTCATGGGACAGACGGAAGCGCCGCTCACCATCCGACCGTTCCTGCCGCGCATGACGCGCTCCGAGCTGATGACGGTGATGACGGCGGGGATGGCCCACGTCTCCGGCTCCATCATGGCGGCCTACATCGCGTTTGGGATCGAGGCACGCCACCTGCTCACCGCGGTCATCATGACCGCCCCCGGCACGATCATGATGGCGAAGATCCTCGAGCCGGAGACCGAGGTCCCCGAAACGCTGGGCGGGGTGCGGGTGGAGATCCCGCGGACCGACGTGAACGTCGTCGACGCGGCCGCGCGCGGCACGAGCGAAGGGCTGCACCTGATGCTCAACGTGATCGCGATGCTCGTCTCGTTCATCGCCCTGATCGCGCTCATCAACGGCGTGCTGGGGTTCGCGCACCAGTACGTGAGCTTCATCCCGGAAAACCTCCAGACGATCCTGGGGTGGCTGTTCTATCCCGTCGCCTGGGTGATGGGTGTGCCGGGCCACGACACCAACACCATCGCCGGTCTGCTCGGCACGCGCATGGTGTTGAACGAGTTCATCGCCTACGCACAGCTCGGCCCGCTCAAGGCCACGCTCGATCCGGTGTCCTTCACCATCGCCACGTTCGCGCTGTGCGGGTTCGCGAATGTGAGCTCGGTGGGCATTCAGATCGGGGGCATCGGCGCGCTCGCCCCCGAGCGCAAGCACGACCTCGCGCGCCTCGGCTTCCGCGCCATGCTGGCGGGGACGCTCGCCAACTTCCTGTCGGCCACCCTGGCGGGCATGCTGCTGTGACGGACGTCGCCCGCGCGGCACAGGCGGTCGCGCAGCGGCTGGGCGCGCGGCGCCCGGCGGTCGCGATCGTCTTGGGCTCCGGCCTTGGCTTCCTCGCCGACGAGGTGCCGGGCGGCCAGCGGATCCGCTACGCCGACATCCCCGGCTTCCCCGAACCCGGCGTCGCCGGCCACAAAGGGGAGCTGGTCGTGGGGCTCTTGGAGAAGGTGCCGGTGCTGGTCCAGGCGGGCCGCTTTCATCTGTATGAGGGGCACGACGCGGCGACCGCCGCCCTGCCCGTGCGGGTGTTCGCCAAGCTCGGTGTGAAAACGCTGATCGTCACCAACGCCGCCGGGGGCATCCGGCCGACCTTCCGCTCCGGCACGCTGATGCTCATCGCGGACCACCTGAACCTCATGTTTCGCAATCCACTCATCGGCCCCGTGCTCGAGGGGGAAGAGCGCTTCCCCGATATGAGCGACCCCTACGACCGCGAGCTGCGGGCCCTCGCCCGGGAGGCCGCCCGGGAGGCGCGCGTCGCGCTGGAGGAAGGGGTATACGCCGCCCTGCTCGGCCCCTCGTACGAGACGCCTGCCGAGGTGCGCATGCTGGCCCGCCTCGGCGCCGACGCCGTGGGGATGTCGACGGTCCCGGAGGTCATCACCGCCCGGGCGCTGGGGATGCGCTGCCTGGGCTTTTCGATCGTGACCAACCCGGCCTCGGGGTTGTCGGCGCAGCCGCTCTCCCACCAGGAGGTGCTGGCCGCGAGCGCGGCCGCGGGCGCCGGGCTGGCCACCGTAATGAAGGGAGTGCTGCGGCGCCTCTCCTGACCGATCGCTGACACCCCGCCTGCAACCCTTTCTTCATTCTCTCTGTCAGAGCGTGCAGTAAGAGGCCGTCGCCTCGGTACCGTCGCCGGGGATTTCGCCTGCGCCGACACCTGTCGCGAGGAGCCTATGCTGCCGGTCACGCTTGCCATTCTGTGCCAGGTCGCCGTCGCCAGCCGGCCGGCGACGCCCAAGACCGATTCCTCTGCCGTCGCCGCGCTCGCCGAGCAGGTCCGCGCGGTGCGCGCGACAACCCCCGTCGTGATCGATGGGGCCCTCTCCGACCCGATCTGGCGCACCGCCGTGCGGATCTCCGGGTTCCACCAGCGCGATCCCAACGAGGGCGCCGCGCCGAGCGAGAGCACGGCGGTCTTCGTCGCTTACGACGACGCGGCGCTGTACGTGGGCGCGCGGCTGTTCGACCAGCACCCGGATTCGATCGTGGCCCGACTGGGGCGGCGCGATGCCGGCACCAGCTCCGACCGCTTCACCATTTACGTGGACGCCTATCATGACCGCCGCAGCGGCTTCTACTTCGGCGTGAACGCGGCGGGTACGCTGAACGACGGCACCCTCTACAACGACGACTGGAACGACGACAGCTGGGATGGCGTGTGGGAAGCCAAAGTGGCGCGCGACGCGTTGGGCTGGACCGCGGAAGTGCGGATTCCGTACTCGCAGCTGCGGTTCCTGCGGCAGAGCCAATACGTCTGGGGTATCAACTTCCGCCGCGAGATCGCTCGCAAGAACGAGGTGGATTACATCGCCTACACGCCCAAGAACGGCAGCGGCTTCGTGTCGCGCTTCGTGGACCTCGTGGGCATCGAGCAGATCACGCCGCCGCGGCGCATCGAGCTGCTCCCGTACGTCACCAGCCGCGCCGAGTTCTCCGCGCACGGCGCGGGCGACCCGTTCAACGACGGATCGCGGCTGACGCCCGGCCTCGGCGCCGACGCGAAGATCGGCCTGGGGTCGAACCTCACCCTCAACGCGTCGGTCAACCCCGACTTCGGGCAGGTGGAGGTGGATCCCGCCGTCGTGAACTTGAGCGACGTGGAGACCTTCTTCTCCGAGAAGCGGCCGTTCTTCGTGGAAGGGTCCTCGACATTCAGCTTCGGACAGGGCGGGCAGCGCAACAACTGGGGATTCAACTGGCCCGGGCCGACGTTCTTCTACAGCCGACGCATCGGGCGCTCGCTCTCGTTCGGTGCGCCCCCCGGCGGGTTCGCCGACGGGCCGGCGGGCGCCCACATCCTCGGCGCGCTGAAATTGACGGGCAAGGTCGGCGGCAGTTGGAATGTCGGCGCCCTCTCGGCGCTGGCGAACCGCGAGTATGCCAGCTTCCAGGACAGCCTGGGGGCGCGGTCGCGAGCGGAAATCGAGCCGCTGGCGTTTTACGGCGTGTACCGGGCGCAGAAGGACATCGCCCAGGGCCGTCGCGGGATCGGCTTGATGGCGACGGTCGCCGGCCGCGATCTCTCCAACCCCTCGCTCCGCGACACACGGAACGCGAACAGCCTCTTCGTCGGCGTCGACGGATGGACCTTCCTGGACTCCAGTCGCACGTGGGTGACGACGTGGCGCGGCGGCGTCTCCCGCATCGCCGGCACCCCGGCCCGGCTGCTCGACGTGCAGCAGAGCTCGGTGCACTACTTCCAGCAGCCCGACGCGGCCACCCTCGGCGTCGATAGCGCGGCCACGTCGATGTCGGGCGCGATGGGGCGCGTCACCCTGGCCAAACAGAAGGGCAACTCGTTCGTCAATGCGGCGCTGGGATTCATCGCCCCGAGCTTCGACATCAGCGACCTCGGCTTCCTGTCGCGAACCGGCCTCGTGAACGTGCACGTGGGCGGCGGCTACAGCTGGACCACGCCGGGGCGTGTCTTCCGCTACGTCGACGTGCTGGGCGCCGTGTTCCGCAATTACGACTGGGACGGCAACATCAATTGGTCGGGCGTGTTCGCCGCCGGTGAGATGCAGCTCAAGAACTTCTACTGGATCAACTGGGACGTGGCGTACAATCCGTGGACGGTCAACAACCGCCGCACCCGCGGCGGCCCGCTCACGTTGAACCCGCCGGGCTACCAGCTCGACGTCGGGATGAACTCGGACAGCCGCAAGGCCTGGGGGCTGGGGTTCTTCACGGGGATCTACACGCGGTCCCGGCACGACTATGACTATTACGTCAACCCCAGCGTGCAATTCCGTCCGTCGCCGAATATGTCCCTGAGTGTCGGGCCGAACCTCTATTGGGGAGAGGCCCCGGTGCAGTACGTCGGCGCCTACGCCGACTCCACCGCCACGGCCACGTTCGGCACCCGGTACGTGTTCGCGCACCTGAGCCAGACGGAGGTGTCGGCAGGCGTGCGGATGAACTGGACGTTCAGCCCGGCGCTGAGCCTGCAGCTCTACGCGCAGCCGCTCATCTCCGCCGGTCGGTACGACCGGTTCCGGCAGCTCGCGCGGCCGCGCAGCTACGACTTCACCCCGGCGGCCGAGCCGTACAACCCGGATTTCAATTTCCGCTCGCTGCGTGGCAACGCGGTGCTGCGGTGGGAATGCCTCCCCGGCTCCACGCTCTATCTGGTGTGGGCGCAGACCCGCTCGGATGCCGTGGACGTGGGCGACTTCGCGTTCCGTCGCTCGATGAGCGGTTTGTGGAAGGCGCCCGCCGACAACATCTTCATGGTGAAGGCGACGTACTGGATGAATCCGTAATCTGAGCCGGGCGGCGGACACCCGGTAGTGAGTCTCGAGGGGGCAGGGTATCCTGTCCCCTCGTTGCGTTCACAGCCCTTCCGTCGGCGGCCGTGGCGGCGCGGGGACGAAGTGATTGAGCGGCCCGTGCCCGCTGCCGAGGCCCGGCGCCGCGGCCAGCGCGCGGTGTACGAAGTCGAGGGCGTCCTCGACGGCGCGCACGAGGGGTCGTCCTTGCGCCAGCCCCGCGACGACGGCGGCGGACAGGGTGCAACCGGTGCCGTGCGTGGACGTGGTGTCGATGCGTGGACGGGAGTATCGCCGCACGTCGTTGGCCGTCACGAGCACGTCCACAAGCGCCGGCCCCGTCAGGTGGCCGCCCTTCACCAGCGCTGCCTGCGCCCCGAGGCGCAGCAGGGTGCGGCCGGCGTGCTCCATTTCGTCCGGGGTGCGCACGTCTGCACCGGTGAGGATCCCCGCCTCGTCGAGGTTCGGCGTCACGAGCGTCGCCAGCGGAACCAGTCGCCGGGTGACCAGCTGCTCCGCCTCGCGCGCCAGCAGCCGGTCTCCGGCGGTCGCCACCATGACGGGGTCGAGCACGTAGTTGGGGAGCCGGTGCCGTTGAATCCCGGCGGCGACGGTCTCGACCAGCTCGGCGTTGCCGAGCATCCCGCTTTTGACCGCGGCGGGCGGCAGGTCCTCGGCGACCGCGTCGAGCTGGCGGGCGACCAGCGCGGGGGACAGTGCCTCCCAGGAGAGCACCCCCGTGGTGTTCTGGGCGGTGACGGCGCACACCACGCTCGTCCCGAAGACGCCGAACTGATGAAAGGTCTTGAGATCGGCCTGGATGCCGGCCCCGCCCCCCGAATCCGAGCCCGCGATCGTCAGGGCGATTCTCATGGCAGCCGCTTGGCGGGGCGGCCCGCTCCGGCGATGTTACAGGTGCCCGGTCCGAGGGAGAGAACCATACCCGGTAATCTGCAATCCGCCGTCCGCGATCTCCAACGCCGCAAAGCGCGGAGTCGCCGGCGGCTGGCGCTCATCGAAGGCATCCGCCTCGTCGAGGAAGCCTTGGCCGCGGAGCTCACCTTCCGCGGTGCCCTGATCGCGCCGGACTTGGACCGCACGTCGCGCGGCGCGTCGCTGCGGGCCGAGCTCGTGCGCCACAGTGTGCCGATCGAGGAGACCGCCGCGCGCGCGTTCGCTGCGCTCGCGGCGACCGACACCCCGCAGGGCGTCTTGGCGATCATCGAGCCGCGCGACTGGACGGTCGCGGAGCTGCCCACGGAGCCGGGGCGGGTGTTGCTCGTCCTGGACGGCGTGCAGGATCCCGGCAACGTCGGCACCTTGATCCGGACGGCCCATGCCCTCGGCGCCGGCGGCACCGTGGCGTTGCGCGGCACCGCCGACGTGCTCAACCCCAAGGCGCTGCGCGCGGCGATGGGAGCGACGTTTCGTCATCCGGTCGTCGGCTTGGACGACGCGGCCTTCATCGCCTGGGCGCGGCGAAACGGTGTGACGTTGTGGGCCACCGCCGCCGATGGGCTGCCCCTGTCGGACGTGCTGTCCCGGAAGGGGGCGGAGCGGTCCGGACCGGTGGCCGTGATCGTGGGGAACGAGGGCGCGGGCATCCGGCCGGCGCTGAATGCGGTGGCGGCGACGCGCGTCGCGATCCCGCTCGCCGCCGGCGCCGAATCGCTCAACGTCGCCGTGGCGGCGGGCATCCTCCTCTACGAGGTGCAGCATGGGCGCTGACTGGCTCCTCGTCGTCGGGGCGGGACTGGTAGGGCTCTGCTTCGGCAGCTTCCTGAATGTGTGCATTCTGCGCCTGCCACACGACCAGTCGCTGCTCAAGCCGCCATCGACGTGCCCGCAGTGCAAGCGTCGCATCGAGTGGCGGGACAACATCCCGGTCATCTCGTGGCTGCTCCTCAAAGGAAAGTGCCGCCACTGCCACAAGCGGATCTCGCGGCAATACCCGATCATCGAGGGCCTGGTCGGCTTGATGTGGGCTGCCGCGGTCCTGTGGGCTGGCCCCACGCTCCACGCCCTCGCCGCCGCGGTGTTGGGCACGATCCTCCTCGGCATCGCGATCACCGACGCCCGCCACTACCTCATCCCCGACGAGTTCACGTGGGGCGGGCTCGTCCTGGGGTTGGCGATCTCGTTGGGCGGCGGCGTCCCGGGATTTCTCCAGGCGGTGCTGGGGGCCGGCGCCGGGCTCGCGCTGCTCTACGCCGTCGCCGTGATCGGCAAGTGGGTCTTCAAGGAAGAGGCGATGGGCGGCGGGGACATCAAGATGATGGCGATGGTCGGGAGCTTCGTCGGCTGGAAGGGCGTGCTGCTCACGATTTTCGCCGGGGCCCTCCTGGGCACGCTGATCTTCGTGCCACTCTCCTTCAAGAAGAAGAAACTGGTGCCGTTCGGGGTATTTCTCGCGGTGGGGGCCGCGGTGACCTTCCTCTTCCGCGACACGGTCATCGATTGGTACCTCCGCTTCATTCGGGGCGGGTGACCGATGGGCGATCCGTTCGAGGGTCTGTTCGACAGCGGTGACGTGCTGGAGCGCGTGGCGGTGGACATCACCGCCCAGGCGCGCCGCGGCGACCTCGAGCCGGTGCGCTGCCGCGACGCCGAGATCGCGCGGGTCGTCGACATCCTGCTGCGGCAGAACAAGAACAACCCGGCCCTCGTCGGCAAGGCGGGCGTCGGCAAGACCGCCATCGTCGAGGGGCTCGCGCAGCGCGTTGCCGCCGGCGACGTCCCGCCGGCGCTCAAGGACGCGCGCGTGCTCATCCTCGATCACGTCGCGCTCCTGGCGGGGACGGCCTTTCGCGGGCAGTACGAGGAGCGCATCCGCCGGCTCGTCCGCGCGCTCGCGGCCGACGCGGATCTCATCCTGTTCGTGGATGAGCTGCACAACCTCATCGGGCAGGGCACCGCGGTGGGGGCCGCGATGGATGCCGCCAACATGCTGAAGCCGGCGCTGGTGCGCGGGGACATCCGGGTGATCGGTGCCACGACGGGCGAAGAGTACACGAAGTGGGTGCGAGGCGATCCCGCACTCGAGCGCCGCTTCCAGCCGGTGACCGTCGAAGAACTGGACGCCGTGCAGACCTGGGAAGTGCTGGTCGCCCGGCGGCCGCGGCTCGAGCGCCACCACGCCGTCGCCGTGACCGACGACGCGCTCAAGGCCGCGATCGTGCTGACCGACCGGTTCGTCCCCGACCGCGCGCGTCCCGACAAGGCGATCGACGTGCTCGACGAAGCGTGCGCCCACGCGCAGGCCACCGCGCGCGTCTCCCCTGAGCTCGACCGGCTGATTCGCGAGCGCCGCAAGGTGGATGCGAAGCTGCGGCAGGGGCTCAAGGAGACGCCCACGAACACCGAGCCTGCGCCCGATCTGGCAGCCGTCTTCGATCAGGTCGTGGCGGACTTTCGCGAGATGCTGGGTGGGGCAAGTCGGGGCAAGGCGGGGGAGGGCGGGGCGCCTCCTCCGACCTCCCCCGACCTCCCCCGACGTCCTCCGACCTTGGAGGAGCGTCGCGCCGAGCTGGACGCGCTGCTCCGCGCCGAGCTCGAATCGCAGGGCATCGTCGTGACCGGGCACGACGTCGCCCGCGTCGTGGGCGTCGCCGCCGGGCAGCGGATCGCATGGGCCGGGTGAAGGGCGCGGCGCTGCTGGTCGTGGGGCTCGCGGCGGGCCTGGGCGCCTGCCGGGAGCGGGCCGAAGCGGTGCAGGGCGAGAGCGAGCTGCGGACGCTCGTGCGCCAGATGATCCCGTCGGTCGAGCGCGCCGCGGGCCTCAAGTTCAAGACCCCGCCCGTCGTCGAGCGCCGCTCCCGGACCCAGGTCCGCGACTACGTGATCCACAAACTCGATGCGGACCTGCCTCCCGCGGAGCTCGCGGGCGTGCAGTCGGCGTACCGCCTCTTTGGGCTCCTCCCGGAGTCGCTCGACCTGCGGGCCACGATGGTGGACCTGCTCACCGAACAGGTGGCTGGCTACTACGATCCGGACTCGAACGCGCTGTACGTCGCGGCCGACGTGGATTCCCCGCTCGTGCGCACCACGGTCTCGCACGAGCTGATCCACGCCCTCCAGGACCAGTACATGAACCTCGACTCCGTCATGCAGCAGCGGCGGCAGAACGACCGTCGCTCGGCGGCGCAGGCGGTGCTCGAGGGGCAGGCGACGCTGTCGCAGATCCTGGTGATGATGCCCGAGCAGAGCGGCATCCCGCTCCCCAGCTTTTGGGAGACCCGCAAGGTCTTCCGGGCCCAGATGGCGTCGATGAAGGAGTTCGCCCACGCCCCGCTGTGGCTGCGCGAGAGCGTCATCTTCCCGTATCTGGCGGGCGCGGACTTCGTCCGCTGGTTCGACGCGCACCACCCGGGCCGCGAGCCGTTCGGCGCGGCAATGCCGCTCTCCACCGAGCAGATCCTGCACCCGGACCGCTATGCCGCCGAGGATGCCCCCGTGGATCTGGCCTTTTCGGCGGCGGATCGGCGCGGGGCGCGCTACGACGACGCTCTGGGAGAGTTCGAGACCCGCCTGCTCTTCGAGCAGCTCCTGGCGGACACGGCCGAAGCCGAAGCCCCCGCGCTCGCGAGCGGCTGGGGCGGCGACCGCTACCTGGTCGTCGCCGCTGGTCGGGGCGGCGATGCGTTGGTCTGGTACTCGGTGTGGGACGACGCGGCGGCGCGGGACCGCTTCCTCGCCGGGCTGCGGCGTGCCTGGCGGACCAAGCCCGGCCGGGCCTCCCGGATCGAGTCGGTCGTCGTCGCCGGGCGGCCCGGCGCGCGCCTCGTCGACGCGCCGCCCGACTGGACGGGCTGGCGAGCGATTCCCGGCGTTACAGCCCCGCGATGAACAGGTTCACGACGAACGCCGCCGCGCCCACCACCGCCCCCAGCACGTAGCCGAGCTGCACGATCAGGGTCAATTCCCGCTGCGTCACGTTGCGGATGAGCTCTTCCATCCGCTCGGTCGAAAACCGCATCACCTTCTGCTCGACCATCTCCTGGACTGAGAGCTGGGAGACGACCACCGGGACCTGACGCTGCATCCACTGCCACAGTGGCTCGGTGAGGGCGAGGCGCAGCCGTCGCTCGGCGTCGGCAGGGAGCAGATCGGCCGGGCGGCCAATCGGCCGCTCGAGGAGCGCCCGCACGGCGGCGTGCGCCGCCTCGGCCATGCGCTGGCGCCCGCCCTCACCGGTCAGCGCCTGACGTGCGAGTCCGATGGCGTCCCGCGTGCGCGCCACCGCCCAGCGCCGCGTCTCCGGTGCCCGCAGGGCCGCGATGATGTACTCGGCGGCGGCGTGCTCCACGCCGTCGAGCCGATCCGGTCCCAGGGCCCACAGCCGCTCAGCGATGGGACGCCGCAGGAACCGCACGACCGCGTCGTTTACCGCCCGCGCCACCTGCGCCCGGAACTCCGGCGATTCGAAGACCTCCGACAGCTCCGCGAGTCCCCCCCCGTCGCCCTCGAGACTCGCCAGCACGCGCTCGATGCGGCTCTCGGTGATCACGAGCTTTGCCATCACCCGCTCGTGCATCGCCAGGTTGCGGATGGCGCGATCGAGGAAGCGCTTCAACCCGTCGCGGATGCGCGCGCGCGCCTCGGGGTCCGAGAGCAGCCCGCCGATGCGCTCCACGGCCAGCGGCAGGTAGTCGGCAATCGCGTGCTCCAGCGCGGCGACGACCCCGGCCGGCAGACGCTCCAGCAGCGGGTGCTCGTCGTGCAGCAGGCGGTCGCGCTGGGTCGCGATGAAGGCGCGGACGGCGCGCTCCAGCTCCGGCCGCTCCACCCCCTCCTCGACCCACCGCTCCAGCTCCACGTACTTCCCGAGCGCGGCGTCGAACCCGGGGCTTTGAAGGAACTCCGCCAGCCGCTCCGTCAGCCCTTCGGCCAACGGCTCGAGCGAGCGTTCGAGCTCGGCGGCGAGCGCTGGGGGCAGCTCGTCCTTGAGCGGGCCGCGCGGCGTGTTCAGCACCTTGTCGAGGAACGTGGCGATGGCGCGATCGAACGCTTCCCGGAGCCCGGGGGCGGCGAGCTGGCGGGCCAGGTCTTCTTCGGTGAGCAACCGCTGGCCGACCGTCTTGCCGATGCTCTTGGCGAGGCGCGCTTTGTTCTTGGGGATCGCCCCTTGAAGCTTGAACGGCCCCACCCCGCGCAGCTCGTAGGGGTGGAACAACATCCACACCGCCACCGCGTTCGTGATGCCCCCGGAGAGCGCGCCCACGAAGATCGTCACGAGTCCTTGCAGCCACACGGGTTCGGCCATCGGCCCCGAAATAACACACCCCACTTGGATTTGGGCAACTCGCTAAGTATTTTGCTTGGCTTATGTTTACGGACCTCGCGCGACGCTTCGCGAGGGAGTGGATGCGAGGCTCTCACGGAAGGATGTCAGCGGATGGCGACTCGGATTCGGTTGCGGCGCGTCGGACGGAAAGGGCAGGCGTACTACCGCATTGTTGTGGCGGACCAGCGGTTTCCGCGCGACGGCCGCTTCGTCGCGACGATCGGGCACTACAACCCGCGCAGCAACCCCGCCACGATTCATGTGAACGCCGAGCAGGCGCGCGCCTGGCTGGAGAAGGGCGCCCAGCCGACGGACACGGTGCGCTCGCTG
>Ga0137364_10000715_pt1 | contig 14302 bp, 7 predicted proteins | sample SagtaG_10_FD_104798 | JGI IMG/M metagenome (GOLD analysis project Ga0137364, IMG submission 104798) | Vadose zone soil microbial communities from Sagehorn Ranch, Mendocino, California, USA - Sage1_L_20_16 metaG | ecosystem: Environmental > Terrestrial > Soil > Vadose zone | place: USA... | reverse complement strand
TGAGCGCGGCAATCGGGTAACGCGAGTCCCATCAACAATGTTTCAATGCCGAGAATCTCGCGGAATTGCGAAACGATAGGGATGCTGCCGCCTTCGCGTATGAGCGCGACATCGCAGTTGAACGCCTTGCGCAACGCGCGTTGTGCCGCTTCACCGAACGCCGAATGCGGATCGGTGAGATACCACGGGCCGCTGTGCCCGGTGTTAATTTCCATCGTCACGCCTTTGGGCAGATTTTTTTGCAAATGCGTTTTCGCCAGTTCCAAAATTTCGTCGCCTCGCTGGTCTGGAACGAGACGGAAGGTCAATTTCGCAAACGCATGACTGGGGATAACGGTCTTTGTTCCCTGCCCCTGATAACCTCCGCCGATTCCGTTGATTTCGGCGGTCGGCCGCGCCCAGATGCGTTCCTCCGAATTATAGCCGGCTTCCCCGAACAGCTCCGGAACACCCGTTTCGTCGCGAATCAGTTTGTCGCCATCAACGGGAAGTTTCTGCCAAGCTTCGCGCTCCCAGTTCTCAAGCGGCTTCACGCGATCGTAAAATCCTGAAATCGCTACGCGACCTTCGCGATCGTGAAGCGTGGCAAGCAATTGCGCGAGCGCGGTAATCGGATTTGCAACCGCCCCGCCGAACACGCCGGAATGCAAATCCATTTTCGGACCGGTCACTTTGACTTCGAGAGCGGTGACTCCGCGCAGGCCGTAACTCATGGTCGGCACGCCGCGCGCGATCATTCCTGTGTCGGAGATAACTGCTACATCGCACTTCAGTGCGTCGCGATTCTCCTCCAGAAAACCGCCGAGGTGCGCACTGCCGATTTCTTCTTCACCCTCGATGACGAGCTGCAGGTTCACCGGTAGATCGCCGTTTTGTTCAATTGTCTCCTGGATGCCGATGATATGTGAAAGAATCTGGCCCTTGTTATCAGTTGCGCCGCGCGCGAAAACGTAGCCGTTTTTCAAGACGGGCTCGAACGGGGGCGACTCCCATAGCTCCAGTGGATCTGGTGGCTGCACATCGTAATGGCCGTAAATCAAAACTGTGCGCCGCCCGGGCTGGTGTTTGTTGCGCGCCCAGACAATTGGATGGCGTTTTGTGGGTACGAGCTGTGTTTGCAGGCCAATGCCGTCCAGCTTCTTCACCAGCCAGTCTGCGCACTTGACGAGTTTTTCTTTGTGCTGGTCGTCGGTCGAAACGCTTGGAAAACGCAGGAACGAATAATACTCCTCAAGATAATTGTCGCGCATGGGGCGGAGCTTAAACCAACTCGGATAAATCGCGAGCCAGTGTTCAAACGTAGCACCGGAACATAGCCTATGGCCTGTGCGCCCAGCAGACATGTTGTCTGCTGGCGGGTTCGGCAGGTTTCAAACCTGCTGGGCACACAGGCATGATGCCTATGTTCCGCTGCGCGCCACGGATTTTCGTACGAAATACAACGCCGAAGCGAGCGCGAGCACAATTGCCGTCACGATAAATTCACGAGTCGTCGCATGCGCTAGAATCCAAATGATCGCAATGATCGCCAGCGCGGGCACAATTTTCATTCCGGGGAAATTGAACGGTTCGCCATCCGACCGCACGTCCCGTTGCACCAAAATCCAGCAGGCGGCGCAGCAAAGCAGATACATCAGCAGCACTGCGACGTTGGAAAGCACCGCCAGCTGCTCGAACGTGCCGCTGATTGAGAGCGCAAATGCCAGTAACGCATAAGTAATAATCGCGACGTCTGGCGATCGATAGCGCGGATGCACGTGGGTGAAAAACTGCGGCAACGCGCCGTCGCGTCCAAAAGCAAAAATCATCCGCGGCGAACTCAGAATGTCGCTCGTCACAAATCCAAACGCGGAAATGCTGGCGCCAGCGAGGAGAACCATCCGCCCTAAGTCGCCAAGGAATTTCGCTGCCGATTCGGCTAGCGGCGCGTCGGGGTGATTCCCCAAATCCGCTCCAAGCGTGCCCTGCGCCACGAGTTGGATCATTAGATAGATGATCGTCGTAGTGACCAGCGCGAGATACGCGGAGCGCGGAACTGTACGCGCCGGATTTTTGACTTCGCCGCTTGGAATCAGCGCCACCTCGATTCCAACGAAAGCGAAGATCAAGAGGATAACGGCATCGCCTAACGATTTGCTGGTCGGCCAACCTCCCCAGGCGAGATTCGGTGCGTGAATGAAAAATATTCCCACACAAATGAACAGCAACAGAGGCAAGAGCTTTGCGACAGTGATCACCGTGACCGCACCCGCGCCCTCGCGCACGCCGCGGATGTTGATGAACACGAGCAAGCCGTACACGGCGAACATGACGAAAATCCGCATCACGGGACTGCCGAGGAACGGAACGACCAGCGCGACTGAGTTCGCCAACACATTCACCACGCCGGCAACTGCGCCAAGTGCGGTGAGAAAATAAAGCATACCGGCGAGGAACCCGACGTAACGACCAAATGCGACCTCCACATACGCATAAAGGCCGCCGGTTAATGAAACGCGGCTGCCGGCGATGGCGAAACAAGTGACGAACAACACCATCGCTACCGCACAACAAACAAATGCGAGTGGCGCAGCCGATCCGAGTCCCTTCGCAACTGCCGCGGGGATCACGAAAATTCCTGCCCCGATTGTCGAGCTAACAATATTCGCTGTGAGAGCGGGAATACCAATGCCACGAACCAACTGATGATCGATGCGCTCTTCCTGCTGTATCCACGTCGGCGATTTGTCTGCCATCGGCGCATCGTGAGTGATTCAATTGTCCAAAGCAAGATTGAGGGTTAAGCTTCTCAGCTAACGGGGAGTACATTGTTTAGGAATGACGGGGAACTGCGGCATGGCGTGTGCGAAGGGAAGCCTCTCCTTGGTCGGGGAGGGGACTAGAAAAGGAGACATCATTTGGAGCGATGTTGCGCGGAACCCACAATATCCTGTGGTTGGATCGACCCAGAAGCCCTTCAACTTGTGTGATTTTCCGCTTGTAACCCGAGAAACCTTGCTGTATTGACCCTGGCGAGGCCCGGGGTGTGGCCCACAATGCATTTACAATCGCTTGAGCTAATCGGCTTTAAATCGTTCGCCGATAAAACCACCTTCAATTTTCACGAGGGCATCACCTCTATCGTCGGCCCGAACGGTTGCGGAAAATCAAACGTGCTTGACGCCGTGCGATGGGCGCTCGGTGAGCAATCGGCCAAGTCACTTCGCGGCGACGAGATGGCGGACGTAATCTTCAACGGTGCCGATACTCGCAAACCTGTCGGTTTCGCTGAGGTGTCGCTCACATTCACTGATTGCTCCGAAGAGCTGGGAATCGAATGGCACGACGTGCGCGTGACGCGTCGGGTCTATCGCGACGGCAACTCCGAGTACCTGATAAACAAGACGCCCTGCCGGCTTCGCGATATTCAAAATCTATTTGCCGACACCGGGATCGCACGGGCCGCTTACTCGATGATGGAACAAGGCAAGATCGACATGATCTTGAGTTCGCGTCCGGAGGATCGGCGCGCAGTTTTCGAGGAAGCAGCGGGAATTACCAAATACAAAACACAAAAACGTGAAGCCCTGAGAAAGCTGGAAGCCACCGAAGCAAATCTTCTGCGGATCGGCGACGTTATCAAAGAGGTAAAGCGTCAAATAGGTTCGCTGCAGCGACAGGCAGGCAAAGCGCGCCGATATCAGACCCTGCATGCGGACCTGCGCGTGCTAGAAACGCACTTTTCGCGCAAGCAGCTTGACGCTCTCGAAGCTGATTTTTCTGATTGTCACAAAGAAATTGAGCGTCTGACCGAATCGGAGCGCGCGACGCGTGCGCAGATTGACAACAACGAAAGTGCGCTCGCGAAAGAGCGCGGCGCGCTAGACAAGATCGACACAGGGATCGCTGAATCGCGCGCGGAGGTGCAGCGACTGGAAAGCGAAATCGCCGCGCATCGCAGCCGCATTGAATTCAATCAGCAGCGAGCTGAAGAGGTCGCAGAGCTAATCCAGCGCGCGCGAAGCGACGTCGCAGACGCTGAAAAAAAACGCAACCACCACGCTGCTGAGATCGAGCAAACAAACAACTCGATCGTAGAAATCGAACGACATTTGAAAGAAAAAGAGGGCGAGCTGACCAGGCGCGGCAAACAGGCCAGCGAAATGCAAAAAAGCCGGACTGAGCGCGGCGCGCGGCGGCAGGAGTTGCAATTCGTACTTTCCAAATCCGAAGGCAAAATCTCGACACTCGAGGGAGAACTTTCCGGCACGAAAGCGCGTCGCGAATCGACGTGCGTACAAATCGAACAACTTGCGAAAGAAATTCAAACGTTGAGCAGTGGGCGCGATAAACTGCTCAGGCAAATTGCTGCCTCGCTGAAAACAAACCGACGCGAAGCGGTCGATGTCCAGGCTAGCCTGCAGAAAAAAGAACAATTGCTCTCCGAAGCGGAACAGAATCTTGCCGTCCTTGAGCGGACGCTCGCCGAGAAGCGATCGCGATTGGACGTTTTGCGTCAGCTCAATGAAGAAGGCGAAGGCCTCGCGCAGGGCTCGCAAGCTGTTCTCAAGGGCGTGGACGATGGCGAAAAATTTCGCGACGCGATTGCCGGCTCGCTTGTTGCGCATCTTGATGTCGATCAAAAATTCATTCCGGCGATCGAAGCCGCGCTGGGGCGAAATCTGCACGCCGTCGTTCTAAAAAATGCGGACGTTGCCTTCGAAATAATCGGGCAACTCAAGAAAAAGAAGCTCGGTCAAGCCGCGCTGCTCATTCCGCAGTTAACGCAGCCTGCTCAAAAATCGGTGCAAGAAATTCTGCCAGAAAACGCGCTCGCCTGGGCTACAGATAAACTGGTCGCGCCGCGATCGCTCGAACCACTCGTCAGGCAGCTGCTCGAGAACGTCGCTATTTTTTCCGACTTACAGCAGGCGCTGGAGTGTAAAAAGCACGAGCCTGCACTAGCGATGGCCACGCTGGCCGGCGAATTTGTTTCAACGGAAGGAATTCTCTTTGGCGGGAGCAGTGAAGTACGCGCGGCCTCTTTGCTGGAGCGCAAAGCACAAATCGCAGAACTCGCGAAAGAAGAAGCTGCACTAGCGAAGCAGCGCGACTCACTTTGCGCCAAACGCGACGAAGCGAAAACAGCGGTCGAAGTCGCTTTGCAACTCCAGCAAGAGTTTAGCGAGGCCGAACGCAAGATCGACAATTTACGGTCCGAGAAAAATGCGCTAGAGCGGCAGGTGGGCGCGGCCGATGAACGTATCGCCAAATTGGATAGCGAACTTCAAACACAGCGTGGTCAACTTGTAAGAGAACAGACAGACCTGGACGCATTTGAGACCGCGCAGAGAGAGACAACGCTGCGGGAAGAAGAGCTGAGCGAAAGGATCAATCAACTGCGGCTGGCTGTCGCGACCGGGCGGCAGCGCCATGAAAATCTGGTTGCACGACGCGAACCGATGAGGGCTCGTGATACTGAGCTGTTCGAGCTCATTGCTGTGCGAAAAGGGGATATCGCATTGTACGAACAGAAGCTAGCCGCACAGGCTGACGAGTCGCGTAAATCAGAGGTCCTAATTAAAAATCACAGTACTCAGCGCGAAGAGGCACAAGTCAACGCTGCCAAGATCGCGGAGCAACGCGCAACACGGTTCGCCGCAATTTCCGTTCGCGAAACCGAATTGCGCGATCTGCGTGATTCATTGGGTGAATTGCAGGATCGCCGCGCTCAGCGGCAGGTGCGCGAGTCGCAACTGCAAATGAAAATCGACGGCGTGGCGGAGCATATTTCACGTAGCTACCATGTCGATCTTCGCGGCTTTGTCGTCGATAAGCCTGCGTTTGAGAAAGTTTTGCGGACTCAAGCAAAAAGGTGGATCGACCGCTCCACTGGCACTGCCCCAAATAGCGACGAGGGCGTGGATTCGCCATCCCGTTCGGAGAACGCGATCCACCTTGCAGAAGCAGATCTTGAGAAACTGGTTTCCGATCTTCGCACCCAACTCGACAACATGGGCCCGGTGAACCTCGACGCTGTTCATGAATACGATGAGCTGGAAGAGCGATACAAATTTCTCGAAACGCAAAATACTGACCTGACAAATTCGCGCCGCGAGCTGCTCGATGTGATTGCGCAGATCAACTCGACCACCAGAAAGTTGTTTGGTGAAACCTTTGCCCAAGTCCGAACCAATTTCCGCGAAATGTTCGCTGAACTCTTCGGGGGCGGGCGCGCAGACCTGTCGTTGCTGGACGAGAATGATCCGCTCAACTGCGGAATCGAAATCACCGCCAAGCCGCCCGGCAAACAGTTGCAAAGCATCTCCCTGCTGAGCGGAGGCGAACGGTCCATGGTCGCGGTAGCGCTGTTGTTTGCCATTTACATGGTGCGGCCGAGTCCGTTCTGTGTTCTCGATGAAGTCGATGCGGCAATGGACGAAGGCAACATCAACCGTTTTGTCCGCATGCTGGAGCGTTTTGTAAAGCAGAGCCAGTTCATCATCATCACGCACAACAAACGCACCATTGCCAAAGCCGACGTTCTTTACGGAGTAACAATGGAAGAGCGCGGCGTGAGCAGACTGGTGGGAATGAAGCTGACTCCGCCTGTGCAAGCTTCGCCTGAAGTAGCCTCCAACGGAGGCGAACAGAAGCCAAGACAACAGCGCCTCGCTCTGGCGATGCGATAGCGAACGCATCAAGGAGCGGCGGTCTCTAGTCCGCCGCTTATCGAGGGCGGATTGGAAACCACCCTCCTTGTTTATTCGCCAGGCGAGACGCCCGCCTGCCCCACGGCCGAAATGGACGTGCCACAAAATTTTTTTGCGCGGCATCGGTGATCTTAGGTAACATTGCGGGATGCTTCAGACGGCGCAGCGGACCGCAAAATCAAAAACGAAAAAGGCTCCGTCCGCATCGTCGCACAAAACTGCTGCGGACAAGGCTGCGCCGCCGCACGATCGGTTCCTTGAGGCGTTTCGCTGGATGCTTCTCACGCGCACGCTTGAGGAAAAGCTCGTTAGTCTCTATCGCGGCGGCCTGATTACCGGCGGCGTCTATATCGGTAAAGGCCAAGAGGCAGTCAGTGTGGCGAGCGGTTTGCTTTTGGAAAAAGGCGACATCTTCGCGCCATTGATTCGCGACCAGGCAGGTCGGTCCGCGTTCGGCGAACCGCTGCTTGACGTCACGCGCACGTACCTTGGATCACGTCTCGGTCCCATGCGTGGACGCGACGGCAACATTCATCGAGGTCATCCTCGCAACAACGAACTGGCGATGATCAGTCATCTCGGCGCGATGATCTCGGTAACCGTCGGCACATTGATGGCAAAACGATCTAAAGGCGAGAAGAACTTCGTCGGCCTGGCATGCATCGGCGAAGGCGGGATGCAGACCGGCTCGTTTCACGAGGGAATGAACTTAGCCGCGATAGAACAAGTGCCGCTCGTCGTCGTCGCCACAAATAATCATTATGCTTACTCAACGCCCAACGACCGCGAATTCGCCTGTCATAATTTGGTTGATCGGGCGATCGGTTACGGGTTCGAAGGTTACAGTCTGGACGGAACGGATCTCGCCGCGTGCCTGGATGTGATTGGTAGCGCGGTGAAACGCGCGCGCGCCGGTCGTCCACCGCAGTTGGTCGTCGCTTCTGTGTTGCGTTTATCCGGTCACGGCGAGCACGACGATGCGAGCTACGTGCCAGAGGAAGTGAAGCGTCAGCCGTTTGCTCGTGATTGTCTGAAAGTCGCCGAGCAGACAATTGTCGACTTTAATCTTGTGGACGCTGAGACGCTGGACAAATGGCGCAAAGACGCAATTGCACAGGTGGAAGAGGCGATTGCCGCCGCGCAACAAGAGCCCGCACCCGAAGGCGACAAGGAAGATTGGTGCGCGTTATCGAATCGCGGTTTGGCCGATCAACCGGAATCGCCGGAATGACGACACCTGCTTAACGCTGTAACGACCGCCACGCCATGAGCATCACGTATCTCGAAGCAATCCGGGAAGCACAGGCGAAACTACTCCGTGATGATGGACGCGTTTTCATTTACGGGCAGGATGTCGGCGGCACGTTCGGCGGCGCATTCAAGGCGACAAAAGGTCTGGCGAAGGAATTTCCCGGTCGCGTGTTAAACACGCCTATCAGCGAAGACGCGATCGTTGGCACGGCGATTGGTGCCGCTATGCAGGGCATGCGTCCGATTGTCGAGATGCAGTTCGCCGATTTTTCGAGCATCGCGCTCAACCAGATTCTAAATCAAGCCGGCACCCACTATTGGCGAACGAATGTGCCGATTCCGATAACTGTCCGTCTACCTTCCGGAGGAACAAAAGGCAGCGGACCGTTTCACAGTCAATCGATGGAATCGATTTACGCGCATTATCCCGGACTGATCGTGATGACGCCCGCGACGGTCGAAGACGCCTACACCATGTTGATAGAAGCCGTGGCGATCGATGATCCTGTCATCTACTGCGAACACAAATATCTCTATTATCACCTCAAGGCCGACAAATTGCCGGAGAAAGGCTTGCTAACTGGTCGCGCACGAATTGCGCGGGAGGGGCGCGATCTGACCATCGTCAGCTACAGCGCAATGATGCAGGAATCTCTTGCGGCAGCCGAGGAACTCGCGCGTGAAGGTTTTGAAATTGAAGTTGTCGACCTGCGGACCGTTAAACCGCTGGACACTGATACCGTGCTGGCATCTGTCGCGCGCACCGGACGTTTGCTCTCTGTCGGCGAGTCATTTCCGTGGGGCGGCGCGACGGCGGAAGTCATCGCGCGGGTTACGAGCCAGGGCTTTCATCTGCTCGATGCAGCGCCGCAACGACTAAACGCGAAAGACACTCCGATTCCGTATCATCCAAATCTCTGGAGCGCGCATCGCCCGAACGCAAAGAACATTGCAACTAAGGCGCGCGCACTTCTTCGAGAATAGAACCTATGCCGCAAGTCCCGATCATAATGCCGCAGCTGGGCGAATCGATCGCCGAAGCCACCATTGTCGATATCAAGGTGAAACCCGGCGACGAAGTGGTCGATGATCAGGAAATCATCGACGTCGAGACAAACAAAGCGGTCATGGGTGTGACCACGCCATGCAAAGGCAAGATCGACAAAATCGCTGTGCAATTGAAAGAGACTTATCCCGTTGGCGCAGTGCTTGGCTACGTAGAAGCGAGCGAGGCCGACGCCGCGCGATTCGCAAAGCAAGCACCACCTCCTCCGCAGCGAGAAATCGCTGAGGAAATTCCCACGCGCGCGGATCAAGACGTTGCTCCTGCGCGCGAAAGAAGAATCGCCGCGCGCGATGGCGAAGGCGCACGCGTCGGCGACCTGCCCGTTCCCGCAATCACGAAAGGCGCGACTTTCATGTCGCCACGCGTGCGCGCACGCATGGCGGAGCTGCAATTAACCGCGGCTGACTTGGCAGGGATCATGGGCACCGGCGCCGGCAATCGCGTGACCATCAAAGATCTCGAAAATTTCCTGCACAAAATTGAGACTCAAACCGCGCATGAAGCTTCCGCCATTCGCGCGGGCGTCGCGGACGCGATGCGGCGCAGTTGGACGCGCCCGCTTTCGACAATAGGCTCGTCGGTAAGTCTCGATCCTGTTTTGCAAGATCGGCAATCCCGCGACCCAAAACCCGGACCCGGCCTTTACGCTTTGCGCGCGCTGGCGGTGGCGCTTTCGAAAAATCCCGGCGCAGCGGCAAAACTGATCGGCAATCGTGTTGTGCAATCAAAATCTATTGACGTCGGAATCGCCGTTGAAGCAGAAGATGGAATCATGGTGCCGGTGATTCGGGGCGCAGATAAAACTTCGCTTGCGGATCTCGCGACAAAATACAAGGAACTCGTCGAACTCGCGCGACAACGGCGGATTTCTCCGGATATGCAAGCGGGCGGCATCGCGACCGTTTCCAACTTTGGGACCTTCGGAATGCAATGGGGCACGCCGATTCCCTTGCCGGACCAGACGCTGCTGCTCGGTCTTGGAGTGGGAAAAAAAGTTCCATCTTGGAATGAAGAGAAAAAGGAATTCGTTCCCAGGACCGAAGCCCAAATCACGTTGAGCTTTGATCATCGCAGTATTGACGGCGGCGGCGCCGGTCGTCTGCTCAAACGCGTGATCGAATTGCTGGAAAATCCGAACGAACTCTGACTGCGCGCTTCGACATGCAGGCTAACCAGGAGCAACCGCGCATGGTTGTGCGCGCCGTTTCATCGCAGCAACAAAGCCTGAAATCACCACAAACGTACAAACCACGGCTACGGCGCCTCCCCAGACGAGCCAATATGGCCGATACGCAAGCGTCAGGCGCCCATGCGCACCCGCTGGAACTTCCACCACTGGAAATAATCCACGATACGAGGTGACAGCGAGTTTTTGATTCGCAAGGCGCGCTTCGTACCCGCGGAAATACGGGCGCGAAAAAATCAGCAACCCAGACCCATTACCGCTCGGGACATCAACATCCGCTTCAACAAAATTTCGCGAGTCATTAATCCGCGAGATCGTTGCAGGAACAAATTGCTCGTTGTGCCGTGGCTTGATTGAGGTCACCGAGCGCACTCGCGCGGACGGCGCGTCGCGCCGATGAAACACGTTTCCTTCGTCAGTTGAAAGCACCAGTTCCCATTCGGAACTCGGCTGCGGCGCGATATCCACTTCCCGCGCAACGACAATTCCATCCACTCCCATCAACTCCAGTTCGCCCTCTGTTCCAGCTTGACGACTCAGCAAATAGCTTCCCACGTCAGGATTAATTTCACCGTGAATGCTGGTTGCGAATTCGCGCGCCACGCCTGCCGCGCGGATCGGACTGTAGCCATTGATGAAGCGCAAGCCGGCCCACATTGGGGTGCTTCCCGGGCGCAGAGTTTGGCCGACTGGTTGCGGTTTGTTTGCCTCACAGTAGGTCAGCTCGGCCCAGGGATAGATGCTGAGATAAAGCCGGCGCGGATTAAGCGGCGATGTCTTTAGTAGCTCTTGAGAAAAATTGTATCTCGGCACACCGCAGTTTGTTGGAATGTAGAAATACGTGGCGAGGAACGCCAAAAACGTAATCACAACGGGCGGCCACTTTTGAAATGGAGAGTCACTCAACCAAAGCTCTGAAAGTAACCAAATCGCCGTGAGCCCGAGAAAGATCCACGTCAGTGGGAAAGCGTAAGAGCCGGTCGCGCGCAGGACTAACATCAGGACCGCTGTGAGTGCAGTTAGAGCGAGCATCGCTGTAGCCGGGATCGTTGATCCAAGCTCACCATGCAGCGCCTCCGCCGCACATATTGCGAGAACCAAATGAAAAAAAGGCAGCCAGCGAAAACTCCACCTGAAAAGACCCGCGGTTGGAATCATGCAGAGCACCAGCACTAGCAAGAGCAAAACCAGCTCCCACTTCGTTTCCCTGACGAGCATACGCCCACGGCGGATGAATCCAGCAATCAGCGCTGCGGGAGCGACCAGTCCACACGCCAGTTCGGTTGCTGTGTGCGGTAGATAACGGCTGGAAAAATCCGTCCAATTAACAGTCCAGCATGGCAAAATCAAACCGGGCAATGCTGCGGGCGGAACAAGCCATTGCCAGTGTGCCGCAGCCGACTGCAATTCACGCGCTGAGCCCTGAACGTGATCGAGGAGCGCAAGCCAGGCCGGCGCAGACAATCCAAGGCCGAGCGCCACACCTAAAAGCATCGGCAGCACGGAGAAGACACTTCGGGTTTGAACCAAGGTCTTGATCAGGAGCCATGCGATGAGGAGCAACAACATCAAAACCGTGTAAGGAAAACCGCCAGTAACAAGCAGATAAACGAAAGGCGCCGGCCAGAGGAATCGCCATTTGGTTCGTCGCGGATCCAGCGCGCGTTCGGCTCCCCACCATGCCCATGGGAGCCACGTGAACGCGCCCAGCGCGCCGAACCAATCGGTCGCGCCCCAGCAGATAATCCAGCCGTTTAGCGCCGCGATCAGCGCGACAAAAATCGACAATGGAATTGAAAGGCGTCGGTTGCGAGCAAGCAAGAATGCACCGATCGCCAAGACAAAAAGATGCGTGATGGAAAGAGCGGCGGCCTGTTGAGGAAAGATTAGTGGAAATTTCCAGATGAGAACTACGGCTGCATTGATGAAAATCGAAAACGTGCCGTACTGAAATTCGCCGGCGAGATTACCGCACACCCACGAGTACGGGCTGAGGATCGGCCAATGGCCCTCCGACCAACTGCGCGCCATGTCGGCGAATACCGGCAAGACTGACAACTCGTAATCGTCATTCCAAAAAGCCAGTGGATTGTGCCAGAGAAGAAGAAGGCAGAAAGCGACGACGATAAGCCCGGCTGAGAACGCGCCAAGATAATCTGGCCACTGATTAACACGGATTTTCACAGATGCAGGAAAAGAATTCTGCAAATCTGTGTTTCATCTGTGTTCATCTGTGGCTAGAAGAGTTTCATCTAAAGGACGACCGGCTTGCCTTCGGTCATGACTAATACCTTTTTCTCGACACCATGCTCGCGAGCGGCGGCGAGCAAACGTTGCGGCGGCTCGTGAAGCGGTTCGAAGCCGAGGCGAAATGTCCCGTAATGCATCGGGATCAAAGTGCCGGCACGTAGCTCGAGAAATGCCTTAACCGCTTCCTCGGGATTCATGTGAACTTCGCGGCCTGTGGGCGCTTCGTAAGCGCCAATGGGGAGCAGCGCGACATCGATCTTGTGGCGGTCGCCGATTTCCTTAAACCCGGGAAAGTAAGCGCTGTCGCCGCAATGAAAAATCGTGCGACCGTTTGAGGCGATCACGAACCCGCCGAAATCACGATGCAAATCCGCCAGGAAACGGGCGCCCCAGTGGTGACAGGGGGTGAGAGAAATCTTGAGCGGCCCGAGTTCGACCGTCTGCCAATAATCGAGCTCGTGCACAATATGAAAGCCCAGATCATGCACGAGATTTCCTACGCCCATCGGCACAACAATCGGTTGATCCGCCGCAACGCGCCGCAGTGTGCGCCGGTCGAGGTGATCGAAGTGGGCATGCGTAACGAGGACAAAATCAATCGAAGGCAAATGGTGAATTTCGAAACCTGGTTGTTTCAACCGCTTGATCACCTTGAGCCATTTCGACCAAATCGGGTCAACGAGGATGTTGACCTCGTGGGTTTGGATGAGAAACGACGCGTGGCCGATCCAGGTAATGCAGATCTCGCCCTCTCGAATCTTTGGGAATTGCGGAGCCGCGGGACCTCCAGAGCGCTTCACGAAAAGCGACGGGATCAACACGCTCGTGAGAAAATTGCGTTTGTGCCAGTCCGCTCGCGGACGCAGCCGGACGCGGGTGGAACGTTTTACAGGTGCGCCGTCTCGTGACGTCTGCCGAACAATGTTTCGCCGGCTCTTTTTCGGAAATCGAATTGGCACAGTCTTAAAAGGATATGAGACAGTTAAAACGGTTAAAAGCGTTAAAAAAGTTCAAAAGTTATCCGCGTTGCGACCCTTTTAACGTTTTATTTTGTAACCTTTTTTAATCTTGTAACCTTCTCCATCTGGCGTTGAGTTACTCGTATCATGCGAATGTGGAGAGCTCTTGTTCCGCTCTATTTGATCTGTTCAATAGCATTTGGATCCGAATCGCGATTGCCATTTAACACGGTTTTTCAGGGTCAGGAGCAATTCAATCGTCTGGTTGCAAAAGCCAAAGCGGGCAATTGGAAAGGTTTGCCGATTGGGGAACGAACCGCTGCAGTTGGGCAAGCATTGGTTGGAACGCGGTACAAACATTTTACTCTGGAAATTGATAACCGAATCGAGTCGCCATCTGTGAATTTTCAGGGGATGGATTGCTGGACCTTTTTCGAGATTGCACTTGGCTTCGCCCGAATGCTCAACGAGCCCGAATCGAACTGGACGCCGGAGCGCCTCCTTTATTACATCGAGTTGGACCGATATCGCGGCGGTCAATGCACAGGCGAATATCTCTCGCGCCTGCATTACCTGGAAGACTGGCTGTACGACAACAATCGCCGCGGTCTGGTAGAGGATCTGACTCGCGACCTCGGCGGACGCACCGTCCCACATTCGGCGCGTGAGATGAGCACTGGCTGGCGGCATTACCGTTATCTGGCCGCGAACCGGTCGTTGCTCGGTCCGCTTGGACGAATGGAAGCGAATGTTTCATCGCGGCCGCTCTATCATGTTCCAAAAAGCCAGGTCGCAGCCATTGAGCCGAAACTCCGAAGCGGCGATATCATCGGCGTCATTTCGCGGGAGCGAAACGGACTTTATTCGACCGCGCATGTCGGCCTGGCATTGCGCACGA
>Ga0137364_10000714_pt1 | contig 14304 bp, 15 predicted proteins | sample SagtaG_10_FD_104798 | JGI IMG/M metagenome (GOLD analysis project Ga0137364, IMG submission 104798) | Vadose zone soil microbial communities from Sagehorn Ranch, Mendocino, California, USA - Sage1_L_20_16 metaG | ecosystem: Environmental > Terrestrial > Soil > Vadose zone | place: USA... | reverse complement strand
TTCAAACCACACGACCATTAGGGTTAGTACGTTTATTAATAGTAGATTTTATACCAAATTTTTCATCTAAAATACTTATTAGTTTTAAGACCTCTTCTTTTGTAAAATTGTCTATACACAATTTTACAAAATTTTCAGTAAAATACCCGTCGCCCATGGCGCTAAGCTAACAGGGGTTAATAGTTCCTTTATGTTTTCAGGTAATACTTTAATAAATTTACCTTCTACATTTCTATATCAGATACTATGCAGGTAAATCTTACCAACCTTTTAGTAGAAAACCAATATTGTTCAACTTCTTTTCCTGTCAATTTAGGATTTGGTCAAGGTGAAGCTTCAGATGATGTACAAATAGAAGCTAACACATTATGTTTTAAATAATTAACATAGTGAATAACATTAGCTGAAAATGTAAACTCTTGGGGCGGAGCCCCATGAAGGAGCGTTATCAGGATCGTATTTAATATGTCCCTAACAACTCACCAGTTACAACCTCTCAAACTTTAGAGGGAATAGCTCATTTAGATAACTGATCTAAACTTAACTCAAGAGAGCTAAAAATTCATTTATTATCAAATAATTTTCCTGAATCTAAATAAATTGCTACAGAATGGCGAGTAATATGTAAAACATTTGCACACTCTGTGAACCACCCAATAGTAACACCCATGATTTGCTTATTGATATACAACATAGTGATTAGTTGTTATATACAAAAATTACGAGAATCTTTATTTATTACGTATTTAGAAGCAAGCGCTTTTTAATAATTTGGTTATTTAACGTTTAATCAATACATGTTTTAAACACTATCTATTTTTATATGGTTTCAATGATTTTTGTTTAATTTTATTCATTACTGTTGAATTACTTATATTAAGTGCTTCAGCAGCTTTTCTAGCGGATAAAAATTTAGTTGTTATTCCAGTTTCAAGGTCAATAACCTCTACAGGAATTGCGGTAGGTTGATTTTTACTGTTAGGATTCCCTTTCATAGAAATTGAAAAAATTTTCTTAGTTTCCGTTGAATGTTTGAATCCTAAGAATGACCCTGCTAGTTTTAATATGTTATAATGAGGCTTTAGTAAATCTAAATAATATTGTTCTCTTTCCAGTAAAACAGAAACGTCACAATACTCAAGTCCACAGAAAATTGTGAATATCCATATTTAATCAAAGCAGCACATATCGGTAAATTTTTATTTCTAAGTAAATGGTTTATATTAAAGTATTCTTTAAACCTACGCCTCAATTCACTTGAAGAACCTATATACATTTTTTGATTAGTTAAATTACGCAGTAAATAAACTCCAGATTTTCCTTTGTTTTCTTCTAATATTTGGAATTTCTGAGTATCTGCGTTTTCATATCTTTTTACTGGCTCAGGAAGTTTAGTTGAATATGCTCGACTATTAGCCCGCCCGGAAACAGAATAAGAATTAAATATAAAAGGCGCTCCCAATAAAGAAAAATTTAGTGCATCATAAACCCCAATAAAAAAATCTCCCCCTATTAAATATAAAATTAGTATAACATAAACCCAAATAAATAATGGTGCACCTTCTACTAATGATAAAGTTTCAATATTGTATACCCAAATGAGTGGTTTTTTAGATTTCTTTACAACAGGGTCAGAACATTTTCCAGTATTAATAGTAGAATAAGTTTTTCCTTGCTCATACTGTGAAGCGCTTAGTATTTTATACTATTACTAGTAATATTTCGTAATAATGGGAAAAACAAGATATTAGTATTAATTATAAAGCAATAATATGCTCAACTCATATTATTAAAGAAGCAGCAGATAATAAATAATTCTGGGTATGTGTAATTTTCCACCTTACCTTAAACTATTGCATTAATATTTAATCTAAGTTAATAACAGTTTATTTCTTTTTACAAACCAGTTAAACCCTCATACTTATTGTTTGCCTGAAGATTGATTGTTTATAAGCTTATTTATTTTAAAGTGTTCCAGCAAATAGAGAGCTTAAGAAAAGTTCTTAAATTGTGAATCTAATTGATACCTAACTTATATAACATTTCCGGAATAAAGTATGGTTTCACTATTGATATTAGTTTTTCCATACTGGCACTACTTATTCGCACCCTTCAAACAATATTACCATTAGGGTTGTTACGTTTACTTATAGTGGCTTTTATTCCAAATTTCTCATCTAAAACTTTTATTAACAGTAACACTTCATGGGGGCTCCGCCCCCAAGAGTTATCTGTACATATCATTATAACTTTATCATGAAAATAACCATCTCCCATGATTCATGGTGCCTACCATTTACTTGAGGAGTTTTTATAGGGTCATATTTAATATGACCATCTCCTAATAACTCCCCAGTTATAATATCTCAAACAATAGATGGTATTGTCCAATTAGATAATTTCTCTTTGCTTAAGATAGAAGAACTAAAAACCCATTTATTGTTATATAACTTATCAGTATCTAAGTAAGCCCTTACAGTACTACGACTGTAAAATTTTAGCACAGTCAGATTTAAAAGGAGACCCGTTTACTAAAGAACAATCATTGACATCATAAACTCAAATATTAGGTTTATTCTCGGAAGAGTAAGGTCTACTATACCATGGGTGGGGTACCCCCCCCAAGTACTGTGATAAAATAAAGCGTGATTGCTTGAAAATAAATAAGTAAAAACTAAAATTATTATACCTAAAAATAATTCAAATCTATAATATGTAATTAAAATAACAGTTAAGTAAAAAATACCAAAGAAACCCTCCCAAAGTTCACGATATAATTATAATATGACGATCAATATTACAAACACACCGTGGGTGGTTCCCCACCCAAGAACTTTCGACTGTACATTCAGCCATAATTTAATGACCCCGAAGTGACCCAGTCTGTAGCGATGTATTAAAAACACCGACGGTCTTAACTATGGAACGTCTTAACCGTTTTCACTTTAGTCGCTTTTAAGTTCAGAAGTATCTGAATTCTCCATATCTATAATATATAAATATTTTATTTAAAATACTATATCTAATGATTATGGTTCTATGATTGAACTCTTAACAATTTTTATAAGCTAAGCTCTCATCATTTGCTACTTACTTTGTTTATAGCCATAGGAAGCCAGACGTGAAGCATTAAAATTAATTTATTTCTTTTTTTGAGAAAATAAATTATTTGGACTATATCTTTAAATAGCATTAAAAAATAACAACTATTTACTTTGAGTGTAGTCTCTTAGGATCTTGTAAAGAATAAACTACTAGTACCCAGAAAATAATATATATTATATTTTATTATTTATCATTGGGTATGTCTCTCAGTCTATTTATTAAACTAGCATCTTTTTTAAGTTGTACATAGTCAACTTTTTCTATTGCTGTTTTATTTTTTCTATAATTATATATTTTCATTCATTTTCAAAAGATTTAGCTTTTAATGAGTACAATTTATGTCTATTTAAATACTCAATGACAATGTCTAATTTAAAGTAATTAACAACAACACGATCAAAATTTTGAATTTTTTCAAGATTTCCATTAATTAATTTACTTATGTAAAAAAACTCTGACTCAGCATCTTTTTGCCCTAAAGCAAAGCGGATAAATGTAAATGAATATTAAAAATAGACTTGCCTCCTGTAATTACAAAAGAACCATCTCCTTCCGAAAAACCTATAAATCATTTTAAAAAATCTTTGTTAAAAGATAGGTCTTCGTGTGGATTAGGACTAGTATTAGTTAATTTCTTTATGTCCTGCTGATTAATTCCTTGTCTTTGAAGATTATCCGGATCATTCTCATTTAATGGATCTACGGCTTCTAAAGTATTTGAAACCTTCCCAGCATATATCAAAATTCAAAAAAAATCTGAAATTAAAAATCATGAAAATTTAAGGGCCTTCACAGAACCAACCTGCGAACTTTTAGCCATAGCACCTATTAATAAACAAATACCAATTAAAGTAACAATATTCTCACTTATGAATGGAGCTAATGAAAATACAGTTGAGTAATCTATATTACCAAATCCCACCAGCATTGCAAGCATTCCTATTGTTAAAAAACAATCACCTACTCTGTTTGTTAATAATGCAGAGATAGAGCTTTGATTTGCTGCTATTCTAGTATATCAAAAATTGACTAAAAGATAAGAACAAATACCAACACCCTCCCACATAAATGATCTTGGATAAATCTCCGAGATATACTAGTTAGACCTGTTTTAGTAATATAAATGTAGATAGTATACAAACTATTGTATTTTATATATCATGCTTTCATGTATATATTGTCCTACAATTTCTTTAAGTTTTACTTTTTGTTTAACAGGAATATGTATTACCACTGGTCTTTCTTTTTCTCTTCTATTCTACTTACTAAATCAAATTTTTTTTAAAACAGATTGAATAAATATAACTTCCTCTTTAGTGAATGATCTAGTATGGAGAACAGTTTGATTATACACTGATTTTCCTCCGTCATCCATTATTCATAAACTAACCCTCTAGCAGTTAATAATTCATCTAGATTTTTAGGTATAATTTTAACTTTTTCTTTATAAAACAAATCATGATATTCATTTAAACAAGGCATAGCTAATGTCCTAAAATATATAGATTTATATATATTACCTGTACGTATTAACTGTAAGGTTAGTGCCTTTAAGCTAATCTTTGATTTAAGGGTCTCTATAGCTATTCATTCCTGATCTAATTTGACGTATTTTATTTAATCCCTCTTCAGTTAAATGTTCCCCTCGATCTATTAAATGAACTACTTGACAAAAATCTTGTGATTTTACCCCTCTAATCTTATATTTAATAAAAAAAGGAACAATATTAGATTTCATATTTTTTACACCAGTTACTTCATAATTTATAGCTTTTCCTGATTTATATTCAAAAATTCTACCGCAATTAAAATATTCAATAAATAACGTTAATAATTCATTATCTCTAATGTGTTGAGTAATACAAAACCTTAATTGTATTTGAAACCCAGACAGATGTGATTTAGACTTTGCTATTTGAACAATAAAAGACCCATCTCCGCTAACCCTGCAACCCAGTGCTCAGAAGGAATAATCTAATTTGAGGTCTTGGAACTTCTATAATATTAGGGAAAGCTTTTTTATGCGTTTCACTTAGACCTTTATTACTTGAAGCCTTAATTGCAACTATCTTTAATAAGCCCTCTACGATGAGCTTTAGCCTCAATTAACTCCGCAGCCAATAAAATCTGCAGCTTTTTGAGTTAATAATGGATAATTTGAAAAATGTGGTATAACTACATTTATTATTTCTTTTAAATTCGTAACAATAAAGTCTGTTGTTCCATTTACTTTATGAGTTTGGATAGAACCTACTCCACCTAAGGATTGTTGAATTTTTAACAATAAAGGTAAATCTTTACTTAGCATAGCTATTCTAAATTTAACTCTACATTGTCAACCTAATTAAAATCCTCTCTTCCAAAATTCATTTTTTCTTTAATTAATACAATTTGTTTTAAACCTTTATTATCCAAGTGAGCCTTGTTTTCCATTAATTTAGCCACTTTACAAAAATCTGAAAAGTCCAAGGCTTTTGAGCCTTGAAGAGGATTATCATACAAAAAGGGTATTATCTTATCCCTAATGTCCGAAAATTTGAATACAACAAAATGTACTTGATTGATATTTGGTTTTTCATATAACACACCACAATTAAAGTGATTTAGAATATTACTCATCAAGGCGCAATCCCGTATATGTTGCACTAAAATAAAATTCAATTCGACTTGATATCCTGTTTTGTATGCTTTACTTTTCCGTACCTTAACAAAAAAAACAACCCTCACCGAAACCTGCTAGCCAATTAGAGTTAAATATTTCTACGGGTTTAACTGAAGGTCTAACAAAGGGAATGATACCAGGAAAACTAGCTTTTAACTTTTCAGATAATCCTCTATTCAAGGACGCTTTAAGACTAACAATTTTAAGTAATCCCTCTGTAGTTAAATGTTCTTGCGATTCAATTAATTTAACTACATATTTAAATAACTCATAATCTGCTCATTTCTGAGTAATCAAAGGATACTTTTCAAAATGAGAAATAATTATTCCTAATTCCTTTAATGATCGTACACGATATCTGATTTTATCACCTTTTTGTGCGATTTTACCCGCACCATTAAAAAATTCTTGAATTAATTTTAGTAAAACGAGTTCTTTTAGATGCAGTTCTAATATGAATTCAGGTTGTACTTCTCAATTAGTTTTTATACGGTTATTCTCTCCAATTCCTATGTAAAAACAACTTTCAGCATCAGCAAAACCAGTGACAAAGTATGGATTAATAACTTTACTATTAGTTAAATTGTTATTTAACTGTTTCATAATTATTTTTTTCTTTTCTTTATAGGGTTACATTATTTACCAATTGTAATAAAATAATCCTTTTATTAAGGATTCAATTTTATTTAACATTTTTATTATTTACGTATTAATTTATTTGTGGTATTAAGAGAAAATCGTTTCTGATTTTATTTGTTTATTTATTAAACTCTCTTGAGCTGAAAATTAAATATAAATATAACTATTAGGTTAATTAATTACTTATTAAAAAATAATTAATTTATTATATAATTAAACGGTAATAGTAATGCTATTCTTCATAATTTAAAGTCTATTGGTTATATAAACTAATCTATTTTTTAAAAACATATCTTCCTTTATACGGTTTTCTTGATTACGTAAAAAAATTATTAATATTGCTTACATTAATACCTAAGACTTTTACGGCTTCACGCATTGAATGATAAATAGTTGTCTCATTATTTGTTAAATCAGTAACTTCTATTTTTATTTTACTAGGATTTGCAAGAGAGTTTAATTTATGTTCTATAGATTTTTGTATACCTTGTTTTATCTTACTCATTTTATCTATTGCTTCCTTATCTTTTAAAACAGATATTTGAAAATATCCCTCAGCATCTGATAGCCTTGTGATAAATCATGGGTCTAGTTCAAAGTTATTATTTTCTTCTATCGAAGTGCATGGGGCTCCGCCCCAAGAGTTAAGGTAGTTCAGTCTAGTAGATAACGGTAAAACGGGGTAGAATGTTCTTGTAATACCTATTCCAGGAATGTGCTTGTTAGGTATGTAAAATGGATAATAAATATTACTACTCTGAGAGGGCCCATGGTGAATTATACATAGAAAAATTAAGACGTCCCGCCTCGGGAGGGGCTAAAGTACCCCACCCAGGCGACTGTAAGATAATAAATTAAATTCGCTATCCCTCGAGTTTCATAAAACCTAGGACTATATTTTCATCCTCTTATTTTTATTAGGATGTATCACGCGTAGTCTCTGAGGATCTTACTCAATCATTAGTTCTTTTAACGATTTTTGGTTTCCTGCTGGTTGTCCATTATAAGATTTTTAGTTGTAACCAAGTACTTAAAGCATTAGGAATTTCCAGTATATAGTGATATAATAATTTATATTTTACAATATAAAACGGCCGGGAAAAATTGACCTACAAACATTAATAAAAAATTATCGGCTGTTACAAGAATGATCGAAACTTGTATAAAAAATACAGTTAAATTATAAATAAATTCTTCAAGAGTGGAGCCTTGAAATCTATGAATCCAAATCGGAATCCAACTCTTTGTGTATTCTACCTGTGTTCATTCCAGCTTTAAGGTTTAGTACTAGAGCCCCTTTGGGCTCAGATGTCCTTTATTTTTTATTATCTCTGCTGCTTTTCTAAAATCTGAGAGATTTTGTGCTTTAGTACCAAGAAGAGGATAATTGTCGAAGAAAGGAAGAAGGGTATTAAGAATACTAGAGAAATCAGTTAAAATAAAATCTATACCATTCAAAGTTGACCTAGGGTTAGTATAACCACAACCTAAGAATTCCTGAATTTTGGTTAATAGATCTGAGTCACGTAGATGTTGAGTTATTTTAAATTTTAATTGAATCCGGGTGTTTTTTGTATCTTTAGATTTTAGAGCCCCAATAAAAAAACCAACTTTCGGCTTCAGAAAACCCAGCCAACCAATAAGGATTTATAGTAGACGGTAACTTAACCTCCAATCGAGCTATAGGAACATACCAGGAAAAACTGCCTTTAATTTTGAAGGTAAACCTCTATGAAGATTTAAGGGCAATAATTTTATTTAACCCTTGTTCTGTTAAATGTTCTTTGTTAGAGATCAATTCAGCAGTTTTGAATAACACAAAATCCGCGTGTTTTTTAGTTATTAAAGGAAATTTATTGAGATGAACAATAATTGTTTCAATTTCCCTTATAGAATCAACTGAAAACTCCATAGAGTTGTTTTATTTATTTATTTTAATTTTCCCTACTCCAAAAAAAGCTTGAATCTTTTTTAACAATTCTTTATCGTTTTTATGTAGAATTATTGAAAAACGTGTAGAAACCGAATACCCAGATTTGTATAGAGAGTTTTTTCTAACTAGAATTTTAAAACAAGACTCACCGTCACAGAAACCTGTAACATAATTAGGATCGATCGTCTCGTTTTTGCTTTTATTTTTATTAGTGTTGCAGATGCAAGATATCATTAAGATATCTGATATTGGTTGACCTACAAACATTAGAAGGAAATTATCTGCTGTTATAAGAATGATCATGCTAAAAGTGAATAAGCTTAAATAACTAAAGAATCTTTGATTATGCAAAAACCAACTTTATCTTACAATAAACATTTAGAGTATTGTTATTACTCTATTTTCTACCTGTATTCATCTCGGATTTTAATTTTCTAATCAAATTAAGACCTTCAAGTGTAAGATGGCTACCATCTTCCATTAATTTCTGAATTTTACACCAATCTAAGTAATCGTATAATTTTATTCCTGGTAGTAAAGGATTATTACCAAAAAATGGAATAATTCTATTAGTAATATCCGTAAAATTAACTATTGTTAAAATAACAGCTGACTTACCTTTATATTTATAAACGTTTCCTGTACCGAAGTATTTAATAATATTTTCCAATAATCTAAAATCTCTTTCATGTTGGGAAATTCTAAATCTTAACTGTACCCGATATCCTATTTTATTACTTGATGGAGAAACACGGACATCGAAATTACCTTCACCGCTAACAAATCCTGAAATCCAAGAAGGATGAGGTATGTTGTCAGTAATAATGATAGGTCTCTCCACAGGTGTGAATCCTACAAACTCAGATTTTAATGTATCAGATAGCCCTAAATTCATTGATGCTTTTATATTAACTATACGATTTAAACCTTCAGTAGTTAGATGAGCTTTATTACTAATAAGCTCTACTACTTGTTTAAATAGCAAGTAATCGGCAGCTTTTTGAGAAATTAAAGGGTATTTATCTAAATGATCAATAAGTTTCAATAAATCTTTATTAGAATCAACAGAAAAAATAACTCTATCTTTATTAGGGTCTAGGTGTAAAGAACCTATGCCACCTAAAGATTCTTGAATTTGACTTAATAAATTTAAATCTTTTATATGAAGACCTATTTGAAATTTAGATTGAACACGTCAACCTAACTTACGAGTTTTATTTTTATCTAAGATTATAGAAAATGAACCTTCAGCATCAATAAAACCAGAGATGGCTCACGGATTTACCTGAGTAGAGCTAAAAGTAGAAAAATTTTGAATGTTGAATTGTTTAGATGGGATATTGGCTTGATAATTTCTTTCGAAACCCATTAGAAAACACCTTACACGCATTAAATGTTTAATACGTAGATTGCCGTCTTCTCTTTGCTCTTTTTCAGAATTCAAATTAGAAGTTAATTCTGACTTAGATCCGCGATTGTCCATTTCGTTTTCACTCATCTTACAGATTATTACCATACATAAGTGATTAGCTCATCCACCTATATTTTTTCAAATAAGGCTTGGTACTGTAAGCTTTAGGAGTTCCCCGGAGTTTGACAGTTTTTCCCCGTAGCCTTGTTTTCCCCTAACGCGGCCTCATTGAGGATCATGGCTCATATATCCAATAGAATAAATATGAACTAATGATGATACGATTAAAACAGGCAGAAGCATTGATACTGTTAATGAATCAAAATGAAAACCTCAATATATATTTAATGATTCTGAATCAATCCACCGGAAAAGTTGAACTGATACTGGAATATTATTAAGACCTACTTCAACAAAAGCTGTTATAGCTAATAATGTTGTAAAAATTACTGCACTTGATGTTATTAATTGTGATCCACTAACTCCGATTTTTCTACCAAAAAACCCGGAAGATATTGACCCTAATAAAGGTAAAATTATTATTGCTAAATACATTATTTATATTCTATTGCAATACTTCGACTTAATCTATTATCAGTTGTGGTTTGAATATTTCTAGCTTTATTCATACCACCAGTAGAATGAAGTGAAGAAAATTTTCTAACACCTATTTTTTCAACTGACACACCCCGTTTTTTAGATGAAATGGGAGTTGTGTTATAAGAGTTAAACGCAACAGATCTATGATCAATAGCAATTGTTCCTCTTAGTCTATAAAATGCTACTAATATACCTAAACCTACAGCTGATTCTGCACCTGCTATTGCTATGATATATATGGCAAATGTCTGCCCTAATATGTCATCAAAACTAAGAGAATTTATCAATATCAAAAATGTAATTGATAATAACATTATTTCTATCGAAATTAACATTAAAATTATATTTTTTCTATTTAAAACAAAGCCAAAAATACCTATTAAAAACAGTAATAGTGACAAATTCATTATATTATTTTTTTTTATAGTATAAATTTTTCTATAAAAATACAGTGAATAACTAGACTTTGCAATCAATAATATCTTTTTTTACCTAAAACTTCGATTTATCTTCTAGATTTTCATCTTTATTTTCATCCTAAACTATCTCAACTATTCAAGAAGCGAAAATATATTTTGTTTTAAGAAAGTTTATTACAAAACTTGTTAATGGATTAAACCATTTTTACAATATTATTGGATTGAACCTATTCCCTATATACCTTTTTATTAAGTATAAGATATGAGAAAAAGATTGTCATTTAAGAAAACTCCTAAATATACTATCTTTTATTAAGTATAATGTATGAGAAAATATATTTCTAGTCATGGGCAAAGCCCAAGAGGGACCTTGTCTCCAAGGGTCGTACCGACCCTTGGCACTAGTAGTAAAAAAAAAGATTGTCCCTCCCTCATCGTAGTTCTTGAGGGAAGGGGTTTTAACAACAAAAACTCTTAAATGATGAGTTTTATACCTCTCCTTTCCTTTTTTTTCAAAAAAAAAACAGGACAGAGACAAGAATACTTCTATAACTATGCGGGAACCCCTAAAGTCCTTTTAGGAAAATAAGGCTATGTACCGTTAATTGGGGGCACTAGTGCCCACCCTCTCCCTCCCTTCCTGAGGACGGGGGAGGTAAGATCTATCACCTTTCATGAAATCTAACTATAATTTAAGCAATATAGAATAGATTGATTTTATTTGGTTAGTGAGGGATCACAGGATACGATTACCTAATAAGGAGAAAGTGTCTGGCTTAACTTTTTCTTGTTCAGGTAAATTTGCAGTGCTCTCTTTACTGTAAAGATAGTTTTTTTAATAAAAGTGTTATACCAAAATAAAAAGCTAATGCAGATATAAAGAATCCTTTAAATATGAAGCAGTTAAAATAGTAAAAACATAACTTTGGATAAATGCAATACCCAATTCTAAACCACAAAGAGCCACGACAAAAGCTAAAGGAATTAATCCTATTATAAAGAAAAGTAAACCTGAAGTTAAAATATTATAAATGAACCCACTTAAAATGTTTAAAAGCATGTGCCCTGATAATATATTCGCAGCTAAACGTAAACCTAAAGATACACATCTAGCTGCATAACTCAGCGCCTCAATAAGCACTAGTATAGGTAATAACGCTAATGGACACCCAGATGGAACAAATAAAGAAAAAAATTTGAAACCATGTTTTTGAAACCCGAGGATAGTTGCCCCTAATACAATACTAAAACTTAGTGAAAATGTTAAAATGAAATGAGATGTAGAAGCAAAGCTATAAGGTATCATACCTAATAGATTATTTATAAGAATGAATATAAATAAAGAATAAATAAAAGGGAAATAAATTTGACCTTTTGCACTTATTTGACTTATTACTAAGTTGTTGATAGTAGTGTATAAAGATTCTTGATTTATAGACCAACTATTAGAAACAGTTTTATTACTATTATTTGCTAATCTAGTTAGCATTAAAGCTATTAATAAACTAATTACTAAATAAAACCCTATATTTGTCAAAGAAATTTGCATATTAGCTAAAACAGGTGCTTGTAAGCTTATTAAATTTCTTATTTCAAATTGATCAAGTGGACTAGAAATATAACCATATTTTCCCATAGGAAAATAAGGTTCTGTACCTTTAACTGCCATTATTTTAACTCTAAGAACTTAAAAAAAAAATTATACTATTTTCTGTTCTTCCGGAGGGAAATGGTGAAGCCAAGAAATAAAAAGTAATTTGAGATATGTGGGATTTTGTGTGTATAGATTTTAAGAATTCCCAGATTAGGTTTACCGAGATTTATTTAATATTCACATTCAGTACCACATTTACTACAAACTTTACCTTTTATTACCCAAACTTCTTGGCCATTAGCTGCACAAGTAGGGCATTTAACACTAGGTATATGATTATCTATTAAATCCAGTTCAATACCTGTACTATATAAATAATCTGGTTCTAGAGCTACATTTAAAGCTTGGGTCGGAGCCCCAAGAAAAATAAAAGTAAAAAAGATAACACCACGAAGCTAATCATAAATAAAATGATAGCTTGAGATGAAACAAATCTTATATCTTTAAAGCCTAAAAATTTGAACATAGTTATTTTGGTTTATTGTTTGATACTACCATAATAGATGGCTTTGTTAAATCCTAAAGTTTATTTAAATTACAATTTTCTTGTATCCGCACTTCATAGATGAAAGCCAAGGATGGGGGCACGAGTGCCCACCCTCTCCCTCCCTTTTTGAGGACGGGGGGGTGAGGTAAGATCTATCACCTTTCATGAAATCTAACTATAATTTAAGCAATATAGAATAGATTTTATTTGTTTCTAATTTATAAACACTAACGTCTGGAAAAACTAAAGTATTTGCCTAAATATCCTTTTTTGATATTTGCTACTACTTGTTTCAAAATAAATTTGTAACGTTCATAATTGGAAGATTGGAAATAACGTATTGTTCTGATATTATTTCTAGAGCCTTAGCTAAAATAATTATATAGAATCATTTTTATATTAGACTGTCCCCACGCTACGGTCTCCCAACCTAAAACTAACCATGTTTTGGAATAATTAGCTTTAAACATTCAGATTACAATACCTCTTCGTTAATATTATACTTTTACAGTATTAATATTGAATCTTTCTAAAATATTATAACTTTGATATAATATTTTGAATATTACTCGTATTGTCTCCATCTATAATTTAGTGATAAATGTTCTAGATAAAAATAATTTTACAAAACTAGGTAAGATGTATTTTGAGAAAACGTAAATCATTATTACTAGAATTATAAATGCAAATGTAACCTGATTAATAAAATAAAATGGTACTAATTGTGGCATAATCATTTTTTGGTTTATTGTTTGATACTACCATAATAAATGGCTTTTCTTAAATCCTATAAAAGTATATTTTAATTGCAATTTTCTTGTATCCGCACTTCATACTTGAAAGCTAAGGCTGGCCCCCCCCCCTTTTTTAAGGACGGGGAGGGTAAATCTATCACCTTTCATGAAATCTAACTATAATTTAAGCAATTCATCTTTTTTCCTTTTTTTTCAAAAAAAAACAAGGGAAAAAGAAAGACGAAGAATCTTAGACACCAAACATGAAAAAAAGTTCATTAAAATTCATTGAAAGATCCATTCTGTACGTAGTGTTGAAATTTCTAGAACATAATCATAAAAAGGATTATTAAAAATATAATCAGGATCATATTTTCGGATCTCATCTAACAAAGCGTTGTATTTAAGTTCTGGTTCCTTACGACGATCCAAAAGACCCCCTTGTGTTCTGTCTAATTTCCAAAAACATTTACTATATTCTGAAGCTAAATATTTAAAAGTTGGTAAACATTTTCATTATAATAATTTATATAAAAATCGAACCTGAATTTTAGATGAAAATTTGATATTATTTCATGATGCAGCATTATATCTCTGTTTATATCACTAATCTCTTTAGCAAAAAAGTATAAATCTTGTATCAAGCTATCCTTCTCCGAG
>Ga0137364_10000701_pt1 | contig 14402 bp, 15 predicted proteins | sample SagtaG_10_FD_104798 | JGI IMG/M metagenome (GOLD analysis project Ga0137364, IMG submission 104798) | Vadose zone soil microbial communities from Sagehorn Ranch, Mendocino, California, USA - Sage1_L_20_16 metaG | ecosystem: Environmental > Terrestrial > Soil > Vadose zone | place: USA... | reverse complement strand
GCCGTTGGCGCACGGGCTCCTGACCGGGACGATGGGGCCTTCCACGACATTCGCGCCCGACGATTGGCGCAGCAACAGCCCGGACTTCTCGGGAGAGACGTTTCGCCGCAACCTCGCCATCGTCAACATGTTGAAGGAGTTTGCCGCCGAACGTGATGTGTCGCTGGCGGCGCTCGCGGTGGCGTGGACGGTCGCGAACCCCATGGTCGACGTGGCCATCTTCGGTGCCACGAATCGCGAACAGCTCGACGACACCGCCCGTGCCGCCGATGTACGTCTTTCTCGAGACGACATCGCGGCAATCGATCGCATCCTCGCCGACGCGATGCCGATGCACGGACCGAGGCCAGAGGGCATGCCGTCGAGCAATGATCAGGCGCTTTGATCAGACACCTTTTCCGTCCCAACGAGTTATGACGGCGACTCGGGCGCCGGTTCCTTGTCGCGCGGGGCTGTGTCCGTCACGTGCGGCTCGGCCGGCCCGACCGGCGACGGCGTCTCCTCCTGCTCGGCCGCCGAGCGTGCACCCTGGAGGTCACGGCACAGCTTCCACGAGATCGCCGCCGTGACGACAGGCAAGACGAAGACGAGAATCTGGAACGTCGTCGTCACGCCCGTGACGGGGAGGTTGAGCTTGTCCGCGATCACGTCCTGGCCGCCGGCGAGAAGGAGCACGCCGTAGAAGGTCAGGACGCCGACGCCGATGGCGGTGCGAACCGGTCGATCGCGAGGGCGGTCCAGCAGGTGGTGCTCGGCGTAGTCGCCGGTGGCCCGCGCCTCGAGGAAGGGCCACGCGTACAAGAGCACGAATGTCACGCCCGGCAGCACGACCCCGGGCCAGAACACCTCGGACACGGTGTGGCCGACGATGTGCGCATCCCAGGGTGGGAAGAGTCGAAGCGCGCCTTCCAGCCAGCCGACATACCAGTCGGGCTGCGCGGCCGTCGTGACGGCGGACGGCTCGAACGGGCCGTAGAGCCAGACCGGGTTGACCTGCACGAGACCGCCGAGCCCGCCGAGCACCGCCACCACGAGCGCGAACAGCCCGACGCTCTTGAGCGTGTACGTCGGCCAGAGACGGGAGCCGACGACGTTGCGCTCCGTACGGCCCCGGCCCCGGTACTGCGTGTGTTTCTGCCGCCACAGGATCGCGAGGTGGACGCCGAGCAGGCCTCCGATGGCGAGCGGCACCAGCATGATATGGATGACGAACAGCCGGGAGATGATGTCGCCGGCGGGGAATTCGCCGCCGAACACCAGGAACGCGGACCACGTCCCGACGACCGGGATCGCCAGCGCGATCGAGTAGGCGATACGGAGCCCCGTCCCGGACAGCAGGTCGTCCGGTAGCGAGTATCCCGTGAAGCCGTTGAACATCGCGAGCAAGAGCAGCGTGACGCCGACGATCCAGTTGAGCTCGCGCGGGCGCCGGAATGCACCGGTAAAGAAGACGCGGCACAGGTGGGTGACGATCGCGGCCAGGAACGTCAACGCCGCCCAGTGGTGCATCTGGCGCATCACGAGCCCGGCCCGCACGTCGAAGCTCAGCGACACCGTCGACCGGTACGCCTCCGACATGCGCACCCCGTCGAGTTGGTTGTACGCGCCGTGGTACACGACCTCCTTCGGGCTCGGGTCGAAGAAGAAGCTGAGGAAGATCCCGGTCAGTACCAGCACGACGAAGCAGTACAGAGCGATCTCGCCCAACATGAACGACCAATGGTCCGGGAACGCCTTGTCGAGCGCGCTGCGCGCGAACCGCGACGTGCCGAGCCGATCGTCGATCCATCGGGCGATCCGGCGCGTGATCACGAGCGCGCCGGCACCGCCGGGCGCGCCGGGGTCCCGCGCTCGAGGCTCGCCAACCAGACCGCGAACAACGCGACCGCTGCGATCACGGAGACCGTGTTGCCCACCGACCACATGACGACGCCGGCGAGCTGCTGGTCGCCGAGGGCGTCGGCGCCCGTCCCGTAGACCGGGTACCACGACGTGTGCGCGAACGTCATCAACACGCCGAGCGCGGTGGCGGGCAACGCGGCGACGAACAACGCAAGCACGCCGGCCCCGAGCCGGGCCCGGCTCGTGTGCACCAGCAGCCACCAGAGGAAGACACCGGTCCCGAGGAAGACGGCGTGCTCGCAGGCGTGCAACGCCGGGTTCCGTACCGCGGCCTGGTACGGGCCCGGGAGATGCCACACCGCGAGCGCGGCGCTCTGCAGCGCCACGGCGACGACCGCGAGCGCCGGAGTCGCCCGTAGGACGGAGCGCGCCGCGCCCGATCGGCGGACCCGCCGCTCCCACGCCGGCGGCACCGCCCACGCCAACCGGGACATCGGCGCGCCGAGCACGAGCAGTGGCGCGGCGACCATGAGGAGCACGACGTGCTGCGCCATGTGCCACGCCTCGCTCGTGTCCGCGGCGCGATCGAGCGGGCCCTCGAGCGCGACCAGAACCGCGAGGAAGCCGACGTAGAAGCACACTGTCGACGCCGTCCGGCGCGCCGCGACCGGCACGCGGTCCACGTGTCGCGCGCGTCCGACCGCGTCGGCGGCGACGCACGCCAGCACCACGATGAGAACCGTCAGCTCAGGCACAGGGCTTCAGGAAGATCGCGAAGCTGCCCTCGAGGAGGATCAGCGCGAGATTGATCGCGCCGACCAGAAGGCCCATGAGACCCAGGAACCGCAGCTGGCCACCCGACGTGTCGGCGCTCTCGGCATCGGGATTGCCGCGGACCAGAAGGGCGGCCATGCCCATCGCGGCCACGGTCACCGCCGCGGTGAGCACCGTCGTGACATGGAGGACCGCGATCCACCCGGGGTGCTCGCACGCGAGGCGGACGATCGAAGCCGCGAACGTCAGGTGCACGAGCCAGGCGACGATGCCGCCGGTGACCGCGAACCATGTGGCCAGTCCCGACCGCGCGACCCGGCTCGCCGGTGCGCTCATCGGTCTTCCTTAGGCGCCGTCGCAAGCTCCGGCTTTGCGATGACGGTCGGCAAAGCCCCCGTCATCGCAGGTGAGGGGAGAGGTAGAGGGACGCGAACACGAAGACCCACACGCCGTCGACGAAGTGCCAGTACAGGGAGAAGACCTGCATCGAGACGTGACGGTCGGACGAGAGCTTGCGCGACCACGCCTTGGCCTGGACGACCAGGTTCATCAGGAGGCCGACCAGCACGTGCAGGCCGTGCAGACCGGTGGTCACGAAGAAGATTGAGCCGTACGCGTTGTCGGTCCAGCCGAACGTGAGCTTGCTGTACTCGTACGCCTGATGACCGAGGAACGCCGCGCCCATGATGAAGCTGATGAGCAGGCCGATGCGCAGGGTCGCCTGCCGGCCGGCGCGGATGCCGGCCTCGGCCCAGAAGATGGGAATGCTGCTGGCGATCAGCACCACGCTGAACACGCTGATCAGCGGGAGCTCCGGTAGTTCGATGCCGGCCGGGGGCCAGCGGGGCGCCGACGCCCGGAGGAAGAAATAGGTCGACAGCAGGCCGAGGAAGATCGTCCCCTCGGTCGCGATCACCACGACCATGCCCCACCAGCCGATGTCGCGGCCGCGGCTCCGTGCTGCGGGCGGGGCCACCGGGACGGTGGGCACCATCGGCGGCGCGGTCGCGGTCATCTCACTGCTCCCCGGTCCGCCACGCCCACCAGACGAGGCCGAGGCCGCCCAGGACGAGCCCCGCGACGCCGACGACGACCGCTTGCACGAGCAATCCGGTGACGAACACGGCCAGCCCGGCGGCGAGGATGCAAGGGAGCACCGTCGGCTCCGGAATGTGCATCGTCGCCTCGGGCGCGGCGCGCAATCCGCCCGTGACCGGGGTCGTGTGCTCCCGTGCCCCGGGTACGCCGAGGGCACGCGTCGCGTCGTCGTCGCCGGAGACCGCGACGGGTAGTGGCTGCTGGTCCCAGAGGGGGTGACGGCTCGCCACCACGGGCACGGCCTCGAAATTGAAGTCGGGTGGCGGCGAGCTCGTCGCCCACTCGAGCGTGTCGGCGCCCCACGGGTTGTCCGGTGCGAGCGCACCCCGGCGCATGCTCACGGCGAAGTTGATCAGGGTGAGCAACACCCCGAACGCGAACGCGAAGGCGCCCACGCTCACGAGGAGGTTCAGGGAGTCCCATCCGAGCCCGCTGGAGTACGTGTACACACGGCGGGGCATCCCCAGGAACCCGAGGATGTGCATCGGGAAGAAGGCGAGGTTGAAGCCGATGAACATGGTCCAGAAGCTCGCTCGCCCGAGGCGCTCACCGAGCATGCGTCCCGTGATCTTCGGGAGCCAGAAGTAGAGCGCGGCGAAGATCGGGAACACGACGGCGCCGTTCAGCACGTAGTGCAAATGCGCCACGATGAAATAGCTGTCGGTCGCCTGCCAGTCGAACGGCAGCACGGCGACCATGACACCGGTGATCCCGCCGAGCAGGAACACGAGCAGGAATCCGAGCGCGAACAGCATCGGTGTTGAGAACCGCACTCGTCCTTGCCACATCGTCGCGATCCAGGCGAAAAACTGCACGCCGCTCGGAATCGCGATCAGAAGGCTGACGGCGGCGAAGAACGAAAGCGCGAGCGCGGGCATGCCTGTGGCGAACATGTGATGCACCCAGACGCCGAAGCTCATGAACCCGATCGCGACGAGTGACGCGGCGACCCAGAGGTACCCAGCGAGGGGTCGACGAGCGAAGACCGGGATGATCGCGGAGATCATCCCGGTGGCCGGGACGAACAGGATGTACACCTCGGGATGACCCCAGAACCAGAACAGGTGCTGGTACAGCAGCGTGCTCCCGCCCGCACCCGGCGCGAAGAAGGCCGTGCCGAACAGGCGGTCGAGCTCGAGCAACCCGGCCGCGAGCGTCACCGCCGGGACGGCGAAGATCACCATGAACGAGAAGACGAGCATCGACCACACGAAGATCGGAAGCCGGTTCAGGCTCATACCCGGTGCCCGGAGCTTGAACGTTGTGACGATGAAGTTCACCGCTCCGACGGTCGTGGAGATCCCGACGAACGCAACGCCGAGGCCCCAGAACTCCATGTTCACGCCGGGGGAGAACGGTTTGGTCGTGAGGGGGGTGTACGCGAACCATCCGCCGTCGGGCGGGCTCCCGATCAGGAAGCTCGAATAGAAGAAGACGCCCGCGAACAGGAAGATCCAGTAGCTGAAGGCGTTCAGCCGTGGGAACGCCATGTCGCGCGTCCCGATCATCATCGGCAGCAGGTAGTTCGCGAAGCCGGCGAGCACGGGCGTGTTGAACAAGAAGATCATCGTGGTCCCGTGCACCGTGAACAGGCTGTTGTAGGCCTGCGCCGAGAGCACCGTGTTCTCCGGGCCCGCGAGCTGCGCGCGCATGACGAGTGCGATCAAGCCGCCCACGAAGAAGAAGATGAAGCACGTGTAGATGTAGCGCTTGCCGATGCGCTTGTGGTCGACCGTCGAGAAGAACCCGGGGACGCCCGGGTCGTCCTCCCAGATCTCCTCGAGCTCTTCCCGCGCCTCGAGCGGTTCCGGCCGGACGTCGGTCGTTGCCATCTACCGCAGGCTCTCGAGGTAGGCGACGACGGCTCGTACGTCGTTGTCGGAGAGCGTGAGGTTCGGCATGAGCGCTCCGGGCTTCACGGACTGGGCGTGCTGCATCCACCGTCCGAGGTTCTCCGGCGTGTTCTCGACGGCGCCGGCGCCGATCGTGGCGCGACTGCCGAAATCGGTGAGGTCGGGGCCGACCGTGCCGCGGGCCTCGGTTCCCCGGACGGTGTGACAGCCGGCGCACGGCAACGCCTGGAACCGGACCTGGCCTTGCGCCGCCAGCTCGGAGGCGGGCTGACGCGGTGGTGACGCGTGCGCGGTGGCCCACCGCTCGAACGTGCCCGGCGACTCTGCGATCACCCGAAAGCCCATGTGCGTGTGCTGGATGCCGCAGAACTCCGCGCAGACGCCGAGATACGTGCCGGCCTTCTCGGCGGTGAATCGCAGCACGTTGTGCTGGCCCGGGATCGTGTCGACCTTGCCGGCGAGCTCCGGCACCCAGAAGCTGTGCACGACGTTGTCGGAGTCGAGACCGATCTGGACCTGTTGCCCGACCGGCACGTGGAGCTCGTTCGCGGTGACGATCGCGCGCCCCGTGTAGCGAACGGACCACCACCACCGCTCGCCCGTGACCTCGATGCGCAACGGATCGCTGCCCGCCTTGCGGAGCGCGCCGGTCGTGGTCACGGTGACGACGGCCAGCACGAGCAGGATGAGCGTCGGAACGACGACGCCGCCGACCGCGATGAACGTATTCGGGCGGAGCCGGGAGCCCGAAGGCTCGCGCCGGCGACCTCGGAACGCGGCCACGAGGATGAAGCCCGCGACGACGACGTAGACGCCGGCCGCGAGGCCGAACATCAGCCACCAGAGGCCGGCGATGTGGCGGGCTTCGGAGCCGTGCGCGTCGAGCGCCGACGTGTTGTCGCTGCACGCAGTGAGCGCGAGCACGGCGGCGAGCACCCACGCGAAGGCCGCGGCGTGACGCATGCGGCTCATCCGCGGTTCCAGTAGGCCGGACCGATCGGTTCGAGGAAGTCCCGCTGTGCCATGAGCACGCCGTCGTCCCCGATCTCGAGCGGGAGCTGGGGAAGGGCGCGGGCGGCGGGGCCGAGCACCGGCCGGGCGCCTTCGAGGACGTCGAACGCGGACTGGTGGCACGGGCACAGCAGTTGGTGCGTTCGCGCCTGGTACAGCCCCACGGGGCAACCCGCGTGTGTGCAGACCTTCGAGTAGGCGATGAGACCGTCGGGGCTCCAGTCCTCGCGCCCGGGCGCCGGGCGGAGCAACTCCGGCCGGACGCGGACCAGCACTGTCTGTGCGTCCGCCGATCCGCGCGAGCCTTCGGGGAAGACGGTCAGGAGCCCGTTGAGCGGGACATCCTCGGCCGCGACGACGGCGCCGTCCTTGGTCACGAGCCGGCTCCCGCGCCGCCACGACGTCCGCTCGAGGGAACGGCCCGGGCTCGGGCCGAGCGACCGGATCGGGAACACGGCCGCCGCGCCGATGGCGCCGAGCGCGGCGAGCAGGGACCCGGTCAGGAAGCGGCGCCGGGTGAAGCTCTCGCCGCGCTCGAGGTCGTGCTCGAACGCCTTCCGGTCTCCGGCGGCCGTGGGGAGCGGTTCGCGTTCCTCCGCGTACTGTGCCGTGGGCAACAGGCGGTGCGCGATGGTGACGAGACCGGCTCCGAGCGCACCGAAGCAGACCAGGATCAACGCGCCTTCTAGCTGAACGTTGCCGCCGCGCGCGTACAAGATCGCCAGACCGATCGCGGCAGCCGCGCTGAGCAGGAACGCGGTCGTCGCGAAGCGCTCGCCGGTTCCCTCACTCGGCGTGGACCGCGGTGCGTCGCTCACGTGCGTGTCCCGATCCAGCGGGCGGCGATGAGCAGCGCGCCCAGGCCGAGGAGCCCCGCGGCCGCTCCTTCCGCGAGGGGTCCGACGTGCCAGAGCGGTTCCCCGCCCCGATCGCGCGGCTCGTCGAGGTATCCCGTGTAGGCAACGAGCGAATCGAGTTGGTCGTCGGGAATCGCTGCCCGGCCGAAGGCGGGCATGTTGCCGGGGCCGGTGCGGACCGCTTCGGCGATCTGCGTCGGTGTCGCCGGCTGTGTCGCCGGCGCCTCGCGCTCGATCAGCGCGCCCCCTTCACCCGACCACGCGTGGCACGCGGCGCACTGCTGCCGGAAGAGCTCACCGCCTTGGGCGACGCTGCCGGCGTGTGGGTCGACACGGGGGATAGGTAGGCCGCGACCACCGGTGATCGACTGCACGTAGGCGACGAGCTCGCGGATCGTCGAACGCGAATACGCCGGCGTGCGCCGCCGCACCTCCGAACCTGCCGACGGGAGCGGCATCCGGCCCGTCGAGAGCCAGAAATCGATGGTCGCAGCCCCTTTGTCGACGAGCGACGGGCCTTGGCGCGTGCCGCGACCGTCGCTGCCGTGGCAGATCGCGCAGTCCTTCAAGTACAGGGCGCGCACATCGCGTGGTGCGGCTGCCGGGCGCCCGATTGCCTCGACGCCTGGGCGCATGAATCCCAGCCCGGCGAGCCCGAGCGTGAGTCCAACCAGCACGAGACCAGCGCGCGTGGCGCCCCCCCTTCCGGTTGGCCCTGCCGGCTGTTCAAGACCGATCAGGCCGTTGACCCAGGCCAGAGCCTTTCCGTCCAGTGAGGTCTCAAACCTGGAGCCTGGCCCGCTCTCGACGTCAGGCGCCGGTGACCACGACGTGGCCTGCTCGTATTTGACCCTGGCGGCATCGCGGCTCGTCGGGATTCAGCCGCACGTTGTACGTGGTGTCGGGCGAGGTAGAGACTGGCGACGGAGACTCGGCGCCGGGGGAGGTTCTCAATGGGTACGTGCGAAGTGTGCGGAAACGAGTACGACAAGGCCTTCGAGGTCATCGCCGCCGGGCAGCATCACGTCTTCGACAGCTTCGAGTGTGCGGTCCACCAGTTGGCGCCGGTGTGCGAGCACTGTGGCTGCAAGGTCATCGGCCACGGCGTTGAGGTCGAGGGTCGTTTCTATTGCTGCGCTCATTGTGCGCGCGAAACCGAGCACACGAGCGAGGTGCGGGACCGTATCGGGGCCGCCGTGCGGTGAGCCCGAACGGGCGCTTAGAGCGGCATGTCAACGGTCATGTCTCGGCCGCCTCGAATACGAACATGTACGCGGCGAGGAGCACATCTTCCAGGCCGATGAGCTCGTCCGATCTTGTCGGTGCGCCCATTGCGACGAAACGGCGGCCGTCGGGGAGGTCCGGGCCGAGGCTTCCTCCGGCGCCGCCCACCGCGTGCGCGAGCGACCGTGGCAGCACTGCGTAGACGTTGACATCGGAGTAGGGGACCTCGGCCTCGTACCCGCCGGTCAGCAACCAGACCGACGCGCAATTCAACGGCGGACAGTCGACTGCGAAGCGGCGGACGTGCGGCACTGAGGGCACACGGTCCAGCTCCTCGACGAACGGCAGCCCCAATGCCCAGCGATGCAGCTCGTCGACGAGATGCGGCGCGTCAGCCGCGGGCTCGTCGAGACCGAGGAAGCGGCGCACGGAGCGCTCGTCTGCTCGGCGTCGTCGCCCGAAAAGCCCGAAGCCAGGCCGATTTCGCTGATCTCCCACGCCTCTCAGCATCTGCCCTCGGGCGACCCGGGGACATCCCGCATTCGCGTATGCCTCCCGGCCGCCGGGCCTGGCCGCGACCGGCCCCTCTCGAACCCGGCGAAAAGCACGCGCACGCGTGATGTCGAGCGCGGCCCTGCCCACGACCCTGGAGATCGAACGATCGTCCGTGAAGGAGGCGGAGATGGCAGAAGCACTCGACGGAACGGTGGCCATGGTCACAGGGGCCAGCAGCGGGATCGGCGAGGCGGCCTCTCGAGCCTTGGCTGCCCGGGGCGCCGCAGTGGCACTGGTGGCCCGGCGGCGGGACCGTCTCGAGAAGCTCGCCGCACAGCTCGAGGAACGCGGCGGCTCGGCCCTCGTCATCCCGGCCGACGTCGAGGTACCCGACCAGGCCGAGGCGGCCGTCCAGCACACCGTCGACGAGCTGGGACGGCTCGACATCATGGTGAACGACGCCGGCGTGATGCTGCTCGGTCCGGCGTTGGATGCTCCTCTCGAGGAGTGGAGCCGCATGGTCTCGGTGAACGTTCTGGGGCTTCTCCAGACGACACACGCGGCGCTGCCCCACCTGGTGCATGCGGCGGAGGATTCGCCGCGCCGCGTGGCCGATCTCGTCAACATCGGCTCGGTCGCCGGACGCCAGGCGCGGGCGGGGTCGGCCGTCTACAACCTCACGAAGTTCGGTGTCCGGGCGTTCAGCGAGGCTCTCCGCCAGGAGGTCACCGGCCGGCACGTCCGGGTGTCGGTGGTCGAGCCGGGCCGCGTCGACACGGAGCTGCAGAGCCACCTGCGCCCGGAAGTCCGGGAAGCGTCGATGCGTCGTTTCGAGGGGGTCGAACCGCTGAAGGCGAACGACATCGCAGAGGCGATCGAGTACATCGTGACCCGGCCGCGACACGTCGCAGTCAATGAGCTCCTCGTCCGCCCGACCGAACAGGAGGGCTGACGAGTCCGGTGAGCGACAACGACGCGACCGGATCAGGGCCGGGTGCTGCGCTCGCCGGCCTCGGCCTCGCCGTGGTCCTCGGCGCCCAGGCCGTGGTCGTGCTCGACTTCAGCATCGTCAACGTCGCGCTGCCGGACATCAGCAGCCAGCTCCACGTGTCATCCACTTCGGTGCAATGGGTGGTCACGGCCTACGCCGTCACCTTCGGCGGCTTGCTCGTGCTGGGAGGACGGATCGCCGACCTCTTCGGGCGGCGAAGGCTGTTCGTCGGGGGTTTGATCGGGTTCGCGATCGCGTCGGCGGCGGGCGGCTTGGCCGCGGACTTCCCTGTACTGGTTGCATCACGCGCCGTACAAGGTGTCGCGGCGGCCGCTGTGGCGCCTGCTGCGTTGTCGATTCTGACGACGAGCTTCCACGGGCCCAGCCGAACCCGCGTCCTCGGCTATTACGGCGCCACGGCTTCGGTGGGATTCGTCCTCGGGCTGGTGCTCGGCGGCGTGCTCGTGCAGACGGGGGGCTGGCGCGCCGTCTTCTTCGTCAACGTGCCCATCTGCATCGTGTGCGCGGCAGTCGGCCGGCGCGCGATCCCAGCGGGCGAGAGGATCGGCACGCGACCGCACCTCGACGTGATCGGTGCGTGTCTCGTCACGGCGGGGATGGCGGCGCTGGTCTACGCGCCCACGGCGGGTGTCGACAACGGGTGGACGTCGGCCCCCTTCCTCGGCGCCCTCGCGCTCAGCGGAGGGCTGCTCGCCGCCTTCGTCCGGCACGAGCAGCGCAGTCCGCGGCCGCTTCTGCCGATGTCGATCTTCCGGTCCCGAACGCTTGCGGCCGGTGACGGGATAACGCTGTTGCTGGGGGCGTGGAACGCCGGCGAAGTTCTCATTCTCAGCCTCTACTTGCAGCAAGTCCTCGGCTATTCGCCTCTGTTGACGGGGCTCGTCGTCGTTCCCCAAGGCGTCGCGGGGCTGGTACGCGGAGCCTTCGGACCTTCGGTCGTCGCCCGGTTCGGCCTGAGGCGGTTCCTGACCGCGAGCGCCCTCATCGCCGCTGTCGGATTGGGCCTGTTGCTGCGGTTCCCGGCCACGAGCCGCTATCCGCTGTTGGGTGTCGTCCTGTTCGTCGTGGGCATGGGCACGACGAGCGCCGCCTTCGCCGCCACCGTCGCCGGGAGCGGGGGAGTGACCGACGACGAGCAGGGGCTGGCGAGCGCGCTCATCAATGCAGCCCGGCAAGTCGGCGCCGCGTTGGGCGTCGCGGTCCTCCTCTCAGTCGCCGCCACCAGTACCCAAGGGAGCACGGGATCCGCCGCAGCCCTCGCCGGCGGCTACCGGACGGCGATGACGGTCGCGGCCGGCCTCGCGCTCGTCGCCGCCGTGATCTCGGTTCGCTTCGTCGGCGGGCGAACCCGTCGCGGGAGCACCGCACTCGGCGTGTCCGGAGGGACGAACGGGAACGGAATCAGGCGGTCGCGGGATGTCGAGAAGCACCCGGTTCTCTCATCCTGATCGCGTCAGGGAAGGAGCTCAGCATCGAGCTGAGCGAGCCGGCGACGCCTTGTTCGCCGTCCCGCCTCGGGTGCACACTCGGCCTGTGCCCCGTTCCGATCTCGGCCTACGGGATGCATTGCGAGGATTTCTCACCGGCGCCGGTGTCGTGCGCCCGGTGCGCGCGGAGATCGTGGCGTCCTGGCGCCGGGCGGCGCTCGTCGGCCTCCAACCCGAATCCTTCGACCCTCCGTACGATCCCGACGTCGACGAGGGGAGCCGTCTCGAGCGCGCCGCGGCGCCCGTCCTCGACCAGCTCAGCGACGACCTCGCCGGAACGGAAACGAGCCTGTTGCTCACTGACGAGCGCGGTCACGTCATCGATCGTCGGGTCTCGGACCCAGGGCTCCGAGCGCGGCTCGATGCCATCCTGCTCGCTCCCGGCTTCTATTACAGCGAGGAGAGCGCCGGCACGAACGGGATCGGCTCCGCGTTGGCGCAGCGTGCGCCGGCGTTCATCACGGGCGGGGAGCACTTCGCCGACGCTCTCACGGACATGGCGTGCGCGGGGGTGCCGATCACCGACCACCGCACCGGGCAAATGGCGGGGATCATCGACATCACGACGTCGGTGACCCGCGCCAACTCGCTGATGCTGCCGTTTGCCAAACAAACGGCCTGGGAGATCGAGCAGCGACTCTTCGAGGGCACGTCAGCCGTCGAACGCGTGATGCACGCGACCTTTCAGTCCGCCCGCCGGCGGGCAAAGGGCCCGCTCGTGTTGGTCAGTGAATTCACGATGATGACGAACCCCGCTGCCGCGCGCCTTCTGGACCCCACAGATCAGCATCTCCTCTGGGAGTGGTCGTCACGGGCGACAACCAATGGTGAGAATCGTGCCGCCGATCTTTCGCTCACGAATGGCAACGAGGTCCTGGCCCAGTGCGAACCGGTCGGCGACGGCAACACGGTGATCGGAGCGCTCATCTGGCTCCGCGGCTCCGCTTCTTCCGCGTCGGGCATCGATGATCGAGCCTCGGGCGCCGATCGGCCAACCTTCGGGTGGAGCAGCCTGACCGAGAGTGAACGCAGCGTCGCAGACCTTGTTGCCGACGGGCTGACGAATCGCGAGGCCGGGACCCGGCTGTTCCTTTCCCATCACACGGTCGACGCCCACCTCCGCCACATCTACCGCAAGCTCGGCATCCGCTCGCGCGTCGAGCTGACGCGCGTCGTCGCCGAGGAGGGTGCCTGAGACTCCCGGGCGAGCCGTTCGTCCCCTGCACCGAGCGTCATGATCCGGCGATTCAGCCGGGCCGCGAGGTCGTCGATTGCCGCGTGCACCGTTGTCGCCTCGGCCCCGGCGCAGATCACGACGTCGCCGGCAAGGACCAGAACCGCGTCGGCGACCGCCATCGAGCGGCCATGGTCATCGACGAGCGCGAACAGGTGCGCACGACAATCCACGGCGCCGGGCGCATGCCGGCAGAGTTGCTCGATCTTCTCGGTTGCGTATGCCACGTTCCCGGATGCGACGGTGCCGCCGATCACCTCGACGTTCACCGTCACTCGGTCGGGGCCCGAGCCCTCCAGCAGCCGAGGCTCCTGATCCGGGCTGTGCTCAGTCATGGCAACGCCTCCTCGTCCGTCTCAGCATGAGACGAGGGCCGGCGGCTGACATCCCGCGTGCGCGTGATCCTCGGGCGGCCGTCCCCCTCCCGAAAATTCCGCCCGCCGCCCCGGCTCGAGGAAATACGAGCCGGGACTCGTTCGTTTTCGGGCACGGATCGAAAGGGAGTTCCGCACACCGGACGAGCACAGGGGGTGAGAGAGATGAGTGCAGGCATCCTCCTTCTTCGTCTCGCGGTCGGGCTGACCGTGGCCGCGCACGGCGCCCAGAAGCTGTTCGGGGCATTCGGCGGCCACGGCCTCGAGGGCACGGCGCAGTTCCTCGAGTCGCTGGGCTTCCGCCCGGGGCGGCTCCACGCCTGGGCGCTCGGCGCTGGTGAGCTGCTCGGCGGGATCATGCTGGCCACGGGCCTGTTGACACCGCTCGGCGCCGCCGCCGTGATCGGCGTCATGGCCGTCGCGGCGCTGGTGGTGCACCGCCCACAGGGCTTCTTCGCCCAGAACGGCGGCTACGAGTACCCGGTCACGCTCGCCCTGGCGGCGGAGGCCGTCGCCTTCACGGGCCCCGGCCGGTTCTCAATCGACCACCTCGCGGGCTGGCACCTGGCCGGACCTGACTGGGGCCTTGCGGCCGCGGCGATTGCCGCCATCGCGGCGGGCGTCGTGCTCGCCGGTCGCGCCGTTGCGAACCGGAGTGGTGACCGCGGCGGTGCGCCGGCGCCGGCCCACTAGCCGCCCGCCGATACGCTGGACATGCGCCCCGGGCGCTGCGCCCGGGGCGCGACCCGAGGAGGCGCAGGAAGCCGTGGCATCGCCGACGAACGTGATCCAGTGCGAGAACTGCGGTCGCAAGAATCGGGTACCGGCGGCAGCTCGGGGAACACCCCGGTGCGCCCAGTGCCACCAGCCGCTGCCATGGATCGCGGAGGCGGATGACCACTCCTTCGCGGAGGTTACCGACGCCGGGTCACTCCCCGTCCTCGTCGACGTCTGGGCGCCCTGGTGCGGTCCGTGCCGGATGGTCAGCCCGGTGCTGGACCGGCTCGCGCATGAGCTCGCGGGTCGCGTGAAGCTCGTCAAGGTGAACGCCGACGCCGCGCCGGGCGTGGCGCGACGCTTTTCCGTGCAGGGCATCCCGACGCTGCTGCTGATGCGCCGAGGGCAGGTCGTCGCCCGCCAG
>Ga0137364_10000699_pt1 | contig 14420 bp, 9 predicted proteins | sample SagtaG_10_FD_104798 | JGI IMG/M metagenome (GOLD analysis project Ga0137364, IMG submission 104798) | Vadose zone soil microbial communities from Sagehorn Ranch, Mendocino, California, USA - Sage1_L_20_16 metaG | ecosystem: Environmental > Terrestrial > Soil > Vadose zone | place: USA... | reverse complement strand
GGGCAAGACTGTCAATACTGACAGGCCGAGCCATCGCTTGCTCCGGCTATTGAATGCGGGAGGTTTATTCTGGGCATTAAGTCCTGCCTGTCAAAAATGACAGTTTCCGCAAGGAGTTCGTTTCCCATAGCCTTTCGATTGAGGGTGAAGCATTCATGGCACTTGCACGCGTCATGCTAGCCGATGACCACACGATGCTTGTCGAGGCATTCCGCAAACTCTTGGAATCTCAGTGCGAGGTCGTGGGCACAGCATCCGATGGCCGGTCGCTATTGGAAACCGCGCCGCGGCTCAAGCCTGACGTAATCATTGTGGACATCGCTATGCCCCTGATGAACGGCCTAGAAGCTGGGTTGCGATTGAAAGAACTGATGCCGGCAACGAAGCTTATTTTCTTAACCATGAATGAGGATTCGGACCTTGCCATGGAAGCGATGCGCTGCGGAGCATCTGGTTATCTGTTGAAGAGTTCCGCAGCCTCGGAGTTAATGCAAGCAATCCAGATGGCCCTGAAAGGGAAATCGTACATTACGCCACAGATAGCGCGGGGAATGCAGAAGGCGTTTATCAATGACCCTCGACCCAAACCGCGTACCAAAACCCTGACACCTCGGCAGCGGGAAGTCGTGCAGTTATTGGCCGAGGGGAAATCCATGAAGGAAGTCGCCAGTGTGCTAAAGGTGACGCCGCGGACTGTCGCGTTTCACAAATATCGCGTCATGGAGGAACTTAGCCTCAAGACGACCGCTGAATTGATTCAGTTCGCCATCAAATCACGAATCCTCGTACCGTGAGCTCTGCTTACCGGCTTTGTCTGCCGTTGTTGAAATGTTTCCGCGCTTCTCTCGGACGCGCACAGTGCCCAAAGTCCGAGAGACTGTCTGGCTCTACATTTCACAAATGGATGATGTCCGCTCGAATGAGGCCTGTCACTTTTGCCAGTTTCTGGGAAGGAACGCGCAAGCTAGTTTGACACCCGTCGAGGAATATCAACCTGGGATTACCTGAAGAACGCAATCTCGGGACGAGGAGAAAAGAAAATGAGAATGAGAAGTGCATTTATGCTAGGGATTGTTCTGCTGTTTGGAACGGCCGCGCTCGCCCAGGATTATGCCAAAGTGGAAGTTCCCTTGGGCTACTCCTTCATGCGATTCAACCCCGAGAACAGCAACATCGTCAGCGGCCTTTCGCTGAACGGCGGAGGCGGGGGTGTCACCGTGTACGTTAACCACATGTTTGGGATCACGGCAGAATTCAATGGCTACGGCAGCCTCTCAAGGACCTTTGCTTTTCCTGCAACAGCTAACAGCCCATGCCCAGCGGGGTGCACCGTGACGGCTGACGGCAACCTCTTCACCTATAACGTAGGCCCCGTTTTGAAATACCGCTCTGAACATTTCGAGCCTTTCGTAGAGACGCTGTTTGGCGGCGCCCATTCTAATACCTACCAAAACCTGCTTAAGGCTTGTCAGGCGAACTGCACCACTACGCAGAACCCCAGCAACAACGCGTTCGATTTCGTCATAGGTGGAGGGATCGACATTCCAGTGACCAAATCCTTCTCCATCCGGCCGGCACAGTTTGATTTTGTGCTGACGCGGTTCGGCAACAGCTTTACCAAGGGCAACAACAACCAGAGCAACTTTCGGTACAACGCCGGCATCGTTTTCCGGTTCTAACGGAGAACCGGACCCCCGAGTTCATCCAACCAGCTGCACGAGACTGCGGAAGGAACACCACGAAGCGTCGGTCCGCAGTCTCTCTTTTTTCCCCGTGAAACGCATTAAGTCGAAACAGAATGAGAATTCTTCCGGCCCTTGAAAAGCTCCCCGGGGAAGAGAGCAGTTCCTTTTGCTGGTATTTTTGACAGTTCCAGCGGAGATCGCAGAAAACCTATGGTGTGTTTGCCTCCCAACCCCAAAAAGGGTTCGGTCCGAGATACCTCCTCCCCGTGAGGCGAGGCAGAGATGCTTCGAGGGCTCTTTCCATCTTGACCGGACCGTTTTTCAATTGAATAAGCCGTTCATCCAGCCCCCTGGAAACGTTGAGATCCCCAAGATGCGCAAAATCGCCCCGGAATCGGAGCCCCCACTAGAACTTCCCGCCACACCGGCCTCGGCCCATACAGTGGGCCCGCGGACGCCTTTGGCGCTGTCACTATTGACAGTATCGCGGGCCGGGCTACGGAACTAACGTTTGGATGCAGCTGGCAACGAGTTGCCTGCATTGGGAGGCGGACTTATGAAACATCAAAAAGGCAGAATATTCTTCGGAGTCTTGGGCGCGATGGTTTTGCTCAGTTCGGCCGCTGTTGCGCAAGAACCAAAAGCGGGAAAACTGAAGATCTCGGTTTCTCCCAAACAAGCGTACACATTCGTCGACGGCAAGGCGATTGGCCCTGGCAATCGAACGATTGAGCTCGAAGTAGGAACGCACCATTTGGTTGTAGCGAACTATGGTTTCAAATTTGTTGAGCAAGACGTCTCAATCGATTCGAACGAAACTCACCCTGTGAATATAAATCTGGATCCTGTCGGCGGGGACCTACCAGGCCCGCACGGACGCATCCAGATTGAAGTGGGCATGAGGCGCGCCGGTGATGCCGCTGTTTTGCTAAACGGCAAGAAACCCCAGTACTTTGTCGGGCATGTCGATGAGTTTAATAATGAAATCGGCTCGCACCAAGAGCTGATCGTTCCGCCCGGCACCCATGAAGTAACGATCACCAGATATGGCAAAGAACTTTGGTCCGGTTCGGTCACGGTCGCGGCCAACCAGCGCGTAATCTTGGATATCTCGAATGCAAAGCAAGTAACCAAGGCTTGGCCGCGCGGCTCCCGCGAGCTGGGCGCAAACGTTGCGCGGTTTCACGCGGGCATTGTAAGTGCCACAGTTGTTGTGGCCCCTGTGAGCGGAACTGTTTCAGCGAACCCAACCAAAATCGATTGCAACCAAAATACTCAGTTGGCCTGGACCTCCGGCGAGACCATTGACGCCGACATGAGTGGCCTGAGCCCGGTTCCCACCACAGGCGAAAGGACGATCTCACCTCGGCAAACGACTACGTACGAACTCACGGCTACCGGCACAGGGGGCGTTACCAAGCCGAGCACCACCGTCGAAGTGAATCCTATTGTTCAGTCCACGCTGAACGCTTCACCCGCGGAGATTCGGTACCGGCGTATCGGCGACAAGCTCATCGAGCAGGGGAACACCACGCTGACCTGGTCATCGTCCAATGCGGACGCAGCCTCTCTCGGTACCCTTGGCTCGGTAGACGCCAGCGGCAGCAAGTCCCTAACCCTTAGTCCAACTCAGACAGCGGATGGTCTTGTCAACGAAGAATTCAAGTACACATTGACTGCGACAAATGTGTGTGGCGGCTCTGACACGAAGACCGTCACTGTGCACTTGAAGGGCTCCATCGAGCCGATTCCAACAGTGCTGCTTCGCAGCGTCTTCTTCCCAACCGATTATCCCGCGAGGCAATATCCGCAGCTTGGACTCGTTCGAAGTCAGCAAGAAGCATTGACTAGCCTTGCTTCTGGATTCAAACAGTATCTCGAGTATGACGCAAATGCCAAACTGTCGCTGGATGCGTACACAGACGAACGCGGTGAGGAACAATACAATAAAGCGCTGTCCGAATTGCGGGCTCAGCGCGTCAAGGAGTTCCTGGTCTCACAAGGCATCGCCGCAGATAAGATCGCCTCCTCGGCCAACGGTGAAGAGAATCCGCTCGACAAGGCGACGGTCATTGACTTGCAATCACGGAATCCGAATCAGCCACAAGAGACCCGCATTCGCAACTTCCGCGCAACTTGGCTCGCTTACAATCGCCGCGTGGATATCGTTTTGCTTCCCACAAATGCTGAATCCGTTCGTTTCTACCCGAACCAAGCTGCAGATTCAGAAATTCTTTGGCAAAGGCCAAAGCCAGCACGCAGTAAAGTTGAAAGTAACAATTAGGAGTTTTCAAGAGGGTGCCCATTCCTGAGTCCCTCAGTGCCCCCCAACGCGGCCCGCTCTGCAAAACACAGCGCGGGCCGTGTTCTTGAAGCACTGGTTCGAGGTTCCCTGTGATTGGTTCGTTTTTGAATTCGCATCAGCTTTGGAAGGCGCTGTTACTCCTCCTGGCTAGCGGATCATGTGGAACGCTGGGAGGAGCGGAGTTGGCGGCGCAAGAAACAGTGGCTGACGAGAGCTCAGCCTTTCGAGCGCAGACAACCGAAGATCACAGCCAGGACCCAAACGGACCCGCCCAGCAGAACGCGCCCCCCGAAAAAAAGCCGGACGGCGGGTCGTTCGTCATTGCTCCTCTTCCAATTTCGAGCCCGGCGTTGGGGTCGGGAATCGTGCCCGTTCTTGCCTACATTTTCCCGCTCGACAGAAGTGACCAGACCTCTCCCCCCTCGCTAATTGGGGCGGCTGGGCTGGTTACGGACAACGGCACCCGGGGTTTTGTTGCTGCTGGCGAACTGTACTTCAAGGAAAACACTTATCGGACGACTGCGGCTTTCGCCCGAGGGAATCTAAACTACGATTTATACGGCCTGGGCGCTGGCGCGTCACAGCCCAGGTTGCCTCTCAACCAGACCGGTCAGGTATTGTTCGCGGAGTTCCTCCGTCGTATTGGATGGAAGTTCTTCCTAGGTCCACGGTTTCTCTGGGGCAACTCGCTCATCACCCTCCGACCTGCAAATCTCGGAACCGTTCCATTGCCACCCGACGTTGGCCTCCATACAGCTTTGACAGCCGTAGGTTTCAGGCTGCAGCGCGATACTCGCCCTAACCGTTTTTACCCGACTGGCGGAACTCTTCTGGACCTCACTTCGGACTTCTTTTCTCAAGGTCTGGGTAGCAAATACTCATTTCAGAGTTACAAATTCACGTTTAACAAATACTGGAGCATGGCGAAGCAGCAAGTTCTCGCGTACAACGGGTTCGCTTGCGTTACGGGAGGGCAGCCTCCGTTCTACGGAAACTGTATCTACGGAACGGACAGTGAATTGCGGGGGTATGTTGCGGGACGCTATCTTGACCGTTACATGGTTGCCACACAGTTGGAATATCGCCTGGCCTTGCCCAAAAGGTTTGGGGTAGTGGGGTTTGGAGGGTTGGGAGAAGTAGTGCCCGGCGGCAATCAACCGTTTAGGACTAAACACTTCCTGCCAAGCGGCGGTGGTGGTGTCCGGTTTGAGTTGAGCAAGAAGTATCATGTGAATCTTCGCGTTGATTTCGCCCAAGGTAAGGATAGTCATACTTGGAGTATGGGCGTCGGCGAGGCGTTCTAGCACTCCATGTACGCATTCCTCATGAGATTCACACCTGTCAATCTTGACAGTGGCCAACTATTCCTACGAAGCGTTACAAGGTTTGGCTCGGCGACACCAAACCCAGAATCAAAGAGGACCATGCAATGTTGCCCGCACAGAATGCTTCCCGGTCACGAATTCCTAAGATGATGATGCTGCTGTTTATGTTTTATATCTCGCTCTTGTTTCTGCTGATGCCCTTGGCTCGGCCACAGCAGCACGACATGCACAACATGCCAGGGATGAAAATGAATGTGCCTGCTGCTCCAGAAGACCCGGCGCAAGCGGCCAAGCGGCTAGCGGACAAGCAAGAGAGCGAATTCAATCATCACTTGGCTGGATTGTTCGTCATCTTAGCGGGAGCTTTCATCCTCGCGGAGAGCCACCTCGTCACCCGTTTGCCGGTGGTGCGTTATGCTTGGTCTACGTGCTTTCTGGCGGCTGGCCTCTTTGTTCTATTCTATAGCGATACCGAGATCTGGCCCTTTGGTCCTCAGAGTCCTTGGTATGCAATCACCCACAATGTCGAGGACTTACAGCACAAGATCTTCTCTATCATTCTTTTGGCGCTGGGATACGTTGAATTTCAAAGAGCGCGAGGGCGATTGAAATCCCCATGGGCTGCCTGGTTTTTTCCTGTAGTAGGTGGCGCGGGCGCTATTTTGCTGCTGTTTCACGTTCACAGCGGCGATATGCAGTCACCCCACGCTATGGAAAGCATGGAGCGCATCCAGAGACAGCACCATTGGTTCGCAAGCACGGGGTTAGGAGTGGCACTGGCGAACGGATTAGCTGAAACATCACAGAAGTGGCAGCAATTCTTCAGGAAAGTATGGCCCGCGTTATTGATCATTCTTGGCGTCCTGCTGGTTTTATATAAGGAATAGTGGTTTCTTGAGCCGCGCATCCATTGCAGGAGAAGGCGCGTGGGCCACACAGTTTACGCCGCCTGCAGTCCTATCCACCAGGTAGCATTCAACGAAGGTGATGACCGTGCCATTCAACTTCACAGAAGCCGAACCTCCGGTTTCCATTCCCAAGCGGGTTTACGAGATCAGAGCGTTCCTTCTTTTTCTCGTATCTGTCCTCATGCTAGCTGCACTCCCCATCCGGGCCGGTACAAAAATTGTTCACCGTTGGGTTCTCACCGATCAACCCATGCCGCAGCTCCAGAAGATTCTTGTCATCGGAGTCTTGGAAAACTACCTCATACGCCAGGAACTTGAAGATGAAATGGAGAGGCTGCTCGCCAAATCTGGCGTCCAAGGCATCAGGAGCCACATGGTCCTGCCGCCCCGCAACGAACTGCTGGAGGGTGAACTCAAAGAGCGCATCAAAGAAAATGATTTTGATGGCGTCCTTGTCATCAGGCCAAAGGCCATGCGCAAGGAAACCAAAGAAGTAGTCACAAGCCTCGGCGCCCGCTTTTATATGCCTCCTGCGGCCTACTACAATTTCTGGCCATATTGGAACATGGCTTGGGGCCAGGCCTACCCATCCAGTTCCTCTGTTAAGGAATACACTTACGTCAGCACGGAGTTCAATCTCTACAACACCAAGGACGAAAAACTCCTTTGGAGCGGAGAAACAGAAAGCGTCTATTCCAAGAACTTCGGGAAGTTGGCAAGGGAATATGCCAGAGCGCTGGTCACGCAGCTAAAAAAAGACAAAGTGATAGGAACGAAATGAGGTCGGAGACACCGTAAAAGAGGGTTTGCGAGCCTCTTGGGATGGCGGAGCCGACCTGTTAGGCAGGATGCTTTTTCCTCGGCAATCCAGCCGGTTGGTACGCGCGGGCATTTCTGCCCGGGTTCGGGGTTGGGCCGACTCCGCGCGGTCGAGAATGGCCTTGCCTCGGAATTCCCCGAAACTGTCAAAACATACAGGGACGGCGTGCGATGCGCCAATGGACTCCATGACCCAGGAGTGCGTCGGCACTCGATTCGTACGGCTCCTCGCCTACTGTCGATTGTGACAGTAGGCGTTGGCCCCCCATTCCGCCGATATTTTCCTGTGCCCAGCTATTTGCGGGTCGCAAGCGAGACTTCTATGGACCATAAGAAAATTCTTTTCTGCTCTTTAGTTCTATCTCTAACGGCCGGCACGGGCGCAGCGCAGTCGCAGGATAGGGTGCCGGACTCCAACTCGGTCAGCAGATCCGTCAAAGCAATCGGCTATAAGGTCGGCGGCGGCAGTACCAAAATCGATCTAAACGGCACAGACTTGATGGCTCAAGCCATAGGAGAGGCAAGAGTCGAGGCGAAGACAGGCGCAACGAATATCGAGATCTCACTGAAAAACATGACGGAGCCGTCGAAGCTGGGCGCCGAGTTCCTGACGTACGTGCTCTGGGTAGTTACGCCCGACGGACGCACCGGCAACACCGGCGAGCTCCTCATCAACAAAAACGGGGAAGCGAAGCTCAACGCGACCACGCCCGCGCAGACGTTCGCTATGCTCATTACCGCCGAGCCATATTTTGCCGTGCGTGTTCCCAGCGAGATGGTTGTCCTGGAAAACGAGACCCGCAAGAGCACAAAGGGACAAATCTTCCCAGTCAATGATTTCAAGCTAATGAAGCGGGGCCAGTATGAAAAGTTGGGAAACCCGCTGGCAATGACTCCTGATCTCGAGCATGTTCCGCTGCAAGTCTACGAAGCACGCAACGCCGTGGACATTGCCAAGTCTCGCGGGGCCGAGAAGGATGCCCCCGAAATCTTTACAAAAGCCACCGCCAGTTGGCAAATGACGGAAAACGCCCTGACTGGTAAGGCGGACAAGAAAGAGATCATGTCCATGGCCCGGCAGGCGATACAATTTGCCGAGGACGCGCGTGCGCTCGCCGCGCAACGCCAGGAAGAAGCGCGTATTGCTGCGGAGAGAGAAGCGGCCGCCGCCAAGGCCAAGGCGGAGGCGGAAGCCAAGGCTGCTGAGGAGGCTGCGGAAGCTAAACGTAAGACCGACGAAGAGGCCAAACGTCAGGCTGAGCTGGCCGCCGCAAAGCAGGCACAAATGAAGGCGGAGGCAGACGCGGCAGCCATCAAAGCCAAAGCGGAAGAGGATGCCCTGAAGGCAAAAGAAGAAGCAGCTCGCGCCGACGCCGAACGCGCCCGCCAAGCGGCGACCACATTACGCACTCAACTGCTCGAACAATTCAACCGCATTCTGGAAACCCGTGACACGCCGCGTGGGCTCGTTGTCAACATGGGGGACGTGCTGTTCGATTTTGGCAAATATGATCTTCGCCCGGAGGCGAGAGAGAAATTGGCTAAACTATCGGGCATTATCCTGGCGCATCCCGGCTTGAACCTTGGCATCGAAGGGCACACCGACAATGTCGGCAGCGACGAGGTTAATCAAAAGCTTTCTGAGCAGCGCGCGGAATCGGTGCGCAGCTATCTTAATGAGCAGGGGCTGGCACAAACGAACGTGACGGCGCGCGGCTTCGGCAAATCCATGCCTGTTGTCGATAATTCGACTCCCGCAAACAGGCAAAAGAATCGTCGAGTGGAAATTGTGGTCTCCGGCGAAGTGATCGGGGTAATGATCGGGATATAGCTTCGATATTTCGTCGAAACACTCTGTGATCTAGCACCCGGTGTAACCACACCCGTTCTCCTGTCAGGCGATTGAGTTTGCGGCTTGCAGGAAGGCCGGAAAATACCTTCCCGGCGATCGCCGCGATCTTCAGCGTGAGAGCAAAGCAATCCTCGACGGGAAGTGAACGCTAGCACCTGCTAGTTTTGACAGTTCCAGCAGATCAGGCAGGCCACTACTATCCTCGGGCGGTGAGCGCCTATAGTCGTTTGCCCACGCGCTTGCGGCTCCAGATCTCGTGTCTCCGAGTCCAGGGGGCACTGAAAAATTGGGGAGCCGGAGACCTTGCGGAGCGTGCGCTATGAAAACTAAGCCATTACCATTCGCTCTAGCCCTTTTGGCCCAGACAATATGGTTGTCTGGATGCGAGACAAATCAGCAGGCTGCGCCGGCTCCCCCGCCCGTAGAATTCGTCGAAGTCACCCAAAAAGATGTGCCCGTCAGCAAAGAATGGGTGGCAACGCTGGATGGATTTGTTAATGCTCAGATTCGCGCCCAGGTAAAGGGTCTTCTCGTTAAGCAAAGCTATACAAATGGCGCATTTGTTAGTAAAGACTCTGCCCTCTTCGAGATAGATCCGAGGCCCTTTCAGGCAGCGCTTGACCAAGCCAGCGCGAACCTGGATCAAGCAAAGGCGAACCTTCAGCGAGCTGAAGCGCAGTTCGGCAAGACAGAGTTGGACGTTACACGCTATACGCCTCTGGCTAAGGAAAGCGCCATCAGTCAGCAGGAACTGGACGATGCCATCCAGGCTAACCTCGGAGCAAAGGCCCAGGTGGAGCAGGCAAAGGCAGCCATCGCGTCTGCCCGCGCTGCAGAGGAGTCTGCCAAATTAGATCTCAGCTTCACAAAGATAATTTCTCCCATTAATGGCGTTGCCGCCATCGCTACGGCGCAGATCGGCGACTTCGTGAGCCCCTCCGGAGAGCCTCTAACCTCGGTATCGACGATCAATCCGATTCTCGTGGACTTCACGGCAAGCGAGCAAGAGTATCTGAACGCAATGAAGCAGGCAGTTGCTTTGGGCGGTGACGAGCACGCGATCTTGAACCGGCTGGAATGGCAACTGCGCTTATCAGATGGATCTACCTACCCACACAAAGGCCACTTTTATGCTCTTGATCGCCAAGTGGACGTGAGAACCGGAGCAATTCTCGTAAAAGTCGAATTCCCTAATCCTGGAAATGTGCTTCGCCCGGGCGGCTTCGGAAATATCAGCACGGTGGTCAGAGTTCAAAAAAGCGCTTTGCTTATTCCGCAACGAGCCGTCAATGAGCTACAAGGCGGGTATCTCGTGGCGGTGATCGGCAAGGACAACAAAGTGAACATTCGTCCGATCAAAGTGGGGCCTAGAGTCGACACCATGTGGATCGTGGATGAAGGTCTGAAGCCGGGAGACCGAATCGTCGCGGAAGGCGTGCAAAAGGTGCGCGAAGGGATGGAAGTTCAACCGAAGCCGTTCCAGCAAGGATCAGCAACGGAGCGTACAAAAATGGCGAGCAGCACCCCATAAGAGCTACTTCGTGTACAAATTTTTTATAAACCGGCCCATCGTCTCCATGGTGATTTCAATCATCATGGTTATTGTTGGTATCGTCGCCATGTTGAGCCTGCCCACTGCACAGTTCCCTAACATTACGCCTCCGGAAGTTCAGGTGAAGGCCACCTATGTGGGTGCCGACGCCCAAACTGTAGAGCAGTCCGTAGCTACACCCATCGAGCAGCAAATGAGCGGTGTGGACAACATGAACTACATGTATTCCAACAACGCCAACAATGGGCAGCTAACGCTCACTGTGAACTTCGACGTGAAAACTGATCCGAACACAGATCAGATTCTCGCTCAAATGCGCCAGAACCAGGCAGCTTCGCAACTTCCAGTTGAAGTCAACAGCTACGGCGTAACCGTTCAGAAATCCACCGCCGCCCCTCTCATGTTGTTCGACCTGTACTCTCCGAACGGCACTTATGACTCCGAATTCCTGGCGAATTATGCCTACATCAATCTTAACGACCAACTTACTCGGGTGGCAGGGATCGCCAGCGTATCCGTCTTTGGCGCGGGTCAATATGCCATGCGTTTTTGGGTCAAGCCCGATCAACTGGCTAAGCTGCAAATCACTGTTCCTGAAATCATCAATGCGATTCAGACGCAAAACAATGTCAATCCGGCGGGGCAAATCGGTAGCGAACCTGTTCCCCTGGGCCAGGAATATACCTACACCGTTCGTTCGCAGGGCCGCCTTACCACCGAGGAAGAGTTCGGCAACATCGTGATTCGCGCCAAGACCGACGGTTCCATCGTACGTTTGAAAGATGTTGCGCGCGTACAGCTCGGCGCCCAAGTCTATAACCTGCAAGGAAGGTTAGATGGCAAGCCAGCAGCCGTCGTTGCCATTTACCAACTTCCTGGATCTAACGCCATCGCCGCCGCTAAAGGCGCCAAAGCTCTTATGGCAGAGGCGAGAAAACGCTTTCCACCAGGCCTCGACTATGTCGTTGCACTGGACACTACTCTCCCGGTTACCGAAGGAATTGTGGAGATCGAGCACACTTTGGTGGAAGCTCTGGTCCTTGTAATTCTTGTGGTCTACCTATTTCTGCAAGGCTGGCGGGCCACGTTAATTCCCTTGCTGGCTGTGCCGGTGTCACTGATTGGGACCTTTGCTCTTTTTCCGCTTTTGGGCTTTTCCATCAATACACTTTCGCTCTTCGGCTTGGTGCTTGCCATTGGCTTGGTTGTGGACGATGCCATCGTTGTAGTCGAGGCCGTTGAGCACCACATCGAACATGGGCTATCGGCGAAAGAGGCTTCCTTCAAAGCTATGGAAGAAGTCTCCAGTCCGGTGATCGGCATCGCCGTCATCCTATCCGCGGTATTCATCCCCACAGCTTTCATCCCGGGGATCACCGGACGGCTCTACCAGCAGTTCGCTGTAACGATTGCAGTCTCCGTGTTGCTTTCCGCGTTCAATGCCTTAACCCTTAGTCCGGCTCTTTCTGCCCTTTTACTTCGACCGAAAAAACCGGCACGAGGGCCTCTCGGCAAGTTCTTCGCATGGTTCAACCGGGTATTTGGTCGCGCCACGGATGGCTACGTCCGTTGGTGCGGAGTATTGATCCACAAGATGGGATTCAGCCTGATCATACTCCTGGGTTTCACTGTCCTGGCAGGGTGGTTTGGCATGAAGCTACCCACTAGTTTTCTCCCCGACGAGGACCAGGGCTATGTCTTTGTGGCATTGCAGTTGCCCGATGCCTCTTCCCTTCAACGCACGAGCTTGACTGCTAAAAAAGTCGAGGACATTTTGCTTAAGACGGATGGCGTCAATCATGTGACAAGCGTCGTCGGCTATAACATGATCAGCGGAGCACAGAATACGTTCAGTTGCTTCTTTTGGGTCACACTCAAGGAATGGGGTGAGCGCAAAACCGCCGAGGAGCAGTATGCGGCTATCAGAGCTCACCTAAATGCAGATCTGCGGCAACTTCCGGCGGGCGTGTCTATCGCATTCTCGCCTCCGGCAATCCCCGGCGTTGGGACTTCGGGTGGGGTGACCTTCATGCTCGAAGATCGTGCGGGACATGACGTCAGCTTCCTCGCCAAGAATGTGGATACGTTCATGCAGGCCGCGCGCAAACGTCCTGAGTTGGCCTCTGTATTTACTACCATGTTGCCTTCGGTTCCGCAGGTCTTTGTCAACGTTGAGCGGGACAAGGTTCTGGCTCAAGGTGTCAATCTGAGTGACGTGTACAAAACTTTTCAAGCCTTCATGGGAGGCGCGTTCATCAATTACTTCAACCGCTTCGGCCGCCAGTGGCAAGTTTACATTCAAGCCGAGGGTGACTATCGGACCCGGGCCGAGAATTTGGGCCAGTTTTACGTTCGCAATAGCGCCGGCGGCATGGTGCCCCTGTCCGCAGTGATTTCGATTGATCACCGGGTGGGCCCTGAATTCACGTTGCGATACAACCTGTTTCGGTGCGCACAAATCAATGCCAGCGCTAATACCGGTTACAGCTCTGCTCAGGCTATGGCAGCAATGGAGGAAGTCTTTGCACAGACCATGCCGCCAGATATGGGCTTTGATTACCTCGGCATGTCTTACCAGGAGAAGAAGGCTCAGCAAGGCGTGCCGCCTGCCGTTATCTTCGGTTTCTCGTTTCTTTTTTGTTTTTTGATTCTCGCGGCGCTTTACGAGAGTTGGACTCTTCCGTTTAGCGTGCTCCTGAGTGTACCAATCGCTGTCTTTGGAGCATTTGCCAGTCTCTATCTTCGTCGGCTCACCAGCTTCTCTTTCGAGAACAACGTCTATGCACAGATCGGGCTGATTATGTTGATCGGCCTTGCCGCTAAGAACGCCATCCTCATCGTGGAGTTTGCTAAAGCTGGGCACGAAAAAGGTCAGTCGCTCCTCGATGCCGCACTCGAAGGCGCCAAGCTTCGGCTGCGCCCCATTCTAATGACCTCTTTCGCATTCATTCTGGGGTGCGTCCCGCTGTGGAGAGCAAGCGGTTCAGGTGCCGTATCTCGTCAGGTCATGGGCACAGCAGTTGTCGGAGGAATGACCGCTGCGAGTGCGATCGCCATCTTCATTATCCCTGCACTGTTCTACTTGGTTGAAAAACTCGGCGGGGCAAAGCATGAAGCGAAATTGCCTATTGGTGCCACTCCGCAGCCGGGGCATGCTGCAGGCGATGACTAGTTTTTACAAGATTTGAGATTGTAAGTCTTTAGACGCTATGAAAATGACCGCGACCATCAGCAATCAAAACCTGCAGGTCTCCTCTCTTGGCTCCCTGCTAGCTGCTGCTGCGCTGTTTCTGTTGCTACCTGGCTGCGCGGTTGGCCCAAATTACCAGCGTCCGAAGGTAAGCGTGCCAACGGGATACCGCAGCGCTGAAGCATCAGCTCAACAAGCATCGATTGCCGACCTTCCATGGTGGGAAGTCTTTAAGGACTCACGGCTCAGAGAACTCGTGCAAACTGCTCTGGCTAATAACTATGACCTGCGGATCGCCGTGACGCGCATCGAGCAATCGCGCCAAATCGCTGCGCAGGCGCGCGCCCAGTATTTTCCATTTCTCAATTATGGGGCGACTGCCAGCGACGGTAAGAACGAGTTTGCCGGCGGGGTGGTTCCCAACGAAGGTCAAACGCGCGGTGCCTTTGCTGCCGCCGCAAGCGTCGCCTGGGAGGCGGACCTCTGGGGTCGCATCCGCCGCGAAAATGAAGCAGTACGTGCTCAGTATCTCGCAACCGAACAAGCCCGGCGCGCGGTTATGCTGTCTCTTGTCAGCGACGTAGCTCAGGCCTACTTCGAGCTTCTTGACCTGGATCTTCAACTCGATATCGCCAAGCAGACTACAGAATCATTCTCGCAAACGGTGAGTCTCTTTACGCACCGCCTCGAAGGCGGAGTGGCTTCCAAGCTGGATACGTCCCGCGCCGAAGCGGCTCATGCCACAGCAGCCGCAAGCATCCCCGAATTGGAACGCCAGATTGCC
>Ga0137364_10000697_pt1 | contig 14422 bp, 10 predicted proteins | sample SagtaG_10_FD_104798 | JGI IMG/M metagenome (GOLD analysis project Ga0137364, IMG submission 104798) | Vadose zone soil microbial communities from Sagehorn Ranch, Mendocino, California, USA - Sage1_L_20_16 metaG | ecosystem: Environmental > Terrestrial > Soil > Vadose zone | place: USA... | reverse complement strand
GTAGAGGCCGGTGCGATAATAGACGTCGATGAAGTTCAGGCCGACGGCGTGCTGGCGGATACGCACCTCGCCGGGTCCCGGCGCGGGCACGTCCACGGCCTCGTAAACCAGGGCTTCCGGACCCCCCACCTTGTGGACACGCACGGCCTTGGTCATTTCAGGGTCTCCTTATCCTCGAATCGAGCGAAAGCTAACGAGGCGGCGTTGTCAACTCAATGACCGCGGTAATGCTCCGGGGGCCTATTTAATGGTCTTCTAGCGGTTACGCCTGGCGAGCACATTAAAGAATTCCACCGCGGCCGAAAACGCTATGGCAAAATAGATGTAGCCGCGCGGAATGTGAAACTTGAATCCGTCGGCGACCAGTGCCACTCCGATCAGCACCAGGAACGCCAGCGCCAGCATCTTGGTGGTGGGATGTTCCGCCACGAATCTCGCCACCGGACCCGACGACAGGTACATGATGAAGCAGGCGATCACGACCGCTGCGATCATGATTTCGAGGTCCTGCACCATGCCGATCGCGGTGATGATCGAATCCAGCGAGAACACCATATCGATGACAATGATCTGGATGATGACCCAGAAAAACGCACTGTGCCGCGGTGTGTCGTCGTTCCCGTCGTCGCGCGCTTCCACCTCGGCGTGAATTTCGTGGGTTGCCTTGCCGATCAGAAACAGCCCGCCGCCGATCAGGATGATGTCGCGCCAGGAGAAGGCCGTGCCCTTCACGGTGAAAATGGCTTGCGTCAGGCCGATCAGCCACACCAGCAGGCTGAGCAGCAGGATGCGGAACAGCAGCGCCAGCGCCAACCCGATTTGCCGCGCGCGCCTCGCCTGCCCCTGCGGAATCCGCGAGACGATCACGGACAGAAAGATGACATTGTCGATGCCGAGGACGATTTCCAGCGCCGTCAGAGTCAGCAGCGCCGCCCACGCTTCGGGGCTGGTCAACAGCTCGATCATGCGTGAAACGATCGCGCGAGCCGGATCGCGGCATCGCTTCCCACGATATAGGCGGCAATCGCACACAATCCGATGGTCACGGGTGCAGGGACATCGAAATCTTTTGCCAGCACGAACATCGCCAACATCGCCCAGATGCCAAGCAACGACAGTGTCAGCCCGCGCCACCGCACCACGCGTATCGGGTGAAGAACGCGGATAGGAATAAACGTCAACGCGATCAGGATGGCGACCCCGAGGCTCGAAAGCGCCGGCGGCAAATGCAGGAGAAACAGGTAAAATGCCACGGCATTCCACAGCGCCGGAAATCCGCGGAAATGATTGTCTGCGGCTTTCATGCGGCGATCGGCGAAATAGAGCGCGCCCGACACCACGATGCCCGCGCCGAGCAGTGGCGCTGCCAGCGGCAACAGCAATCCGCTCGCAGTGATCGCGTAGGCCGGCACGAAGACGTAGGTGACGAAATCGACCACAAGGTCCAGCACCTCGCCCGACCAGTCCGGCTGCACGCGCGCGACTTCCAGCCGCCGCGCGATCGGGCCATCGATCGCGTCGATCACCAGCGCAACGCCGAGCCAGCCGAACATCGCCGCCCAGTGTTCGCGCACTGCCTCCAGCAGCGCGACCAGCGCCACGCCCGCCCCCAACGCCGTGAAGATATGCACGAAAAATGCGGCCGCCCGCGTGCGCGCAGACGCTGTCGACCGTTCCCGCTGGTTCAACTGGGCCATTTCCCCGGCAGTGCTATCAGGAATCCTGCTGATTTGTACATCCGCACTTGCGGCGTTCCGCCGCGCAATCAGGCGGAACATCCGGATGACGAAGCGGGCTTGAAAATGCCGCCGGGAAACGACAATTGTCCTGATATGAGCGAGGCCCCAGATAGATACGACGTCGTCGTGATCGGCGGCGGCCCTGCGGGAGTTGCGGCGGCGATCGCGTTGGCGCAAACCGGGGCCAATATCGCCTTGGTCGCCCGCCGCGCGCCCTATGCCGATAACCGTACCACTGCGCTGTTGGGCGGCTCGGTCGATTTCCTGGAACGGTTGGAGGTCTGGCCGCGCTGCAAGGACAAGGCGGCGGCGCTGCGGACGATGCGCCTGGTCGACGACACCGGTCGCCTTGTCCGCGCCCCCGAGGTTCGTTTTTCCTGCGACGAAATCGGCCTCGACGTGTTCGGCTACAACATCGATAACCGTTCGTTGATGACAGCGCTGGAGGAACGCGCGGCCGGGCTTCCCGGGCTGACGCGGTTCGACGATGAAGCCGAGACGATCAGCCCCGAAGATGCCGAGATTGCCATTCGCACGGCCGAGGGAAAATCGCTGTCCGCGCACCTTGTGATCGGCGCGGACGGCAGGCAATCGCTTTGCCGCGAGGCCGCCGGCATCGAGGTCCGGCGCCGCGACCTCCATCAGGCGGCGTTGACCTTCAACGTCAGCCATTCGCGGCCGCATCGGAACATCTCCACGGAGTTTCACACCTCCCAAGGTCCGTGCGTATTCGTGCCGTTGCCCGGCGACCGCTGTAGCGTGGTGTGGGTCGCGGCCCCAAAGGAAGCCGAGCGGCTGCTCGCCTTGACCGACGACGAGCTGTCCATGGCTGCCGAGACGCAATCGCATTCCATTCTCGGCCGTGTCCATGTCGAACCGGGACGCCATCTGTTTCCGCTGGCGATCGAGCAGCCCTGGCAATTCGCCAAGGCGCGCGTCGCGCTGGTCGGCGAGGCCGCGCACGTACTGCCGCCAATCGGCGCGCAAGGCCTCAACATGGGACTGCGCGATGCCGCCGATATCGCCGACATCGTGGGCGAGGCGATGCGGTCAGCCGAAGACCCCGGCGCGCTGCAGGTGCTGAAACGCTACGGTTCGGCGCGCCGCGCCGATATTGCCAGCCGGACCTTTGCCATCGATGCGGCAAACCGCTCATTGCTCAGCGATTTCTTGCCGATGCAAACCTTGCGTGCAGCCGGGCTGCACCTGATCGGTTCAATCGGACCGCTTCGACGCCTCGCCATGCGCGAAGGTTTGGCCCCATCGTGGCGGGCGACAAAAGCGTTTTCGGGCGAAGCAGATAGCCGTCCGCGTTATTAAAACACGTCAAGATAAGAAGGTTAAATAGCAGCCGGCCGGTTTGAATGAACCACAATCCGAAATACGGTAGCGCGAGATGGAGAATGTCGACCATGGGTCACATGGGTCAAGCGTCTTTTCATCGCTATTGACCCCGGTCGGCACCCTGAACGGACCAGCAACAGCAGAGGTTAATTCGACCGTTTGCCTCTAGCATCGGCCACAATCATGGTCTATTCGACGAGATATGATAAAAACGCGAACGGCCAAATTTCAGATCGGACAGATCGTCCGTCACCGGATCTTTTCTTTCCGGGGCGTGATCTTCGACATCGATCCGGAATTCAACAATACCGAAGAATGGTGGTTGTCGATCCCCGAGGAGGTTCGGCCTCACAAGGATCAACCGTTCTATCATCTGCTCGCCGAGAACTCAGATTCGGAATACGTCGCCTATGTTTCCGAACAAAACCTGTTGCCTGACGATTCCGGCGAGCCGATCCGGCACTCGCAGGTTGCCGAGATTTTCGTCAAGGACAAATCGGGCGGCTATCGTCCGCGCAATCCATCGCTGAATTAGACAGCACGTCGTCTAGGGGGCTCGTAGCCTGGACCAGAACGACGCCCTCGCCCAATAAAAAAGGCGCCCGATCGGGGCGCCTTTTTCTTTGAGCAGATCGAGAGCCGTCTTACTTCGCAGCCGGAGCCGCAGCATTGGGCGGATTGGCTTCAAGTTTCTTGCGCGCCTCTTCGGCGCGTTTCTGCAACTCTTCCTGCAATTTCTTCTGGGTTTCCTCGAATACTTTCGGATCGGTCGGGGGGCCATCATAGGCTTTGGCGAAACTGCTGCCGCCGGTCTCCTGCAGCGGCAGCGGCAAGGTGAGCGGCGCGCCGTTGGAGTTGATCGCCTGAACCACCAAATTCTGCCCCTTCTTCAAATTCGCGAGCAGTTCCGGGCTGACTTCGTAATCCGACATGCAGCCATTCTGGAAGCAGATCACATAGGGGCTCTGCGCCGGCGGATTGTTATCGACGATCACGCGGGTGCCATGCACCAACTGCATGCCCAGCGGAAGCGTGACGCGCAGGATTTTCTTCGGCTCACCTTCGGGTTCGATGATGACGGCGGCGATGACAGGCTGTCCGGACTCGATGCGGCCGTCCTTGCCGGTGAAGCAAACCTGCTTGGCATTGGCATCCTGGCCCTTCAGACAGAACTTGGTCCACGGCGCATAGATCAACTGAACCTGCTGCTCGGGCGGCGGCTGCTGGGCACCGGCCGGGGGAGCGCCAGCCGCGGGCGGCGGGGTCTGCTGAGCGGTCGGTGCCCCCGGAGCTTTCGGCGCGGCTTTCGGTGCGGCCTTCGGTGGGGCTTTCGGCGCGGCGGGGGCAGCACCCGGTGCCGGGGTCTGGGCCTGCACGCCAGGAGCGAGCAGCGCGGTGACCACCACCGTTGCCGCCAAAAGAGCGAAAAACCGCCCACGCGGCCAGGCCGGCGCGGCCAAGATACGGAAATTCATTGCGGAAAACCCTTTCTGAACGGGAGCGCCCGAAACCGCTGCAGGCACCGACACCTCGCCGTTTGGGTCCGGCTGTCTCCTTGCCAATTGAGGCGGATACGTGACAGGCCCTACGGTCTTGGTCTTTGGACGCCTTCATACAGCGGCAGGCGAAAAGATCAATGCCGACGGGCATCTTTGCCGCGCACAGGGACCGGCTGGCCGGCACCATGATAATGCTTGCGTGTGACCAATATCGAATCACGTCAGCACGCCAGATGGTGCGTTCCCGGCCGCCGCCGCGTTCGAGCCCTTTCCTGCGCGGTCCTCGTTTTCGCCGGCGGGTTCATGGCGGACGCCGGCCCCGCACCGGCAGGCGAAATGCACGCCATCGCCATGCACGGCGCCCCGGCGTTGCCGGCGGATTTCACCCATCTGCCCTATGCCAATCCGGATGCCCCCAAGGGCGGCCGGCTGGTGGAGGGCTTTCTCGGAACTTTCGACAGCCTCAATCCCCTGATCGTCAGGGGCATCGCCGTGCAGCAAATCCGCGGACAGGGGTTCGAAAGGGGCCTTGTTCTCGAAAGCCTGATGGCGCGGGGCAACGACGAGGCTTTCACGCTTTATGGCCTGCTCGCAAAGAGCGTCGAGACCGACGACGTCAGGAGCTACGTCACCTTCCATCTCGATCCCCGGGCGCGTTTTTCGGACGGGCAACCCGTATTGGCCGACGACGTCCTGTTTTCATGGGCCCTGCTGCGCGACAAGGGACGCCCGAACCATCGTCAGTTTTATTCCAAGATCACAAAAGCCGAAGCGCCCGACCTGCTCACGGTGCGGTTCGACTTCGGTGGCGTCCCCGATCGCGAACTGCCCCTGATCCTCGGCTTGATGCCGGTGCTGCCCCGACACGCCATCGATGCCGCGACCTTCGAGGAAACCTCGATGGCAGCCCCGGTCGGTTCCGGCCCCTATCGCGTCAGCGCGGTGAAGCCCGGCGCCAGCGTGACGCTGACGCGCAATCCCGACTATTGGGGCCGCGAGCTGCCGATCAACCGCGGGTTGTGGAACTTTGACGAGATCAGGCTCGATTTCTATCGCGAGGCCAACGGCGAGTTCGAGGCGTTCAAGCGCGGCCTCTATGACGTTCGCGTCGAAACCGAGCCGCTGCGCTGGCACGACGGTTACGATTTTCCCGCCGTCCGCAATGGCGAGGTGATCCGCGATACCATCAAGACCGGGATGCCGCAGCCTTCGCAGTGCCTGGTATTCAACACCCGCCGTCCCGTGTTTTCAGATATCCGCGTGCGCAAGGCTTTGACACTGCTATTCGATTTCGAATGGATCAACCGCAATTACTTTTTCGGGCTCTATGCGCGCACGGCAAGCTTCTTTGCGGGTTCTGAATTGTCGGCCTATGGCCGCGCCGCCGACGATCGCGAGCGAGAGCTTCTGAAACCGTTCGCGGCGCACATACAACCGGATATTCTCGACGGCAGTTACCGCCTTCCCGTCAGCGATGGTTCCGGCCGCGACCGCGCAACGCTTCGCAGCGCGTTGAATTTGCTGTCCGAGGCCGGCTACGACCTCGATGGCACCGTGTTGCGGCAGCGGTCGACCAAAACCCCCCTCACCTTCGAAATTCTGGTGACCACACGCGATCAGGAGCGGATCGCGCTGGCATTCATGCGCGACCTGAAGCGTGCCGGGATAGAGGTCTCGGTACGGGCGGTCGACGCCGTTCAATTCGATCAACGCCGGCTCGGTTTCGACTTCGACATGATCCCGAACCGGTGGGATCAATCGTTGTCGCCGGGCAACGAACAATCGTTCTATTGGGGAAGCGATGCCGCCGACAGTCAAGGCACGCGAAACTACATGGGCGCCAAAGACCCCGCAATCGACGTCCTGATTGCGGCATTGCTGGAGGCCCGCGAGCATGCCCCCTTCGTCTCCGCGGTCCGCGCGCTGGACCGGGCCCTGATGTCGGGTTTCTACGCTATTCCACTGTTTAACGTCCAAGAGCAATGGATCGCGCGCTGGAATCGGATAGAACGGCCTGCGACCACAGCGTTGACGGGCTATCTGCCGGAAACCTGGTGGCAAAAAAACCCGGACTCTCAACCGAAATGATCCCGTGATTCAGACCAACGCATCGCCAACGCTCGACGGATTGTTTCGACGGATACTGGCCCGCAAGCCGGACGCACCGGCGCTGCTTGATCCCCTCAACAAGCAGCGCATTACGGGACAACAGCCAAAACGCCTGACCTTCACGCAAGCCGATCGGGCGATCTCGGCGCTGTCGGCGCATTTCATCGAATCCGGCCTGCCGGCCAATTCCGTGATCGCGGTTCAACTGCCGAATACCATCGAATTCGCGCTGACGGTGCTGGCCGCACACCGCGCCGGGCTGATCGTGGCTTTGCTTCCGCTATTGTGGCGGCAGGCGGAATTGACCGTCGCGCTCAACCGGACCGGCGCCCGGGCCATCGTGACCACCAGCAAGGTCGACGGCGTAAGCCATGCCGATCTCGCCATGAATGCCGCGGCCGAGGCATTTTCGATCCGCCATGTCTGCGGCTTCGGAGCCGACCTGCCGGAAGGAATGGCCTCGCTCGACCACGCGCTGTCCATTGAATCCACCACTTCGCGCGCCGTCACGCAGGACGGCCGCAAGGCGGCGGTAATCTCGTTCGACGTTACGGCCGACGGCTTTCGTCCGGTGCCGCGGACGCATCTGAATCTGATTGCCGGCGGCCTCGCATTGTCGCTCGAAAGCGACATGCCGCAAGGCACCACGGTGATGTCGGCATTCGCGCCGTCATCGTTCGCAGGCCTGACCTCCTCGCTGGTGATCTGGCTGCTGTCGGGCGGAACGCTGGCGCTGCATCATCCGTTCGACAGCGACGTGCTCGAGCAGCAGATCAACGAGCATTGCTGCGATACGCTGATCGCGCCCGCGCAGCTGGCATTGCGATTGCCCGAGATCGACATGTCGTCACGTCTGCCGACGCTGCGCAATGTGATCGGCCTCTGGCGCGCGCCGGAACAGGTGGCGTCAAGTGCGGCCTGGCCATCGCAGCGCGCGAGGCTGACGGACATTTATCTGTTCGGCGAGGCCGGGCTGTTCGGCGCCCGCCGCACGGCGGCCGACGGCGCACCCGCGCCGATCCTGCCCGGACCGCATCGCGCGCCCCGGGAGACCCCCGGCTCTTCGATCGCAGGCGAGGTATTTCTGACACCCAAGGCAACCCTTGGCTTGCGCGGGCCGATGGTGACGGTGTCGGCTTACGCGCCTGCTCCGCCGCCGAGCGACTCGCTGATCGCGCAACCGCCGCGCGATTATGTCGATACCGACTATGCCGCACGGCTCGACCGCACGACCGGAGCGATCTGCATTACCGCGCCGCCCTCGGGCATCATGGCGGTCGGCGGATACCGGTTTTTGTCGCAGGACCTGCAGGAATGGGCCAGACGGCTTGGACAGGGGGCGCTGCTGACGGCGCTGCCGGACCGGCTCAGCGGCCATCGCCTCGCCGGACGCGCCCAGGACAATGCCCGCGCCCGCGAGGCGCTTGGGGAACTCGGCCTTAACCCATTGATGGTCGAAGCGTTTCGCGATCGGGCAAACCCCGCCTGAGCGGAAAGCGGATGGCGGCGTTGACGCGGCATTAAGACCGGCCAACTAGGATTTTGCGCTCCATCGATCGCGCGGGTCCCAGTTCCAGATGTCACAGCAAGGCCCGATCATTGTGGTGTCGACCGCGGCGCGGCCTTCTTTCGCGACAGCGCTTGACGATGCGAAACTGTTTCCGGTCATCGACACCGGCTGGACCGATGCGTCGCGCGCCATCGAGCAGGTTTACCCTGCCGCGGTTCTGGTCGCGATGCCCGGGATTGCCGAAGCAGGCTTCGCGGCATTCGCCAAACAGATTGCGGCACGACAGCCCTATCTGCCGCTGATCGCGGTGGATCCGGCGACATCGTTGCCCGAGAACGCCATTCCGTTTTCCCAAACCGGCGGCAAGTTCGAACGTCTGGCAGCGCGCCTCAGCGCTGCGCTGCGCGTGCGGACGTTGCATGCCACCGTGCTGCGCCGGCTCGCCGAATCCGCTCCGGCACAAAGCCCGCCATCGGATATCGATCCTGTCTCCGCCGCCACCGTGCTGCTGATCGGACGCGGCGCCGCCTATCCCTCCCTTTCGGTGTCGCTCGGCGAGCGGATCGCAGTTGTCGGCGCGCTCAGCATCGAAGCCGCGGCGAAACATCTCAGCGTCCGCGACATCGATGGCATCGTGCTCGGCGAAGGCTTCACCGCGCGCGTGGTGGATGCGTTCCTCACTGTGCTCTCCGAAGATGCGCGCTTTCGCAATCTCCCCGTCGTGGTGACGTCGGATGGATTGACGCCGGCTTATGACCTGCCGAATCTCGAAATCATATCCGGCGAGCCGGCGCGCGTTGCCGCCAACGCATTGCCGCTGATCCGCCAGCATGCCTTCGAGGCGTATTTGAGCCGCACACTCAAATCGATCGACGCCGACGGCCGCATCGACCCGCGTAGCGGCCTGTTGACGGCGGCGGCGTTCAACCGTGAATTCGCAACCGACGTGTACCAGACCCTGTCGCGCGGCGGCGGATTGTCGGTGGCCCGCTTTGCCTTCGATCCGGCTCACCCGCGCGCGCAGCTCGATGGCGGCCGAATTCTCAGCCGCTTGATGCGACAGATGGATTTCGGCGTCGCCCGCGAAGACGGTTCGGTCGTCGTGGTATTCGCTGAAACCGATTTGCGCACCGCCCACATGATCGCGCGGCGGCTTTCCAGCGTGATGCGCCATACCACGCATGGCAAGCGCGACACCCGATCGGACCCGGTGGTGACGCTTGCGACATTGCTGCCTAGCGACTCCGCGAAGTCGCTGCTGGCGCGGCTGGACGACGAGGCCCGCCGCGCCGCATCTTGAGATCTAGCATCGCGTTCGTCCAGCGTTCCCCGGATGCTGCGCAGCGCGCCGCGCTTGCGGCGTGGTGCGCTGCTGATCCGGGGTCCATACACTTGCCAATGGGTCCCGGCTCTGCGGAGCAGCGTGAAGAACGCTGCACCGCGTCCGGGACACGATACCTGCGCGCCCATTACGCCGCCTTGCGGTCCTCGGCGAGGTTGGCGAGTTGACGCAGGATTTCGGTGGTGCCGGTCAGGCGCTCTTCCGGCGTCTCCCATTCCTGGAAGAACACCACCTTCATGTCCGGCCGCACCCTGGCTGCCTGGCCATGCTGACGGATGAAGTAAACCAGCCGATCCGGCTGCGCGAATTTGCTGTCGCGGAACGTGATCACGGCGCCCTTCGGGCCGGCGTCGACCTTCTCGACATTGGCGCGGCGGCAATAGCCCTTGATCGCGGCGATCTTGAAGAGGTAGCGCACCTCGTCCGGCAGCACGCCGAAGCGGTCGCGCAGCTCGGCGGCGAAATTGTCGATCTCGTCGTCGGTATCGAGATCGGCGAGCCGCCGGTACAGCGACAGCCGCACCGCGAGGTCGGCGACGTAATCTTCCGGAATCAACACGGGCATGCCGACGGTGATCTGCGGCGACCAGCGATCCGCCGCCGGCTCGACCACGCCGGCCTTGAGGTTGAGGATCGCCTCTTCCAGCATCGACTGGTAAAGTTCGAAGCCGACTTCCTTGATGTGGCCGGATTGTTCCTCGCCGAGCAGATTGCCGGCGCCGCGAATATCGAGGTCATGCGACGCCAGCTGGAATCCGGCGCCCAGCGTTTCCAGCGATTGCAGCACCTTCAGCCGCCGCTCGGCTTGCGCCGTGATCTTCTGCTGCGCCGGCAGCGTAAACAGCGCATAGGCGCGTAGCTTCGAGCGCCCGACCCGGCCACGCAATTGATAGAGCTGCGCCAGCCCGAACATGTCGGCGCGATGCACAATGAGCGTGTTCGCGGTGGGAATGTCGAGGCCGGACTCGATGATCGTGGTCGAAAGCAGGATGTCGTACTTGCCGTCATAGAATGCCGACATGATGTCCTCGATCGCAGTCGGCGGCATCTGCCCATGGGCGACCGCGACCTTCACCTCCGGCACGTTCTTCTCGAGAAAATCCTTTACGCCCGCGAGGTCTTCAATGCGGGGAACCACGTAGAACGCCTGTCCGCCGCGATAGCGTTCGCGCAGCAGCGCCTCGCGGATCATCAGGGGATCGTGTGGCACCACGAAGGTGCGGACCGCGAGCCGGTCGACCGGCGGCGAGGCGATGATCGAGAGATCGCGCACGCCCGTCAGCGCCAGCTGCAGGGTGCGCGGAATAGGCGTCGCGCTCAGCGTCAGCACGTGCACCTCGGCGCGTAGCTGCTTGAGGCGTTCCTTGTGGCTGACGCCGAAATGCTGCTCCTCGTCGACGATCAGAAGGCCGAGATCCCTGAATTTTATCGATTTGCCGAGCAGCGCATGGGTGCCGACCGCGATATCGACCGAGCCATCCGCAAGGTTCTTCTTCACCTGCGTCAGCTCCCTCGGCGCGATCAGCCGCGAGGCCTGCGCCACCTTGACCGGAAAGCCGCGAAATCGTTCGGTAAAGGTTTTGCTGTGTTGACGGGCCAGCAGCGTCGTCGGCACCACGACGGCGACCTGTTTGCCGTCGAGCGCGACCGCGAAGGCCGCACGCAGCGCCACTTCGGTCTTGCCGAAGCCGACGTCGCCGCAAATCAGCCGGTCCATCGGCCGGCCGGTCTCGAGGTCCTTCAATGTGGCATTGATCGCACCCAACTGGTCCTCGGTCTCTTCATAGGGAAAGCGCGCGCAGAACTCGTCATAGACATGCGGCTGCACCGGCATTTTCGGCGCTTCATGCAGATGCCGCTCGGCCGCGATCTTGATCAGTTCGCCGGCAATCTCGCGAATGCGGTTCTTGAGTTTTGCCTTGCGCGCCTGCCAGCCTGAGCCGCCGAGGCGGTCGAGTTCGACATTGGCGTGGTCAGAGCCGTAGCGCGACAACAGCTCGATATTTTCGACCGGCAGAAACAGTTTGGTGTCGGCGGCATAATGCAGCTCGAGGCAGTCGTGCGGCGCGCCGGATACTTCGAGCGTCTGCAATCCGACGAAACGGCCGATGCCGTGCTCGACATGAACCACGAGATCGCCGCTGGCGAGACTTGTGACCTCGGAGATGAAGTTGTCGAGCTTGCGGCCGGCCTTCCTTGGCCGCACCAGCCGGTCGCCGAGAATGTCCTGTTCGCTGATCACAGCGACATGGTCGGCCTCGAAACCGGACTCCATGCCGACCACCGCCAGCATGGCCTGGTTGCGCGGCGTCGCCTGCACCGTGCGCCAGCTATTGACGCTGGTGAGGTTGGAGAGCTTGTGGTCGCGCAGCATGCTGTCCATGCGGTCGCGCGAGCCCTCGCTCCACAGCGCGATCACCACTTTCTTGCGGGCGGCTTGCAACGCCCCGACATGCGCGACGACGGCCTCGAACACGTTGATCGAGCTATCGGCGCGTTCCGGCGTGAAGTTGCGTCCCTGCCGCGCGCCGGCATCGACCACGCCGCTGCTGCCGTCGGGCACCGCGAACGGGGTCAGCCGCGCCAGCGCGGCTTGATCCAGGCGCCTGGTCCACTCCTCTTCGGTCAGATAAAGCCGGTCCGGCGGCAGGGGCTTGTAGATCGCGCCACCGCCGGGATGCTCCATCGCCTCGCGCCGCGCCTCGTAGTAATCAACGATCTGCTTGAACCGCTCGCGCGCGGCATCCTCGCCTTGCGGCTCGATCGCCAGCGGCGCGTCGTCGAGATAATCGAACAAAGTATCCATCCGCTCGGTAAATAGCGGTAGCCAGTGCTCCATGCCGGGATGGCGGCGGCCTTCGCTCACCGCCTCATAAAGCGGATCGTCACGTTCCGGAGCACCGAAGGCTGCGACATAACCCATCCGAAAGCGGCGGATGGTCTCGGTGACCAATTGAAACTCCGAGATCGGCACCAGATCGAGCGAACGCATGTCGAGCAGCGTGCGCTGGGTTTCGGCATCGAACGAGCGGATCGATTCCAGCGTGTCGCCGAAAAAATCGAAGCGTACGGGCTGGTCGAGCCCGGCCGGAAAAAGATCGAGGATGCCGCCGCGCACGGCATATTCGCCGGGCTCGCGCACGGTGGAGGAACGGCTGTAGCCGTTGTGCTCCAGCCACGACACGATCGAATCCATCGGCACGACATGGCCGGGCGCCACCGACAGCGCCTGTGCTGCGATGGTTTCGCGCGCCGGCACCCGCTGCCCGATGGCATTGATCGTGGTCAGAACGATCAGCGGCTTGTCGCTGCCCTGCAGGCGCGACAACCGCGCCAGCGTCGTCAGCCGTTGCGCCAGGATGCCGCCATGCGGCGACACCCGGTCGTAGGGCTGGCAGTCCCAGGCCGGAAACTGCATGACCGGCAAATCCGGTGCGAAGAATTCCAGCGCGCGGGCCAGTTGCTGCATCCGCGCCCCGTCGCGGCAGACCACGGCGAGGCTGACCGCAGGCGGTTCTGGCCGTGCCGCCACCGCGCGGGCGAGGTCCGAAACGACCAGGCCTTCCGCGCCCTCGGCGACATTGGCAAAGGTCAGCGCGCGGCCGGGGATAAGCAATTCGGCGGGAGATCGTGTCGGCGCCTTCATGCGTCGTGGTCCACGGCGCGAAATGACTTGATGCGGTCGAACAGGCCGTTCGCATGTTGCGGCGGCAGCCGCGCGTCGCCGGTCAGGGCGGCGTAGAGATCGGGGTCGGGCACCTCGATCAGATGCTCGAGTTGAGTAACTTCCTCGTTTGACAGGGTGGCGATCTCGGCGTCCGCGAAGCGGCCGAGAATGAGGTCCATCTCGCGGGTGCCACGATGCCAGCAGCGAAACAATAGCCGCTTGCGGCGGTCATCGAGCCCGCCGCTCGACCGTGTCGATCCCGTCATTTTCCTGGCTCCATCCAACGCCAAATGCCCGGACGTGCCGGGCGGGGTTGATATAGCGATGGGCGGGCCCAATGTCAGTAGCCCCTCTATGTACAAATTCGCGCTCTGGGCAAATTCCCGGCGAAACGGGTCGATGGCGAAAACCATCCTGGCCGCGGCTTGTTCCGGCCATCCACCGCATTTGACCGTCATTGCGCGCCACCGGGTGCAAAGCGCCGCCCGATGACAGGCTCCAGCGGGGTATCCAGTACGCCGCGGCCTTTCGAATTCCTGATTCAATTTTCAAACAGCTGAAATGACAAAAGTCCGCGATCTCGCGGCGCGCCCGAGGTTTGCATGAATGGTTCGCACCCTGAGATAAAAGAGGGCGCAGGGAACGCCGGGTGCGCGCTGCACCCGCGGTCAGCGAAATATTTTTGCAAAGGGGGCTGGACAGGAAAAAAGGGGGCTGGACAGGAAATCAGTGATTTGCCCGGTCCGGGCAAATCAGCGCGTAGCGTGATGGACGGAGCCATACTGAATTATCAATACTGGTGTCGTTGCCGGACTTGACCCGGCAATCCATCGTCTCTTGAAGGTGGATGCGCGATTGAAGAAGGATGCGCGGGTCACCTGGCGCGAAGACGCGCGGAGTCTGTCATCGGGCCGCGCTTTGCGCGGACCCGTTGGCGCTTATGCCCGCGCATGAGGCTTGCGTATGACGGAGAGTTGTGAATGCGCCCTGCTCTGCTCAATCCGCTGTTTGCGCCGGTCACTAGCCTCAGTGGCGTCGGACCGAAGCAGGACCGGCTGTTGCGGTATTTGCTGGGCCGCGATCAGACGCCGCGGCTGGTCGATCTCTTGCTGCATCTGCCGGCAAGCGTGATCGACCGCCGCGCGCGGCCGAAAATCCGCGAGGCGGTGCCGGGAACCGTGGTGACGCTGGAGGTGACCGTCGACCGGCATC
>Ga0137364_10000696_pt1 | contig 14430 bp, 12 predicted proteins | sample SagtaG_10_FD_104798 | JGI IMG/M metagenome (GOLD analysis project Ga0137364, IMG submission 104798) | Vadose zone soil microbial communities from Sagehorn Ranch, Mendocino, California, USA - Sage1_L_20_16 metaG | ecosystem: Environmental > Terrestrial > Soil > Vadose zone | place: USA... | reverse complement strand
CGGTCGATACCCCCAGTGTCGGCATCGACCAAGTCGCCGCCGACGTACGTACCCGCATTTGCATGCAAGATGTCGAGATGGCCTGCCTTCTCCAGGACTCTCGGCAGCAGCGTAGCGCAGTCCTTTGGGTCGAGCAGGTCGATGACCAGAGGGATCACTGCGTCGCCATGCTTGTTGCAGAGCGCCTTCAGCGCTGCCTCGTCGCGGTCGACCATTACCACGCGCGAGCCTGCGGCCAGCATCGCCTCGGTACTAGCCAATCCGATGCCCGACGCAGCCCCGGTCACGGCGGCAACCTTGCCTTCCAATTCTCTCGCCATAGGTCTCCACCTTGCCGGGGTCACCACAACACGCGCCGCAGTATAGCAATCCCAAGCGGGGTTGTCGGGGACAAAGGACTGCCTGGCGGCACTCTCTGCAACTAACTGGCCGGCGGCGAAAACCAGAGTTTGAGTTTAAGACCCGGCGCGTTATCGAGCAGTTCGATCCGCGCCCCATGAAGACGGGCGACGGCGGCGACCAGACTGAGCCCCAGACCGTTGCCCGGCTTGCAGCGACTGTGCTCGAGCCGGTAAAAGCGCTTGAAAACATGCTCGTATTCGCCGGCGGGAATGCCGGGGCCGTCATCAGCGATCGAGATAACGGACCAACCGTCGATGGTTTCGTTCGCGACCACGACTTGCCCCCCGGCGCGGCCATGCTTGATCGCATTGTCCACGAGATTGGCGATGGCATCGAAGATCAGATCGCGATCGCCGGTCACCAGCACCTCGCGATCGCCGACGACGGTGAGGCGCGTGCCGTCCTGTTCAGCCGCGGCATCATACAACTCGACAACCTCGCTGGCGATGTCGGCCAGATTCACGGTGCGAAACGCGCCCTTTCGTGCCTGGGTCTCAATTTGCGCAATTCGCGTGATCGATGAGAATATCCGCAACACAGCATCGAGGTCGGTGATGGTGTCGCCGATCAGCGATTGATCGTCCTCGCCAATACGCCGGCCGTGATAGGCCTTCTCCAGACGTCCGCGCATTCGCGTCAGCGGTGTCCGCAGGTCGTGCGCAACGCTGTCGCTGACTTGCTTGACCTCCCCCATCAATGTTTCGATGCGGTCCAGCATCAGGTTGAGGTTCTCCGCAACGCGATCCCATTCGTCATTGGTGCCGCGGAGCGGGATGCGCTTGTCGAGACCGCTGAGCATGATGGCCCGGCTGGTAGCGTTGATCGATTCAATCCGCCCCACCGTCCTGCGCGTCACCAGGATGCTCGCAACCCCCGCCACCACAAATATCAATGCCACGCCCGAGATCACGGCCGTCTTGATTTGATCGGTAAAGCTGTCGAGGTCGCCGATATCCCTTCCTACCAGTAGACGATCGCCGCTTGGAAGCGTTTCGACCATTGCCCGCAGCAGCGGCCGGTTTGTCGCGACGGGCAACGGCTCAGGCGCACGAAATTCGGTCCATCCTGTGGCCGCGACCGTCGATGGCCATGCCCTGAGGTTGCCGCCCACAACGGCCAATGAAGGATCGACGAGGATATATACGTTGTCCGCAAAGCTCTTGTCGGCCATGCGTTGTTGAATCAGCTCGATCAGCCCCTCGCGACCCGATCGCTCGTAGGCGCCTCGCAGGCTCAGATATTCGGTCATGATGGCACGATCGGATCGGCTGCGCACATAGGAGGAGGTGGACAGGTAAACGTAGCTGAAAATGCCCGACACGATCACGCCGAAGGTTCCGATCGCGATCAGCGCCAGCTTGAAAGTCGACGACGTTAGGGTTTTAGCCAGGAGCACGGAGACAATACCCGACACCGCGAACCGTATGGATCAGCGGATAGGCCTGGTGGTCGTCGACTTTGCGACGCACCCGCCCGACATAGACGTCGATGATATTCGTCGAGGGGTCGAAATGAAGATCCCAGACGTGCTGCAGCAACATTGCCCGGGACACGACGCGGCCCTCGTTGCGCACCAAATACTCCAGAAGCTGGAATTCCCGGGGAAAAAGCAAAATGTGCTTGCCGCGTCGGCTGGCGGTCCGCGACATCAGGTCGATCGCGAGATCGCCGACACGCAAGATGGTTTCCTTGACAAGGGTGTCGCTGCGCCGGCCCAGCGCCTCGAGGCGCGCCAACAGTTCGACGAAAGAAAACGGCTTGACAAGATAGTCATCGCCGCCGGCCCGCAAGCCGCGCACCCTGTCGTCGACTTCTCCGAGCGCACTGATGATCAGGAACGGTGTGGCGATGCCGTCGTCGCGCAATTGACGCATCACCGCGATGCCATCGATGTCCGGAAGCATTCGGTCGATTGTGATCACGGCATAGTCGCGGGCGGCGCCGCGGCTCAGCGCTTCGTTGCCGCTGGCGGCCAAATCCACCTGGTAACCGCTGGTCGTGAGGGACTCCACGAGCTGACCGGCGGTTTCCGGGTCATCCTCAACGACCAGAATGCGGCGGTGACCTCCCGTCATGGTCTTCCGTCTCCGAGCAACCTGACCAAAGCCGAATTCAGTTTGGCGCAATCGCAAGTCGCAACGCGGACATGTGTCAGACTCTCACCCATATTCTACCTGAAGGTTGCGCGAGAGCCCCGCAAATGAATGTGATGGTCGCCACCGGCCGATCCGGTTTCACCTCGCCGGAGAATGCCGGATGACGACCATCACGCTGCCCGGATCCCTGCTCGCGAGCTGGACCGTCGCGATGGGAGCCGGAACAATCGCCAACGCGTCAACTATCACTCCAGCGATCCGCCGGATCAGTATGGTTGATGCGTTGCCTCAATCGCGATGCGGTTCGGCGGCGCTAGTAGTCGTAGTCGCCACAGACGTTGGTCCACTGCAGTCCATACGGCGTCCACACTCTGCGCCAGCAGCTGTCGTAAGCGGCGTAGGCGAAGGGCGCGCCAACGAACGCAAAGCGATGGAAGCGGTGATGGAAGAAGCGGTGATGGAAGCCATCCCGGAACGCGAACCTGGAAAACCGGGGCGAGACTCCATGCGCAAAGGGCGCGCCCGCGAAGCGGCCGCCGCTAAAATGCGGGCCGCCGCCGATGGCGGCGAAATGCGCCCCGCCGCCCATGGCATGCATGCCTCCCCCCATGCCGCCGGCGTGCATGCCACCTCCCATCCCGCCGGCGTGCATGCCACCTCCCATCCCGCCGGCATGCATGCCGCCTCCCATTCCACCGCCCATGCCACCGCCGCCTCGAGCGAGCGCCGGCGGCGAAAGGGCAAGTGTCGCACCAAGCGCAGCCCCGATGAGGCCACTCAGAAGCTTGCTGTTCATCCCGATTCCTCCGTGGTTGAATTGCAGCGACGGATATCGTCGCGAGAAGAAGACGATCAGGAGACCCAAATGATCCAATGATTTCAAATGACAAATGTGACAGTTTCTGACAGGGAAGTTAGCTTCATCGCCGCGCGGTGGCGTTGCAGCTATCATCAATAAACCAGACCGGTGCCGGGCGGCTTTTCGAGCGCAGCCGCCAATGACCGATACTCCTCGCAGTCGGTTCCGCAAATCGCTGCGATCCGGCTCAGATGATATTGCGCCTGATCGCGGTTACCCTGCTCAATCTGCCACAGACCATAATACTGCCAGGTCAACACATGGTTTGGATCGGCTTTCAGCGCGCGTTCGTACCAGACTTGCGAGAGCTTGTAGTCGCCGAGCTTGCGATAGGAGTAGCCAATCAGATTGGCCACGTTCGGGTGATCGTCGTGGCCAAGTGCCTTCAACTGCTCGATAGCGGCGGCATAATCGTTGCGGTCGTAGATCGTCGCATAGGCTGCGCGGTAACCTTGACCAAATGCCGGGTCGTCGATGCCGGACTGCTTGCTGGTTTTCTTGACCTTGTGGGTGGCTTTGGTGCCCGACCGCTGCGGGTAAGACGAAGGCGGGGCCGGGTACGCAGAGGAATAGGGGTCTCCGCCACCACCACCGCCTCCACCGCCTCCTCCAGCCGCAAAGGCCGGGGAGAGCGAGGGCTCAGCAGTCAGCGCCATCAGAAATGTTGCCAACGTCCCGAACTTGATCACTCGTTTGAGCATTCCAACCTCCTGCTTTCAGATGCGCGTGATCCCTCCAGCTGCACGTGTTAACTCCGCCTTGCTTGAGACATTCCCCCCGGAAAGATTTTTTGTTTCAGCAAAGATTTCGGAATCGAATGCCAATAGACATGGACGCGGGCGATCCATGATGGCGGCCTCATCCATATTTTCGTCGCTGAGTTGGAGCGGATTCCCTGCGTTTGGGGATGTGGCAGTCACGCTGTCCTTTTGGACATGGGGCCATTACAAGCATCGATTTGATGTCGACCGATGTCTCAGATGGCTCCAATAACCAGTATCGACTTGGCGGAGGGCGCATCACCAACGCAACATTGATGGCGAGCACGAACGATTTCGTTCTATTTGCAGGAGTAGCAAAAAATTGCATCGGCCGATGCGCTAATAGCCGAAACTACGCTGCTTGCGCGGCCTTAGGTCGCAGCCGCCCGCATGGATTTAGAATTTGGATCGAGTGGCCTTGCTAGGCATAATCACGTGGCGACGCGTCAGCGTCCCTACGGCGGGCCGGCGAGACGCGCCCGTGCCGTCTTTCTTTCGCTTGAATATTAAGCGACCCTTTTCCGGTCGACGAACCCCATCAGCGGCGCTCCCGACGAATTTTGTTCAGGCAAATTGTTTCCTGTTACGACGGCCGAGCCAGGCGGGTGCGCTTCGATACCATCAGGAGGCATACGATGACCATCAGACCTGATCCGACCTTCCACGCATCACCGAAACTTGCGATGGAAGCTCCCCCGGAGAATTTCGCCTACACTTTGCTGCTCAGCCCGGATTTCTCCAAGCCCGATGCGCTGGCGGTGATCGACGTCAAGCGTGGCTCGTCGAACTTCGGCAAGATTGTTCACACGGTGACGATGCCCAACAAGGGCGACGAGTTTCACCATTTCGGCTGGAACGCCTGCTCGTCGGCATTGTCACCGCTCGCCGGGCACGCGTTTCTGGAGCGGCGCTACCTCATCATTCCCGGGATCAGGTCCTCGCGCATCTATATCGTGGATACCCAGCCTGATCCGACCCAGGCCAGGATTCACAAGATCATCGAGCCTGAGGAAATCTTCAAGAAGACCGGCTATTCGCGGCCCCACACGGTGCATTGCGGGCCGGAAGGCATTTACGTCAGCACTCTCGGCGGCGGCGGCAAGGATGGTACCGAGGGCCCTCCCGGAGTCTTTATCATGGACTGCGAGACCTTTGAGGTGCTCGGCCGCTGGGAGATCGATCGCGGGCCGCAGACGCTGCACTATGATTTCTGGTGGAATTTGCCGCGCGACTACATGGTGACGAGCGAGTGGGCGCTGCCGCCGCAGTTCGAGAACGGCATCGTGCCGGAGGACCTGCTCTCCAACAAATATGGCCATCGCATTCACTTCTGGGATCTGCGGGCCCGGCGCAACGTTCAAACGATCGATCTCGGCGCCAACCATCAGATGGCGCTCGAAGTGCGTCCCGCGCACGATCCCGTTCGCGAACATGGCTTCCTGGGCGTCGTGGTCGACACCACGAACCTCGAAGGCTCGATCTGGACCTGGTGGCGCGAGGGTGGAAAATTCCACATCGAAAAGACCGCTACCATTCCGGCCGAACCGGCGCCCAAGGATCAACTGCCGCCACTTCTCCAGGGCTTTGGCGCAGTGCCGCCGCTGGTGACCGACATCGACCTCTCGATGGATGACAAGTTCCTCTATGTGTCCTGCTGGGGAACCGGCGAGATGCGCCAGTATGATGTCACCGATCCGAGGAAGCCCAGGCTTGCGGGCTCAGTCCACATCGGCGGTATCGTCCGCCGCACGCCCCACCCGAACGGCAAGGCGTATGCCGGCGGTCCGCAGATGGTCGAGATCAGCCGCGACGGCAAGCGTGTCTACTGGACCAACTCGCTCTACTCGACGTGGGATAACCAGTTCTATCCCGCTGGCATGCCGGGCGCTGAAGTCATGGCGAATGCAAGTCCCGGCGGCGGCCTCGAACTGGCCAAGGATTACTGGGTGAGCTTCCCGGACGGATACCGGGCGCATCAAATACGATTGGACGGCGGCGACTGCTCGACAGATTCGTTCTGCTATCCGTCGGTTTGAAATTGAGCGAAACGGACTGGACACCCGCCGGACTCTGGTTGGCGGTGATTGCGAGCGGTCTCTATCACGGGATAAACCCCGGGATGGGGTGGCCGCTCGCGGTCTCAGCCGGGCTAATGGAACGGAGTTCTCGCGCGCTTGTCGCGGCACTTTGGCCGTTATCCGTCGGCCACCTGCTCGCTGTTCTCTTGATACTCTCCCCCTTCGCCCTGCTCATCGCGCTCGCCGAATGGCAGCGGCAGATCCAGATCGGCGCCAGCCTGCTGGTGATCGGGTTCGGGGTCTTTCGGCTCCTCAATCGGCGCCATCCACGCATACTGGCGCGGATCAGACCGACGCAACTGGCGCTTTGGTCGTCCGCGGTGGCGATCGCTCACGGCGCCGGATTGATGCTGGTTCCGATCTATCTCGGGCTCTGTCGCACCACCGACCTCGACCAAGGTCACCAGGCGACAAGCGCGCTTGTCAACGCCAATCTCGGCGTTGCTGTCCTGGTCTCCGTGATCCATTCGGCCGTCATGATCGTGGCCGGCGGAATTTCAGCATGGCTGGTCTACCGCTACCTCGGTCTCAAATTCGTGTCGCGAAGCTGGTTCAATCTGGATACGATTTGGGCCGTGAGCCTTATTCTGGTGGGCGCGGTAGCGCTCGCCATCAATCTCGCTGCCGCTAATGTGTGAACCATTTTGCCGCAATTGCGGATTCCGCAAACCAGCATCCCGCCCCGCCGTTCCGGACTTGCGCCGACGACGTGAACAATCAAAGAGACCGCCACCCGGACAGCCTGCTACTTCAAACGCCCGGGCAAAACCACGGCGAGCGGCAGGGTTTCAAGCTCATGCCCTTCGCCGTCGGCAATAACGAATACCTCGGGGATATCTTCCTTACCGGACCTGATGGCGTCCGCCAAAATCTGACGGGCCGCCGCCAGCGCTTCCTGTCGCGCCGTCGCGACATCAGGCAATTCCGCCCCCTCGTGATCGGCTATTACATGTTCACCCGAACGAAGGTGAAAGTAAAATCGGCTCATTCCGACCTCCAGTGATTCGGAAAGAAATCTACACCCTCAGCCCTCGCGTCGTCTGTCCGGCGACTGACAGACTGCTCCGCAACGAAAACGGTGTACGGTAAGTAACTTCGGTGCACGTTCCGGCTAGCTTGAACCACATCGCGGTCATCATCGCCCGACTTGATCGGCGATCCAGTAATCCGAAGCGTGAGAGAGCTGCCAGCACGACGGTGCAAGGAGCGATTCCGTCATACCGGAACGTGCTCTGGTGCTGGCTAACAGGGAACCTGGCCGCAAAGACCGCGCTGCATCGCATTGCGAGCTCTTGCGGAGGCCAGTTCTTGAGGTGCTTTCGCTACCAACGCCTTCGAGGCGGAATTGCCGGAAGCAGAATTGGCATCGGGATTTCGACTGAAGGCCGCATATAAAATCAGGCCGGCCAGGATAGAACCATAGAAACCGACCCCAGCGTCCACTTGCGGGCAATTCGGCGATCGTCCTGACTGAACTTGTCCGCGTACTTATGCATAAAAAAATGCCTCCGTTTGGCTATTGAGCCAGCGTAAGGCGACCGACAAATCGCAAGTGTGACGTCATTCACCTTTCAAAATAGGTTGAGCCAGGGGCGCGCCAGTTTGCCTCAACGCGGCCGTAGCTCTCCGCGCCGCTGCCCGCGCGTGCTGGCTGGGATCACGCAAACTTCGGCTGCGCCGCCTGAGCTATCAAACGCGCACGCTCGGTGTTGGGCCAGAGCAGCAACAGGCCGAGCAATCCGGACGCGATCATGATCACGGCGTTGATGGTGAAGCCGGTCATATAACCCTCGAGCGGCGCCGCCGCGCGCTGGATCACGCTGCCCATCACCGTTGGCGCCAGGATTCCGGCGAGCGTGTAGATCGCCCCGTAGATCGCGATCACGGCGCCGCGCTGCGACACCGGCGTGAACTCGCCGAGCATCGGCGGACAAACCACGTAGATCGATCCGCACATTCCGGCCCCCATCACCAGCAGGGCGATCTGCATGCCCGCGCCATCGACATGCGGCATGGCCGCAAGGATCGATCCGCCGACGATCAACGGCACCGAGCCAAGCACGCCGCGTGCGCCGCGTGTGTTAACGCCGCGCGCCATCAGCACCTGCGAGATCCATCCGGTAAGCAGCACGACGACGGCCCCGAACACCCATGGCAGGATCGATATCCAGCCGGCATCCTGTTGCGAGAAGCCCAGGCCCTTGACGATGAAGGACGTGAACCAGGTGAGGCCGAGCGACAGCGCCCAACAGGCCCCGAAAGTGGCGGCGCAGCAGCCGATGAAGGTTCGTGACGTCAGAAGCTGTAGATAGGGAATGCGGGGCTCGGTGGCCTCCATGGCGACCGTATGCGTCAGCGGTCCTTCCTTGCCCAGCATCAACCACGCCACGACCCACAACAGCCCGACCACGCCGAGCGCGCCAAACCCATAGTGCCAGCTATAATTCACGATCACCCAGTTCAGCGCCGGTACCGCGAGGATCACGCCGAACGCCGACCCCTGCGACAAAATGGCTGTGGGCAGGGTCCGCTTCTCGTCGGGAAACCATTTGTAGACCGCGTGGGCCGCCACCGAAAAAGCCGGCCCCTCGCCCGCACCGAGAATCACGCGGCAGATCAGCAGCGTCGAGAAACTGACCGTTCCCACCATCGGAAACTGCGCCAGCGCCCATATCAGTGCCAGCGCGAACAGCACCCAGCGCGTGGCGACGCGATTGACGATGAAGCCGACGACAATGGCCGCGATCGAGAACAGGAAGAAGAACGAAGAGCCAAGCAGCCCGAACTGCTCCGGTTCGAGCTTCAGTTCGGTCATGATCGGCACGCCGGCAAGGCCGACCACGATCTTGTCGGCGAAATTCACCAGCATGAAGAGAAACAGGAGAAACGTGATCTTCCAGGCGCCCTTGGGCGTCGGCTGCGTGCTCATGGTCGCCCCAATCGTCGTCTTGCTGGCCCTGTGGGCCGGATTGCGCCAATGCTACAAGCAGGTTCCGGCAATGCAACCGGGCATTTTGCCAGGGCCCGCGTTATCAAGGCCCGCCTGCACCGCAACTCGATGCGACCTTGCAGGTTAAACTACCTGAAGCTGTCAAGATCGAACCCGGCAACCCGATCACGATCGCGTCGCCGTCACGATTGAGACCGTGATCTCCGGCTATGGTCTTGCTATGTTGCGCGGCAATTCAGGGGATTTTTTGAGTATGACCATCGCTATCCGTCAGCCTGCGCACACCATCGGCGAGCTTGCCGTGCTTTCGATATTCGCGCGGATACTGACCGATCAGTTCGCACCTAAGTATCGGAAGCCGTTATGAGGATTGCGCTGCGCCTGGCATGACAACCTGCAGCCCCATCATGCTGAGCGTCCGAAATCTGACAAAAACCTATCGCTCGGCCGGAGAGCAAATCGTGGTGCTGCGCGGGGTGAATCTGAACGTCGCGGCCGGAGAGCGCGTCGCGCTGACGGGAGAATCCGGCAGCGGCAAGAGTACGCTGTTGCATCTGATCGCGGGTCTCGATCGCGCTGACGGCGGCGAGGTCAGGCTGGCCGATACACCGCTGTCCGGTCTGACCGATGGCGGCCGGGCGGCGTTGCGACGCGACCGGCTCGGCCTGGTATTTCAACAGTTCAACCTGATTCCAAGCCTGAATGTCGAAGACAACCTGGCGTTCCAGTCGCGCATCGCCGGCCGCCACGATGCGGCCTGGCACGCCGAGCTCGTGCAGCGGCTGGGCCTCGGCGGTCTGCTGAAGCGCTATCCCGAACAATTGTCCGGCGGCCAGCAGCAACGGGTCGCAATCGGCCGCGCCCTGGCGGTGAAGCCGCTGCTGTTGCTCGCCGATGAGCCTACCGGCAATCTCGACGAGGCGACAGCGGATGAGGTTCTCGCGCTGACGCGGGATCTCGTGGCGCGAACCGGCTGCGGTCTGCTGATGGTGACCCATAGCGTCCGTCTCGCCGCCACGCTCGACCGCCAGATCCATCTCCACGCCGGGTTGATCGCATGAGCCGCGTCCTGTGGATCCTCGCGGTTCTGTTGAGCCACTGGCGGCGGCACCCGATGCAGCTCGCGACGCTGCTGATCGGACTGATTTCCGCGACCGCGCTGTGGAGCGGCGTGCAGGCGCTGAACCAGCAGGCTCGCTTGAGCTACGACCGCGCCGCCGCCACTTTCGGCGGCTCGAAAACCGCCATGCTGGTCGGCCGTGACGGCAAGACCTTCTCGCAACAACTTTTCGTCGACCTGCGCCGCGCCGGCTGGCCGGTATCGCCGGTTCTCGAGGGCCGCGTTCAGATCGGCGGACGGTCGTTCCGGCTGTTGGGCATCGAGCCCGTCACACTGCCCGCGGAAGTGGGCAACGCGCCGGCGATCGGAAGAGCTGGTCTGCAATCCTTCGTTACGCCGCCCGGAGAAATGCTGGTGGCGCCGGAAATGCTTGGCGACTTCAATCTGGTTGAAGGCGCGAGGCCGTCGACCAATGACGGCGCCCTGCTGCCGCCGCTCCGCTTGCAGCCGCAACTTGTCCCCGGCGTTCTCGTGGTCGATATCGGCATCGCCCAACAGCTCCTGAAAATGCCGGATCAGGTTTCCCGCCTCTTGATCGGCAAGGCCGGAGGCAGGCGCACGCCGCTCGAAAACCTCGCCGGCGACCGGCTCCGCCTGGTCGAGCCGGATGCGGAGAGCGATCTCGAGCGCCTCACCGACAGCTTTCACCTCAATCTGACGGCATTCGGCCTGTTGTCATTTGTGGTTGGCCTTTTCATCGTCAATTCGGCGATCGGCCTCACGTTCGAGCAGCGCCTGCCGACGCTGCGGACATTGCGCGCGTGCGGGGTGTCCGCGGCTCTCTTGAACACGGTGCTGGTGGCCGAGCTGGTATCGCTGGCGCTGGTCGCGGGCATCGTGGGGTTGGTCTGCGGTTATTTTATTGCAGCTGCATTGCTGCCCGATGTCGCGGCGTCCTTGCGCGGGCTTTACGGCGCCCAGATTCCGGGGCAGCTGACGCTCAAGCCAAGTTGGTGGATCGCCGGCGTCGCTATCAGCATCGTCGGCGCGCTGGCGGCGGCGACCGCAAGTCTTGCCAAAGCGATCCGGCTTCCGGTGCTGGCCGCCGCGCAGCCCTATGCCTGGCAACAGGCGCAGCACCGCTGGCTGATTTTCCAGGGCGCGCTGGCGCTCGCGGCATTCGCCGCCGCCGGGGGCCTGCTGTTATCGGGCGATTCGCTTGTTTCAGGATTTGCCGTGCTCGCGGCATTGCTGCTGGGCGCGGCGCTGGGCCTGCCCGCGATCCTGGAACTGGTGCTGCATCTCGGCGAGAGCCGCGCACGGCGCCCGCTCGCGGTCTGGTTCTGGGCCGACAGCCGCCAGCAGCTTTCGGGATTGTCGCTGGCGCTGATGGCGCTGTTGCTTGCACTCGCGGTCAATGTCGGCGTCGGCACCATGGTCGAAAGTTTCAGCCGGACCTTTATCAGTTGGCTCGATGGCCGGTTGGCGGCGGACGTCTATCTCAATGCCTCCGATGACGCGCAAGCTGCCGAAATCAAGGCGTGGCTGAGCCGGCGCGCCGAAGTGGAGGCGATCTTGCCGAGCGGCCGGGCCGATGTCCAGATCGACGGTGCGCCGATCGAGATTCTCGGCCTCGCCGACCACGCCACCTTTTCCGATCGCTGGCCGCTGCTTCAATCCACCGTCAACGCCTGGGACCGGCTTCGCAGTGGCGACGCCGGGCTGATCAGCGAACAGCTCTCGCGGCGCATGAAGCTTGCGGTGGGCGACCGGATCGAGGTCCCGGCACGGGCTGGAAACTGGACGCTCGAGATCGTCGGCATCTATGCCGACTACGGCAATCCCAAGGGCCAGATCGGCGTCAATATCGATGCGCTGATCCATCATTTTCCCGAAATCCCGCGAACGCGGTTGGGTCTGCGCGTTGCGCCGGCGGCGGTGCCGGCGCTGATATCCTCGCTGCAGGACAAATTTGGTCTCGATAGCCGCAACCTGCTGGATCAGGCCGCGCTGAAGGCTGAATCGACCAGGATTTTTAATCGAACCTTCGCCGTGACCGCTGCGTTGAATGGATTCACGCTTGGCGTGGCCGGCATCGCATTGCTGACCAGCCTGCTGACCCTTGGCCATTCCCGCCTGCCGCAGCTGGCGCCGCTCTGGGCGATAGGAATTACGCGGCGGCGTCTCGCCGGGATTGAGCTCATGAAGACGATGTCGATCGCGCTGATGACGGCCCTGCTCGCGCTGCCGCTGGGGCTGGGGGTGGCGTGGTGCCTGATCGCGGTAGTGAATGTGAAGGCATTCGGCTGGCGGCTGCCGTTTCATGTGTTCCCGATACAATTGCTTGAGCTGTTGGGCGTGGCCATGGCGGCGGCGCTGTGTGCCGCGGCCCTCCCCGTTCTCAAGCTGGCGCGCATGCAGCCGGCGAGCCTGATCAAGATTTTCGCCGATGAGCGATAGACTCCCGATGTCCCGCCGCGCCTTCACAGGCGGTCTTGCCCTTCTCGGGTGTAGCGGCAAACCGGCGCTCGCGCAGGGCTTTGCCGGGCTCGGCATGACCGGAAGCGGATTCGCAGCCGTTATTCCCGGCAAGACATTCTCGTTTCCGGCCGATCACGGCCCGCATCCGGAGTTTCGCATCGAGTGGTGGTACGTGACCGCCAATCTCAGGGATTCGGCCGGCACCGCCTATGGCGCGCAGTGGACCTTGTTTCGTCTGGCGATGGCGCCGGGCGCGCAACAGGAAGGATGGGCCAACCAACAGATGTGGATGGGTCACGCCGCCGTCACCCGCGCCGATACCCACCGCTACGCCGAAGCGTTTGCCCGCGGCGGCGTCGGCCAGGCCGGTGTCGAGGCAAATCCGTTTCGAGCCTGGATCGATTCCTGGGAGATGCGCGGGCTCGCCTCGATGAGCGAGACGAACATCGCGCCGCTTGCCTTGACGGCGTCGGGCGCAAACTTCGGCTACACGCTGCGGCTCGAGGCCGACAGGGCATTGGTGCTGCAGGGCGCTGCCGGCTACAGCCGGAAATCGGAACGCGAACAGGCGTCGTATTATTTCAGCCAGCCATTTTTCACCGCGACCGGCCGTATCACCATCGACGACAAGCCCACTGAAGTTACCGGAGAGGCATGGATGGACCGGGAATGGAGCAGCCAGCCGCTGGCGGCGGATCAATCCGGATGGGACTGGCTCGCACTGCATCTGAACTCCGGCGAAAAGCTGATGCTGTATCGGATGCGTCAAACCGACGGCACCAGCTACAGCTCGGGCAACTGGATTAAACGTGATGGCAAGACCGAGCAGATCGCGTCCGCCGACGTCAATATGACGCCGCAGGCTTTCACCGAGATCGAAAGGCGCAAGATTCCGACCGCATGGCGTATCGCGATTCCAAGGCTCGCGCTGACGATCGAATGCGTCCCGCTGAATGCAAAGAGCTGGATGGGAACGAGCTTTCCCTACTGGGAAGGGCCGATCAGTTTTGGCGGCAGCCATGCCGGGTTAGGATATTTGGAGCTGACCGGCTATTGACTAGAGCTAGATAAGTTTGAGTTGAATCGGCGAGTGCGTGAGGTCGGTTCACCTCGCCCCGCTTGCGGGGAGAGGTCGAAGCCGAAGGCTTCGGGTGAGGGGGACTATCCACGAGTCCAACTCTGTGGAGACTCCCCCTCTCCCCGCAAGCGCGGGCGAGGGAGAGTGGTTCATCGCCGGGCCGCCTCGATCTGAAGTCATCATGCTCTAAGCCCATCGGTTTTTCGGAAGAGGACCATGCGATGTATCATTTCACCGCGCTCGTCACCTGCCTTGCCGTGCTGTTTTACTTCTTCACCTCTGTTCAGGTCTCAAAGGCGCGGACTGCCTTCGGCATCAAGGTGCCGGCGACATCGGGCAATCCCGATTTCGAGCGGGTGTTTCGCGTGCAGATGAACACGCTGGAATGGATGCCGATCTTCCTGCCCTCGCTCTGGCTGTTTGCGATCTACATCAGCGATGCCATCGCCGCCGCGATCGGCCTGGTCTGGATCGCAGGCCGCATACTGTACATGACCGGCTATGCGCAGGCCGCCGCCAAGCGCAGTCGAGGTTTTGGCATTCAGGCCGCGGCCGCCATCCTGCTTTGGCTCGGCGCACTCGGTGCCATCATCTGGCGCCTCGTTCACGCGTGAAGGCCGAGGGAATGGGCTAGTCTTACTGCGTCATTAACCCTCATGGTGAGG
>Ga0137364_10000686_pt1 | contig 14502 bp, 11 predicted proteins | sample SagtaG_10_FD_104798 | JGI IMG/M metagenome (GOLD analysis project Ga0137364, IMG submission 104798) | Vadose zone soil microbial communities from Sagehorn Ranch, Mendocino, California, USA - Sage1_L_20_16 metaG | ecosystem: Environmental > Terrestrial > Soil > Vadose zone | place: USA... | reverse complement strand
CGGCCTCGGTTATTCCGCCGACGCTGCTGGCGGCGCAGAAGCTCAAATCCGCGATCGAACGCAATGCCAGGCAGCCGCCGATCGCAGGCTCCAACGCGCCGTGGCGGGAACTGATCGCGGCGTCAGGCGATCTCAGCACATCGGCGCAAAGGCCGGAGGACGACAAGCCAACACTTCCCGGCATCCGCTCGCCGCTGAAAGAGGCGGGCTTCATGGGCATGATCTTCGGCTGGATGATGCGCCGTTTCTCCAACATGGTGATCGGCGCCGGCGTGCCAAGCTCGGTGCAGGTGATCGAGGTCGAGGTCGATACTTGGCTCGGGCATGTCCGCGTCTTGAACGTTCACACCGGCATCGCCGTCGGCAAGCTGGCGGCGCCGGCGCTGGCCCGCAGCCAGGCCACCGGCTCGGTGATCCAGGGCATCGGCTATGCGCTCTACGAGGCCCGCGAGACCGATCCGCGGTCCGGCGATATCCTGACCGGGGGCATGGAGGATTACCGGATCCCCGGCATTGCCGACATTCCGCCGATCGACGTGCACTTCGACGAGCGAGGCTTCGATCACGTGCTCGGCGGCAGCGTCGGTATCGGCGAGGTCGCGACCGTGCCGACCTCGCCGGCGATTGCCAACGCCATTCGCAACGCGACCGGGGTCCGGCTTAACGAGATTCCGATCCGGCCCGACCGCCTGATCGCCGCATTGAAAGCGAGGGTAGCCGCATGACGTCCGCAGCCATGACCGCTTCCGCATCATCCGCCGAATTCCGCGCCGCCGGCACCGACATCTCGGAACGCCGCCGCAGCGGCGTTTCGCGGGGACCGTTGATCGATATTGCCGCCACGCCCGACACCAGCGCAATCGATTGGGGCAACGACGGCTCGTTGCGCATCGGCGCCTTCACCACGATCGCCGCGATCGCAGCCGACGCCCGCATCGCCAGCGCCTATCCGGGCCTTGCGGCTTCCGCGCAAGGTCTGGCGACGCCGCAGATCCGTCACCTGGCGACGCTCGGCGGCAACCTCGCCCAGCGCTCGCGCTGCTGGTACTACCGCAATCCGCACATCGCCTGCCTGAAGAAGGGCGGATCGGATTGTCCGGCCCGCAGCGGCAATCATCTCTATAGCGTCGCCTTCGATCTCGGCCCCTGCGTCGCGCCGCATCCCTCGACCATGGCGGCGGCGCTATCAGCCTACGACGCGACCGTCATCACCGACCGCAGGAGCGGACTGACGATCGCTGAACTATTGGGCGATGGCTCCAATGGCGCCGCCGACCACGCGCTCACCCCGGGCGAGATGATCAAGAGCGTGCAGCTTGCGCCGCCGGTCGCGGGCGAACGCGCCTTCTACAAGCGCGCCATCAGCCGCAGCCATGCGGAGTGGCCGCTGGTCGAAGTCTGCGCCCGCGCGGTGGTCGCAGGCAGCGCGTTCCAAATGATCCGCATCACCGCCGGCGGCATCGCGCCGGTGCCGCTGCGGCTCTCGGCAGCCGAAGCCGTGTTGCAAGGCAAGCCGGCCAATCCGGCTGTTATCGCCGAGGCGGCGAGGCAAGCGATCGCGGGCGCAAAACCGTTGCCGATGACGGGATACAAGCTCGATCTATTGAGCGGCGTGGTTCATGATTTGTTGGAACGGCTTGTGAGCTAAAGCGGTTGTAGGGTGGGCAAAGGCGCGTTGCGCCGTGCCCACCAACTTTTTTTGGGCGCTGGCTGAACCCACGCGCCTTTTCGTCTCTTCCTACATCTCAAAATTGAGATAACCCCTCTGAAATGCATAATCATTCTATATCATACGCTGGATATCATTCTGGTCCAAAAAGTGGGGCGAGTGCATCGTCGTCTGCCATCTGCTGAAGACGACCCCATTCCACAACGCTAATCGTCTTCGAATTCGTCTTCTTCGTTGATCTTGCCACTGGGCTTGTGTCGCTGGGCCCTGCCGCCGATCGATCCCGTCACGAACGGCGCGCGCGAGGCGTAGGGATTGCGCTGGCCGGCGCGGGCGGCGATCTCTTCGCCCGAGGCCGCCGCCGGCTCGCAGATGACGTGCTGGCTGGCGCGGCGCATCAGATCGACGTGGATGTGATCGTAGTGATAGGCGTTGGAGCCCGGCGCCAGCACGGTGTTGAACTGCTGGCAGGCCGCGGCCTGGATGTCGCGCAGAAAACCCTGCTCTGCCGGCGTCCCCCGCCAGCCATCCTTCACCGTCAGGTGGCGTCCGTCGGCAAGGCTGAAGGCGGCGATATCCAGCGCATTGCCGAAGGCATGTTCGGAGATATGCGCGTGCGAATTGCCGTTCATGCCGCGGCAGGAATAGGCGGAGATCTGCTTGATCTCGACCACCCGGGCGCCGAACCAGCGCATCGCGGCGGGCTGAACCGACAAGGCGAGCCAGCGATCGAGCACTGAGACGATCGGACAGGCCAGCGTCGCCGCGGGCCGCATCGCCACCGGCCCGACAACGGCATTACCCCGCGCGGGCCCAAGCCTTGGCAGATTTGGGCTTGGAAGATTTGGGCTCGGAAGATTTGGGCTTGGTAGATTTGGGCCTGGTAAATTTGGAGTGACGTCTGGACGCTCTGGATAAGGAGCTGCAGCACGGTCGCGCGGTTGATAGGCCGGCGCACCCAGATACGGGCTCCGATACGGCGTATTGGCAACCGGCGGCCTCGATCCGGGCCCGCCCTCGGGCGGCAGGTTGATATCGTCTTCCTCGGACGCGACGCCCGGCGCGGTCAACGAAATCGGAGCGCCGGGTGAAGCGCTGTAGCCGAGTTGGCGTATCGGGGGATCACGATAAGGCGAGCTTTGCACCGGGGCCGGTGGCGCCGGCGAAACCGGCCAGCGTGGCTGATGACTGCCGATGTTGGCGGACGGCCGCAGGTCGTCGGCGAAGCCCAAACTGCCGCTGGATTCACCGAGCGCTGCGACCTTGAGCGGATACTCCGCGCCGCAGACGCCCGGTCCCGAAATCGGGCTGATCCGGACCAGTTCGGCGTTTTCCTTGACGGCGCCGGATTTCAGGCACGCGATTTCAGCCTCGGCCCGCCACGGTTCACGCTCCGCAGAAAAAAATCCGCGGCCGCAACCCGCCAACGAAACAAGGACGAAGGAGCCGGCAAGATACAAACGAACTCCGCGTGTCATCCGCGCAGGTTCAACGAATTTATTTAAGGACTCTTCAACACGTTGTTTTCACGAATCTTTAACCACATCGGCCGCGGCTCCGACCGGTGGACACCGCGATAGAGCAGCAGCGCTGACTTTTTCCAGCCGGAACGGTTTGCTAACTTTGAAGTTACAGTGGGCAGCGACGTGAACCAGGGAGGTTTGCCGTGACTCTCGTCAGCAGACTGAGCGTTGTTACCGCGTATGTGGCAATCGCTTTTGTCGGGGCCATCGTGCTCGGCGTGTTCTAGGGGCTTTCGCACCACAACCCTGATTTTGGCGCCCGGCGGGCTTGGATCGATCCAGCCGCCGGGCGTTTTCGTGCGCCACGCTCGGCCGCGGTCGGGCAATGCCCTCCACATTCACATTCATCCGGCGTTCAGCCGGCCGGGTCCTCAATCGCAAGCCCGCCATTGCCAATTCTCTTCCCCGCTCAGGACTTCATCGTGACAAGGCACCGGTTTTGTTTCGCGGTCTGGCTTCTCACTTGCCTGGTGCCGGCCAGCGTGTCGAATGCTTTCGCGATGCCGTCTCCCCTGGAAACCGGACACCCGCCTGCCCTCATGCAGGGGATGTCCGGCGCAATGAGGTTCGCCCAGGCCCAACCGGCGCCAGTTCCTGCGCCGGCCACGCCCTCGCCCGCCCAGCCGACCGATGCGCAGAGTTCGAACGATGAACCGATCGGCAATGTCGCCACCCTGACCGGCAGCGCCACCGTCATCCGCAACAAGAATTCGATGCCGCTCAAGCTCAAGGACGACATCTATCTCAACGATGTGCTGCGGACATCGGCCGATTCAACGCTCGGCGTTACTTTCAACGACGCCACCACGTTCAATCTGACGGCGAATGCGCGGATCACTATCGACAGTTTTGTGTACGAGGATGGCGGCAAACAGAACGCCGCGCTGTTCGATGTCGCCAAGGGCACGGTGGCCTTCGTGGCCGCCGCCGTCGCCAGGACCGGCGACATGAAGATCTCGACGCCGACGGCGACGATGGGCATTCGCGGCACCACCGGCGTGGTCGAGGTGCCGGAAGGCGCCTCCGCCGGTAGCGCGAACCATGTCGCGATCAAGCTCTATCCCGACGCGGACGGCAAGGTCGGCCGGATCGAGATCAACGACCGCGCCGGCGCGCGGCTCGGTTTTCTCACCCAGGGCGCCAGCGGTTTTGCGATCAGGCCCGGCGCGGGCGGGCGCTTCACCGCGCTGCCGCTGCAGATTTCGCGGCAACAGGCGCAGCGCGACCAGGGCTTTGTGCGTCAGGTCCACGCCGCGCAAAGCGTCGGCCGCCAGGTGGTCACCGAGCAACGCGCCTTGCGTCGCGCCAATCCGGCATTGAACAATCCGAACCGGACCAACCAGCCGCGTCAGCCCGGCCCGCCGCGGCAGAACGGGTTGCCGCAGCGGCCAGGCACGCAACAGCCGGCAGCGCCGACACCTCCGGGAACACCGCCGCGAACGGGTCAGCCGCAGCAACCGGGCGGACAGGCACAACCCGCACCGCAAAACCGGCCGGCCGTTCCACAACCACCGGCCCTGCAACGACCCGGCATTCAGCAGGGTGCGCCCGGCGTGCAGCGGCCCCCATTGCAGCGGCCTGGATTGCCAGGGCTGCCGCAGAAGCGGCCACCGAAGGGCAAGCAGCCAAAGGAACGGCGCTAGCAGGTCGGGGCGGTCGCGGCACCACGGCGCTTCAGAATATGGGCCTAAGTCAGATGATACGCCGCAGCCAATCCCGCACTTTTTGCAACACGCTCGCGCGCCGGTCGCCGATCGTATCGGTCGTAACGGAACCAGCCCCTGCTGCCGGCGCCGCATCTCCTTCCATCAATGGCAACGTCATCTCACGCTCCGGCCGGGAGACGGATGTTTTGGTTTCAACGACATCGATTGCAACGGCTGAGCGCTCATGCCCGATCGCCGGCTCCGCCGCATCGGGCTGCGGCGGAGCCAGCGCTGGCGCCGTGAACGAGGGTTTGGCCAGCTTCCGGCGCACCCGCTTTCCAAGCGCTGGTTGCTTGGCCTTGGGCCTTCGGGCGAGCTGGGCGGCCATGGCGGCCTCCAGCGCGAGCGGACCCACATTGGCAAGAAACGCCCGTTCATAGGCGCGCGACAGCCGCTCGACGGCAGCCTCCAGCGGCAGCCAGTCGACAGCCGTCACGTCGTCCATCAACTCGTAGACCTGCTCGCCGCTGGCCTGCATTCGCCAGTAGTGAACGACTTTGGACCGTCCGCCGGACTGATAGACCAGCGTTCCCAGATACTCGTGCACGGAGACGTCGTGGCCGGTCTCTTCCAGCACCTCGCGCTCGGCGGCAACGCGCGGCGTTTCGCCATCATCAAGCTTGCCCTTGGGCAGAACCCATTCGTTGCGCTTGCGCAGGCGCACCACCGCGATCAGCGAGGTTTGGTCCTGCCGCAGCACAATGCCTCCCGCCGCCACAACAGGCGCCCGCGCCATCTCACGTCCCATCTTTTGCGGTTTCCAGCAGTGAGAACCATATAGGGACGCGCGGTCGCAAAATCGAGATTGGCGCTATCCCAGCCGCGCCGATGGAATCCGCATCAGCGGCTGCCCCGCCTTGATCCGCGCCGATTCCACCACGTTGTCGCAAAACTCGAAATGATCCGGCGCCAGCACGATGATGGTCGATCCGTGCTCGAACCAGCCGAGCTCATCGCCCTTGCGGACGCTCGCATCGCAGGGGAAGGCGCTCGGTCCACGATGTCGCGCATTGAGCACGGTATCGAGAAAATGCAGCCGGATGCTTGCGACCAGGATCGCCGCGACCGGCACCAGGGTCAGGGCCTCGCCGGTTTCCAGGCGGCACCGGATCACCGCGCGCTCGTTCTTGCAGAACAGTTTTTCAATCCGCTTCAGCGCGATCGGATTGACGTTCCAGGTATCGCCGCCGATGAAATCGACCTGCCCGATCCGGCAATCGTGCGGCGCGTGAAAACGGTGATACATGCTCGAGGTCAGCCGCAGGGTGATGAACCGCCCGTTGCGGTGCGCCCCTACCAGCGTCGGATCGCCAACCAGGTCGAGCAGCGAATAGGGCGCGCCCTTGATCTGATAGAGTTCGCCATCCCGGATGGTGCCGAAGGCGCCGATGATGCCATCGCTCGGGCTCACCACGATCGACTTGTCGGGATCGGGCGGACGCAGGCCAGGCCGCAGTTCGCGTGTAAAGCAATCATGCAGGCTCTTGAAGCTGGTGTTGCGCGCTTCGCTGAGGTCGAGATCGGAAAACAGCCGCCAGCAGGCGATCGAGAGATCCCGGATCAAGGGGTGCTCGATCTTGCTGAACCAGCCCATGAACCGGGTCAGGGCCGCGCGCGGGACGCGGTTGGTCAACAGAAAGTTCAGGTCTTCCTGTTGTGACAGCGCGGAGATCAGGCTTCGGATTGTCATGAATCTGTCAGCGGGATTGATTAGCGCTTGTAGACATGGATTCGCCTGTTCCGATTCTGTCTCTCGCCGCCGGTGCGATCGCCGCCACCGCAGCCGTTTTCCCCAAGGCACGGGCACGACTGAATTTGTCGCGGGCCAAGCACCGCTCGCTGAGCGGGCATTCGAAGATGGCGCGGCTGGTGGCGCGCCTGATCCCGTTCTATGAATTCGACATCAACAAGTTCTTCTGTTCCGACGGCGCACCGCCCGAAGTCGGCACAAGGCGCCAGGATGGCTTCTTCCGGCTCGCGCGCCTCTACCAGGACCGCTTCGCCAAGGGCCGGCAGATGACGCTGCAGGCCTCGGAACGAATCTCCGACCTGCAGTTCACCGAGGCCTACCGGGTGCCGTTTCAATATAGCCGGCTGGTCCGTGAGCATTTGGGCACCGGGGCGTTCATGCAGTCGTCGGCCGGGGTCACGGTCACCGATGTCGACGGCAATGTTTTCTACGATCTGACCGGCTCGTACGGCGTCAACATTTTCGGCAACGACTTCTACAAGCAATGCATCGCCAAGGCCGAGGCGCGAGCGCACGCGCTCGGTCCGGTGCTCGGGCCCTACCATCCCGTCATTACAGACAATGTGACGCGGCTGTGCGAGATTTCGGGGCTCGATGAGGTCTCGTTCCACATGTCCGGCACCGAAGCGGTGATGCAGGCGGTGCGGCTCGCCCGCTATCACACCCGCCGCACACATCTGGTGCGTTTTGCCGGGGCCTATCACGGCTGGTGGGGCGACGTGCAGCCCGGCGTCGGCAATCCGATTTCGCCGCACGAAACCTATACGCTGGCCGAGATGTCCGAACGCACGCTCCGGGTGCTGAAAACACGCCGCGATATCGCCTGCGTGCTGGTCAACCCCTTGCAGGCGCTTCATCCCAACGCCAACGCGCCTAGCGATTCCGCGCTGGTCGACAGCTCGCGAACCGGACGATTCGACCGCGCTGCCTACGCGGAGTGGCTCAAAGCGCTGCGGCAGGTCTGCACCGAGCGCAACATCGTGCTGATCTTCGACGAGGTTTTCGTCGGCTTCAGGCTCGCCGCTGGCGGCGCCCAGGAATATTTCGGCGTCCGCGCCGACATGGTGACCTATGGCAAAAGCCTCGCGGGCGGGCTTCCGGTGGGCGTGATCTGCGGCCGCAAGGACCTGATGCGCCGCTTCCGTGAAGATCGTCCGGTCGATGTCTGCTTTGCCCGCGGCACTTTCAATTCGCATCCCTATGTCATGACCGCGATGGACGAATTCCTGTCGCGGCTTGCCGATCCGGCCTTTCGTTCGATCTACGACGGACTCGATGAATGCTGGAACGCACGGGCGCGGCAACTGAACAAGATGCTGGCCGAGCGTGACCTGCCGGTGCGCCTCTGCAACCTTTCCTCGATCTGGATGGTGCATTATACCGCGCCGTCGCGCTACAACTGGATGTTTCAGTATTATTTGCGCACCGAGCAGCTCGCGCTGAGCTGGGTCGGCACCGGGCGTCTGATCTTCAGCCTGAATTACAGCGACGCCGATTTTGCCGAGGTGGCGAAACGCTTCGTCGCCGCGGCCGAGAGAATGAAGCAGGACGGCTGGTGGTGGCGCGATGCTTCCCTCACCGACAAAACCATCCGCCGCAAAATCCTGAAAGAGATGCTGATGCGAAGACGGCGGCAGTAAACCGCGGCCAGACCTTTGTTGGCTTCTTCCGAGAGTCCGGCCGTAACGCATCTAGCCTCTTAGTAGGGCGTTTCTTGCTCCGTCATGGCCGGGCTTCGTCCCGGCCATCCACGTCTTGCTTTGTTGCTATGCTGTTAAGACGTGGATGCCCGGGACAAGCCCGGGCATGACGACCTTGCCATGAAAGTGGCGACGCTTTTCTCAAGCGTGCTTGACCTGCTTCTCGAGGCCTGGATCGATCAATTCGCCGCGCAGCAGGAACAGCGGGGCCTTGTAGTAAAGCCTGAGATCGCTGAACGGATCGGTGAGAATCTTGGTCATCCAGACCAGGCCGGTCTCGACGTCGCGGATGAAGAAAAGATGCACGGTCCGGAACAGCAGCCCGCCGATACCGACCGCGAGCCAGATCTTGGCAACCTGGCGGGTGAAATCCGCCGGCGAGGTCCAGGGGGTGAACGTCCCGAACAGGGTCGGGTCGAGATACAGCACCAGCGGCGACAGCGCCCAGATCGTCATCAGCACGATCTTGCGCTGCAGATTATAGCCGACCTTGATTTCCTCTTTGTGCTCGTGGGTCGCCTGATTGACGTGGTCATAGCCTTTCGGCTCGAAAAAGAAATGGCCGGCCTGACGCGTGGTCATCGAGACCAGCCAGCCAACCAGCGCGGCGGCAATCGGATCGACGAACAGCAGCCCGTAGCCGACGAGAAAGCTGAAGGCGCTGACAAAGTGCAGACTCTGGTTGATACGGCTGTGATGGTAATAGCGGTGATCGTCCCACCGCTGGGTTCGCAGTTCCGTCAAAAAGCTCTTCATCGTTCACCCCTTAATGTGGTTGGGCCTGCCTACAGGGATTCGATGTCCGGTGTGTGACAACATCATAATGACATGTGATCATTGGATGTCGTCGCATAAGGCGTCGACATCTGCCTTGGACAGACTACGCGGCGGCGGCCGCAACGGTCTTGCGGAACCGAATCAGCGAGAAATGGCCGAGCGGCGGCACGGCGCGGCGTTCCATCAGCTCCATCCCGTGCGGTCGATTCGCCCATTGGGCGTAGCGCGACCAAGGAAATTCGGTACGCCAGCCGAGCTGACGCACCACCGGCTGAAGCCGCTGCTCGATGAAGCGACGCACTCCGGCGTCGGCACTGACCCGGCTCAGCAGAATGAGCTCACCGCCCGGCCGCAGCACCCGGGCGAATTCGTCCAGCGCCGCTTCCGGGTTTGGCACCGCAGTAACGACGTACTGCGCCATCACGACGTCGAATGAGGAATCCGGAAATTCGAGTTTCTCCGCATCCATCACCGCGAGGCTCTCGACGTTTTTCAACCGCAGCTCGGCCACGCGCGCCTTCGCCTTGCGTAACATCGCCTCGGAGATATCGGTCCCGAAGATGCGGGTGTTGGAAGCGTATTGCGGCAACGAGATGCCGGTCCCGATGCCGACTTCCAGCACGCGGCCACCAATCTTGTTGGTGGCGAGGATGGCGGCGCGCCGGCCCTTGCTGAACACCCCGCCAAACACGAGGTCATAGATCGGCGCCCAGCGGTCATAGGCGTTCTCGACCGTCTCGCGATCGAAATCCAGTTGTGCGACTTGGGTGACATGGGTCATGGGTCCACTCTTGCTCGCTGTTTGGTCTGATTCAGCTCGCTGAATCAGACCAGTTGTTTATCTGTTGTTTGAGCAGGATCTTTTCCGAAAACCGGTATCCACTTTTCGGGGTCATGCTCGTTGAATTCGATTAGCCACGCACCGTGCTGCTCGCCGCCATGCGGCGGGCGGGTCGCAGCGCGCGGCTCGGCTGCAACGCAACCAGGTTGCCGATGAACTGCCTGGCACTGCTTTCCCAGGAGCGCTCGAGCGCAAAACTCCGGCACGCCTGGCGTGACACGCCAAGCGCCCGGATGCAGGCGCTGCGCAGGTCGGTATCCAAAGCCCCGACCGGATGATCCGCAATCACATCCAGCGGGCCCGTCACCGGGAATGCGGCGACCGGCGTGCCGCATGCCAAGGCTTCGAGCTGGACCACGCCGAAGGTGTCGGTACGGCTCGGGAAAACGAAAACGTCGGCCGCCGCCAGATGGGAGGTCAGATCCTGGCCGGTCTTTTCGCCGGGAAAACGCGCCTTCGGATAGCGATGCTCCAGCTCGGCCTTCTGCGGTCCATCGCCGATCACAACCTTGGATCCAGGCAGATCCAGTGTGAGGAACGCTTCAAGATTTTTTTCCACCGCCACACGGCCCACGGTCATGAAAATGGGCCGCGGCAAATCAAGTGCGGCCGGATGGCCGGGCGTGAAGAGCTTGGTGTCGACCCCGCGCGTCCAGGTGCCGAGCTTGGCAAAACCTCTGGCGCCCAGTTCTTGCCTGAGCGATCCGGTGGCGACCATGGTCATGGCGGCCGCCGCATGAAAGTGCCGCAGCACGGCATAGCTCAGGCTTGCCGGAACGATGGAGCGCGCCGCAATATATTCCGGAAAGCGTGTCGTATAGGACGTCGTGAATGCCAGCTTGCGGCGGAGGCAATAGGCGCGCACCGCCCATCCGATCGGCCCCTCGGTCGCGATATGAACAGCATCCGGCGCTGCCGCCTCTATCCTACGGGCAATTTCGCGCCGGTTCGGCCACGCCACCCGCAAACCGGGATAGGTCGGCACACCCAGCGAGGGAAAGCCGTCGGGCGTCAGAAAGCTGATGTCCTCGCCGAGCCCCGCCGCGCTATTGGCCAGCGAGGTCAACGTCCGAACCACACCGTTGACTTGCGGACGCCAGGCGTCGGTCGCAATTAATATCCGCATGACGGGAACCTTGAGCGTTTTACCGATTCTCAATTCCCGACGTTCTGCCAAGGATATTTCAGGCGTGTGACGTCATCGAACTATCGAACATCCTTTTTGGGCCCCTCGCGAAGTTTTTTTCGTGTAACATGACAGAACCATGTCTCCTTCTGAGCCCAATTCTGAGCCCAACGAAACATCCGTCCCGCCCCGCGTCAGGCGGAAGCGGAAAAACTATTCGCTGCTGATCCTGGCGGCCGGCATTTTCCTGTTCGGCGCGGCCGCCGGCACCTCGTATTATGTATTGCGGCCGGTCACCTTGCGGATTGCGGTCGGCCCTCCCGGAAGCGACGCCCAGAAACTGGTCCAGGCCCTGGCGCAGACCTTTGCGCGCGAAGCAAGTCCAGTCCGGCTTTCGATCATGACGACGGAGGGAGCGACCGAGAGCATCGCCGCCCTTGCGGCCTCAAAAGCCGACCTCGCGGTGGCGCGTGGCGATCTCGACATGCCGGCCAATGCCGAATCGGTTGCCATCCTGCGCAAGAACGTGGTCGTGCTGTGGTCAACTCCCGGCCTGCCGGCCAAAGGCGCCAAAAAGCAATCCGCAGCGAAAATCAAATCCATCGACGATCTGGCGGGACATCGTGTCGGCGTGATCGGCCGGACCCAGGCCAATGTCACTCTGCTGCGCGTGATCCTGACCGAGTCCGGCGTCAACCCCGACAAGGTGGCGATCAGCCAATTCGCTACCAACCAGATCACCGAAATGGCGAACGATCCCGCCATCGACGCGTTCATGGCGGTGGGCCCGCTGAACAGCAAGATCACCAACGAAGCCATTGCCGTCACCGCCAAGGCCAGGGGCGAGCCGAAATTTCTGCCGATCGACGTGTCGGAAGCGATCTCGCAAAAACACCCGCTGTACGAATCGGAGGAAATCGCCGGCAGCATCTTCGGCTCCTCGCCTGCCCGCCCCGAGGACAAGGTTGAAACCGTCAGCGTCAACCATCTGATCGTCGCGCCCAAGTCGCTATCCGACACCACGGTCGGCGCCTTCGCCCGGCAGCTGTTTACCGTTCGCCAGCAGCTCGCCAGGGAAGTGCCGAATGCTGCGAAAATCGAAAAGCCCGACACCGACAAGGATGCCGCATTGCCGGCGCACCAGGGCGCGGCGGCCTATATCGACGGTACCGAACGCACCTTTCTCGAGAAGTATACCGACTACATCTGGGGCGCCATCCTGGTGCTGTCAGGCCTCGGATCCGCCGGCGCCTGGTTGCGCCACACTTTCCGGCGCGATGAAAGGGAGCGGAACACCGAGCATCGCGACAAACTGCTCGATATGATTTCCCGGGTGCGCGAGGCGGAATCGCCGGAAGAACTGGCGGCGATGCAGCGCGAGGTGGACGGCATCCTCCGGCAAACAATCGATTACGTCGATGATGGGGCGATCGACGAAGACGAGCTGTCGACCATTGGCCTCGTGCTGACGCAGTTTCATCAAGCCGTTACCGACAGACGGATGACGATGGGTGGCGCCGCCCCCGAAATGGCGCGCATGCGCGCGCGCTAGGAATGCATAAATCGCGGTGTTCGGTCAGAGGCGGTATCCAAGGGCGCCCGCCTTGTCTCCCCAGGCCGAGGCTGCCTGGGATGAAACAGCAACGAAACAATCCTTAAAGCCACGAAACCATTTTGGCGGCTTTGTGCAAACGTCCCGAAACCTTTGCTCTGTATTGATCGCCACAACGACGCGCCGAATGGCGCGAAAGGCGCTCAAACCGGGGGACGACCCATGTTCAATCTGGACTCATTCACTTTGAATTCGCGCCGTGCCGCTGCCGCCCTTGGCGCGCTGGCTTTGGGCACGATGGCCATTTCTGCTTCCGCCGCGGCCTCGCCGCTGCCGCTGTTTCCCTTTATCATGACGCCGCCGGTGCAAGCGGCGCCGCCGCCGGTGCAGGCCGCACCGTCCGAAGATGAAGCCACCGCGGTCGAGATGCCGGCGCGGCTGAAGCGCCAGATCGTCAGCTACGCCACCCGCGAGGCGCCCGGCACCGTGATCATCGATACGCCCAACACCTATCTCTATTATGTGCTCGGCGGCGGCCAGGCGATCCGCTACGGCATCGGCGTCGGCCGCGACGGCTTCACCTGGTCGGGCGTGCAGTCGGTGACCAGGAAGGCGGAGTGGCCGGACTGGACTCCGCCGGCGGAAATGATCGCGCGCCAGCCTTATCTCCCGCGCCAGATGGCCGGCGGCCCCGGCAATCCGCTCGGCGCCCGCGCCATGTATCTCGGCGGCACGGTGTATCGCATCCACGGCACCAATGCGCCGCAGACCATCGGCACCCGTGTTTCCTCCGGTTGCATCCGCCTCACCAACGAGGACGTCACCGATCTCTATTCGCGGGTCAACGTCGGCACCAAGGTGATCGTGCTGCCGATGGACCGCCGCGCCGACAATACCGACGGCAGCCGGGGGTGATTGGCTGCCGCTGCCGAAAGCAAGCTTTTGGGGTTAGGAATGGCGCGGTGTCCGCGCCATTTTGTTTTGGGCTATTGCTTGCCAAACCATTTCTTGAATTGACACGCCAGTGGTTAGCCTCATCCTGAGGAGCGGCCATTTGGCCGCGTCTCGAAGGATGGGGCGTGTACCGGAATGAACGACGGAGCTTGGCTCTACATCCTCAGATGTTCCGACGGGAGTTACTACGTTGGAACCACCCGCTCGTCGCTTGACGGCAGAGTGGCGCAGCATAATGCTGGAACATTTGAAGGCTATACGGCGTCTCGCCTGCCTGTCGAGTTGGTTTTTTCGCAATGGTTCAATCAAATCACGGACGCAATTGAAAACGAGCGCAAACTAAAGAAGTGGAGTCCGGCAAAGAAGGAGGCATTCATTCGCGGCGACTTCGCTTCGCTGCAAGAACTTGCACAGCGCAGGTCATCCCATCCTTCGAGACGCCCGCCTGCGGCGGGCTCCTCTGGATGAGGTAGAAGTGGGATGGCGCCTGCCCCACCCGCCCTGTAGACTCGATCGTTGAATCAGTCCGGGGGGACGATGCGTCTTAGGACGATCCTGCTCGGGGTCGCTGTGCTCGCGGTCTCGTTTTTCGTCAGCCTGAAGATCATGGACTGGCTGTCGCCGCGCGGCGCCGTGCCTGCGCCAGCGCTTGTCGCATTGCCGCCGCTGCCGCCGGCGCCGCGCAGTTCCAGCATCATCGCGCCGATCGCCATACCACTTGCCGCCATTCGCGACGCCGCCGATCGCGGCGCGCCGCGCAGCTTCGCGGGCAAAGCCGACAATCCGGTGTCGCAGATCCTGCAGAACGCCGACATCGGCTGGACCGCGTCGCGCGGGCCGATCTCCGCGACCGGTGCCCAGGATGTGTTGTCGCTGGCAACGCCGCTGACGGGAACGCTGAATG
>Ga0137364_10000680_pt1 | contig 14548 bp, 12 predicted proteins | sample SagtaG_10_FD_104798 | JGI IMG/M metagenome (GOLD analysis project Ga0137364, IMG submission 104798) | Vadose zone soil microbial communities from Sagehorn Ranch, Mendocino, California, USA - Sage1_L_20_16 metaG | ecosystem: Environmental > Terrestrial > Soil > Vadose zone | place: USA... | reverse complement strand
TACTTCATGAAGTGTTAGCAGCCGGCGTGGCCCCACGCAAGTAGACGTTGGGTACGCCTGCATAGCACAAACCTCTTGAGGCACCGGCCCGTGGGCTGCCCGCATGCGAAACCACGCGAAAAGTGCGAGACCGACAGCTAGTGCGGTGCAAACCTGGAGGTACCGCCGACGCATACGTATCTCAGGTGGGTCGGGCTCGGAGGATGTTCTCCCCGACCAATAGCACACGGCAATAAAATCAGTCCAGCCGGCTCGCCTGAGCTACCGCTTGCGGTATAACGCTGCTCACGAATTCCCACCATGGAATCAATGCGCCGGATCCGGCGAAAAAAGGGCCTGAGCGGTCCGATGCGAAACCTGCCGATTGTTCAGGCCGCCACCGCCTTGCCCGCGGGCTCCCCGGCCACGCTCTCCAGCACCCGCGCCACCGCGTGCACGGTCGCGGCGATCCGCACCGCGCTCTGCACGGCTTCGCGCTCGAGGCCGTGCTGGCGGAGCTGGCGCTCGTGGGAGGCGACACAAGTTCCGCAGCCGTTGATGGCCGAGACCGCGAGCGCGAGCAGCTCGAAGTCGGCCCTCGCGATGCCGGGGCTGCCGATCACGTTCATGCGCAGCCGCGCCGGGAGCTTCGCGTACTCCGCATCCTCCACCAGGTGGAGGAAGCGGTAGTAGACGTTATTCATCGCCATGATGCTCGCCGCGGCGTGCGCGGCGCTCACGTGCGCGGCATCGAGGTGCCGTGCGGCGAGCGCCTGGAGTCGTAAGCTGAACGACGGGTTGCGGGAGGCGGCGGCGGCTGCCAGCGCCACCGCCCAGATCTGCCGCTCGCTCAAGCCCGGGGCGCCCGCCGGGGTGAGCACCGTGCCGAGATTCAACTGCAGATCGCGTGCGTAGCCCGGCAGCGCGTCGCGAATGTTCTCGAGGGTCATCATGTCAGGCCGCCTTCAGGGTCTCTTCGCCCTTCTGCCAGTTGCAGGGGCACAGCTCGTCGGTCTGCAGCGCATCGAGCACGCGGAGCACCTCCTCGGGGCTGCGGCCGACGTTGAGGTCGGTGACGTAGACGAAGCGGATGATCCGCTCCGGATCCACGATGAAGGTCGCGCGCTGCGCCACGCCGGCCTCGGGGTCGAGGATGCCGAGTGCGCCCGTGAGCTCCCGCTTGACGTCGGCGAGCATGGGGAAGGGGAGGGACTTCAGCTCCTCCTTCTCGCGCCGCCAGGCGAGGTGCACGTACTCGCTGTCGATGCTCACGCCGAGGAGCTGCGCATCGCGCGCCCGGAATTCCTTCTCGAGCCGGCCGAAGGCGGCGATCTCGGTGGGACAGACGAAGGTGAAGTCCTTCGGCCAGAAGAACACCACCTGCCACTTGCCGGTGAAGCTCTCGTGGGTGAGGGGCTGGAACGCGCTCTCGACGTCGTTCGACACGACGCCCGTGAGCGCAAACTGCGGAAAGCGATGACCGACGCCTAGCATGGGCAGGGGCTCCTTTGAGGTGCGGGGCGGATATCGGCCCCGTGACGGCGCTCACGATGAGGCCCGGTCTGCTATCATTCCAATCGATTGATTTTATGAATTCGATAGACCCTGTATATCTCGAGCCATGGATCTGAAGCTCAAGGACCTGCGCTATCTCGTGGCCGTGGCGGACCTGCGCCATTTCGGGCGCGCCGCCGCGCGCTGCTTCGTCAGCCAGCCGACCCTCTCGGCGCAGCTGAAGAAGCTCGAGCAGTCTCTCGGCCTGCAGCTGATCGAGCGCGCGCCCAACAACGTGTCCCTCACCGCGGCCGGGGAGGAGATCGTGGCGCGCGCGCGGCGCATCATCGAGGCGAGCGACGAGGTGGTGGCGGTCGCGCGCAGCCGGCGCGACCCGCTCGCTGGCCCCTTGCGCCTGGCGCTGCTGCCGACTATCGGCCCCTACCTGCTGCCGCGCGTGGCTCCCGCGATCCGCCGCGCGCTGCCGCGGCTCGAGCTGCGACTCTACGAGTACCAGACGGCGCCGATGCTCGAGCGGCTGCGCGGCGGGGAGCTCGACGTCGGGATCCTGGCGCTCCCGGTGGAGCTCGACGGACTCGAGTCGCACGAGCTCTACCGCGAGGCTTTCGTGGTGGCGCTGCCCGAGCGTCACCCGCTCGCGGCGCACGAGACGCTGCGCGTCGCGGACTTGAAGGGCGAGACGCTGCTGCTGCTCGAGGACGGGCATTGCCTGCGCGATCAGGCGCTCGAGGTGTGCAGCCGCGCCGGGGTGCGCGAGCCGCAGGACTTTCGCGCCACGAGCCTCGAGACGCTCCGCCAGATGGTGGCGACGGGCGCCGGCGTGACGCTGCTGCCGGAGCTCGCGGTGCGCGGCGCCTACCGCGGCGCGCGCGGCGTCGCGCTGCGCCCCTTTGCGAGGCCCGCGCCGGTGCGTCACGTCGGCGCCGTGTGGCGCAAGACGAGCGCGCGGCGGGCGGCGATCGATGCCCTCGGCAAGCTCATCGCCGAGCACGCCCCGTGAGCGCCCCCGCCTTACCGAGTCCCCTCGAGCTGACGGCATCCGACGGGCGCACCCTCGCGGGACTCGTGCTCGAAGCCCCCGGTGCGCGCGGAGCGCTCGCGATCAACGGCGCCACCGGCTTCAGGCGCGAGTTCTATCTCAAGTTCGCCGGCTACTGCGCGCGGCGCGGCTATCACGCCCTCGTCTACGACTACCGCGGCATCGGCGCCTCGGCCCGCCGGCCGCTCGCCGCGGAGGAGGCGCGCATGAGCGACTGGGGGCGGCTCGACATGCCGGCCGCGCTCGCCACGCTCGCCGCGCGCTTCGCGCCGCTGCCGCTCGCGACGCTCGGGCACAGCGTCGGCGGGCAGCTGCTCGGCTGCATGCCCAATCATGCGCTCGCGCGCGCACACGTGATGGTTGCGACCTCGACCGGCTACTGGCGCCGCCAGCGCGCGCCGTTCCGTTACCTGGCGCTCGGCTTCTGGAAGGTCCACGGCCCGCTGATGCTGCACCTCGTGGGGTACGTGCCGCAGGGGCTCCTGTGGACCGGCGAATCATTGCCGCGCGGGGTGTTCCTGCAGTGGCGCAAGTGGTGCCTCGATGCAGCGCCCTTCGGCCCCGGGCTCGATGAGGAGCTGCGCGACAGCCGCTACGCGGAGGTGCGCGCACCGCTCCTTTCGCTGAGCTTCAGCGACGATCCGATCGCAACCCCTGCGGCCGTCGAGGCGCTGCTCGCCTCATACCCCAACGCACGGATCGAGCGGCGCTGGATCCATCCGCGCGAGGCGGGCGTGCGCCACATCGGTCATCACGGCTTCTTCTCCGAGCGTCATCGCGACTCGCTGTGGCGCGCTGCGCTCGACTGGATCGACACGCGCTGCGCCTGAGCGCCGCGGGCGTCGGCGACGGCGGCGGAAGGTGCGACTCGCGGCGCGACGCGCGCCCGGCGCGCGAGCGCGATTGCCGCGAGCACCACCGCTCCGCCGGCGATCTGCACCGGCGCCAGCCGCTCCCCGAGCAACAGCCACGCGTACACGCCGGCGGCGACCACCTGCACGTAGAGGCCCACCGCGCCTAAGGTGGCGGGCAGGTGCGCGAGCGCGTACGCGATCAGGCCCTGGCCGAGCACCTGGGCCGTCACCGCACAGCCGACGAGCACCCACCAGCCCGCAGCCGTCGCGGGCAGGAACTTCTGCAGCAGCGCGAGCGGCAGAAGGATCAGCGTGAACACGAGCGTCGAGGCGAACATGACGATGCCGGTGCCGTATCGGCCGCGCAGGCGCGCCACCGCGAGAATATAAGCCGCGTAGAAGCAGGCGGTGCCGAGCCCGAGCGCATCGCCGAGCAGCGCATGGCTGCCACCGCCGAGCTTCGGCGCGAGGATCAGCAGCATCCCGCCGAAGGCGAGAGCGAGCGCGAGCAGGAACGGCAGTCGCGGGCGCTCGCCCCAGAGCGCCCAGGCAAAGAGAGTCACCAGCATCGGTGCGCAGTTGGCCTCGAGCGACGAGGCGGCGACAGAGGTCAACATGAGCGAGGCGTGCCACAGCGCCAGGTCGCCGGCAAAGAACACGCCCGCCCACACGAGCAGCGGCTCGCGCAGGCTCGCCGCGGCCATGCCCGGGGCGGCGGCCGGCGAGACACGATGGCGCCGCTCGAGCCATGCCCACACCGCGAGCGGCGGCAACGCGAGGCAGCCGCGCCAGAAGGCGGTCGCGGTCGGCCCGGTTTCCGACACCCGCACGAAGATCCCGGAGCTTCCGATGGCGAGCGCGCCCGCGAGGAGCGCGATCAGGCCGGGAAATTCCGGGCGGTTCGGTTGGTGCGGCATGGGGGCGGCGGCGCGAAGCTGCGCATCATAGTCGGTCGGCCTGAAAGGCGTCTGGCATAATCGCGCGACGCGTGGTCTCACTCGACTCACCGCTCGATCACGTCACCCCCTACGACCGCTTCGCCTGGAGCGATGCGCAGATCGAGACGTGGCTCGCGAGCGGGGAACGCCGGCAGGAGCTCACCGCCTACTTCGGCGCCGGCGAGTATCGGGCTCTCGCTGCGCTCGCGAAGCGCGTGCGCAGGGCGCCGCCCGCCGATGCGGGGCTGCGCGTGCTCATCGTGCCGGGCATCATGGGCTCGCAGCTCGGGCTTGCGCGCCGGCCGCCGCTGCCGCACGACATCGTGTGGCTCGACCCGATCGACATTCAGCTGGGGCGCCTCGCGACGCTGCGCCTGCCGGGGCCGGCGCCGATCGTGCCGCTCGGGGTCGTGCTCTACTCCTACCTGCGGCTGAAGTTGTACCTGCGCGCCCACGGCTTCGCGGCCGAGTTCCATGACTACGACTGGCGGCTGCCGGTCGTGCAGCTGGGCCAGGCGTTCGCGGAGCGCGTGCGTGCGGCCGGGACGCGCGTGGCGATCGTGGCGCACAGTATGGGCGGGCTCGTCGTGCGTGCTGCGCTCGCACTCCCAGGGACCGGCAACGTCGAGCGGGTTGTGCTGCTCGGAGCGCCGCACCGCGGCTCGTTCGCGGCCGTGCAGGCGATGCGCGGCACCTACGCCGTGGTACGCAAGGTGGCGCGACTCGCGACCCGCGCCTCCGCGGAAGACCTCGCCGCCGAGGTGTTCAGCACCTTCCCGAGCCTGTACGACCTGTTGCCGGCGCACGGCGATGGCGACGCCACCGACCTGTTCGACTGCGGCGCGTGGCCGGCAACGGGTCCGCGGCCACGCGCTGAGCTGCTGCAGACCGCGCTCGCGGCGCGCCGGCAGCTGGCTGCCCCCGATGAGCGCTTTGTGAATGTCGTCGGCGTGGATCAGGAAACCGTCACCGAGGTCACGCAGCGTGACGACGACTTCGTGTACACCCTGACGCGCCATGGCGATGGCACCGTGCCGGCCGCCAGCGCAGCGCTGTCTGCAATGCGCAGCGTGTACGCGCGCGTAGCGCACAGCAACCTGACACGCGACGCGCGGGTAGGCGCGGCGGTGGTCGACCTGCTGCGCACCGGCTCCACGGCTCGCCTGCCCGATAGCTGGGCGAGCGACAGCCGCGCCTGCGCGCAGGTGAGCGACCAGCAGCTGCGCCGCAGCCACGCGCAGAAGGTGGACTGGGGCGCACTGACGCCCAAAGAGCGGCGCCTGTTCCTGCAGAATCTCAACGAGCCGCCGCACTTCACACTGCGGGTGCCCGGCGAGGCGCGCCGCGACCGCAAACATCCCTAGCTGCGGCGGCGAACCGGCCTCGGCCGCTAACTCATCGAGCCGGAAAAGACGCGGCGAGCCCTCAGTCGAGCCCGATTCACTCCCCTGAGGCGAAGCAAATTCGTCCGCTGTACCTGAGCCCGACTTCTCCGGTATTAAAATCCGCTTCCCCAATAAGGTCGAGGTGGCCCGTAGCGCCTTGGAATTTTCCCGTACCACCAGTGATCGATACCGGGTACGTAACCACCGCGAACAGCCCAGGGGCAACGGGAAACGCGGTCAATTGAGCTGGCGCCGCAAAAATCGTGTCGCCCGCATCGGTAACCCAGTAGTGGTGGACAGACAAAACTGTGGTTCCGTTCATCCCGGGGGATTGTCCTACGATCTGCACGCCGACTGCGCCTTTGAGGTCTCCCGTCGCAACACCCAAGGTCCGATCGGCGGTAATGACCCCGACGTTTGTGATAACCCCACCTCCCACAGGGACACACGCGCCGAAAGCGCTCGGTCCAAAGCAGATGAACCAAACTGCAGCGAGAACCGGTTTGGTGAGACGCATACTGACCTCCTCTAAGGCGAGACTTCGACGAGCGGTGGGTTCGGCTGCGCCGGCGTGCTGTTGGCTACAGCTACCCATCCCCCCTGCGTCCGTTGTAGTTAGTTTGTGCGCCCGACTGGCAGACTCCACCGCGATGCCGGTACGTACGCCGAAGGGCCCATTGGACGACTGAAGGCCCTGGGCGAACTCGAGCCTACGCTCCGCGCGACTTGCAAGCCATGTATTTCAGCGAGAGAGCCTTACGAAGGCCCGCATCGCACAACTTTCATGGCAAGCGAGTGCGTACTGTGAAGGGAAGACCCGCCCCCGAGCGGCCTCCCGGCTCCGATCCGGTCACGCGCTGCGCATCTTACCCACGCGCCAAGCGCGTGTTCGTCAGCAACGCTGATGTCGGTTCATGGATCAGATGAGGGCGGCGTCGGTGTCCGCCACGCTCGCACCGCCCCCTTCGACCACGCGAGCGAGCGCCGCCGCGGTGGGCAGCACCTGCGCGGCGTAGAAGGCCGCGGTGCGGATCTTGGCGGCGTAGAACGCGCTCTCGGGACCGTCGACCTTCGCCGCGGCGATCGCCGCCGACTTCGCGAGCAGCCAACCGCCGATCACGTAGCCGCACAGTTTCAGGTACGGCACGGACACCGCCAGGCCCACCTCGGGTCGCGAGGCGAGGGTGCGCAGCAGCGCCTGGGTCGCGCTCTTCAAGGCAGCCACCGCTGCGAGCGCCGCCTCACGCACTCCGAGTACGGCCGGGTCACCGCTCTCGAGCGAGCGCAGCTCCCGCTCCATTGCCGCGATCAGCTCGCCGATCGCCGCCCCGCGATCGCGCCCGAGCTTGCGGCCGATGAGATCGTTCCCCTGGATGCCGGTGGTGCCTTCGTAAATGGTGGTGATGCGCACGTCGCGCACGTACTGCGCGGCGCCGGTCTCCTCGATGTAACCCATGCCGCCGTGGACCTGCACGCCGGTGGCGGCCACCTCGTTGCCGATCTCGGTGCACCAGCCCTTGACGATCGGCGTGAGCAGCTCGCCCCGGGCCTGCGCGGTGCGACGCACTTTGCCGTCAGCGCTGTGGGCGGCGAGGTCGAACTGAAAGGCGGCGTAGAGCGTGAGCGCGCGGGAGGCCTCGGTCTGGGACTTCATCGTGAGGAGCATGCGCTTCACGTCCGGATGCTGGATGATCGGAACCGGGCCTGCTCCTGCCGCGAGGGGGCCTTGCCCTGCAGGCGCGTGCGCGCCCACTCGGTGGCGCGCTGCAGGGCGCGCTCGCCGACCGCGTAGCCTTCGCTCCCCACCGAGAGTCGCGCGCTGTTCATCATGATGAACATGTACTCGAGCCCGCGGCCGGGCTCGCCCACCAGATCCGCCCGCGCACCCTGCTTCTCACCGAAGGCGAGCACGCAGGTCGGGCTCGCGTGGATGCCGAGCTTGTGCTCGATCGAGAGGCAGCGCACGTCGTTGCGCGCGCCGAGCGAGCCGTCGGGATTGACGAGCACCTTGGGCACGACGAACAGCGAAATGCCCTTGACGCCGGCGGGCGCGCCCTCGATGCGCGCGAGCACCATGTGCAGCGTGTTGGGGGTGAGATCGTGATCGCCCCAGGTGATGAAGATCTTCTGCCCGAAGAGCCGGTAGCGATCGCCGTCCGGCACGGCGCGCGTGCGCACCAGCCCGAGATCCGAGCCCGCCTGCGGCTCGGTGAGCACCATGGTGCCGGTCCACTCGCCGCTGATCATCCTCGGAAGGTAGCGCTCTTTCTGAGCCGCCGAGCCGCAGAGCTCGAGCGCGTGCATCGCCCCGTGCGTCAGCATCGGACCCAGCTTGAAGGCGAGACAGGCCGAGCCCCAGAACTCTCCGGCCGCGCTCACCAGCACCCGGGGCGCAGGCTGGCCGCCGAACTTCGGATCCGCCCCAAGCGCGGTCCAGCCGCCCGCCGCGAACTGGCGATAGGCGTCGCGAAAGCCCGGGGCCGTGACGACACCGTCGGGGGTCCAGCGCGCCCCGTGCAGGTCGCCCGGACGGTTGAGGGGCTCGAGCACGCCCTCCGCGAAGCGCGCCGCCTCTTCGAGCACCGAGCGCGCCAGCTCATCGGAATAGTCCGCGAGCTCGGCCGAAGCGGCGAGGCTGCCCGCGCCGAGAAGCTCCTCCAGCACGAAGCGCATTTCTCGTACAGGCGCACGATACATGGTCGGTCCCCCCTTGGACGCCCCGGTTAGTGTAGCGGGTGGGCGGGCCGCGGCCCGACTTCAGTGCGGCGCGAAGTCCTGCGTGCTCGGGTGGATCGGCGGCGGGCGCACGGGAACGGGCAGCGCCAGCGCGGGCACGATGTTTGCGGCCAGAAAGTCGACGAACTGCTGCACCCGGGGATCGGACTCGAGCGCCGCCGGATACAGGGCGTAAAGAGCGGCCGCCGGCGGTACGGTCCACTCGGACAGCACCGGCTTCAGCCGTCCGGTCGCCAGCCCCTGCCGGCACAGGAACTCCGGCAGAAGCCCCACACCGAGGCCCGCGGCCGTGGCGGCGTGCAGCACCGCCGGGTCATCGACGGCGAGCTTCGGGCGCAGCGGCACCTCGGCGCGCTGCGTCCCGCGCTCGAGCAGCAGCCGAAACTCAGGCAGCAGGGCGGCGTCGGGCGTGAGGAGGTCGTGGCCGCGCAGATCGTCCGGGCGCTCAGGCTGGCCCCGCCGCTGCAGATACGCAGGGGTCGCACAGAGCAGTGCGGGAGGCGCGCCCAGCAGTCGCTGCCGGGTGCTCCCGTCCGCGGGCGGACGGGTGCGGATCGCGACATCCCAGGCGCCCTCGGTCAACTGCTCGGCATCGAGCGCCACCTCGAGCGGCACGTGCGCGAACGCCTCGAGAAACCGCGGCACCAGCGGCGAGAGCAGCACCCGCCCGTAGGTGGGATCGGCGACCACGCGCAGCGGCCGCGCCTCGGGCTCCCTGAGCTTGGCAATCGCCGCGCGGGCGGCGTCGGTCTCCTCGCCGATCCGCCTGGCATGCGGGTACAGCAGCCGCCCTGCCGAGGTGAGCGCGATGCGCCGTGTGGTGCGCTCGAGCACCCGCACGCCAAGGGTCTTCTCGAGGTCGGCCACGGCACGGCTGACCGCCGCCTTGGGAACCGCCAGCGCACGCGCCGCCGCCGAGAAGCCATTGAGATCCACCACCTTGGCGAGCATGGCGAGCTGAGCCGGTGTCCAGATCAGGTTCATGACAGCCTCAATCAGGCGTTCGGGGAGCCGTATTGTTTCATCAGAGCTCGGTGGGCGCCACCTTAGGCCCGCGTAAGCGGATAAACTCACGCCCCCTCGGGCCAGACGGGCCGGCACTAGGCAAGGAGACTCTCTCATGAAGATCTCGATGCAGGCGCTCTCGGTGGAAGTGTTCGCGACCACTCTCGGAAATCTCTCCTCGATCCTCGAGAAGGGATTGGCGCACGCCACGCAGCGCAAGTTCGACCCGGCGGTGCTGCTCACCGCGCGCCTGGCACCCGACATGTTGCCGCTGACGCGGCAGGTGCAGATCGCCTGCGACCTCGCCAAGAATTCCGTCGCGCGGCTCGCCGCTCAGGAGCCGCCGCGCTTCGAGGACAACGAGACCTCCTTCGAGCAGCTGCGCCTCCGCATCGCGCGCGTGATCGACTACCTGAAGAGCGTGCCGGCGGACGCGCTCGCGGGCTCGGAGACACGCGACATCAGGGTGCCCACGGGGCAGCGCGCCTACGAGTTCAAGGGGCTGGAGTTTCTGCAGCGCTGGGCGATCCCCAACGTGTATTTCCACGTCACGACCGCGTACGCGATCCTGCGGCATAACGGCGTCGAGCTCGGCAAACGCGACTTCCTCGGTGCGCTGCGCGAGGTGTAAGCACATACCCCGCGGGCGCCGAGACCAATATGACAAACGGCGGGTGCCGACCGTCGCTGTTTGCAAACAGAACGCGAGAGAAATCACGGCGCCGCCCGCGCCGGACTGCCACTCTTATTGTTACTCAAGGCGGGCGCCGAGCCTGCCGGCGCTCTTTAGTCCCGCACAGGAAGCTCCCTTGCGCAACAAAGCGATGGCCGCACGCCCGCCAGCGAACCCACCAGTTCTCGCGGTCGTGCCCACGCCCGCCACGCTCGCCACGCCGGCCACCGTGCCGACGCTCGGGCAGCAGCTGCGCGACGTGCTGCAGGGCCGGCGCCTGCATTCGGTCTCGGTCTCCGATCATGAGGCGAACGTGCTGTGGCTCAGCGAGGGCGCGCTGATCGGCCCCGATGAGCACGGCCTGGTGATCGAGGGCCTCCAGGCCCTCGCCGCGGAACCGGCGAGGCGCTGCTACGAGACCGTTCTCGAAGACGGGCGTTTTGGTCTGCTCCTGCCGGTGCGCTCGCCGAGCGGCGATCTCCTCGGCGTCGCCATGGTCCTCGCTGACAGCAAGGCCCTCGGCGACGACACGCAGGAGCGGCTGATGGCGGCACCGGTGCGCGCCATCATGCAGCGCCTCGCCGTGCTCATGAAGCCCGGGGCCCCGCCGGCCGAGGGCCGCGCGAGCCGCGGCGGACAGGCCACTGTACCGGCTGCGTCGACCGACGATCTGACGGAGGAGGAGCTCTCGCTCCTCGAGCTCGTTCCGGATATCGAGCCGCCCGGGCCGCCGCCGCGCGTACAGCCTCCACCTCGCGCCGCCGCCGCCCCGGCCGCCCCGCTGCAGAAGCCCGCCGCGGCGCGCGCCGTCGTGATGCCCCCGGCCATCTCACCCAGGCAGGTGGACGACATTCTCGAGTTCGATCTATCCCCCGCGAAAAGCGCGTCGCCGTCACCGCGCCGACCGACCGGCTCCGCGGCCCGATCGAAGATCGACACCCAGACCGACATGATGACTCTCGAGTTCATCCTCGAGGAACCGACCGCAGCGCCCGACGCGCCGTCCACGGCGCCCGCTGCGACCGCGGCGCTCGCGCCCCCCGCGCGGTCCACAGCGCCCGCGCCCGCTGCGCGGCCCGTAACATCCGAGGCGGCCGCGCCCCACGCGGCACCGGCCGCAGCGGCGGTATCCGCCCCGCGGCGGGAAGCTGCCCCGTCCGCGGAGCCTCCGGCGGACGCAGCTCAACAGAGTGATCCCCACCTGGCACTCGAGGTGCTGCCGTACGTGAAGCTGCGCTCCGGGGGGCAGACCCGCCGCTTTCAGATCCAGGCGCGACTCTCGCCGCGCGCCGCGCAGTGCGACCCGGCGGTGCTGGATCTGCTGATCCTGCAGCGCGTCGTCGGCTGGCTTGCCGCGCATCGCACGGTGTGGAACTCCCAGCCCACGAGCTTCACCATCAATCTCTCGATCGCGACGCTCGAGGACGAGCGCTTCGCACAGAAAGTGTCGGCGGAGCTCAACGCGCACGGGATCGCCGCCGAGACGCTCGGGTTCGAGATCGCGGAGGCGCTCGCCATACAGCGTCGCGCGCAGGTCGAGCGCTTCATCGCCCAGTGCGACAAGCTGGGCACTCCGGTGGTGATCGATGATTTCTCCTTCGATTCGCAGGTGCTGCCGCTGCTGCGCTCCAAGGCGGTGCGGCTGGTGAAGATCGATCCCAGGCTCACCGCCTCGGCGCTCAAGGACAAGTTCTGCCAGGCGCTCGTGGTCGCGACCGTGCAGGCGGCGAAGGTGCTCGGGATTCATTGCGCCGCCAAGCGGGTCGATAACCAGGCGGCGGCGCAGTGGCTCGGCGCAATCGGCTGCGACCTGGCGCAGGGTGCGGCGCTCTCCGGCACGAAATCGCTCGAGACGCTCCTCACCTCGCCCGACGCGACGGGGCTGACGACCCACGCCAACCGCCAGAAACTTTTTAACGATCAATAACTTGAAGAACTCGGGCGCCGCGGTCATCCCGCCGCGCCCTTCCAAACCCGGCTGCGACGAGACGAGGCGGCGGCGCGCCCACTTAAGCGGCCGAGGGAACGCCGGATGCCCTAAGCTTCGTGTGGTGCGCGCGTGGTGCGAACCGGGATCGCCGCGCGGTGCCCGTCACGAAGCCGCGCGGTGCCCGTCATGAAGATGCCGACGCTCGAGCAAATCCGCACCAACCGCAACGTGCTGTTCTGGAGTCTGCACGCGGCCGGCTGGGCCGCCTACGGCATCACCCAGTACTTCGGCGCGCTGCTCTACGAGAAGCCCTCGAGCTATGCGCGCGTGATCGCGGTCGCGGCGATCTCGGGTTTCATCCTGTCGATGCCGATGCGTTACATCTACCGGCGGCTGTGGGGCCGGCCGCCGCGCGCCCTGATCGTGAGCGTGCTCGCGACCTGCTACATCACCGCTCTCGCACTGCGCATCGTCATCAATCTGTCCTACAAGTGGTTCGTCGAGCCCGACTGGCAGGCGCAGACGCTGTTCGAGCTCTTCGGCGGCGCGCTCTCCACGACCTACCTGCTCCTGTGCTGGAGCGTGCTGTACTTCGGCATCAAGTCCTTCGAGTCGCAGCGCAAGCATGAGCAGGCGATGCTCAAGGCGGTGGCGCTGGCCCAGGAGGCGCAACTGAAGATGCTGCGCTACCAGCTCAATCCCCACTTCCTCTTCAACACGCTGAATGCCATCTCGACGCTGATCCTCGACAACCAGAACCGCAAGGCGAACCACGCGGTGACGCGGCTGTCCGAGTTCCTGCGCTACACCCTCGACCAGGACCCGATGAAGAAGGTCACGCTGCGCCAGGAGATCGAAGCGCTGGATCTGTACCTCGGCACCGAGCGGCTGCGCTTCGGCGAGCGGCTGCGGCTCGAGTACGCGATCGAGGAGGCGGCGCTGAATGCGCTGGTGCCGAGCCTGCTGCTGCAGCCGCTGCTCGAGAACTCGCTGAAGTATGCGGTGTCGGCGCGCGAGCAGGGAGGACTGGTCAGGATCGAGGGCCGCGTCCGCGAGGGACTGCTCGAGCTGTCGGTGATCGATGACGGGCCAGGCCTGCGGGAAGGCGCGACGACGGGCGAGCGCCGCGGCGTCGGTCTCTCCAACACCCGCGAGCGGCTCGCGGTGCTCTACGGCGAGAACCACCGCTTCGCGGTGCTCAGCCGCCAGCCGGGGCTGCGGATCGAGATGGCGCTGCCGCTCGAGTCCGCCGCGGCCGGCCCACAGGCCGCGGCGAAGCCGCAGGCGGTACCCGCCGGAGCTGCGCGGGGGGCGCGCGCATGAAAATCCGCACCCTCATCGTCGATGACGAGGGGCTGTCGCGCCGCGGGGTCGAGCTGCGTCTGCGCAACGCGGCCGATTTCGAGATCGTCGCGCAGTGCGCGACTGGCCGCGAGGCCCTCGCGGCCATCCAGCAGTACAAGCCGGACCTCGTGTTCCTCGACATCCAGATGCCCGGTATGTCGGGTTTCGAGGTGCTGGCGCACCTGCCGCAGGAGTCGCTGCCGGTGGTGGTGTTCGTCACCGCCTACGACCAGTACGCCATCCAGGCGTTCGAGGCGCGTGCGGTGGACTACCTCCTGAAGCCGATCGACGATGCGCGCTTCACCGCGACACTCACACGGGTGCGCGAGCACGTGCGCGCCCGCACCGCCGCCGATCAGCGCGACCGCCTGCTCGAGATCATCGCGGAGATCACCGGCTGCGGCGAGCTCGCGCTCGATGAGCTGCTCGCGCGCGGCCGCAAGGCAATCGACGGGCGGCACCCCGAGGTGCTGCCGATCCGGCAGGGACGCGAGACGGTGCGCGTGTCGGTGGCGTCGATCGAGTGGATTGACGCCGCCGGCGACTACATGTGCATCCACGCCGCGGGCAACACGCACATCCTGCGCGGCACCATGAAGGAGCTCGAGGAGATCCTCGATCCGAGGCTCTTTCAGCGCGTGCACCGCTCGACCATCGTCAACCTGCGCCTGGTGAAGAGCCTGCGCGCGCACATGAACGGCGAGTACTTCCTCACGCTCGAGGGCGGGCACGAGCTCAAGCTCTCGCGCACCTATCGCGACAAGGTCGAGTATTTCCTGAGCAGCTCGGCCGGCTGAGAGTCGTGTCGCAGTTCGCACTCGGGCGAGCCCGAGGCGGCAACTGAGAGCTGCGTCACGAACCGAGCGAGGCCCACCCCGATGTGTGAGCCATCGCGAGGCCGAACCCTGCGACAGGTTGCTTAGATATGTCCATATGGAACCCGCCCCTCGCCCGCCGCTGGAGCCGCTCGCCGAGCTGCCCGTTGAGGAGCCACTGGATGCCGGCGTGCCGCCCCGGGAGCCGCCTGCGGCGGCCGGCGCTCCCGCAGCGCCAACTTCCGCGGGCGCCGTCGAGCCGTCGGAGGACGCGGACGACGCGGACCTCAACTTCACGGATCCGGAGCTGTTTCTCGCGCCGGACGATCCCGCGG
>Ga0137364_10000672_pt1 | contig 14599 bp, 16 predicted proteins | sample SagtaG_10_FD_104798 | JGI IMG/M metagenome (GOLD analysis project Ga0137364, IMG submission 104798) | Vadose zone soil microbial communities from Sagehorn Ranch, Mendocino, California, USA - Sage1_L_20_16 metaG | ecosystem: Environmental > Terrestrial > Soil > Vadose zone | place: USA... | reverse complement strand
GAACAGGGTCTGGTTGTTGAGCGGCGGCACGTAGTCGTGGCGCGTGTTGCCGGGGTTGCCGGTGTGCCCGACCGTGGCGACGATCGAGTTGACCTCGAGCACCGTGCGCCGTCCGGTGCGCGCGTTGGTGCCGCCGTACAGCTCGTACAGGAGCGAGCCGCACGTGTAAGCGACCTGCTCCTGATGGTAGAGTCGCGCCGCCTCCTTGTAGTCGATCCACTCGAGCGGCATCCCGGCGACGTCGGTGCGCAGCACCAGCTGCGACAGCCCGCGCGCCGCGGCGGTCGGGACTACGCGCAGGTCGTCCAGGAGGCCGTGATCGGCACGCTCGAGATCGATGCCCAGCATAGCGGCGTAAGATACGGCAGTTGTGTGCATGAATTCAACAACACAAGATCTTAATTCAACTGGGGATTTCCGGGCACGTGGCCACTCGGCCACGGACCTCGGGCGTCTGGGCTGCGCATGTCGGTAACCATCGGCGTACTGCGCGAGAGCGCCCCCAACGAGACGCGGGTCGCGCTCGTCCCCGAGGTGGCCGACAAGCTCGCCCGCGACGGTGCGCGGGTCGTGATGGAGCGCGGCGCGGGCGAGCGCGCCCGCTTCCCCGACTCTCTCTTCAAGAGCGTCGTGTGGGCCGATGGCGCCCAATCGGTGCTCGCCGGATCGGGTGTGATCCTCACCGTCCAGCCGCTCACCGTCGGGCAGATCGGTGAGCTCAAGCCCTCCGCGGTGGTCATCGGCTTCATGCAGCCGCACGCACGCGCCGCCGAGGTGCGGGAGCTCGTGGCGCGCGGCATCACGAGCTTCGCCATGGAGCTCGTGCCGCGCATCTCGCGCGCGCAGTCGATGGATGCGCTGTCTTCGCAGGCCTCCATCGCGGGCTACAAGGCGGTGCTGATCGCCGCGAGCCACCTGCAGAAGTTCCTGCCCATGCTCACGACGGCCGCCGGCACCATCCGCCCCTCCCAGGTGCTGATCATCGGCGCGGGCGTTGCGGGGTTGCAGGCGATCGCCACCGCGCGGCGACTCGGCGCGGTGGTCGAGGCCTACGACGTGCGCGGCGCCACGCGCGAGCAGGTGAAGTCGCTCGGCGCGAGGTTCGTCGACACCGGGGTGAGCGCCGAAGGCTCCGGCGGCTACGCGCGCGAGCTCACCGCCGAGGAGAGGGCGAAGCAGCAGGAAGTGCTCGACGCGCGCATCGCCGCGGCCGATGCCGTGATCAGCACCGCGGCGGTCCCCGGGCGCCCGGCGCCGAGAATCATCTCGCGCGCTGTGGTCGAGCGCATGCGCGCAGGCTCCGTGGTGGTCGACATCGCCGCCGAGCAGGGCGGCAACTGCGAGCTCACGAGAGCCGGCGAGGTGATCGAGCACCGCGGGGTGAGGGTGGTGGGGCCCGTCAACCTCCCCGCCGAGCTCGCCTACAACGCGAGCGAGATGTACGCGCGCAATCTCTACAATTTCCTCAAGCCGGCCCTCGTGAAGGGCGAGCTCGCCATCGACTGGAGCGACGAGGTATTCGCGCAGTCGTGTCTGACACACGGCGGCGAGATCAAGCACGCAGCGACGGCCGGGGCTCTCGGGGGTGCGAAATGACCGGGATGGTGGCGCTCTATATCTTCATGCTCGCGGCCTTCACCGGTTACGAGGTCATCGCGCGCGTGCCGGTGATCCTGCACACGCCGCTCATGTCGGGCTCGAACTTCGTGCACGGCATCGTTCTGGTCGGGGCGATGGTGGCGCTCGGCGGCGCGCAGACGCCGCTCGAGAAGGCGATCGGCTTCGTCGGCGTGCTGCTCGCCGCCGGCAACGCCGTCGGCGGGTACGTCGTCACCGAGCGCATGCTCGAGATGTTCAAGGCGAGCGGTACGCGCCGCGCCGGCAAGGGACCGCACTGATGCCGGCATGGCTGTCCGCGGATCTGGCGATCCAGGCGAGCTACTTCGTCACCGCGGTGCTGTTCATCATGGGGCTCAAGCGCATGAGCTCCCCGGTGACTGCGCGCAGCGGCATCCTCTGGGCCGGCGCCGGCATGGCGGTCGCGACCGCCATCACCTTCCTCTACCCGTCGATGACCAACTACGGACTGATCGTGCCGGCGATGCTCATCGGCTCGGTGCTCGCGTGGTGGAGCGGCAAGCGCGTGGCGATGACCAACATGCCGCAGATGATCGCGCTCTACAACGGCATGGGGGGCGGCGCCGCCGCGGCCATCGCCGCGGTCGAGCTGTATCGCGGCGGCACCGAAGGCTACGTCACGACGACGCTCGCCGTGGCGGGCGGCATCATCGGCGCGGTGTCCTTCAGCGGCAGCGCCGTCGCCTTCGGAAAGCTCCAGGGCCTCATCACGCGCAGCCTGCGCTTCGGCGGGCAGCAGCTGCTGAATCTCCTGCTGCTCGCCGCCGCACTCACGCTCGGCGCGCTGGTCGCCGCCGGCGTCAACTCCTCGTTCGCGGTTCTCACCGGATTCTTCGTGGTGGCGCTGGTGCTCGGGATCAGCATGACGCTGCCGATCGGCGGCGCCGACATGCCGGTGGTGATCTCGCTCTACAACGCGCTCACGGGGCTCGCGGTCGGGCTCGAGGGCTTCGTGCTCGAGAACGCCGCGATGATCATCGCCGGCACGGTGGTGGGCTCGGCGGGCACGCTGCTCACGCAGCTGATGGCGAGGGCCATGAACCGCTCGCTCGGCAACGTGCTGTTCTCGGGCTTCGGCGACACCGGCGGGCCGGCCACCGGCGCGGTCACCGGGAGCCTGAAGCCGATCGAGGCGAGCGACGTCGGCGTGATGCTGGCCTTCGCGCAGAAAGTCATCGTGGTGCCCGGCTACGGCATGGCGGTCGCGCAGGCGCAGCACAAGATCTGGGAGCTGTGCCAGCTGCTCATCGAGCGCGGCGTGCAGCTGCGCTTCGCGATCCACCCCGTGGCCGGGCGCATGCCCGGGCACATGAACGTGCTGCTGGCGGAGGCGGGTGTGCCCTACGACCTGATCTCGGACCTCGACGAGATCAACGCCGAGTTCGAGACCGCCGACGTAGCGCTCATCATCGGCGCGAACGACGTGGTGAACCCGGTCGCGCGCACCGACAAGTCGAGCCCCATCTACGGCATGCCGATCCTGAACGCCGACAAGGCGAAGAACGTCATCGTCATCAAGCGCGGCCAGGGCGCCGGGTTCTCCGGGATCGAGAACGCGCTCTTCTATCTCGACAACACCCGGATGCTCTACGGGGACGCGCAGAAGGCGGGCGCGGAGCTCATCCAGGCGATCAAGGCGGTGGGCTGAAGTGTACGAGCATCGCCGCCACGCGCCGCTCTCGCCCCGCCGTTTCGTGTGGCGCCTGCTGCGGCATTTCGCGCTCGCCGCGCTGCTACTCGCCGTATCGCTGTGGCTCGGAATGGCCGGCTACGAGCACTACGAGCATCTCGCCTGGCGCGACGCGTTTCTCAATGCGTCCATGCTGCTCGGCGGGATGGGACCGGTGAACAATCCCCTGACCAACGCGGGAAAGCTGTTCGCGGGCGGGTACGCTCTGTATGCGGGGCTGGTGTTCGTCGTGACGGCGAGCATCATCCTGGCGCCCGTGTTGCACCGCATGTTGCATCTGTTTCACTGCGACGAGAGGGACGCATGACGCGGCCTCCGGTGGGCCTGGTCGCGGCGCTGCTGTGCGCCAGCGCCACGCTGTACGCCGCCCCGCCCGCGCACGAGCCCGGGAAAAAGTCGCTCACCGCCGCGGAAGTGCTGCGCTCCTCGACCGCTTCCGACTGGCGAGCGCTCGATCCGCAGAACACGCTCTACCTCGAGCTGCCCGCCGGCCGGGTCGTCATCGAGCTCGCGCCGCAGTTCGCCCCCCATCACGTCGCGAACGTCGAGGCGCTCGCACGCGGGCACTATTTCGACGGACTCGCCGTGATGCGCGCCCAGGACAACTACGTCGTACAGTGGGGCGACCCGGACGCGAAGAAGCCGGTCGGCGCGGCGCAGCGCGCGGTCGGCGCCGAGTTCGAGCGGGCGCTGCGCGGGCTCGCGATCACGAAGCTCCCCGACCCCGACACCTACGCCCCCGAGATTGGATTCGTGGACGGCTTTCCGGTCGCCGCCGAGCCGGTCACGGGCCGCGCCTGGCTCGTGCACTGCTACGGCATGGTGGGCGCAGGTCGCGACAACGACGTCGACAGCGGCGGCGGCACCGAGCTGTACGTGGTGATCGGACAGGCCCCGAGACACCTCGACCGCAACGTCACGCTTCTCGGGCGCGTGGTCTCGGGGATGGAGCGGCTGTCGGTCATGCCGCGCGGGTCCGGGACGCTCGGATTCTACGAGCGCCCCGGAGAGCGCACCCCGATCAGGTCGCTGCGGCTCGCAGCGGACGTGCCGGCGGCAGAGCGGAGCGACCTCGAGGTGCTCCGTACCGACACGCCGACCTTTCTCGCCTACGCCGAGTCGCGGCGCAGCCGCCACGAAGAATGGTTCAAGGTGCCCGCCGGGCGGATCGACGTGTGCAATGTGCCGATCCCGATCCGCCCGCGAGCGAGCGGCGCCGAGAAATAATCAGCGGTGCGGCGGATGCGGCGCCTGCGCCGGGCGCTCCACCGGCGCTCGCTCCCCCTCGCGCTTCTGCCGCTGCTCGCGCGCCTGATGGATCATCTCCTGGCGCTGGGCGGGGCTCGCGTTGTGCCATTGCTCGCGCAGCATCTGGCGCCGCTCCGGCGGCAGCTGCTTGAACTTGTGAAAATTCTCCCGCACCTTCGCCTGCTCCTGCGGCGGCAGCGACTGGAACTTCTCCCATCGGCTGCGCAGCGCGTGGCGCTGCTCGGGCGGCAGCGACTGAAAGTGCTGGAAGCGCTCGCGCGCCTGGGCGCGCTGATCGGGCGACATGCCGAGCCAGCGCTCGCTCCCGTGTACGAGAGCCTGCTGGCGCTCCGGCGGCAGGCTGTTCCACTGGCTTCCGTATCGCGACAGCACTTTCTGCTGCATCGGTGAGAGGCTCGACCAGGCGAGCGGCGCGGCGGGACCGGCGGCCGGTGCGGGCGGCTCCTCGGCCCTTGCGGGCGATGCGGCGAGCAGCAGCGCGGCCGCGGCCGGGAGCAGCCACGCGAGAGTCCAGGCACGGCATGGGTTACTCATTATTTTTAACCCCCGTTGGGCCTGTCGGCGGCGGCGGCGCCGCCGGCGATGGTGCGCGCGGCGGCCGGCCCTTGACGGTGAGCCGCGCCACGCGCGCGCGCTCGGCCTGTGCGAGATAGTCGGGGCTCACCTCGGCGAGACCGTCGACGCTCCCGAGAAACTCCAGGAGGCCTGGATCGGGGTCGGGCGGCGCCTTGCGCGCGGCATCCTCCCCGAAGGCGAGAGCGGCGCCGAGCATCACGAGCGTGAGCCCGGCGAGCTTCGCCGTGAGCGCGCGGGGTCCGCCCATCAGCCGTCGCTCGCAACATTGCCCTCATTCTCGGTGCTCGCCCATTCGTAGAACGGGCCGTCCCAGCCATCCATGAGCTCGAGGCCCTCGCTGTCGGCAAGGAGATCCATGTCCTCGACGGCATGCTGCCCCTCGAGCACCGGCGACTCGACCGAGGGCTCGCGATTTAAGAGCACGAGCGTCACGAGCAGCGCCGCCGCCACCCCTGCGGCCGGCATCAGCGTGTAGCTGCGCCACCGCCAGGCGCGGCGCGGTGCGGCGCCCGCCTCGAGGGCCGCGTGCCGCGCCTGGTTCAATCGCGAGCGCGTGCGGCCGTCGATGCGCGACACGCTCTCCTCGAGCAGCACGCGCGCATTGCGCTCGAAATCCGTCAGCGGCTCATTGACCGGGTTCATAGAATCTCCGCAAGGAAACCCCTGATTTCAATCAGGGGAGGAATTACGCTACAGTCTTTGCTGTCGCGCGTATCCCTATCGACGCAAGGCGGCATAGCCGAATATCGGGGGATTGTTGGCGCAAGCCGGCACGTCAGGAAGAACGGCAGGACGTTGACGCGCTCGGCACGATCCAACAACCGGTGTAGCCCGACAGGGAAATACGTCGGGCCGAGGGCTTCGGCTCCCGTGTAAGGCTCCGGCATGTTCGGGGAATTCTGCAAGGTCTGCTTGCTCCTTAGAATAAAGCCTCTGACTTCAGTCAGGGGTTGCTTTACAAGTGAAAATCCCCAAGCTCGGCGCGCAGCGCCTGCAGCGCGCGAAAGTAATGTGTCTTGACGCTGCCCTGCGAGCAGCCCATCGCGAGCGCCGTCTGGGCGACGTCCATGCCCTCGAGCGTCCGCAGCAGAAACGCCTGGCGCTGCCGGCGCGGCAGGCCCCCGAGCGAGCGCTCGAGGGCCGTCATCGCCTGCTCCAGCTCGAGACGCCGCGCCGGCTGCGGGTCGGGGCTCGGAGCCTGGGCGATCGGGTCCGGCTCCTCCCCCTCGTCTTCGCCGCGCACGGGTAGCCACGCCATCACCCGTCCGCGCACCGTGCGCCGGCGCTGCATGTCGCGAATGCGGTTTTCGAGTATGCGATAGAAGAGCGGCTTCCACTCCTGAGGAGGCCTGCCGGCGTAGGCGCGCGCGAGCTGCAGCATGGCGTCCTGCACGGCATCGAGCGCGTCATCCTCGTGCCGCAGCGCCGCTTGTGCGATCTTGAACGCCTTGAGCTCGACGCCGGCCAGGAACTGGTTCAGCGCACGCGATCGGGTCTGGGCTTCAGGATCGGTCAGGTCCAGGTCCCCGTGTAGCGCAACCGGCATGCTATAAGGCGACTCGAGCGTAGCAAACTCGCACATGCGCTGTATAACGCGCGCCCGAGAGAGCCGGTTGACCGGCCCTCCGTGGCGCAAACCGCTGTTTTAACTGATCCCTGGCGACCCGTGCCCCAAGTCCTTCGGGTGGCGCTCGACACGCCCCTCAGGCGGTTGTTCGACTACCTTCCTCCGGCCGAGGCGGGGACGGGTCCCCTGCCCGCCATCGGAGCGCGTGTGCGGGTCCCCTTCGGCCGCCAGCGCCTCATCGGCCTCGTGCTTGCGGCCGCGGACACGTCCGAAGTCCCGCAGGAGAGGCTGAAGCCCATCCTCGAGGTCCTCGATGCGAGGCCGGTGCTCGATTCCGCGGCGATCGAGCTCCTGACCTGGGCGGCGCAGTACTACCACCATCCGATCGGCGAGGTGCTGACCGGGGCGCTGCCCCGGCCACTGCGTTTCGGCGCGGGTGCGGTGGAGGTCGAGGAGCGTTGGCTTGCGACGGATGCCGGCGCCAGGGCCGGCGCGGACGGCGAGCCCCGGCGCGCCCCGAAGCAGCGCCTGCTCCTCACGTTCCTCATCGAGAACGGCGCTGCCCCGGCCGGGATCCTGGACGAGCGGCTGGGTTCCTGGCGCGAGGCCGCCCGGGCGCTGCTCGCGCGCGGCCTCATCGCGAGCGCCGCGATCCGGATCGAGACTCCCCCCTCACCCGAAGCCCGGCTGCGCGCGGCGGGTCCGGTGCTCCTGCCCGAGCAGAGCGCGGCGATCGAGGCGGTGGCGAGCGGCTTCGGCCGCTTCGGCGCCTACGTGCTGCATGGCATCACGGGCAGCGGCAAGACCGAGGTTTACCTGCGCCTCATCGAGCGGGTCCTCGCGCAGGGCCGGCGGGCGCTGGTGCTGGTGCCCGAGATCGGCCTCACCCCGCAGCTCCTCGGGCGCTTTCGCGAGCGATTCGACGCCCCGATGGCGGTGCTCCATTCGGCGCTCAGCGATTCCGAGCGTCTCGGCGGCTGGCGCGAGGCCTCAAGCGGCCGCGCCCGCATCGTGCTCGGCACCCGCTCGGTGGTGTTCGCGCCCGTGCCCGATCTCGGGCTCGTCGTCGTCGACGAGGAGCACGATGCCTCCTACAAGCAGCACGAGGGCGGCTTCCACTATTCCGCCCGCGACCTGGCGGTGGTGCGGGCCCGGCGCGCGGGCGTGCCGGTCGTGCTCGGCTCCGCCACGCCCTCTCTCGAGACCTTGCACAACGTCGCCGCGGGCCGCTATGTGCGCCTCACGCTGCCGCGACGGGCGGCGGAGGCGCAGCCTCCGCGCCTGGCGCTGCTCGATCTGCGCACGAGCGCCGTGCGCTCCGGGATCGCAACCCCGGCGGTGCTGGCGATCGAGCGCCACCTCGCGGACGACGGTCAGGTGCTGGTGTTCCTCAACCGCCGCGGCTATGCGCCGACGCTGCTCTGCACCGCGTGCGGCTGGATCGCCCCGTGCCGCGACTGCGACGCGCGGCTCACGGTGCATCTGGCCGCGGGGAGGCTGCGCTGTCACCACTGCGGGGCGGACGTGGCGCTGCCTGCGCGCTGTCCGCAATGCGGCTTCGCCGTGAAGCCGGTCGGCCAGGGAACCGAGCGCATCGAGGAGACGCTCGCGGCGCTCTTTCCGGGCGTGCGCATCGCGCGGCTCGACCGCGACGTCGTGAGGCGCCGGGGGGAGCTGGAGGAGGTCATGCGCCGCATGTCATCGGGCGAGGCGCGCATCCTCGTCGGCACGCAGATGGTCACCAAGGGGCACGACTTCCCGAACGTGACGCTGGTCGTGGTGCTCAACGCCGACCAGGGGCTCTTCAGCACTGATTTCCGCGCACCCGAGCGTCTCGCCCAGACCATCGTGCAGGTGGCCGGACGCGCCGGGCGCGGCGCGAAGCCCGGCGAGGTGCTGATCCAGACCGAATTCCCCGAGCATCCGCTGCTTCAGAGCCTGCTCGCGGAAGGCTACGACGGCTTTGCGCGCGCGGCGCTCGAGGAGCGCGCGCAGGCCGCGTGGCCTCCCTTCAGCCGCCTCGCCGCCGTGCGCGACTCGGCGACGACGGCGCAGGCGGCGCTCGGCTTTCTCACCGATGCCCGCTCGATCGCGCGGCGCGCGCCGCGCGGCGTGCGCCTCCTCGGGCCGGTGCCGGCGGCGATGGCGAAGCGCGCCGGGCGCTTCCACGCGCAGCTGCTGATCGAGAGCGCCGAGCGCGCGCGGCTGCACGAGTTCCTCGATGCCTGGCTGCCCGAGGTCGAGGCGCTCCGGAGCGCGCGGCGCGTGCGCTGGTCGCTCGATGTGGATCCGATCGAGCTGTTCTGAGCGCTTCGGAGAGAGGCGGATGCAGAGGCACGCCCCCGCAAGGGGCGCGGCTGATGTTTCCTGTACACTTCCGCGCCGGCCGGATTTTGCGGATCTCTCGCCCTTGAAGCTGGAACTCGAGCAACTGCTGCGCGACTCGCTCGCCAAGCTCGCCGGCACGGTGCTCCCGGCGCCGCCCGCCGCGGATGCGGTGGTGCTCGAGCGCACCCGGGAGGCGCAGCACGGCGACTTCGCCACCAATGTCGCGCTGCGCCTCGCGAAGTCGGCGCGCAGGAGTCCGCGCGAGCTTGCGGAGGCCATCGTGGCGGCGCTTCCGGCGAGTCCGCTCCTCGAGCGCGCCGAGGTGGCCGGCGCCGGATTCATCAACTTCCACTTGACCGCCGCGGCCTACGCGCGCGAGCTCGCGAGCCTCCACGCGCAGGCCGGCGCCTACGGCGAGAGCCGGCTCGGGCGGGGGGAGCGGGTGCTGGTGGAGTTCGTGTCCGCGAACCCGACCGGGCCGCTGCACGTGGGTCACGGCCGGCAGGCCGCCTACGGGGCCACGCTCGCGAACATCCTCGCCGCGGTGGGCTTTAGGATCGAGCGCGAGTACTACGTGAACGACGCCGGGCGGCAGATGGACATCCTCGCGGCCAGCGTCTGGCTGCGCTATCTCGAGCACTGCGGCGAGCGGCTGCCGTTTCCGGAGAACGGCTATCGCGGCGATTACGTGCGCACCGTCGCCGAGGGGCTGAAGGCCTCCGCCGGCGCGCGGCTGCGCCGTCCGGCAGCCTCGGTGCTGGACGGGCTCCCGCCGGATGCCCCCGCAGGGGACAAGGAAGCCTACATCGATGCGCTGATCGCGCGGGCCCGCGCGCTGCTCGGCGCGGACGGTTTTCGCGAGGTGCTCGAGCACTCGCTCGCCGAGATGCTCGCGGACATCCGCGGCGACCTCGCCGAGTTCGGCGTCGTCTTCGATCACTGGACCTCCGAGCGCGCGCTCGCCGACAGCGGCGCGATCGATCACGCGCTCTCGGTGCTCGAGGCGCGCGGACACCTGCACCGTGAGGAGGGCGCGGTCTGGTTCCGCGCCACCGCGTTCGGCGACGAGAAGGACCGCGTGGTGGTGCGCGAGAACGGCCAGAGGACCTACTTCGCCTCCGACATCGCCTATCACCTCGCCAAGCGCGAACGTGGCTTCGCGCGTCTCATCGACGTGCTGGGCGCCGATCATCACGGTTATGTCGCGCGGGTGCGCGCGGGGCTCATCGCCATGGGCCAGCCGGGCGAGTGCCTCGAGGCGCCGCTGATCCAGTTCGTGAATCTCTACCGCGGTGCGGACAAGGTCCCGATGGGCAAGCGCGAGGCGCAGTTCGTGACACTGCGCCAGCTGCGCGAGGAGGTCGGGAGCGACGCCTGCCGCTTCTTCTATCTCATGCGCAGCCACGACCAGCCGCTCGACTTCGACCTCGAGCTCGCCAAGTCGCGCAGCAACGAGAATCCGGTGTACTACATCCAGTACGCGCACGCGCGCGTGGCGAGCGTCATGAAGCAGCTCGCCGCCCGCGGCCTCGCCTTCGAGCGCGAGGCGGGGCTCATCGCCGCGGAGCGGCTCGCGAGCCCGCACGAGCAGGCGCTGCTCAAGTCCCTCACCCGCTACCCGGAGATCCTCGAGCAGGCGGCCGTCAATCGCGCCCCGCACACGCTCGCCCATTACCTGCGGGATCTCGCCAACGAGTTCCACACCTACTACAACGCGGAAGCCTTCATCGTCGCCGAGGCGCCGCTGCGCAACGCGCGCCTGGCTCTGGTGCTCGCCGCTCAGCAGGTGCTGCGGAACGGACTCACGCTGCTCGGCGTGTCGGCCCCGGAGAGCATGTGAGAAGCGCGCGCACCCACGCTTGCGCAGGGTTGACTCGCCGATGCCCAGGCTGACCGCGCGCGACTACAAGTCGAGGCAGCGCCGGCCGCTCGAGTTCCTGTCGCGGCTGCGCGGGTTCGGCTATGGGGCGCTGAGCGGTGTCGTCGTGACGAGCCTCACGTTCGTGTATTTCGGCGCCGCGGCCCACAGGGCGCCCGAGGCCGCGGATACGCCGCGCCCCGATCCCCATCGCGCCGCGCGCGCCGAGCCGGAAGGCCCGGGCGCCGGTGCCGGGCGCGCTTCCGACAAGTACGATTTCTACGAGATGCTGCCCAACTTCGAGGTCGTGGTGCCGGAGAAGGACAAGGACGTGAAGCGGGACCTGCCGGCCGCGGCCCGGATCGAGCGCCCCGGGGTGTACGTGCTGCAGGCGGGCTCATACCGCAACGAGGCGGATGCCGACCGGGTGCGCGCGCAGCTCGCGCTCCAGGGGGTCGACGCCAGGGTACAGCGCGTCGCGGTGGACAACGACGTCTGGCATCGCGTGCGCATCGGGCCGATCACCAGTCTCGACGAGCTCAACAGGGTGCGCCGGCAGCTGCGGGCGGCCGAGGTCGATGCGCTCGTGATCCGGGTGGGGGACTAGGGCGCAGAGGAAATCAGGAGCCATGACATGAAATTCTTCGCGACTCTGTTATTCGCAGCCCTCGCGCTTCCGGCCGCCCTGGCGCAGGGGGCCAAGCCCACCGCGGCATCGGTCAAGCAGCTGTTCGAGGCGATGCACAGCAGCAGCATGGTCGACAGCTACATGAAGCAGGTCGAAACCACGATGCACACGGCGGTGCAGCAGGCGAGCGCCGGAAAGACGCCCGACGCCCGGCAGAAGAAGATCATGGAGGACCTGCAGACCCGGATCATGGCGCTGGTGAAGGAGCAGCTGAACTGGACCGACCTCGAGCCGATCATGATCGAGGTCTACCGGGACAGCTTCACGCAGCACGAGATCGACGGGATGCTCAAGTTCTACCGGTCGGAGGCCGGACAGGCGGTCATCAACAAGCTGCCGACCGTCACGCAGGAGTCGATGGCGAGAATTCAGGGCCGCGTCAACGCCCTGACGCCCAAGATCATGGAGCTGGAGAAGGCGACGTCCGCGCAGATCAAGGCGGCGGGCGATGCGCCGCCGGGCGCCCCGCAGCCCGCCCCGCAGTCCGCCCCGCCGCCGCCCGAACCACCCCGCCGCTGACGGGGCGCTCGCCCGCCGCGCCGCTGCCGCAGCGGCCCGCGCGTCTGAGAGCCCGCGCGCAAATTCCGCACTGGCTCGCAGCTGACGGCGGTGTTAGCTGATGTAATCCGCGGCATGAAGCCGCGGTCGAGGCGATACTTCGATTCCCAGCCACAACCCGTGATCGACGTCACGCGGCTGGTCGCGCGGTTGATGAAGGGAAGACTGCCGACCGGCGTCGACCGGGTGTGCCTCACCTACGTGCAGCGTTATGCCAACAGAGCGCGCGCTGCGCTGCACCGCGGTCCGTTTAACATCATCCTGCCCGCCGCCGCGTCGCGGCAGCTGTTCGCGCTGCTGCTCGAGCCGCCGCGCAATCTCACGCGGCGCGTCGTGGCTCTGGTCGCGAGGGCGGCGCTGTTCGCCTGGCGCGGCCGCAGTTGCGCGGGCTCGATGCTGCTCAACATCGGTCACAGCGGCCCCGAGCAGCCACAATATGTCGCCTGGCTGCGCCGACGCGGGCTGCGGCCGGTGTTCATGATTCACGATGTGATCCCGGTCACACACCCGGAGTACTGCCGCCCGCCCGAACGGCAACGGCACATGCGGCGGCTGGACGCCGTGCTGCGTACCGCTTCCGCGGTCATCACCAACTCCGGAGCGACACTGCGGGCCCTGTCGGAATACGCGCGGAGCCGCGGACTCGCGATGCCGCCGGTGATCGCCGCACCGCTCGCCGCGGCCGCTTTCTCCGCCGACTCGGAGCAGCGGCCGCTCGCGGAGCCTTATTTTGTGATGCTGAGCACAATCGAGCCCCGCAAGAATCACTGGATGATCCTGCAGGTGTGGCGCCGCCTGGTCGAGTTGCACGGCGCCGCTGCACCGCGTCTGGTCATCGTCGGCCAACGCGGCTGGGAGTGTGAGAACGTTCTCGATCTGTTGGAGAGATGTGAATCATTGCGTGGCTTTGTGCTCGAGAAGCCCGTATGTTCCGACTCGGAGTTGGTTACATATCTACGTCACGCCCAGGCGCTGTTGTTTCCCTCGTTCGTGGAGGGTTACGGGCTGCCGCTGGCCGAGGCGCTCTCGCTGGGGGTCCCGGCAATCGCGAGTGATTTGCCGGTGTTCCGCGAGATCGCCGCCGACATTCCTGAGTACCTGGATCCGTTGGACGCATTAGGCTGGTTGAAATGCATCGAGTCCTTTTGTCAGCCCGACAGCCCTCTCAGGGAGAACCAACTCCTGAAGATGTCACGCTTCACCCCTCCGGCGTGGGCCAAGCACTTCGAGACCTTCGAAGGACTTCTGCGCCAGGTGTGACGCTGCCGGCGCGGGTCTTCGCCTGCGGTTTCTCGCTCAACAAGCTGCGCCTACTGCGCCGTTTTGCCGGCGACTCGACGGTGCACTCCGTCCGGAGCGCTGGCCGCATACCGCCCGGCTCGACCCTGCTGCTGTGGGGAAGCACCCCGCCGCCGCCGGGTCTGGCCGCGGACGTCGCGCTGATCCGGGTGGAGGACGGCTTCCTGCGATCAGTGGGCCTCGGGGCGGAGCTCGCCCGTCCGCTGTCGTGGGTCCTCGATCGCACCGGCATGTACTACGACGCCACACGGCCCTCGGACCTGGAGCAGTTGCTGGAGAGCTGGGAGTTCACGCCGCAGTTGCTGGCGCGCGCCGCCGCGCTGCGCGAGCGCATCGTCGCATCCGGCATCACCAAGTACAGCGTGGGAGAGCGTGCCTGGCGCCGCCCCGGTCGGGCGCGCGTGATCCTCGTGCCGGGGCAAGTGGAGTCGGACGCTTCGCTCCGCCTCGGTGCGCGCTCGCTGCGCACCAACCTCGCCCTGGTGCGCGCGGTGCGGGAGGCGAACCCGGACGCCTGTCTCGTGTACAAGCCGCATCCCGATGTGGCTGCGGGGCTGCGGGCCCGGGGCAAGGACGAGCAGCAGGTGCGCGGCTGGTGCGACGAAGTGGTCACCGACGTCGCCATGGGCACACTCCTCGAGCAGGTCGACGAGGTGCACGTGCTCACCTCGCTCGCGGGATTCGAGGCATTGCTGCGCGGCAAGCTCGTGGCCTGTTACGGCCTGCCGTTCTACGCCGGCTGGGGACTCACCCAGGACGTGGAGCCCCTTCCGCGGCGCCGGCGGCGCCTGAGCGTGAATGAGCTCGTAGCGGGGACGCTGATCGCTTACCCGACCTACGTGAGCCGCCGCACCGGCCGCTACATCTCTCCCGAGCAGGCGCTCGACGAGCTGCTCGCGTGGCGCGAGGCCGCGGGCCGGCCCAATCGGGCCTGGCAACAGCTGCGCCGGGCGGTCCTGCGCCTGACGGTGGCGCGCCCGTGAGCGAGGCCCGCCCGGAGGCGCTGCGGGGCAAGAGGATCCTGTTGCTGCAGGGCCCGGTGGGGCCTTTCTTCCGGCGGCTGGCCGAGCGGCTGCGGGCAGCGGGAGCGGAGGTTCACAAGATCAATTTCAACGGCGGCGATTGGCT
>Ga0137364_10000667_pt1 | contig 14650 bp, 10 predicted proteins | sample SagtaG_10_FD_104798 | JGI IMG/M metagenome (GOLD analysis project Ga0137364, IMG submission 104798) | Vadose zone soil microbial communities from Sagehorn Ranch, Mendocino, California, USA - Sage1_L_20_16 metaG | ecosystem: Environmental > Terrestrial > Soil > Vadose zone | place: USA... | reverse complement strand
CGCGAGGTCCAGGAATGGAATCAAAAACCCTTCGAGCATTTCGACAAGCCCGGTGAGTTTCTCCAATGGTTGATAGGCATGGATAACGCAGCCGGCGACTGTGCCGCGCAATCGGGCGAGGATTTCCGCCCGCGCCCGGATCGCGCCTTCGTTATGAAGCGGGGCGTCGAGCACGTAACCAAGGTTTTCCGGGACAATCAAGCGGCCATAGCGATCGAGGGTCAGCCCGCCGATTTCGGAGTTCGCGCGGGAGGTGGCGTCCGAGAGTTGCACGCGTTCGACGGCCGTGGAGAAAACTTTTCCGATCTCCGCGTAAGCCGCGCCCGACGCCACGTAGTGCGGCGTTTCCCAGGCCAGCGGGAACAATCCCTGACGCGGCATTTGCCGCACGCCTCGGAGCAACCGTTCGCGCATGGATCCGGCAGTTTGCGTGGTGATGGGACGGTCAAGTTCCAGATCCCACCAGAATAGGTGTTCTTCATTCCGCTCGTCCCGGGTGGGAAACGCATATTCCCTCACGATCAACCGTCCGCCCCGTTGCTGCGCGTAGCGGAGCGATTCGACAAATTCCGGCTGCGAATCCATGTCTAACAGTTCGCCCGAGGAGGGGTCCCGAACCACAGGCACCACCGCGACGATGAACGGGTGGCCGCGGGAGTACAGATAATCCGCCTTGCGACGAAACTCGCGATGGTTGCTCCGGCAATGGTAATCCTCAATCCGCACAAAGACGCGCTGAGGCGGGACTCCCTTCACTTCGAAAAAGTCCAGCAACAGGTCTTCAAACAGAAAGCCCAATGCGCCGGAAGAAGGTTCGGCCAAAAAAAACGTCGCCGCAGCGGTTTTCCAGCAGAGCGGGCGCTTTGCGGTCCCGTCGTTGACGCGTTCTTGAAACGACAGGATTACTTGCGAAGCAGAGTTTGTCGGCAGTGCGGCCGGAATCCACGGATCAACGGCCACGCTCCAGTCCCGGCCGCGGTAAGTGACCCGGGTGACTGCGTTGCCTGCCGCGAAGGCGGAAATCTCGAACTGACCATTGAAGGGGGACAGTCGGGCCAGGTTGTCGGCGCCGAACCCGATCCACAGAATCGGTTTGTTCGCTTCGACGATCGAACGCAGGAAGTCCCTCGACAGATCTGGGAAGGGTTGCGGGCAGTAAACCACCAGGTAATCGGCGCCCGCGATGCGGTCCGGCGCTGCGTTCGAAACGGTCACGGTCTCCAAACGGGTGGCCACGCGCTGCAGACGCAATCGCAAGGATTCCAGGCCGTCCGCCAGTGAATACGCCGGGCGCGCGTTGGCAAAGACCAGCAACGTTTTCGCTTCGGAGCCCTTGCCTGCAACAGGACGAGCGACCGGCTGCGCGAGGCCCTGGTGCGCCCCGGAAAGAAAGGCGATCAGAACCGCGACGACGCGCGCCGTGGCGGAAGTTTTCATAAAACGTGCTCCAGCGGGTTCTGTTCCCGCCGCGCTGCCTTCAACAGGCGGGTCCGCTCCCACATAAACAGCAGGCGGCAGCCGACGATGAACACGAACAAGAATCCGCCGCCATAGAACACGACCGTGTTGACCGAACCGTGCCAGCGCCGCAGGGCCTTCTGCGCTTCCAACCGTTCTTTTGTTTGGTCAACCGTCAGTCCATGCGGAATGCGCCCCTGAATCCGTTCGGCGAGCGAGTCCCGCGCGGGTATGCGCGTGTCGTAAGCGGCGACCCGGCCGTCCACATCCATCGCGCAAATGTTGCCGCTCAACTCGGCGGCGGTTTCCGGTTCGGCCAGCATCCGCAGGAGCGTCGGTGTCGCAAATTCATCCCAGCCGCCCGCGACCACCAGAAGTTCGCCGGGTGACCAGGGTGAAGCCGTCATTTGCAGGAAGGCCAGCGAAGGCTCAAGAGAGGCCAGGCTCACGTCGCGTCCTTGCATGCGCACCGAACCGTTTTGGGCATCGGTCATTTGTACGGGAACACGCGCGCCGGGTGGCAACGCGGATTTCCATTGGCCGACGGAACCCAGCACCAGGACCGATCGATCCTGCAGCCGGTTCGATGGCGGTGACACAAGCTGTGAATAACGACACACCTCCGGCCAGAGCACGGGTGACGAGGGCAGGTGTTTGCCCAGGTCCATGGAAAACTCGAGCAACCAGCGCGCTTCGGCGAGCGAGAGATTCGCCGGCGCCAATAACGCCGCTCGACGCAGGAAACTGTCGCGCAGAAACAGCCGGCCGATCTGTCCCAGGCTGTCCACCCGCGCCAGCGACGGGACGATGTCCAGGCTCGAACTCGCAGAAATCAGGAGCCAGGGTTCATCCTCCTTACGCTGATCACAATCAAGCGGCGGGACGTCCATGAGCACGCGGAAGGTAAGCAACATTGGATCACGACCGGCGAGGCCCTTGGGCAGAGACACTCTGGCCGAACCGCCCATCGCCGTCCCGGGGGTGAGATCGACGATTCCGGCTCTCGTCCCGTTGACCAACACCTCCAGGGACGACCCGGGGCTGACCAGGGCCGGTGAGTGACTCAGTTGGAGATCCAAAACGCCGGAGGAAAGCTCGAAGCCGGGAGGCAACCGCCAGCCTGAAACAGACTCTTCAATCGTATCGATGCCATTCAATCGAACGTCTGGAATACTCAGGTCCTTGAGGAGCAGCCGCGAGACACCCGGTTGACTGGCGCCCTCAAGCTCCGGCGAAATCGATGGCACACTTTCGATCACCGCCGGATTCGGCGGCGCTGCGGCGAGGGCAGGCGCGTGGCCTAGCGTCAGGATCGCTTTCTCCAGACCGTTCTCGTCGGCGCCCGTGACCAACAGCCAACGTCGCTGATCCGGTGAAACACCCTCGATGAATTCCGCGATCAATCCCTGCCCCTTTCCCGCTGAGCCCAGCTTTTCAGCGATGTTCTTCGGCAGCGGGAGAGAACCGAGTTCGTCCCGCAACGCCACCACTATCCCGTTTCGTTCGGACCTCTCCCGTGGATCACTGTTGATCAACCCGAGACGGCAGTCTTCCGCAGTCAAGTAGCCGAGCTGGCCCAGTCGCGCCCCGATGATGGCGCAAGCGCGCAGATGCACATCGCGCCTTTCGGCAGGCACCAGCAGCGCCAGCGTCGGCGGCACCGACTCGGCACGATTGCGCCGGGGGCGCAAGAGTTTTTCCTCAGCGAATGAACCTGGGAACCTCTGCAACTCGGGAAACATCGGTAATCGCTCATACGCAACGGCCAGATAGGAGTCGGAACGGCGGACCGTCCAGGTACCGGGTTCGTTGGCCGCGCCGGCACCTGTCGAGGGCCTCTTCCGGAGGAACCCCACCGAAACACGGTTCCAACCCCGGACCAGGCCATTTTCAGCGATCGGAAACCGCACGCGGATGGCGAGGTCGCTGATGTTGTCGAGGCTCTTTCCTTCAATCGTTGCGCCGGTCAGGCGCTTTCCGTTGACCGAAGCCGTGATCGTGCAGAGACGTGACAGGATTTCCAGCGAGGGATAGAGCGCCAGCCTCAACTCGTTGCCGTCGCGAATTTGAACATGTTCGGGCAATTGAACGAAGAAGTCCTTCGCCGCTGAGTCGCCGGCAAAACCCTCGGACTCCGCGCGAATCAGAGGAAGAAGAGCCCGTTCGGGAGAGGGATCGACAGCCGCGGAGTCGCCGGTCGCTTGCCCTCTCACTGACACAGCAATGAACGCAGCGAAAAACCATATCACTCCTGTTGCGCATTTTTGCCGTGGTAAAGAGGACATGCGAAAAAGTCTTTCTACCTGCCTTCGGATACACCGGCTTTTTCCAAACTCCCGCTCGCGCCACTCCGCGGATCCGCGCTTCCACGCGGGGCCCGTCCCGGCTGTTGTTGAACGACCTTCCAGTATGCGCCGGTTCCGAACTGCAGGAGTCTGAGTTGCTGCCGCAGTTGTAAACGGATTTTGCCGGCCGGTCAATCTTTGTCGATCAACGGCCGTGTGGAGTTTGGTGGGGCGAGACCCTCCGTGAGTCGGGTGGCGCGAGACTCCGTCGAGCCCAGATTTCTGTCCATTGGCGATCGGGGCTCGACGGAGTCTAGCTCCACCGAAACTGTAATCCGTATCACAGTCCGATCGACGCCCTGTCCGAAAGCCCTCGTCCTCCGTCGCTCGCGTGCGCGCCACGAAAACCCTGGTCAGCCTCTGTCCTGAACCTGGATTCTGTCTCGAAAAGAGGATACAGACATCCTCCTTTCCATCGCGTTTTGTCCGGGTCGGGCGACTGGCATATCCGCTGCTCGGCCGAAGAAATCATGCGTGCGATTGCTTCGCTTCTGTTGATCGACGACAACGCCGAGGCGCTGGAGACGATTGGCAAGGTGCTCACGGCAGTCGGGGTGAAAAACGTCTGCGCGGTTCGCAGCGCGGAAGACGCGCTCCAGATTCTTAACACTCAGAAATTCGATCTGATCATAGCCGATTACCGACTGGGCGGCATGGACGGCGTCGAGTTTCTCGAAAAACTCCGCGCCGAGGGCGACCAGACTCCCATGCTCCTGCTTTCGGGTGCGCCCGACAAAGCCGGCGTCATTCGCGCGGCCAGCCATCCGAAAGTGGATTTCTTCGGCAAACCGTTTCGCGTGGCAGACCTGGTCGGGGCCATGGATAAACTGGTCTGCGCCTGAAGCAAACGATCCGCGACGTTCCGCTCTCGAGCGACCCGGAATCGTGTGACGTGCAAAAAGCGCGACGACATCCGTCCAATGGCGCGCTGCGGTTTGGCGTTACGCGCAGCAGGAGAAATGGAGCGAGCGAAGGGATTCGAACCCTCGACATTCACCTTGGCAAGGTGACGCTCTACCAGACTGAGCTACGCTCGCTTCCTGTTTGATTTACCGAATATTGCGATGAAAACCAGACGGGCAGAACCTTCTTGCTCCGATACTGTTTTTCTTATCGCGCAACAGAAAATAGAAGTAAATCTGCAGTAAACGCAAGCGGATTTTCCCGGTTATTTCGGAGGAGAATACGGACCACCGCTCTGAAACAGTCGGAGAGGATGGCCCTGGCTCTGTCTATTCGCGGGGTGACTCGCAGTCCGCACTCGCAGGCGGCGGACCGTCCGACGGAGAACACTCGACCAGGGCCAGCAGCAGCTCGGGCTGCTCTTCATCCGTCGCAGTTTTCAAATATTTCTCACCGGACGGCATCGCCGTTATCACCACGGGCACGACACGATCGTCCTGGAGGACGCAGAACAACCAGGAACCGTCCTCGATGCCGCGAATGGCTTGCTGGACCGTGAGCAGCCACCGGCTCGGTCCGGACCCGCCGCCAATGTGGCTGATGCGCTGATGCGGCAGCGCGCCGTGCCCGCGTTTGACGCAGCGGATTTGATGCAGCATGGCTGTGTTTAACAGGACCATGCCGTTTTCGAGCACACCTCCGACCATGCCAAAATTGAGAACGGACGTGTTTTCATACCGCATCCGGATGTGCGCTCCTGAGACATTTGTATCAGAACATGACAGAAATCATTTTCCTGCCCGATTGAAGGAGGACTGAGGCCGGAGAGACTGCCGGCCGAAAATGAGAAGTCGAAACGGACACAACTGCATCGAACGTGAACCGGCCGTGTTCAGTGAATCGGCGGTTGGGCGGGCTGCGGTTGAGAGGCAGGAGGATTGGCCCGGGCCCGGGCTTCTTTGATCTGGTCAGCAGTCAGCCGCTGCGAAAGCGCGTTCAGGGATCGAACGGCCTCGGCGTCGCCGTTGGCCGCGGCCTGGGAAAACCAGCGATAAGCCTCCACCAGGTCGGCATTGGCGCCGCGCCCCGATTCGTACATCGCACCCAGTTGGCGCTGCGCCGCCGACAAATTTTGGTTGGCAGCTTTTTGAAAGAGCTGCAGCGCGGTTTCATCGTTGCCGTCCACGCCCTGGCCAAGGACGTACATCATGCCGAGATTGTATTGGGACAAAGCGTAACCGGCATCGGCAGCTTTGGTGTAAAACTGGACCGCCTGGCTCAGGTCCTTGGGCACGCCATCTCCATTGAGATAACTGACCGCCAACCAGTGGAGCGCCTTGGGGTCGCCTTGTTCAGCCGCCTGGGAGTACCACTGAAGCGCTGCGGCGGAGTTCTGCTCCACGCCGACGCCCTTTTTGTACATGGACCCGAGGGCGGCCTGGGCCTCGGAATAACCTTGTTGGGCGGCCTGGAGATAGAAGGCGGCCAATTGCTCTGGTGCGAGCGGCGTGTTGGAGTCCTTCGCGCTTGCCGTCGCCAGCCTGAGTCGCGCCATAGCGTCGCCTTGTTCGGCGGCTTTCTGGAACCAGTTGCCGGCTTCGGCGTTGTCTTTGGCAACTCCCCGGCCCTCGGCATACATCAGCCCCAGATTATACTGCGCCATAGGGTCGCCTTGCTGTGCCGCCTGATAAAACCATTTGGCGGCTTCCGGATCGTTGCGAGGCACTCCGTGGCCCTGGGCATAGCTGGCTCCCAGATAATATTCGGCGCGAGCCTGACCGTGCTCGGCTGCGGTCCGATACCACTTGAGCGCTTCCGCCATATCGATCTGGCCCCCCTGGCCGGCAGCGTAGTAGTTTCCCAAAGCGGTCTGGGCGGAAACGTCTCCGGCTTCGGCGTTCGCCTTCAAGGTATCGAATTCAAGGCTGGAAACGGATTGAGGCGATGGCGACGCGTTCACGGTCACAGGATTCGTTTGCGCCTGTGTCCCATTCTCCTGGGGCGAGACCAGGTCGGGCGCAGCATGTCGTGTCTGCAGGATGGAATGCGGCCGGTTGGTGGATGCAGGATTGGGCGCATTCTCCGATCGCTCCTGGCCTGGACCACATCCGGTAGCGACGACCAAAATCAGAACCCCACAACCGCCCGACTTGAGCGAAATCTTTCTGTCTGGAATTATCACGAACTTTTTCCGCATTTGGACTCTTAATCGCCGGTTCAATTCGATCAGGAAGCCTATCTTACACCCTGCATAAAAAGCGACAAGTCACTGAGAAAACAATTGATGGACCAGAATTCAAATTCGGACATGAAGCATTCCCAGCGCCAGACGCAGTCGCGTTTCCTACGTTTCAGGCAGGCTCCTACCGTGTGATGCAGATTGTCACTGTTCCACCGCCTTTTCCTCTGAGCGAAACGCCTCCAAATAACGGGCCAGAATATCGCGTTCGTCCGACTTCAAGCGAGCCTTCTTGCTCATCCTGGTCATCCATCTGTGCCACTCCACATCGCCGTAAGCGGCCGGGTCGTAAAATTTGTGACATTTGGAGCACTTCAGTGAATAGAGCTTCGATCCTCCCGATACAATGTCCGGAGAAAGTTTGGCCGCCTGTGCCGGGTCGAGAGTCGGAGTGTTCCCATCGGCAGGCGAGAGGCTTTGACACCCGGCCAGACTTGCGACCAGGGCGATCACCATAGTCAATCCTGAGCAAAAGCAGCGCATTAAAAATCAATTCCAAAGAGGAGTCGCAGATTCAATCGTTCGTGACCTTCCAACTCCAGATGCCGGTTCCCATCAGGATCAACTCCGAAATTGGCGCCGTAAATCTGCGGCAAAACCGATAAGGCCGCCCACCATTTCTCCCGCCGACAACTGATAACCGGGCCCAGGAACAGGGCGGTGTTCTCCCATTTGTGGTAGTCGGGCAGTTCGTTGTGGTCCCGCAATTCCAAACCGATCGACCAGTGTGAATTCAGGTCGCGGGCAATGCCGAGGCTGGCTTCCAGCTCACCTTCGACTTTGTGAAGATTTTCCGACCACTCGGTAGCATGAGTCAGGTTAAAGGCCCACTTCCAGTTGCCCTGCCGCTGGCCGAGGATGATCTTCTGTTCTACTTCGGCTTCAGCGCCGGAATAACGCGGCTCCAAATACAAGGTCAGCCCAACCACGTGTTCGGCCGGGTTGAGCACCAGGTAACGATTCTCCACTGAGACGCCGCCAAAACGGAACGCGGAGATGTCTTCCCCGGTCGCGGGATTGCGGTAGCTTTGTGAAGCTTCATTCAAATAGAGTTCCACCGTGTAACAGTCATTAACGCCATACTCCAACGCCTGACGGAGTTCCCAGCGATTGAAATTCTCCTGTCCGACTCTCTTGTCGCGCTGCGTCCGAAACGTGACCCAGTGTTCAATCTCCACCCCTCCTTGAGGCAGAGTTTCCGGTTCGTAGGTGTAGCTGAAACGGCGTTCGTCGGCGCGAAGGTTCGCCGGACAGAAAGCGATCGCGACGACTGCCACAAATACGTGGCGGCGTAATTCAAGGTGCATCTGAACCTTCAAATGGATTGTCAAACCGCGACAAACCGGGGGAGGATATAAATGAGAACGAGTCTCAATGTCAACAAACTTCCGGAGCCGCGGACGGATGGTCCCGGAGGCAGGCCCATTGGCGTCGTTGGCTCAGCGCAATGCTCTTGAGGTCCGCCGGCTCAAGCGGCGCCAACCCTGGGCTTGCTCAAGCTGCCCTTTCCTGGCAATGCTTTTCCCCTGGCGGCGTTCACGCCTTGCGGGCGCGTGGCGGAACTGGCAGACGCGCAGGACTTAGGATCCTGTGGAGCAATCCGTGCAGGTTCGACTCCTGTCGCGCCCACTCTTCATGCAGGCTTGCCCAGCCTTTTGACTGTCGCCTTCCGGTTTCCAGCATACTTTCCTGAAACGAGTGTCTGGTGGTGCCGGGCGGAACTCTGGCAGCAGCCGGAGGGACGCCGGCGATGAGCGAACAAAAGCGTTCGGGCTATTTCACTTTTTTCCAACCCGGCCCGCGCACGACGCGGCCCGGCTTCGCGCCGGTGTGTTGGCCGTTTTCAAGCACCTGAACGCCGTTGACAAAAACGTGGACCATGCCGGTCGCATACTGATGCGGTTTTTCGTACGTCGCATGGTCCTGAATTTTCGCCGGATCGAAAACGACGACATCGGCGAAGTAACCGGGTTTGAGCGCACCGCGACGGTCGAGCTTCAGATTGCCGGCCGGCAGCGAGCTCAAACGGCGGATGGCTTCTTCCAGCGGAACAATGCGTTCCGCGCGCACATATTGGCCCAGCAGCCGGGCGAAGTTGCCGCAGGCGCGCGGGTGCGGATTCGATCTCAGGAAAACGCCCTCGGGCGCGAGCGATTCGGCATCGGAGCCAAAACTGACCCACGGCAACGCGAGTTCCTTGCGAAGATTGTCTTCCGACATCAGAAAATACACGGTACTGACCCGACTGCCGTCTTCAATGACCAGGTCCATGGCCGTTTCCTCGGGCGACGTGCCGCGCAGCTTCGCAATTTCCGCCAGCGTTTTACCCGTCAGCGGTTTAAGTTTTTCGTTCCGGAAGCCGATCAGCAGGATTTTATCCGGTGAACCCGAGGCGATGAAAAAGTTTTCCCATTTGTCCGTGGGTGTGTCCATCTCGCGTTTGACACGCTCGCGCACCGCGGGATCCTTCAGCCGCTCCGCCCACGCTTTGTATCCGCCTTCCTGCACCCAGGGCGGCATCGCGGCGTCCAGGCCGGTCTGGCCGGCGGTGTAGGTGTACATGTCGGCGGTGATGCGGAGGCCCGCGGCGCGCGCGGTTTCGATCTTTTGAATGAGCGCGTCGAGCTTGTTCCAGTTCGACTGGCCGGCGGCTTTCAAGTGATAAAACTCGGCGGGAATTGTTGCTTCGCGGGAAATCGTGATCAACTCGTCCGCCGCCTCCAGCAGGCGCGTTCCTTCGCTGCGGATGTGCGAGATGTACATGCCGCCGTATTCGGAGGCGACTTTCGCCAGCGCGATCAACTCTTCTGTTTTCGCGTAAAAGGCCGGCGCGTAGATCAGCGCGGAACCGACGCCGAGCGCTCCTTCCTCCATGGCCCGGCGCACCAGCATCTTCATCCGCTCCAGTTCTTCGGGTGTCGGCGGACGGTCGGCGTAACCGATTTCGTGAATCCTCACGGTGGTGGCGCCGACGAACGAGGCGACATTGCAGGAAACACCGTGTTGAACGAGGAAATCGAGATATTCGCCGAGCGTCGTCCATCGGATTTTGAATTTGATGTCGCCCTGCTGTTCGGCCATCTCTTTTTTCATCGCGTCGCTGAGCGGGCCCATCGATTCGCCTTCACCCATGACCTCGAGCGTGACGCCCTGGCGGATATCGCTCTGGGAACGGCCATCCTGGATGAGCGATTCGTTCGCCCAACTGAGCATGTTGATGAAACCGGGCGCAACCGCGAGACCCCGGGCGTCGATTTCAGTTTTGCCGCGCGCGTCCGTCAGTTTGCCGATGGCCGCGATGGTATCGCCGCTGATCGCCACAGCGCCGGAGAACGGCGCCGCGCCGCTGCCGTCGTAAATCGTCCCGTTGCGGATGACGAGGTCGTAGTTTGCCGCTGTCGCCCGTGGCGATAATAACACAAAAGGGACGATGACCAGGGCCAGCAGGCAGATGCGGAAGGTCCGGCTATGCATGCGGTCATTGTTTCAAAGCGCGGAGCGGGATCAAACCAAATCAGGCGGGACGCGCCACCCGATCACATTCGCGGCGTTTGCTCGAGAGTGATCGGTGTCTTCGCTTTCGGATGCAGGCCGGTTTCGTCATGCCCTTGTAAACTCGAGTTCAAGGCGCGCACCAGTTCGGGGAAGCGGCAGTTTTCGCAGAGGGCGATGGAGTGTTCGCAGAAATCGCGGACGATTTGCAGCAGGCCTTGCTGCATGGCCGCCGTGCGCACGGCGCGGGCCCTCGCCCCGCCGAGCAAACGTTGTCGCGCCAGCCGCAATACGGCGTTGTCTTCCGAATTCGGCCAGGAAAAGTAGCGTTGTTCGGCGGTTTGTCGCAGCGCGTCATTCCTTCCCGCGATGGCGCGCATCCAGAACCACGGCAGGATCACGTTCACGGCCAGGTCCGTCACCCGCTGCGCGCCGAGCAGCGGGCGCGATTTCGCCATGCGGGCCGAACGCAACGTCCAGTGCCAGGACCAGAAGTCGTCGCGTTCACCCTGCAGGATTTCAAGCAACGACCATTCCAGCTTGTGGTCGGGGAGTCTGGCGGTGAACCATTGCTCCAGTTTGTCCGGCAAATGACCGGCGGCCAGCCAATGCGCGGCGAGGGCGAGCCGGCGTTGCGGATGGTTGGCCGGGCGGACTCCGTGGAAACGCCATAGTTCGCGCGGCAGAATCAAATCGGCGAATTGCTCACGGTCGCGCCACCAATGGTCCCATACGCGGCGCAGGTAATCGTCCGTGCCCGCCCGGGCACGGGTCAACTCCGTTGGCAGAAGGCCGCTCACTCCCAGCAGGCGCGCCTGAAGCGCAAACGTTGCGCTGCGTTTTTTCAATTCGCCCGCTCGCAGGACCGGCAGTAACTCGGCCACGCGTCGCATCGGCCAGATATTTTGCTTGTAACCCAGCGCGGCGAACAAACCTTCCCAGAGCGATTGTTCCCAGCCGACCTGCCGCGCGCGGGCGGCGAGTTCGGACCCCTTGCGTTGCAGGCGAACGAGCGCCGCCTGCCGCAGCACCTCGCGCATAACGTTTTCGGGCAGATCGCGCAACGGCGCGCTGCATTGGCCGGCGAGGAGGCCCGGCGCGTCCGACTCGTGGCTTAACCAGGCAGTGAGTTCGTTCAACGGCGAGTCCAATTGTGATCTCAGCGCCAGCGTGGGCAGAGCGCCGCCGGCGATCACATCGGCCTCCCAGACAACGTGCAGGATGACTTTTTGGTAAGCCGGATTGCGATCGTGGCCGTGGCCATGCCAGCCCGCGGGGTGCAAATCAATTTCGACGTCGCCGCTGCGGGGCTTTTCGCAGGCGAATTGGAGGACGGCTCCGCGAAAATCAGGTCCGGCTTCGTGGTTCCAGAAACCGGGATGAAGAACGCGCACAGGTTGGCCGTCCAAGGTCTTCAGTCGGTCGCGCCGCAGGCGCTGACGCTGCCAGATGCGCTGCAACAATCGTTCGGACGGCGCGGCCTCTTCCGCCTCCCGCAGCGCGGACGCGGTCTCAGCGGGCGCTCGCCACCGATCATAAAGACTGGGCGCTATGCCGGACACCTTGCCATTGCTTTTCGAGGGGGGCGTTTGCAAAGTCAAGCACACTTCGTGCGGCAAATGTCGCGGGCGCCGCCTTGAAGAGGCGGCCGGGGTTTCCCGGGGCGCCGACGCAAGGTACTGCCGCCTTCCCATGCCAGTGGCTGCCCCGACGAACAAACTCGGATGCCATTTGATTGAACGAACCGAACGGCGGTTTGTCGTGATGACGGTAACGGCGATGAGAAACGCGATCAGATTGAATCGGCGCGGGAGCATGCGCCTGGCACTCGCCGCGCTGTTGACTGGCGCGTTGCCGGCGGCGCCGCTGCGGGGGGCGGAGGCGGACGTGCGGCGCGACGCCACGGTGGAAGCCATCGAACGGGTGATGCCGACTGTTGTGAACATTCAGACGATGGAAATCGTGGATTACACGGACACGTTATCGAGGATGTTCCGTGAATTCTGGAACCCTTATTAACGCCGTCGCAGGGCTGATGCGCGCTACAGCCTGGGCTCCGGCGTCATCATTGACGAAGAGGGTTACGTGCTCACCAACCTGCACGTGGTCCGTCGTGCCAGCACAGTTTGGGTAAAGCTGGCCGATGGCCGGGAATTTGAGGCGAGACCAATCGTCGGCAACACGCGCAAGGATGTGGCGCTGCTCAAGCTGGTCGCCCGAGGGAACGGGAAATTCCAGGCGGTAAAGTTTGCCAAGGACGACGATCTATTGCTGGGCGAGACGGTGCTGGCGCTGGGGAATCCGTTCGGATTGGGCGGCTCCGTGAGCCGCGGCATTTTGAGTTCGAAGAATCGTCGTCCGCCCGTCGAGGGCGAGCCTCTGGACGTGGCCGACTGGCTGCAAACCGACGCGGCCATAAACCCGGGCAGCAGCGGCGGACCGCTGATCAACCTCCACGGCGAACTCGTCGGTCTGAACGTCGCCATTTATGGCGAAGGGCACGGCATCGGGTTCGCCATTCCGATCAAACAGGTAACCGAAGCGCTCTCGGAAATCTTCATACCCGAGGTGACCCAATCGGCGTGGTTTGGCGCCCGCCTCAAGTCCGGCCCCTATCCATTAACGGTGACGGAAGTCGAACGGGATAGCCCGGCGGCGAAGGCGGGCCTGCAAAAAGGGGACGAGGTCGTGCAGGTGAACGGCAGGACACCGAAAGATTTCATTCAATGCACCGAATGGATCCGGGATGGTTCGAATCACGAAGTCACCCTGGTCGTCCGCCGCGACGGCGAGCGACGAAACATCATGGCGCGCATGGTTCCACTGACGCAGTTGGTCCGCCAAAAGATCGGAGCAACGGTGCAGGAACTGGACAAGGATGAATTGGCGCGAAGCTTCGGATACCGGCGCGGGGAAGGGCTGCTCATCGCGGACGTCGAGCGGGGCGGCCCCGCCGAGCGCGCGGCGTTGCAGCCCGGATACTTGATCACCGGCATCGATGGGCGGACCACTCCCGACCTGGTTTCCGCCGCCGGCGCGCTGGCCGGAAAGAAGCAAGGCGATGCCGCGGAATTGAATGTCGTCGTGCGCCGGCAACGCGGCGCGTTCAGTCAAACACGGCAAGGGTCCGCGACGGTCCGTGTTCGTTAGTTGACTTTTTCATGGCTCCCTTCCTCCTGTTTCGACTAGACTCGGCCCCTAACCCATGAGCCATGGCTGGATCATTGAGGTCGAGAATCTGACCAAGCGCTACGCCGGTCACACGGCGATTGACGGTCTGACCTTCTCCGTCGGACGCCGCGAGATCGTCGGTTTTCTCGGACCGAACGGCGCGGGAAAGAGCACGACGATGCGCATTCTGGCCTGCTTCATGCCGGCAACTTTCGGCACGGCGCGCATTGCGGGCCTCGATGTGTTCACTCAGGCCGACGAAGTGAGGAGGCGCATCGGTTACATGCCGGAGAACAACCCGCTCCATCTGGATATGCGCGTGCGCGAATACCTCAAGTTCCGCGCGCGATTGAAAGGATTGGGCATCGGCCGCAGCCGCAGCCGCGTTGATCTGGTAATGCAGCAATGCGGGTTGACAGAGGTGAGCCGCAAGATTATCGGTCACTTGTCCAAGGGTTACCGGCAGCGCGTGGGGCTCGCCGACGCGCTCGTGCACGAACCGGAACTGATCATCCTGGACGAACCGACGATCGGATTGGACCCGCACCAGATTCGTTCCGTGCGACAGCTCATCAAAAACCTGGCGCGCAGCCACACGGTGCTCATCTCGACCCACATCCTTTCCGAGGTGGAAATGACCTGCAATCGCGTGCTCATCATGCATCGCGGAAAAATTCTTGCCGCGGACACAACGCAAAACCTGCAGAACATCATGAGCGACGGCGGCCAGGTGATCGCGGAAATCGCCGCTCCACTTGCCGACTTGCGGAGTTGCTGGGAACAGATGGGAGAGATTGAGTATTTCGACATCGCCCCGTCGGAGGGCGAGTATCATCGCTGCGCGCTGACGCCTCGCGCGGGACTGGATTTGCGGCCGCTGGTGTTCGAGCAGGTGCGGACGCGCGGCTGGGTGTTGCGCGAATTGAGCCGCGCGCAACATTCGCTGGAAGACATTTTCGTACACATCACCAGGCCCGACCGCGAGGAGGAAACACTCTGATGCGGGCTTATCTGACATTGGTTCGGCGCGAACTCGGGGGCT
>Ga0137364_10000663_pt1 | contig 14660 bp, 9 predicted proteins | sample SagtaG_10_FD_104798 | JGI IMG/M metagenome (GOLD analysis project Ga0137364, IMG submission 104798) | Vadose zone soil microbial communities from Sagehorn Ranch, Mendocino, California, USA - Sage1_L_20_16 metaG | ecosystem: Environmental > Terrestrial > Soil > Vadose zone | place: USA... | reverse complement strand
GCGGTCGGGCCACTGTCGCCGACCTGAAGGACGAAGCTCTCGCTGACCGCCATGCCATGGGCATCGGTGGCCGTCACCGTGATCGGGTCGTTGCCGAAGTCGCTGTCGGTCGGCACGCCCGAGATGATGCCGGTATAGGCGTCGATGTGGAGGCCAGTCGGCAGGGAGGCTGAAAAAGTCAGGGTGTCGCCGGCGGCGGCAGCGATGAAATGGCTGGAGACGTCCAGCGCGAAGGCCTGGCCTTCGTAACTGCTTTGATTGGCGATCGCGGTCGCCGTCGGGCCTTTGTCGCCGACCTGGAGGACGAAGCTTTCGCTGATCGCCATGCCATGGGCATCGGTCGCGGTCACGGTGATCGGGTTGTTGCCGAAATCGCCGTCAGTCGGCACGCCGGAGATTATGCCAGTATGGGCGTCGATGCTGAGGCCGGCAGGCAAGGATCCCGAGTAGGTCAGGGCATCGCCGGCGGCCGGAGCCTGGAAATGGCTGGAAACGTCAAGTGAGAAAGCCCGACCTTCGTAGGCGCTCTGGGTGGCGATCGCGGTTGCGGTCGGGCCACTGTCGCCGACCTGAAGGACGAAAGTCTCGCTGATCGCCATGCCAAGGGCGTCCGTAGTCGTCACCGTGATCGGGTCGTTGCCGAAGTCGCCGTCGGTCGGCATGCCGGAGATGATGCCGGTATGAGCGTCGATGCTGAGGCCAGCCGGCAGCGATGCCGAGTAGATCAGCGCGCCGCCGGCGGCGGGAGCCTGGAAATGGCTGGAAACGTCAAGTGAGAAAGCCCGGCCTTCGTAGGCACTTTGGTTGGCAATCGCGGTCGCCGTCGGGCCACTGTCGCTGACCTCGGGGGCAGCGATCTCGCTGATCGCGATGCCATGGGCGTCGGTGGCCGCCGCCGCGATCGGCTTATTGCCGAAATCGCTGCTGGTCGGCATGCCCGAGATAGAACCTGTAGGGACATCGATGCTGAGGAGGCCCGCGGGCGTCGATGCCGAGAGGACCGGGGTGCCGCCAGCGGCGGGAGGTGCGAAATGGTTGGAGACGTCGAACGAGGAACTCCAGCCTTCGTTAGCGCTTTCGTCTGCAATGACGGTCGTCGTCGCCCCGCTGTCGCCGACCTGCAAGTAGAAGCTCTCGCTGGCTGTCGCCGAAGATGCGCCAGCATCAATCAAGGGACTTGGTCTCAATGGTTCCGGTGATTGAACCGGCCGATAAATATCTTCGGCGCCGTGGTGAAGGTTCGGATTGGTGAGATCGTACCCATCGGCATCATCGCTATCGCCCTTGCCGCGTCCAAGGATGTCTTCCGGCTTCCGGATCGTTCTGCTCTCCGGACGGTCTAATAAGTTCACCAAAACATCATCGTTGGACATCTGACACCCATACTGACGTCTCTACGATCAACGAGCGACGGCATCCGGCGTCCATACAACAACAGACATGTTAAATCCGTGCGAAGCGGTATGGGGAACGCCGGACGTCGGCTTTAACCAGATGCTAAATGTGGCGACGTCGGCTCGTCTGCGAGACGTTCGCATTGACTTAACGCGACGCTAACGCATTGCGTTAATAGTGATCGCGGACTTAACGTCTTACTAGCGTGTCTGTTGTGTTTTTTGAAAAATCTTCGAGCATTCTTGCTGCGATGACGGGCTGGCGGCGCTTGACGCCCCGGGCTGATGACACGCCTCGCGGTAAGCAGGTAAGCTTCGCGTCGATCGGCGATGGCGAATTCGTTCGTGAGCCGTCAGTTCCGACCGCGGTCAAATTCGCTTCCTTTTCCGTGAATCTACTGGCTCTGGCGCTGCCGCTGTCGATCATGCAGGTCTATGATCGAGTCATTCCTAACCACTCGTTAGCCACGCTCGCTTACTTGTTTTTAGGCCTCACGTTTGCGATCGCGATTGATTATGTTTTGAAGACCTCCAGATCCGCGCTTCTGTCCCGGTATGCGACGCAGTTCGTCGAGAAGGTAGAGCACGAAGCAGTGTCACGCTTCCTTCGTGCGCCTAGCGGAGCATTCGAGCGCGAACCCGCCGCGGTAAACGTCAGCCGCTATGCCGCTGCGGCGGCACTGGCCGACTATCACAGCGGTCAGGCCCGATTGGTCGCGATCGATCTTCCGTTCGTTGGTATAGCGCTGATCGTGTTGACCATCGTTGGCGGCACGATGGTGCTGGTCCCTGCCGTCCTGTTTTTTTTCTTTGCCGCTCTTGCCATCGGCCGCGCGCGCCAATTCCGGAAGATACTCGACTCTCGAACCGCGCAAGACAATCGCAAGTACGACTTCATCGCCGAAGTGCTGGCCGGGATACATACGGTCAAGGTGATGGCGATGGAGCCGCAGATGCAGCGACGCTTCGAACGATTGCAGCAAGCGGTTGCCGAAACGACGATGGCTTCCATTCTGACCGGTCAGGCCAACCAGACCTCGGCGATGCTTTATGGCAGCGTCTCGCAACTTATCGTGGTCACGATAGGAGGTTCCCAAGTCATCAATGATCAGTTGACCATGGGTGCGTTGGCCTGCTGCACCATGTTATCGGGTCAAATCCTTCAGCCGCTTCTGCGTGCGATCTCTCTCTGGACGGAGAGGGAAAGCGTCGATCATCACCGTGCCGAAGTACGGCTGCTGCTCGATTTGCCGTCAGTTGAGCCGGCTCCGGCGCATTTTCCTGACGTCATCGGCAATATCAAGTTCGAAAAAGTCAAATTCAGATATGAAGCTGCTGCCAATCCCGCGCTCGGCGTCGTCGATCTATCAATCGAGACGGGAACGATTGTGGGCGTCAAAGGCAAGGATGGTTCCGGTCGCACCACGCTACTGAAGCTCATTCAAGGAGACATCGAGCCCGCTTCGGGCCGCGTCACCATTGGTGATGTCTCGACCATGGAGCCGAACTTCCTGGCCATACGATCCCGTATCGCCTATGTCGGCGCCGCGCCGGTGATATTTTCCGGCACGATCATGGAAAATCTTACGATCTTCAGCCCGGAGAAGCGCGATTTCGCGCGCAAGATGTCGCAATTGCTGGGTCTGGAAGCAACCATCAATCTGCTTCCGGATGGATACGAAACCATGCTCGGCCGAGGCATCGCCGACGACCTGCCGATGTCGATCGCTCAACAGGTGAACATCGTTCGTGCCCTGACAAGCAGGCCGCGGATCCTCGCCCTCGATGAGGCAAACATGGCCCTCGACGCAATCGCGGAGCCTGCATTGATAGGCGCGCTCGAGACGCTGCGCGGCCGTTTGACGGTCATTATCGTAACGCACCGTCCATCGCTGTTAGCGCTGTGCGATCGTCTGATCATCGTTGAAGAGGGTCATGCCACTTGGTCTGTTGCCGCGCCGGCCGGTGCACAGAGAGTGGCGTCATGACCACAAACGGCTGCATCGCCCCAAATCCTGGCGGCATGAGCCCGGGTGGGGCCCCTCAGAGATTGGAAAATCCGGTTCACGCCAGCCTCGCCCGGATTGCCGAAGAATTTGCCGGCACTGCGGATTGCAAATTATCTCCTGAGGAGATTCCGCTCGTCTCCGACATTAATGACATCGTCCGGCCTCAGACATCAGCCGAAGCCTGTCTCGCTCCAACGCTGGCCCTGTTCGGCTGGGCCGGGGAAGAGCGCCGAATTCGTGAAGCTCTGCCGCACTTTGACCGAATCGAAGATATCGAAGGCCTGCGTCTTGTCCTCACGCTATTGGGTTATGGAACAACACAGCGATCGGTCAAGCTGTTGGAGATAGCTGACGAGGCCATGCCTTGTCTGTTTTCGCACGACGGTTCTGACGTCATGCTCATCGCCGAGCGGAACCCAGACGGCACGCTGCTAGCGTTCGTAGGAAGCACTGCATCCTGGCAAGAACTGGTCCCGACTAACCAAGCTGGTTCTGTATTCTATGTCTGGAATCAATCCAGCAAGGAAGAGGTTTCGGAGGAAGGAAAATCCTGGCTGCTTTTGGCGGTAAAGCGATTTAAGCCGGCGATCGTTGCCATGCTGGCATTTAGTTTTCTCGGCAATATCGCCGCGCTGACGCTGCCGATTTTCGTAATCTGTGTATACGACATCGGAATTGGCACCAGATCCACGAATACCATCGTCATGCTCGCTCTGGGCGCCAGCATTGTGATTGCCACGAACCTCGCATTGCGAAGCATTCGGGCGCGCACGATGGCTTATTTCGGTGCGCGAATCGATTCGTTGATCAGCATGAAGTCATTCGAAGTAATTCTCAACATGCCGGTCTCGATGATCGAATCGGCTCCCGTCGGCGCCCAGGTTTCGCGACTGAAACAGTTCGAAAGCATGCGCGACTTCTTCACCGGGACGTTGGCAGCCTCAATTGTCGATATTCCCTTCATATTCGTTTTCCTGATAGCGATTGCGATTTGGGGCGGGCATCTGGTGTGGGTGCCTATTTCGCTCATCGCCGTCTATGCCGCGCTCGCTGCAATCACGCTTCCGATAACGCGCAGCTACGTGCACGAAATCGGCGCTGCGAAGCAGCGCCGGCACCTTTTGCTGCAAGAGATTTTCAGTAAACGCAGCGCAATCCGGGCGCTCAGTGCCGAAGACATCTGGAGTGCGCGCCATCAGTATCTTTCTGGCCTGATCTCCCGCTTGAGCCATCGCGCGCGCAGGTTCAATACCATCCAGCAGTACCTGGGCGAGATGCTGGTCAGCGTGGCCGGCATCGCAACACTCGGCCTTGGCGCACTCCATGTCAGTAATGGCTCAATGACCTCGGGTGCGTTGATCGGGACCATGGCTTTGATCTGGCGCGTGCTCTCGCCTGTTCAATCGACCTATCTTTCATTGCCTCGAATAGAACAGGCGATGCAAACGTTCAAACAGATCGACAGGCTGGTGAAGATCCGCAGCGAGCGCGATGCTCACGCACAAAGATCGTTCTTCCGCCATTTCGAGGGGAAGATTTCGACGCAGCGTTTAGCATTTCGCTACGCTCAGCGCCCGGAGGCGGTTCTGCGCAATATCCAGCTCGAGGTCAGACCCGGCGAGATGATTGCGATCACAGGCCCGAGCGGTGTCGGCAAGTCGACACTTCTCAGGATGATGGCGGGACTATATCCTCCTAGCTTCGGGTCCGTGCTGGTCGATGATATGGACTTGCGCCAGATTGACCCGGCCGAATGGCGATCGCAGATCGCATTCCTGCCCGAGACGGCAAATTTCTTCTACGGCAGCCTGGCTCAAAATCTCCGTCTTACCCGCCCGGATGCAAGTGACGCGGATGTCATCCTGGCCTTGAAGGAGATGGGGCTCGACCGCGAAGAACGGCTGATGGCCGGTGGCATCGATAAGCGGCTTACCGCGGCGGATTTCGACAGTTTCCCGGACGCGCTGAAGCAGCGAATAGCGCTCGCGCGTTGTTTCATCAAGGATGCACCAATCTATTTTCTGGATAATCCCGCGGCCTCCCTCGACACCTTGTCGGAACTGCATCTGATCAACAAGTTCACTGTGCTCAAGGGCCGCGCAACCGTTCTATTTACGACATTTCGTCCTAGCCATATGCGGCTGGCCGATCGGGTGATCTTTCTGAAGGACGGACAAGTCGTTCTGGATGGACCGCCGGAGAAAGTGCTGGAGCGCATCTCCGCGGCTGCCTGATCGACTTGTCACCACCGAATACGTCTTCTTAATTCGGAAGCTTTATATTTCACGATGCCGCTTTTTGTCCCATCGGAGGCGTGAATAACTTGTCGGCGCTATTTACCAGGCGAGCGGAAATCGCGCGACGGTTGACCCGACCGCTCGTGTTGGAGGACGGCCGGCCGCCTCATTTGCTGGTCGCGACCCTGCTCACCGGGTCTGGATTCGTCGTCGCCGCCATTGTCTGGGGCTGTCTGACCCAGGTTCGCGAGGTTACCGTCGCACAGGGACAGATCATCCCGCGCGGCCAGGTTCAGAACGTTCAACATCTTGAAGGTGGCATCGTCGCCGAGATTTTCGTTCACGAGGGCATGGTGGTCGCGGCCCAGCAACCCCTGATCAGGCTCCGCCCCGAAGGGGCAATCAGCGAGCGCGACCAGTTCGAAGCCCGCCGTGCCAACCTGAGGCTTCAACTCATCCGCATTGAGGCGCAGAGCCGCGACCAAATACCGGACTTCGGCAATCTGGCAAAGCACTTCCCGGATCTGGCTGTGCAACAGGAGAAATTATACGTCAGTTCCGTGATTCAGCGGCGCCAGGAACACGCAACCCTTGAGGCCAAGGCCGCGCAAAAGCGCAGCGAAATCGCAACGCTGAATTCAGGTCTGGAATCTGCGCGCGCGCAGGTCGAAGTTCAACAGGAATTGGTAGCGCTACAAGATGGCCTTCAGCGGGCGGGCCTTGGTGCTCGTAAGAGCTGGCTCGAAGCAAAATATGTATTGCAGCGTGCAGAAGGTGAGATCCCGAATTTTGAAGGCAAGCTCGTTTCGGCGAGAGATGCCGTCATCGAAGCTGAAAGTAGCCTGGCGGAAGCCGATGCTAAGGCCATGCAGAAGCTCAGCGAGGAAAGGGTCAAGGCGGCCTCCGATCTGGCGGAGACCGAGCAGCAACTCATCAAACTCGCGGACCGTTCCGAGCGGCTTCTAGTTCGCGCTCCCTCGGATGGGATTGTTCAAGAACTGACCCCGAAATCCATCGGGGAGGTCATCAAAGCCGGTGATCCGGTGGCTCGGATCGTTCCCACTTACCGTGAGTTGGTCGCCGAGGTACGGATCGATCCCAAGGACTCAGGTCACGTTCACGAGAATGCCGACGCGGACATTCGGCTGCTGACGTTTGACAGTGCGATATTCGGCTCGGTGCCCGGCAAGGTCGAATTCGTATCGGCGACAACATTCAACCCGCCACCGGGACAAGCTCCACCTGGCCAGAATAACTCTGACCCGTATTACAAGGCCACGGTTCGACTGTTGCAGGATCATGTGAGTTCGGGTGCGACGAATTACCCGATCGCTCCGGGCATGGTCTTGCAGGCCCATATCCAGACCGGTTCAAAATCGATCATTCGATATATGTTCAAACCTGTATTCAACTCGTTAGACGTCGCCTTTACGGAGCGGTAGGCAACGCACCGTACGATTTCAATGATTTAGCGCGGAATTTTAGAATCCCCACCGACGCCATTCCGACACGTCAGCTGAAGGCTGACCTGCGGTCTGCGACTACTATCTGCGTATGTCGGTGAGTGATCTCATGTCCTGACGAGCCGTGTGTCGATCAGCTGTTTTGAGCATTCGCAGTGTCACTCCTTTGGGCAAGGCGCGCCTTCCGCCTGCCATTGTCGAAGGAAGGACGCCAACTGTTCGGGCGAGTAGGGGGCTGGAGCGCGTCCGGAACCGGGCGCCCACCCCCAATGAACCAGTTTGTCGTCGCTGATATGCTGCGCGATCGCCTCGATGCTGCGTCCACCATTGCGCTTGGGATCCTTGATCTGCGCGCAGATCTCCGCGGTGGTTTTGCCAAACCACTGCATTTCCGCTGGCGGCAGCAGCCAGGTTTCGGCGCCGGGCGGCCCATGGGGAATTTGCGCATTTGTTTCGCCGTGACAAGTGCCACAGGGAAGCGTCTCCGCGCCAATCCGGCTTTCGCCGGCATTGACATTCATGCCGTGCGGCCGCGGCGACATGCGGCCCGGCTCGGACCACATCGGCCGGTTATCGCTGCCGACATGGCAATTGGTGCAGCGGGCGTGGCTGAATACGTCATGAATCTTGCGCCAGGCTTCCAGTCCGGAATCCTGTGCGTAGGCGGGGTACGCCAGCGCAAGCAGCACGATTGCGAGAGGTGTTTTCACCGCTTTCCCTCACACAAACCGTATCTGCTTGTTCAGCGGAAGCTCGCGGATGCGTTTTCCGGTGGCGGCGAAGATCGCGTTGGCGAGCGCTGGCGCCGCCGGCGGCACGGCCGGCTCGCCGATCCCTCGTATCTGGCTGCCGAGTTGCAGGCCTTTCACCACGATCTCCGGCGCCTGATAGAGGCGCATGCCTTCGTAAGCGTGGTAGTTGGTCTGTTGCGGCGCGTAGTTTTCGTAAGTCAGTTCGCAGTTCATCGCGTGGCCGAGGCCCCAGATCACCCCTCCCATCATTTGCGATTCGAAATTGACGGGATCGACGATCCGGCCGACGTCGCAAACCGCATAGACCTTTTCGATTCTGATACCTTGCGGCGTATTGCTGACCTCGGCCACTTCCGCCACCGGCACGCCGAAGGAAAGTGTGAAGGCCACGCCGCGAGCGCGGCTGGCATCGATGCGCGAGCCGTTCCACCCCGACAGGTCGCGCAGCGTCTCCAGCACCTTCCGCGACACATCGTGATGACACAGCCGGATCAGTTCCGACATCGGGTCGGCTCCTGCCGCATGGATGAGTTCGTCCAGAAACGCGGCATGCAGGAATCCATTCCCCGACGCGCCGACCGAGCGCCACGTGCTGACCGGAACCATCTCCTTGGCGCGATAGCCGGTGACGCGATAGTTCGGAATGGCAAAAGGCTGATCCCAGGCGCCGGCGACGATCGTGATGTCGGGACCGGGCGGGGCCATCATCAGCCGGCCGAGCCACGACGTCGTGACCGATTGGCTGACAATGCTCAGGTCGTAGCTCTCGACCTTGCCGTCCCTGACTGTCCCCTTCGCGCGACTGATCTGCATCGGTCGCGGATAATCATGCGTCATGTCCTCCTCGCGGCTCCAGGTCATTTTGACCGGGACGCCTTTCATCGCCATTCCGAGCTCAATGGCCTGCAGGGCGTAGGTGTCTTCCAGGCGGAGGCCAAAACTTCCTCCGATCATCTGTGCGTGGACATGGACCTGGTCTTCGGGGAGCTTGGCGAGCTTTGCCGCGTGCGCCTGGATAAAACGGGGAATTTGCGTTCCCGTCCAGATGTCGAGGCGATCGCCGGCGTAGAGAACAACCGCGTTCACCGGCTCCATCGGCGCATGTGCAAGATAGGGAACGCGATATTCCGCCTCGATCACCGTTCCGCCGGCCGCCAATGCGGCCTCGACATTGCCCTCGTTCTTGAACCGGCCGTCCCGATGTGCGCTGGTGAAGGAATTCTCCAGCTTCTCCCACATTTCCGCTGAACTCGCTGGATAGTCGGGAGCGTTCCATTCAATGTCGATCGCGGCCGCGGCCTGGAACGCGCGCCAGGTATTGTCTGCGATCACGCCGACGCCATTGGTGATGGGTACGATTCGCTTGACGCCGCGCATCTTCTCGGCCGCGCTTGCGTCGTAACGCTTGACCTTGCCGCCGATGCCCGGGTTGGCGCGAACGGTGGCAAACAGCATCCGCTCCATCCGGATGTCGATGCCATAGGTCTGCGTCCCCGTTGATTTCGCCACAATATCGGTGCGCTGCAGCTTCTTGCCGATGTAGCGCCATTCGCTTTCCGACCGCAGCGCGACGTCGGTCACGGGAGGAATGGTCGCTGCGATCGAAGCGAGCGCCGGGTAGGGAATGGTCGTTCCATCCGGAAGCACCACGGCCCCGTCGCGGGTCTTCAACTCGCGCCGCGCGATCCCGCTCTTTCTCGATGCCGCTTCCTTCAGCGTCTCGCGCGCGACCGCGCCGGCCATGCGCAGCTTCTCAAAGCCGTCGGGCACGGTGGACGAGCCGCCGGTGATCTGCAGGCCGGTAAGGCGCGCGAGAATCTCGGTCGAGCCGCGGAGCGTGCGCGCAACCTCGCCGTCATTGGTCGCTGGGATCGGGAAACTGTCCTCGAGAACCTTGCTGTTGTAGTAAGCCTTGCTCGGCAGGCCCGGATCGAGCCGCACCTGGTGCGGATCGACATCAAGCTCCTCGGCGAGCAGGTGCGCCTGCACCGAAGACGTGCCCTGGCCGGAATCGGTGCGCGGGGTGATTAGGGTGACGCCCTTGGCGTCGATCTTGACATAGGGCGTGATCGCCGCTTCGCCGGCGGCGAGCTCGTCGAGCAGCGGGTTCGGAATGGCCTTCTTGTAGGCGTAAGCGCCAAAGGCCACGCCGCCTGCGATGGCGGCCGATCCGATCAGGAACGTACGTCGCGCGATTGTTCCGATGCGGCCCATATCACGCCCCCCTCAGCCGGCTCGCCGCGGTTTTGATCGCGGCACGTATCCGCGGATAGGTGCCGCAGCGGCAGAGATTGGCGCTCATGACATCGTCGATATCGGCGTCGGTCGGATTCGGATTGATTGCCAGTAGCGCCGCTGCCGACATGATCTGGCCGGATTGGCAATAGCCGCATTGCGCGACCTGGTGCTCGATCCAGGCCGACTGCACCGGGTGTAACGCGCCCGGCTTGCCCAATCCCTCGATCGTCGTGATCTTGCCCGTTACTTCTTTGACCGGAATCGAACAGGCGCGAGCCGGCATGCCGTCGATATGCACGGTGCACGCGCCACACTGGGCAATGCCGCAGCCGTATTTTGGACCGGTGATGCCCAGCTCATCCCGGAGAACCCAGAGAAGCGGCATCTCAGGCTCGACGTCTACGTCATATGGCTTGCCGTCGACTGTCAATTTCATAGAGGGCCCCCTGGTCAGCGGTTGCGAGACAATCAGCATGCAAGGTGGTCTTGGATTGCGCCAAAAGCATAACATCATGCAGCTGCCGACATACTGGTGCCGGCCGTGCCACTTCTTAACGCAAATATGCGTGAGAACCGACTACCCAATCGGGTAGGTTTCACCGGAGAAGGCTCGCTTCGCGCGAAGTCCCCAGCTCGGTGAGCTCGCAGCGATCGGCCCGGTGTTGGTGTTCTCAGGCGACACCAATTGTCTGCCTGCGTGAGAGCGATCGCGTTCTGACAACGAAGAAATTCTGCAGGGATCCAATTAGCCGCAAGGCTGCAAAATGTCAGAATTTCCTACATGCGGGTTTGTGAAATTCCGTGACTTCCAAGCTGAATGCCATCACTGAAATTGCGCGGCGGCCTCAAGCAGCTACCCGAAAGAGCAATTTGAGATGATTGCATGTCCCCGCAACCAGTTATCAAGCCCTTGAGGACACATCGTTCTCGAGGCGACATGCAGATCGATCTTTTCCTCAATTTCAGGGCGCGGGCTGTCAATTACGCACGGTCTGTTACGGCTGTAACACGATTCTCCAAGCCTGCAATTCTTCCGTAGCGCGGGGCCATCACACTGGATTCTGACTTCGCCCGTTTGGACGCGTTTTTTCAAATGATAAATCCTGTAGCTCCTGTCACTCAAGAGATCGCGGAGTGTTCAGCGGTCGGCACGATCGGTCGAATTGATTCGGGGAGCGAGCGTATACCGCAATGCCTGATCGGAAACAGGGCATGATGAAACGACAGACATGGATCGGCTGAACGCGGGGCTCGGCCTGACGGCGTTGATTGGAGCTGCCTTCGAATCCGTTGCGACCGAGGACCAGACAGGCCGAAGCTTCATCGTTACCAAACACAGGTTGAAGGATTGCCTTTTGCCCTCAGCAGCGTAGCTATTCATGTCAGCTTTTGCCGGGACTGTTCACCATGTCTTCGATGGAAGCGCCAGTTTGCGTCGTCGTTATCGTCCGTCGTATTCGTCGGGTTCCATTGTCCAAATCCATTGATCATGGCCTGCCGCGTAAGTGCGGTTGGTCTGCGCCGGATTGCGGTTGATCAGCGGCCGCAGGAACATCGGGTGTGTAGCGCTGCGTACCTCGTGCTCGACCATGAATAGGTGGCCGCCATTCGCAAGATCGATGATATCGCGAAACCGATATTGGTACTGGTTGTCCTCGCTGGAGATCAGGTTGTGCTCCGACAGTCGTCAGTAAGGACCCGAGAAGTCTGTGATGTAGAGCTGGACATGGTGGCCGTCGAAATCAGGCTGGGGCCGGTCGGTTTCGCGAAACAGCAGAAATTGGTCCTTGCCCGTTTTCACATGCGCAACGCTACCGTCGCCGTTCTGGAGTTCGGCGGGCATCCCCATAATCTGCGGATAAAAGGCGCAGATGCCTCGCGCCGTCCCCACCGGGACCTCGAACTCGACATAAGGGATTCCAAGCGTGATGCGACCGAACCGCGCGGCGTCCGGCTCATAGCAGCGCACGCGATTGCCCCATGGGCATGTCGCCTCGACGTGGTCGTTGTGCTCGCTGAATGCGAACGCGGTACCGTCCAGCTTCTTGGCGATAGACGCGAGCCGGTTGAGCAGTGCCTCACGGCCCGAGATGACGATCCCGGTATGGCCCCGTACCACCTGCGCCTGGCCACTCGGCAAATGAAACTGGCTTCTCCCCACATTGACCCACATATTGGTGTCGGACACCATCAGGTATGGGTCGCGGGTGAGCCCGAGCCCGGCGACATAAAACAGATTGGCTAAGCGCTGGTCGGGTACCTGGACGTTGACGTGTTCAAGATGGATCGAATTGCCGAGATCTTCGGCGGTGCGATCGAATTTCTGCTGCATGGGCGCGGTCCTGGATGAAGATTACGGGCACACCATAGGATAGACTGACGCACTAAACCAACAATTCGGAATTCGGCGCAGAGCTGGACATCAAAGTTCTATAGCATTGGATCCGCGAGGAAACATCAAACCGGTTTCGGTGGGAGACTGGGGCGCTCAGCGTAAGGCGTTCAATTGCTGACTTTTCGGGCGTTCACCCCTAGACTTGCGGCAACATTCTGGAGAATTGAGAACAATGGGAGCAGCTTTCAATAGCGGGCCGGCCGAACTGCGCGTCGCAATTGCGGGCCATTTTTCCGATCGAAGGGCTCTCGGCCGTCGCAGATATCGTGATCGAATGCGCCCCGAGTAACCTGCTCAGCTCGATCGTCGCCCTGTTCTTAGGCAAGGGCAAGACGGCATGTCGCCGACTCAACCCCGACCAACGAGGCGGAAAATATAGAAGTGAGGCTTACGTATCTCATGATGGCGATCTAACGCGGCTGCCGTTGGACAAAATTTCGTATATTCTCAGTGGACGCGGAAAAAAGATCCTGGGCAGGAAACTATGGTCCGCACCCTCGAACAGTCCACGATGCGCAAAGTTTATTTGCGTCTGCTGCCGTTTGCGGTCTTGTCGTATGTGCTTGCCTATATCGATCGGATCAATGTGAGCTTCGCCGGGCTTACCATGGGCGGCGATCTCAAAATGTCGGCGGGCACCTTTGGGTTTGCCGTCGGGATGTTTTACTGGGGCTATTTCATCTTCGAGGTGCCGAGCAACGTGGTTCTGGAAAAGTCGGCGCCAGAGTGTGGATCGCCCGGATCATGATCACCTGGGGAATCCTCGCAGGCCTGACCGCCATGGTGACCGGTTCAACGAGCTTCGCGATCGTGCGCTTTCTGCTCGGCGTCGCCGAGGCCGGATTCTTTCCCGGCCTCATTCTATACTTCACCTACTGGTTTCCGAGCCATCATCACGCCCGCATCGTCTCGTGCTTTCTGATTGGCCTTCCGGTGGCGGTCGCTGTGGGCGCGCCAATATCGACATCGCTTCTGGGTCTGGACGGTCTGTTCGGGCTTCGGGGTTGGCAGGTAATGTATATCGCCGAGGCGATTCCCACCGTGGTGATCGGCGTGCTCACCTTTTTCTTGCTCACTGACCGGCCAGAGCAAGCGAAATTCCTCACCGCGGAGGAGCGTAACTGGCTGATTGCCAAGATCGCGTCCGAACGCCGCGCCACTGAGGCGGTGCGCACCTTCACGCTGTGGCAAGCGATGTACAATCCCAAGGTACTACTTCTGGCGTTGAATTATTTCGGCATCGTCACTGCCAGTCTAGGCATGTTGATTTTCGTTCCGCAAATCATCAAATCGCTTGGCACCTATAGCAACATGACGGTCGGCTGGCTCACCATGATTCCCTATATCAGCGGCGCCGTCGCCATGGTGATATGGGGACGCATATCGGATCGCATGAACGAGCGGCGATGGAATCTGTTCATCGGTTGTGTGTTTTCGACCGTAGGCCTTGTTATCGCCGGTATGACGATGGGTACCTGGTGGGCTCTTGTTGGAATGTCGATCGCTGCGATGGGCTTTTATGGCTCCAAGGGCCCGTTTTTCGCTATGCCACCGATGTTTCTCAGCGGTGCCGGACTCGCAGCTGGCATTGCCTGGATCAACTCGATCGGCAATCTCGGAGGTTTTTTCGGACCCTGGTATGTCGGCGTCATGAAAGACCTGACCGGCAGCTACGCGGGCGGACTTTATGGGCTCGCTTTGCTCGGTTTCGTTGCGGCAATCGTATGCGCTTTTTTCCTTCACATTCCGAGTCACACTTCATCGGTGGCGCCACCCGTCACGGCGGTTGCCGGATAGATCGGAGTTGTCCTTCGATCGGGATGCGAAGAGTAGACAATCCGACTTGCTTGGAGTGATACGCGCCGTGACTTCCGCTGTTGTGAAGATGCTATGGGGCGAGCGACGAGGGCATGGCACCTTCGGCGCTGTTCAACGGCTACGAAGGAGCTCCCCCATGTCGCAACAAACCTTGTCATTTTGAAGCGAGCAGGTCCCTCACCGCGCTGGAGCAGGATAGCACGATCATCGCCGTGATCGAGATGAGACAATCGAAGTGGCTCGTAGCGGCGTTGGTTCCTGGGATTGGGCGCCATCCTCTGAAGAAGCTTGATGCCCGGGAGGAGGGATTACTCATGCTTTTGCATCGCTGGCGCAATGAAGCCGGCCAAGCTG
>Ga0137364_10000662_pt1 | contig 14673 bp, 15 predicted proteins | sample SagtaG_10_FD_104798 | JGI IMG/M metagenome (GOLD analysis project Ga0137364, IMG submission 104798) | Vadose zone soil microbial communities from Sagehorn Ranch, Mendocino, California, USA - Sage1_L_20_16 metaG | ecosystem: Environmental > Terrestrial > Soil > Vadose zone | place: USA... | reverse complement strand
ATGATGGGCGCATCATCCATGCAACAAAACCGCACTGCCCCCGCGGCATCGCCGCGCGCGCTCGGCCGCAGCCTGTCATCCCTCAGCGCGTGTCTGCTCGCCGCCTGGAGCATCGCGTGGGCTGACGAACCGCGCGGCGCGGCGCCCGCGGGGGCAGCCGCTGCGGCCCACGCCGACCCCTGGTGGAAGCACGCGGTGATCTACGAGATCTATCCGCGCAGCTTCCAGGATTCCAACGGCGACGGGATCGGCGATCTCAACGGCATCGCGCAACGGCTCGATTACCTCGAGGCCCTCGGCGTCGATGCGATCTGGATCGCGCCCATGTACCCCTCGCCCCAGGTCGACTTCGGCTATGACATCTCCGACTACCAGAACGTCGACCCGCAGTACGGGACGCTGGCGGACTTCGACCGGCTGCTCAAGCAGGCGCGAGCACACCACATCCGGGTGCTCCTCGACATGGTGCTCAACCACACCTCCGACCGCCATCCCTGGTTCGTGGAAGCGGCCAGCTCGCGCACCGCGTCTCGTCACGACTTCTATGTCTGGGACGACGGCAAGCGCGGCGCGGGCGCCAAGCCGCTGCCGGCCAACAACTGGGTGAGCCTCTTCGGCGGCTCGGCCTGGCAATTCGTGCCGGCGGTCGACCAGTTCTACTACCACAAGTTCTACCGCCAGCAGCCGGATCTCAACTGGCGCAATCCGAAGGTCGAGCAGGCGATGTTCGGCGCCATGCGCTTCTGGCTGGATCGCGGCGTCACCGGATTTCGCCTCGATGCGATCACGACGCTGTTCGAGGATCCGCAGCTGCGCGATGAGCCGGCGCTCGGCGGCACCAACGCCCAGGGCGATCCCAACCTCAAGAACACCTACACCGACAATCTCCCGGAGGTGCACGACGTCATCCGCCGCATGCGTGCCATGATCGACAGCTACAGCGGCGGGCGCTTGCTGGTCGGCGAGACCTACGTGCCGAAGACCTCCGACCTCGACCCGTGGTACGGGGGCGCGAAGCGCGACGAGCTGCAGCTGCCGATGGATACGCTGGTGGGACTCGGGAACAAGCTCGATGCCGCGCTTTTCCGTCAGCGTCTCATGGAAGCGGAAACCGAGTTGCACGGCTCGCAGCCGCTGCTGGTGTTCGACAATCACGACAACATCCGCAGCTGGGACCGCTTCGGTGACGGCAGTCACGACGATCGCATCGCGCGCATCGTCGCGGCGCTGCTCCTCACGTCGCATGGCGCGGCGCTCATCTATCAGGGCGAGGAGATCGGACAGCGCACCGTGACCCCGACGCGGGTCGAGGACGTGCAGGATCCGATCGGCAAGACCGGCTGGCCGAAGGACAAGGGCCGCGACGGCGAGCGCACGCCGATGCAGTGGGACACATCCAACGCCCAGGCGGGCTTCAGCACAAGTGCGCACACCTGGCTCCCGGTGCCGCCCGATTACCGCACCGTCAACGTCAGGACCGAGTCCGCCGACCCCGAGTCGCTCCTCAACTGGCACAAGCGTCTCATTGCGCTCCGCCGCAGCAACGCGGCGCTGCGCAACGGCCGCACCGTGATGCTGGATCAGCCAAATGCGAGCGTGCTCACTTACGCGCGGGTCGCGCCGGGCGGCGCGACGATCGTGGTGTCGCTCAACATGTCGGGGAAGGAGCAGAGCGTCTCCCTCGGCGCGCGCGCGGCGGGGCTCGCAGGAACGCGCTGCCGGACACTCCTGTCGAGCCCCGCGGGCCTCGAAGGCCGCGGTATCGGCGAGCGCATCCCGCTCCCGCCCTTCGGCGCGTGGGTCGCGGCGGTCGAATAGCCGCAAGTGGAAGCCGCCGATGCCTGCAACGCTTGCGGCCGTTAAAAGGATAACCCTGGAAGACATGCAGGACGCGCGTCGCCGCATCGCCGGGAAGGTGGTGCGCACGCCGCTCTTCCGCCTGAGGCTCGGGCCAAAGAGCCCCGACATCCTTCTCAAGCTCGAGAATGTGCAGCCCACCAACTCATACAAAGTGCGCGGGGCCGCCAATGCCGTGGCGCTGCTGTCTCCGGCCGCGCGCCGGCGGGGTGTGTGGACGATCAGTGCAGGCAATGCGGGACAGGGCATTGCCTATGCCGCGCAGCAGGCAGGCGTGCGATGCACGGTCGTCGCGATCGAGACCGCACCGGCTTCCAAGCTCGAGCGGATGCGGGCGCTCGGCGCAGAGCTCATCCCGGTGTCCTACGACACCGCCTGGCAAGCGCTCGGCGAGCGATCGTTTCCGGGAGTCGCGGGGACACTCGTGCACCCGTTCGATGATCACAACTTCATCAGCGGGCACGCCACCCTGGGTCTCGAGATACTCGAAGACGCACCCGACGCAGCGGCCGTCATCGCTGCGATCGGAGGCGGCGGGCTGATCACCGGCGTCGGCAGCGCGCTCAAGGCACTGCGTTCCGGGATCAAGGTGTGGGGCGCGGAGCCAGAGACGGCAGCTCCGGCGGCCCTGTCCTTCGCGATGGGATCTCCCCAGGTATTCAGGGACTGGAAACCTTCATTCGTCGACGGCGCGGGCGGCAAGAGTCTGTTTCCGCGCATGTGGGAACGCATGAGACCCGTGGTGGACGGGTCGATTGTGGTGAGCCTGGAGCAGACCAGAGCGGCGATGCGGCTGATCGCCGAGAAGGCGCGGGTCATTGCCGAAGGAGCCGGCGCGCTCTCGCTCGCCGCCGCACTGACCGGCAGGGTGGGTCAGGGGCCGATTGTCGCCATCGTCTCGGGTGGCAATGTCGACCTGGCCAAATTCTGTGAGCTCATCGCGTCCCCTGCCCCGAGGAGCGACTCGGCTGAAGCGACTGGTTGAGGGCGTGTGGGGGGCCTCCGTCAGGACTCGGGAGTGACACGCGAACTTTCAGAGATCGGCGGGCACCTCACACTCGAAGTGCGGGACGGACGGCGGGTGTCGGCGCGGCTCGTGCTGCCCGCCGGAGCGCGCGCCTGTTATGTGTTGGCGCACGGAGCGGGAACGGGCATGGAGCACCCGTTCATGAGCGCCGCCGCGCGCGAGCTCGGCGCGCTCGGGATCGGCACGCTGCGCTTCCAGTTTCCTTACATGGAGCAGCGCTCGCGACGGCCCGACCCGCCGCCCGTGTGTCACGGCGCCGTGCGCGCGGCGGTGGCCGAGGCGGCCCGGCGCGCACCCGGGCTGCCGCTCCTCGCCGGCGGGCGCTCCTTCGGCGGCCGGATGAGCTCCCAGGCGCAGGCGCTCGCCCCGATGCCCGGAGTACGCGGGCTCGTGTTCCTCGGCTTTCCGCTGCACCCCGCGGGCGCGCCCTCCGAGAGCCGCGCCCGGCACCTGTTCGACGTCGGGATTCCGATGCTCTTCCTTCAGGGCGCGCGGGATGCGCTCGCCGAGCGCGGCTTGCTGGAAACGGTGGTTGCGAGGTTGGGTGCGCGCGCGACGCTTCGACTGGTGGAGGATGCGGACCACTCCTTCCACGTCCCGGCCCGCAGCGGCCGCAGCGACGAGGAGGTGCGGGGCGAGCTGTGGCGCGCCCTCAACGAGTGGATCGGCTCATGGCAATGAGCCGCCGCTCTCTCGAGCGCTACGCCGCCAAGCGCACCTTCACGCGCACGCCCGAGCCGCCCGTGAAGGCGGCGCCCGCGCGTGCAGGCCCGCTGCTCTTCGTCGTGCAGAAGCACGCGGCGCGCCGGCTGCATTACGACTTTCGCCTCGAGCTCGACGGGGTGTTGAAATCCTGGGCCGTTCCCAAGGGTCCGTCGCTCGACACCCGCGACAAGCGCATGGCGGTCGAGGTCGAGGATCATCCCTTCGACTACGCCTCCTTCGAAGGCGTGATCCCGGAGAAGCAGTACGGCGCCGGAAGGGTGATCGTCTGGGACTGCGGCGTGTACTCCCCGGACGAGGATGGCAAGCTCTCCTTCACCGATCGCGCCGAAGCCGAAGCTCGGGTGCGCGCGGGGCTCGCAGCCGGGAAGCTCAGCATCCAGCTGCGCGGCGAGAAGCTCAAGGGCTCCTTTGCGCTCGTGAAGACGGCCACCGGCAACCAGTGGCTGCTCATCAAGCACCGCGATCGCTTCGCCGAGACCAACGACGTGCTCGCGCGGGCCGCCTCGGTGCTCTCCGGCGCAACACTCGATGAAATGACGACGGACACGGTGCCGGCGCGCCTCTCCGCGGAGGTGCTCTCGCCCACTGGCCCCATCGAGGCGCTGCCGAAGCAGCTCAAGCCGATGCTCGCCGAGACCGGCGAGCGCCTCAAGTCCGACCCGCAATGGCGCTATGAGCCGAAGCTCGACGGCTACCGGGTGATCGCTTTCGTCGACGGCGCGAGCGTGCGGCTGCAATCGCGCCGGGGACTCGACCTGACACCTCACTTCCCCGAGCTGGCCGCGGATCTCACCGCGCAGGGCTCCGGCCGGATGATCCTCGACGGCGAGATCGTCGCCCTGGATGGCGAGGGGCACCCCTCGTTCAACGCGCTGCAGAACCGTGCGCAGCTCAAAACCACCGCGGAGATCGCCGCCGCGCAACGCGACTCGCCGGTGGTGTTCATCTGCTTCGATCTGCTCCATCTTGCCGGGCTCAACCTCCGCGAGGCGCCCTATCGCGACCGCCGGCGCTACCTCGCGCAGTGCCTGCTGCCCTCCCGGCACCTGCAGCTGGTGCACTCCTCGGGCAACGCCGAGCAGCTCTATGCCGCCTCGATCGCCCACGGTTTCGAGGGCATCCTCGCCAAGCGCCTCGACAGCCGCTACGAGGCGGGCCGGCGCTCGCGCGCCTGGCTCAAGATCAAAGACGCGAAGACCGGCGAGTTCCTGATCGGCGGCTACACGCGCGGCAAGGGCGCGCGCGACCCCCTGGGCGCCTTGCTCCTCGGCTACTGGGAAGGCAAGGCCCTGCGCTATGCCGGGCACGTGGGTTCGGGTCTCGACGACCAGATCATCGAGACGCTGCTCGAGCGCGCCGCGAAGCTCGAGCAGCGCGACTCGCCGTTCGCCGAGCCGCCGCCCTTGCACCGCCCGACCGTGTGGCTGAAACCGAAGCTCGTCGCCGAAGTGAGCTTCAGCGACTGGACCCCGGGAGGAGCCCTGCGCGCACCGGTGTTCGTGCGGCTGCGCGATGACATCGCGCCACGCAGCGTCCGCAAGCGCGCGCGCGGCGCCGGTGCGGCCCCACCGGCAGCGGGGGGGAAGGATCCGGACGACGGGGACGCCGAGGCCGCCGCGGCGGAGGCGGTGCTCGAGCAGCTGAAGGATCCCGCGAACCGTCTCGATCTCACGGTCGGCGACGCGCGCGTGCGGCTCACCAACCTCGATCGCGTCTACTGGCCCGCCGGGCCCGGGAAGGATCAGCCGGCCGTGACCAAGCGCGATTTTCTCCGCTATCTCGCACGCGTCGCGCGCTTCATGCTTGCGCACCTCGCGGACCGCCCGCTCACCATGATCCGCATGCCGGAGGGCATCGACGGCGAGCGTTTCTTCCAGAAGCACTGGTCGCAGGAGCTGCCCGAGTTCGTCGAGTCGATCACCGTCTTCTCCGAGCACAAGGACGAGCAGCACCGGTATCTGCTCGCCAACAACCTGCCGACGCTGCTCTGGCTCGGGCAGGTCGGCACGCTCGAATTCCACGTATGGCATTCGCGCGCGCAACTCGCGCCGGAAGCCGCCGGGCGGCCGACGGATTACGCGAGCTCACTCGCAGCGCTCGAGGCCTCGATCCTCAACTACCCCGACTACCTCGTCTTCGACATCGATCCCTACATCTACTCCGGCAAGGAGGCTCCGGGCGCCGAACCCGAGCTCAACAAGCGCGGCTTCGCGGTCGGGAAACGCGTTGCGTTCTGGCTGCGGGAGCTCCTCAAGGAAATGTCGCTCGAGGCGGTGGTGAAGACCTCGGGAAAGACGGGTCTGCACGTGTTCGTGCCCATCGAGCGCACCGTGACCTTCGATGAGGCGCGCCACATCTGCGAGACCGTGGGACGGCACCTGATGCGTGCGCATCCGAAGGACATCACGCTCGATTGGGCCATCGAGAAACGCACCGGCAAGATCTTCATCGATTACAACATGAACGTGCGCGGCAAGACGCTCAATGTCGCGTATTCCCCGCGCGGAGTGCCGGGCGCACCGGTTTCGATGCCCCTGACATGGGAGGAGCTCGAGGCCGCGGAGCCGATGGACTTCACAATCGACAGCGTTCCGCCTCGGTTGGAAAAACGCGGCGACCGGTGGCATGATGTACTGCAGAGAAAACAGAGTCTTATGAAGGCTTTTGGCCTCAAGCGTGAGAAGTAGCCCCGAGGTGGGGCGTCTGGTCAGGTGATGTTATGGCTGCTGCTCGCTCCATTGGATCTCTCACGGTGTCGTTCGGGCTGGTCGCGATCCCGGTGAAGCTCTTCTCCGCGACCCAGGCCGGCAACGCCATCTCCTTCAACCTCCTGCACAAGACCTGCGGCTCGCGACTGAAGCAGCAGTACGTCTGTCAGAAGGAAGGCGTGCTCGTCGAGCGCGACGACATGGTGAAGGGCTACGAGTTCGCCAAAGACCAGTACGTGCGCTTCTCGCCCGAGGAGATCAAGGCGTTCGAGGAAGTCGGCACTCACGCGGTGGAGATCTCGGAGTTCGTGCCGATCGAGTCGATCGACCCCGTGTACTTCGACAAGACCTACTACCTCGCGCCCGACAAGGGCGCGGCGAAGCCCTATGCGCTCCTCGTCGAGGCGCTGAGGCAGGCGGGACGCTGTGGCGTCGGGCGCTGGGCGGCGCGCGGCAAGGGCTATCTCGTGATCCTCCGCCCGATGGGCGAGGTGCTCGCGATGCAGCAGCTGCACTACGCGGCGGACGTGCGGCGCTCTAACGAGATCGAGGTGCCGAAGCCCGAGGTGAAGCCGGCGGAGCTCAAGCTCGCCCAGCAGCTCATCGACCAGCAGACCCAACCCAAATTCGACCCGGAGACCTACAAGGACGAGCTGCACGCGCGGCTCGAGGGGGCAATCCAGAAGAAAGTGGAGGGCCAGGAAATCTCGGTCGCCGAGCCCGCACCCGAGGGCGATGGTAAAGTGATCGACCTCATGGAAGCGCTGCGCGCGAGCCTGGAGAAATCCGAGAAGGCACGCGCGGAGGCTCAGGGGTTCGGCCCCCGCAAGGCTCCCAAGCGTGTCGAGGAGCCGGCGAAGGTGGCCCGCAAGGCAGGCAAGCGCTGAGTCGGAAAGGCGGTACGCCTCGCGAGATGGGAATGCGTTCGTACAGCGTGCGGGACGTGGAGCGGGTCCTGCGACTGTCGCGGGGGACCACACGCGGCCTCATCAAGGCGGGCTTCGTGAAGCCCGCGCGCGGCGCGCGACGCGAGTACCGCTTCTCGTTCCAGGATCTGATCGTGCTGCGCGCCGCGCGCGCGCTCATCCAGGCGAAGGTTCCGGCGCGGCGCATCCGCCGCTCGCTGGAGAGTCTGCGCCACAAGCTCCCGGCGTCGATCCCGCTCTCGGGGCTCGCGATCGGCGCGGTCGGCGATCACGTGGTGGTGCGCGACGGAGAGAAGCGCTGGCAGGCCGACAGCGGCCAGTACCTGCTGGCTCTCGACATGATTCTGCAGGACGGCGTGCTGCAGCTCGCGGAGCGCAAGCCCGCCGCCGAGCCGGCGCCGGTACACGACTGGTTCGCACAGGCGCTGACCCTCGAGAGCAGCGCTCCCGACGCGGCGCTCAGAGCCTACCGGCTCGCCGTCGACGCCGACCCGCGCAACGCCGCGGCCTGGACCAACTTGGGAAGGCTGCTGCACGAGCGCGGCAGGAAGCGCGAGGCGGATGAGGTGTACCGGCGGGCGGCGAAAAACATCGGTCCCGATCCGCTGCTGCTCTTCAACCACGGCGTGCTGCTCGAGGATCTCGGCAACTCCGCCGCGGCGCTCGCCGCTTACACGCGGGCGCTCGAGGGAGACCCCAACCTCGCCGACTGCCACTACAACCTCGCGCGACTTTACGAAGCCCTCGGCAAGCCGCAGCGTGCGATCCGGCACCTCGGGCAGTACCGACGTCTCGTGAGTCACTGAGCAACACGAGCCGCGCTGAGCGGGTGCGGCTCGTCACCCCGGCAACACGCCCTGCATAAACAGAACATGCCGCGGCATTGGGTCGGAACCTCGGGCTACAACTACCCCGAATGGAAGGGCAGCTTCTATCCGGAGAAGCTCCCGGCGGCGAAGATGCTGCCGTACTACGCCGAGCGCTTCGAGACGGTCGAGATCAACTACACGTTCTATCGCACGCCGAACGAGAAGATCCTCGCCGGCTGGAACCGCGAGACGCCGGAGAGGTTCAGGCTGACCCTCAAGGCCCCCAAGCGCATCACGCACATCGCGAAGCTGCGCGATTGCGCGGACCTGCTGCAATACTTTCTGCGGACCGCAGCGACGCTCGGACCCAAGCTCGGCGCGATCCTCTTCCAGCTGCCGCCGTATTTCCGCAAGGATCTCGCGGTGCTCGATGCGTTTCTCGGCATCCTTCCCGCGGGCACCTGCGCCGCGTTCGAGTTCCGGCACTCGTCCTGGATGGACGCCGACGTGTTCGAGCGGCTCCGGTCGAAGAATCTCGCGCTCTGCATCGCCGACAGCGAGAAATTCTCGACCCCCGTGGAGATCACGGCGAGCTACGGCTATTTTCGTCTGCGCGACGAGGGCTACACGCCCGAGGACCTCGGGCGCTGGGCGGAGACCATCCGCACCCGCGCGGCCGCCTGCGCCGATGTGTTCGTGTACTTCAAGCACGAGGAGGCCGGCATCGGGCCGCAATTCGCCCGCATTCTGCTCGGTGCCCTCTCCGGCGCGCGCGCCTGATGCCAAGCCCGCAGTAACGTCCTGCATCCAAAACATCCCCATCCCGCATCTATACCCGCATCATTCCATCCGATGCCGGGGATCTCGCCATGCAGCATCTCGCACCGTTTGCGGTAGTCATTGCCTTCTTCCTGTTCCTCGCGGTCGCGGCCGTCGCCGGCATCGTGGCCGACTACAAGAAGCGCGGGCTTGCGATCGAGCCCCTGCGTGCCGCAATCGAGCGCGGCCAGCCGCTCGATCCGCAGCTGGTCGAGCGGCTGATGGCGCCCGAATCGCGCGATGAGCGCTTGAATCCGCTGTACCTGAAGATCGGCGGCATCATCACCATCGCTTCGGGCATCGGCGTCGCCATCCTCGCTTTCCTGCTGGCCCAGCTCGTGCCCGTGGCCTTCTACCCCGTGCTCGGGGCCGCGGCGGTGGCCACTTGCACCGGCGTCGGACTGCTCATCTCGGCGCGGGTCGCCGAGGGTCAGGGTACGCAGCAGGGAACCCGCGGACCGTAGAGCGTGAGCCGTGCCTCGTCCGCCACTTCGCTCGGCCGGGCCGCGGAAGGCACCGTGGTGGCGCTCGCCATGAGCGGCGATGCAGCGGCTTTCACCGAGCTGGTGCACCGGCGCCAGTCGTGGCTGCGCAATCTCCTGCGGCGGCTCGCGCGTGACCCCACCCTGGCCGACGATCTCGCCCAGCAGGTTCTGCTGCAGGCGTGGCGCTCGCTCCCGCGGCTAAAGTCCGTCACCGCCTTCGGCGCCTGGCTGCGCCGTCTCGCGGTGAATGCCTGGCTCGCGCACCTGCGCGCCGCTCCCCCGCCCGCGGTCTCGATCGAGGCTGAAGAGCTCGCGTCTGCCGCAGTGGTCGCGCCACGTGCCGGTGAGGAGCTCGACCTCGATCGCGCGCTCGCGCTTCTTGCGCCCGATGTGCGACTGTGCGTCGTGCTGGCCTACAGCGAGGGCATGAGCCACGGCGAGATCAGCGTCGCCACCAGCTTGCCGCTCGGGACGGTAAAGTCACATGTGAGGCGGGGCGCTGAGCGGCTGCGCGCCTCGCTGCACGGCTACCAGGCTTCTGGGGATCACGCCCATGTCTGATGCGCCCGATCCGCAATTGTTGCGATGGTTCGCCGAGAGCCGCGCGGCGCTCGATGATGCGCAGTTCATGGAGCGCGTGGCCGGCAGGTTGCGTCCGCCGCGCGGCCCGCGGCTCGGACCGGCTGCCGCGCGGTCGATCGCAGCCGCGATGCTCTCCGGCATCGCCACCGGAATCGCTGCGCCGCTGCGACTGCGGCGCGCGGGACTGCTGGCGCTGGTGGCGGCGGCCGTGACGCTCTGCACCGGACTGCTGAGCCTGTAGGCACGCGCGCCCCAGGCATTCAACTCCCGCCGCGGCCAGCGCCGGCTCTAGTGCCGCGCCGTCTTCTGCGCCACGCCCCCTCATGAGACTGCTGCCCGACGGCGGACTTCGGTCGCGGTCGCGCGCGCGACGGCGAGCGCGATCACGATACCGAAGAGGAAAACGTGTGAGAACAATTCCCCGACCACGTCCGCGACGGGCGGCACGCGCGGGCGCACCTGCGACAGGGGCAGGACCACCAGGTGCATCACCAGGTACATCGCGACGCCGAACGCGGCCCCGCACGACACCGGACCTCGCCTCAGCACGCCGAGCCACCGGCTCGCCAGATAGAAAGCCCACGCCGCGCACTGCGCGATGAAGAAATGCAGCGCGGCTCCGAGCGCGAGCGTCCAGACTCCGAGCGTGAACGCCTCGTGGCCGAGCACGCCGCTCGCGATGGTGCGCAGGATGAATGCCGGCCCGGTGCCCGGATACCGGTAGCCATAGAAGATGAAGGCGAACGTGAGATCGAGCGCACCGGCGAGGAGTCCCCCGAGCGCCACGGGCAGCCAGTGGAGCTGCTGCGAGCCGGACGGGGTTGCCGACATCGGACGGTTCGCGCCGCTCAACGCAGGGGATCTGCCGCCGTCGCAGCGCCGGCAGGCGGCGGCGCTTCCGCCGGCGCCCCGCTGACCGTCGCACCGCTGAAGAGATCGGCGACGCACGCCGCTCCTTCGAGCTCGAGCAATGCGCGCTTGATGTGGAGACCGCCGCCGAAACCGGTCAGCGATCCGTCGGCGCCGATCACCCGATGGCAGGGGACGATGATCGGCAGCGGGTTCGCGCCGTTCGCCAGTCCCACGGCGCGCGCGCTCCCTGCCCGGCCGAGGCGCCGCGCGAGCTCGGCATAGGAGAGCGTCTCACCGTACGGGATGGCGCTGAGGGCCTCCCAGACCGCGAGCTGGAACGCGGTGCCCACCGGGGCGAGCGGCAGCGTGAAGACCCGGCGCACGCCGCGGAAGTATTCATCGAGCTGCGCGAGCGCCGCCTGGAATGGCGCAGCGCTCTCGTGCCATCCCTCCGGCGCTCGGAAGGCACGCGGGCCGGACTGGAAGTGCACTCTTCCAAGGCCCGCGGCGTCGCCGGCGAGCAGCAACCGACCGACGGGTGAGTCGGTCTCGCACCAGAAGGTCATAGGCTCCGTGCGCGTCATGCGCATGAATGCTACGCCGCCCGCCGCACGCGCGCCCGCCCGCTCGGGACCTGCCGAAGGCGCGCCGCCGCGCCGGCCGCCGCACCCCACAGGTGTACCACCGCATAGCCCCGCCACGGGCGCCACTCGCGCGAGCGCTCATCGAGCTCGCGCGTCGTCAACGAGCCGCGCCCAGGCGGCGCCGCCATGCGACGCAGCACCAGATCGCCCGTAGGCAGCGCATCGGGCTCGCCGAGCGCTCGGAGCGCAACGTACTGCGCGGTCCACGGACCGATCCCGGGGAGCGCTGCCATCGCAGCGGCGAGCTCCTCGGGGGCGGCGCCGAAGTCGAAGCCGCGCTCGAGCCAGGCGCGGGCGAGCGCGCGCAGCGTGGCCTGGCGCGCCCCAGTGATGCCGAGGCCCTCGAGATTCGCGCCCGCGAGATTCGCGGGTCCGGGAAAAAGGAGTGTCAGGCCATCCGTCCCGCCGGCGATCGCCATTCCCGCTCTCTCGACGAGTCGTCGCGCGAGCGTGCAGCCGGCCGCGACGCTCACCTGCTGGCCGAGCACGGCGCGCACCGCGCACTCGAACACATCCCACGCGCCCGGAATGCGCAGCCCGGGCCGTTCGCGTACCAGCGGTCCGATCAGCGGGTCGGTGGCGAGCTCGACGCCGATGCGGGCGGGGTCCGCGGCCAGATCGAACGCGCGGCGCGCCACCGAGGCGAGCTGCAGGAGCGAGGCCGGCGGCGCACCCGTCACCCGCAGCTCGAGCGCGTCCTCGCCCGAGAGCGCGCGCACACAGATGAGCGCGTGCCCGCCCTCGCAAGCGACGGTGCGCGCATAGCCGCGCTCATCGACCCGCTCGACACCGGGGATCGCGCGCGCCGCCAGGAAGTCGCGCACGTGGGTCCAGTCGTACGGCGGCCGGTACGCGAGCTTGAGCACCACCTCCTCCGCACCGCCGCCAACGCCGCCGCGGCGGCCCGCCCTGCGAAGCTCGCGCGGCGTCCGGCCGTAGGCGCGGCGGAACGCGTCGTTGAAACGGCGGCAGCTGCCGAAACCGGCCGCCATCGCGATCTGCGTGATCGGCAGGCGGGTCTCGGTCAGCAGGCACACCGCGAAATGCAGGCGGCGCGTCTGCGCGACCGCGATCGGGGAGGCGCCCACGTGGCGGGCGAACAGTCGCACCAGGTGGCGCGCGCCGATCCCGAGCCGCCCCGCGAGCGTCTCGACCGAGTCTTCATCGAGCGCGCCGTCGTTGATCAGCCGCAGCGCGCGGCGCACCACCGCAGCGGTCCCGAGCCAAGCGGGTGTGCCGGGCGCGGCCTCCGGGCGACAGCGCAGGCATGGCCTGAATCCCGCCGCCTCGGCGGCCGCGGGGGTGCCGAAGAAACGCACGTTGGAGCGCTTGGCGTAGCGCGAGGGACAGATCGGCCGGCAGTAGATGCCGGTCGAGGTCACCGCAATGTAAAACTTGCCGTCGAAGCGGGGATCGCGGCTGATGCGGGCGCGGTTCAGCGCCTCCGGGTCGAGTCCCGAAATGCTCTCCATGGCGCCCAACATAGCGCGGGGGCGGCGGCACGAGTAGCCATTTTCGGACCTGGCGGCCCGTGCCCCGCCCGCGCCGCGCAGCGCCCCGACCGCCAGCGCATGCCGCAGCGGGGTCCCCGCGAAATCAAGCGTCTTGATGGACGGCAGTCATCTGCCGTTCGTGTAATGCTTGATTTCGTGGGTGCATCAGGCAGCCCCGTCACGCGGCAGCGTGGCGAGCAGCTCCGCGAGGAGCTCGAAGCAGCTGTTCCAGCCCCCTTCGTGTCCGTCGCGCGAGGCGACCGATTCGAAGTTCCCCTGGTGGAACGTCATCTCGGTGCGACCGTTGCGCTCCCTCAACGTGACGCTCACGAGCGTCTCCGGGCCGGGTCCGCCGCCGGCATCGAGCCAGGCGTGCGTGAACACCAGCCGCTCGGGCGGCACGATCGATCCTCAGCGCAGTGACCGCAGCGTCCCGAGCGTGGAGTCGCGCAGCGTGTCGATCGCGCCGTCGATGCGCTCGACGGCGGTCTGGTCGTCCTTACCCAAGCCTTCCCAATTCCCCCCCCACACCTGCTGCAGCCGCTCGGCCTGCCCCGGCACCGGCGCAGGCGCCAGCTTCGAGAGGTCTTGAATCGCCAGCACGTAGGTCCAGCCGGTGCGGGGATTGCCGCCCGCCTGGTCCCGGTCGTACTGCGCGAGGAACACGACACGCTTGAGATCGGCGAGCCTCATGAGCAGCTCAAAGGCCGCGGCGCGGACGTTCCGGTTGTGCTCGGTGCGCTCGTTGCGCCAAGTGTTATATCCGAGACCACCGAGCGCCACCACCAGGCTTATGAGCGCCACGGCGTTGTCGCGCAGCTGGCGGCCGACGGTGGTCATAGCGGCTTAGTCTGAACCCTCGCGCGTCGCGACTCCACAGAACGCGTTGCCGCAGGCCCGTTCCCGCGAGTTTGCGGCAGAGCCAGGGCTATACTCGCCATCCTCAGCTCTTGCTTCGAGGAGTCTCGAGTGCCTGCCCGGCGTGCGAAAACACCGCGCGCTCACCGCTCGCCCGCCTGCTACGCGCACGAGCTCGAGCCTGTGCCGCGAGCCGGGCGCGGCGATATTCAGGTCAAGCGCATCTACGAGCCGCCCGATCCCGCGGACGGCTATCGGGCGCTCATCGACCGGCTGTGGCCGCGCGGAATCAGCCGGCCGCGCGCCGCGCTCGATAACTGGCTCATCGACCTCGCGCCGAGCACGGAGCTGCGTAAGTGGTTCCGCGAGGAACCCCGGCGCTGGACGCAGTTCGTCCGGCGCTATCGCGCGGAGCTCCACGCTCAGGCGCCGATGCTCGAGGCTCTGCGCCAGCGCGCCCGGCAGCAGCGCCTGACGCTCCTCTACGCGGCGCGCGACCCGCGCCGCAATCACGCGCTCGTGCTGCGCGACGTGCTGCGCAAGGCTTAACGCCGCCCGGTGCGAGGAACGATGATCACATCGAGGACCGCCGCGCTCGCGACGCCGCTGCGATCGCTGCGCTATGGGCAGCTCAAGACCATCGTGCTGCTCTTCGGCGGCTATGCGGCCTGTTATTACTGTCGGGCGGATCTGTCGGTCGCCACGCCGCTTCTCGTCGAGGAACTCGGCCGATACGGAGTCGGCCACGGCGAAGCGCTGGTGCGAATCGGCTCGATGACCTCCCTCGGCGTCCTCGCCTACGCGCTTGGCAAGCTCTTCCTGACCGGCCTCGGTGACTACTGGGGCGGCCGGCGCAACTTCCTCATCGGCGTCGGGGGCGCGATGCT
>Ga0137364_10000659_pt1 | contig 14695 bp, 10 predicted proteins | sample SagtaG_10_FD_104798 | JGI IMG/M metagenome (GOLD analysis project Ga0137364, IMG submission 104798) | Vadose zone soil microbial communities from Sagehorn Ranch, Mendocino, California, USA - Sage1_L_20_16 metaG | ecosystem: Environmental > Terrestrial > Soil > Vadose zone | place: USA... | reverse complement strand
TTTCATGACGTTGGGGCCCAAACTGTCCAGCTCCTCACGGAGCACGTCGATCTTGCTGGTCGCAGCATCGGCTGTTGGCCGCTGTAGTTTTGCGACCGCGTGCAAGAGCGTGACATACGGCAACGCTTCCGATCGCTCAGAATCGCCTGGTTGCAGGCTCGTCCTAAGAACCGCAGTTGCCTTGCTGACATCGGCAGCCTGCCGCCGGATAGCCGCCCTTGCTTTGATGGCCTCAGTGACTGCAGAAACGCGTTCAGAGCGCTGGCGGAACAGCCGGAAGAGCCGGCGGGGGACCCTGAACATCAGCAGGCCGAGTATCGCGACATTGATCGCCAGCACCGCCGCTTCCGCAGCGCCGTATCTCTTGAGCTCCAGCGCGGCTAGAACTCCGCGAAGCCAGCTCGCGTCGAGCAGGGGTAGAACTATGGCCAGGGTCAGCAGAACCGCAAGCAGTACCAGCAGGGCGGAGCGGGGCAGCCGGGGACGGCGCTTTCGGAAAGCACGCTTCTCGGGAACAAGGGAATTTCCAGTGCTTGTGTAGCAGGCAAGATGGTCAGGGTCTTCGCCTGGCACTACTTTGTCCTGACAGGCTATTTCGGAGGCTTCTAGGTCGCTGGCGGTTTCCAACGCTAGGCCAGCCGCATCCAGCAGGCTGCCTGCAGCTTGCCGGGACAGAGATTTTCCTTCAAGTCCCCTGTGCAAATCCTGGAGATTACTTGCTGCCGCCCGCAGCAGCACCGTGGCAGACCCGCCTACCTCGCGCTGCCGCACAAGATCCAGAACACGAAACCGCAGACGTGCGATTTGAGTACCGACATCGACCGTGCAAACGTATGAATCGAGCCGTGGCCAGCCACTATTCGGCCGGCCGGAAAAGGATAGCAGCCGCTTCCAGGTGTTCTCTGCCGGTGACTCTGGAGAACGAATCTCCGCCTCGGGCGGAGCGCCGATGATCTGGGCGAGGCCGGCATCGAGGTCGAAGCCCCGGCGGATCGCGGCGACCATGCCAGCGTTGGCAGCGGAGAGGGCAGCGTCCAGCGCTGCGTCACTTCTGTCACGGCTGGGAGGGACCGGAACGGTGCCTTCGTCATCGGTGTGGTTCATGTCGCCGCCCCTCCCTCCGCGGGCGGCCCTTCCGTGGGCGTTTCGTCCGTCTGCGGTCTCCCCGCAGGCGACTGCTCCGCAGACGGCCCCTGCGCAGGCGGCCCTTGGCCGGTCCAGGTATTGTCATTGAGGTTTAGCGACTTCATGAGGGTGGCGCGGGCTTCCTTGAGGTTCTTCTTGACTATGTCCGGCTGCATTCCCAGGATTTTTGCGATATCAAGCGCCTGGAACCGCTCTATGTGCAATGCAAGGACCGCCCTCTGGGTCGTGGGCAGCATGTGGGCCAAGGCGATGAAGCGCCGTTCCTCCTCATCGAATTCGAATCGGGATGATACGCACGGGGAGGCCGGCTCGTCGTGTTTTTTCGCATTGCGCACCGGCCGGCGCAGAAAAATAGGGAAGGCGGTCTTCCGAAGCCATAGCCTCGGCTCGTCCACCGTCGCCCATTGCTCGAATAGCTGGCGGAAGGCATCCTGTGCGGCTTCGGGAGCGTCATCGGGATCCGCGCCGCACTTGATGAGGAAACTCATCAGCGCAGGCATCTCCGCCTGATAACAGGTGGCGAACTCCGGGTCAGCGACGGTGGCCTCGCGTGGACCGGAGGGGATGCCCGGCTGCGGCAAGGTTACGATGACCGGAACGTCCGCCGGAATACCGTCGGCTGGTTGCTCACTGCTTACGGGCAGGAGCACAATCACCAGCCGGGCAGCCTCGCCCGGGACCTCACCGTAGCCCAGTGGCCTGCCATCAACCATAGCGGCTCCCGGTGCCCGCGCTGATGGCCCCGGCCATCGCGCCGCTTGCGGTGGTTGTATTCTTCGTAACGAGATTCACGGTGACCTGCCTATAAAGAGTGCAGATATATCCAGTCATCGTGCACCCGCCCGCAGCGGCACGTATACGCGTAATGACATGGAGCCGTGTGCACATCATGTGCGCACGACGGCTTGCCCGGGCGCGGATGTGTGCGCGGCGAACTGCGCTACCCTGGCCGTCCTTCGGCCACACGGCCGATCCCTGCATCCGGGGGGCCGCGGCCGCTCTCACCGGGCCACCGTGTGGCGGGCCATCATGACCGGTCACGAGTAACACCGACGGGCGATGCGCTGAAACCACCGCGCGCCAACCGCTGTAAAATAAGCCGATATCCGCGTCTCCGGACGCGTAGAAAGCTCTACGGCCCTGGTGTGAGACGAACGGAAAACAATTTGCCACCGGTACCTGTGTATGTGCCTAAGAGGCGGCCGGATGACACTGAGCCATGGATTGCATTTGGCTCGAGCCAGCAAGAATACCAGCGCTGGATCCCGGAGATCTGCGGAATCTGCTGCCTGAAGATGGTTGGCGATACTATTGGCGTCACCAACAACCTGAGCCTCTATAAGCTCACGATGATGGCCGCAGAGAACGGCACGTTCGTCGTGAGCGAGGACGGCACCATCCAGGGTGCATTTCACTATCCCCTGGCCGAACTGGCGGAGCGCCTCGGCATATGCTGCCGCGTCATGAGGACGCTGGGCCTCAGCGAGATCATGGAGGCGCTAACCCGGGGAATGTATGCGATTCTCTCCATCGATGCGGCGAGGGTTGACGACTCCCTGCAGGGTGGGCATTTGGTACTGGTATATGGATACGACGAGCCCACGGGCTCCTTCTTGCTTCATGACTGTTCTTCGATGATGCAGCCGGATGGGCGTGGCGTGCGCATTTCTGCACACGCACTGGCAGGCATCTCCAACAACAAGGGCCTTGTCGCGGGCTGGGCTGTCGGCGCCTGAGGAGGGAATTTCACCCGCCAGCGCCTATAGGAGCAGAGTGCCAGAAGAATACAACACCGGAGTTTTGCTCTATCAGCGATTCGTTCTCGCCGATCTCGACGGTCAGTTCATGCCCATCGAAGCCGCCTGGATGCTCCCATGACGGGGTCTGGCCTAGAAAGCACAGCGCATGCGGCTGTTCGGCGCACTTCGGATCGGTCACCATCGTGATCTCGGCACGCCCGGCGACCGCATAAGATCCGAGCTTCACGGGGTACATCGTCAGGTCTGCCGGGTAAGGAAGGCTCGCGGTGAGCCTGATTTCCGCGACTGGAACCTCTTCGTTGTCAAATTGATAGACCTGACCGTCGTCATCGCTGTCCTGAATTCTTGCCTGTTCAAACTTATGGCTGTCGGCGGCCTTGTAGCGGAGGCCCGGCTTTCGTCCCTGCAGGGCAGTCATGGCACTGGCAAGCGGGCCTGCACCGACCTGCACCAGTTCCCGGAATATGCATTCGCCGCGCGTGTAAGCCTCCACGAGCTTCTCCTCGTCCGAGGCGATTACGACGCTTGCTTTGGCCGGCAGGCGTCCCACCCAGCCAAGGCGCAGATCAAGCCGATGGCAGTGTTCGGTCAGGCCACTGTGCAGCTCGATCCGCATCGTGAACGAGGTACGGGTTGCGGAGTCATCGCGGAACGACTCGTTGATGAGCGCGCGCACATCACGCTTGTGGCCGGCGCTCAGGCGGCGGTAGCGGCTGAACAGATCGAGGACGTCACGGTCGGTCCCGCATCTGTCGGCAACCCAAGCAGACACGATCTCCTGATCACCCAGCTCGCCGGCGAGTACCCTGACGAATTTCTCGTCCGACGGGGTCGACTCACCAGATAGCCATCTTGGGAGGGTGGTCCGGTCATAGGTCCGGGTGTCGCGCATCTCGTTCACGCGGTCGAAGGCTTCCTTGAGGCGCCCCCCTTCCGCATGATGCGCCAGTACACCGGGAAGCCGCTTCGCCATGGGCTATAACTCGCCAACTTACAGATGAAGATCCACAGGCAGGATCACCTCTACGAAGGCTAGCATTATAGCAGCACTTACGCTTCCGTTTCCGAAACGTCTAGCATTGTTCGCCAACAGGCCAATGCCGCCACTCAGCGGGATAGTTCACTAATCCGGCGGCAGTCATTGCGTGAGCGGACATCACAGCTTTTGCAACCGACAATCGCACCCGCGCATGCCAAGTATTCGCGCTCTGCGCATGGTTGATGCGCCCGGCTGGAGGGGCACGCAGTGCGGCGATCAGTGCGCAGCAGGAGGAGCGGGAAGCTTGCCCAGGAAACGATCGATCCGGACCAGCGCCTCCTCGAGATCCGACAGTGCTGTCGCATAGCAGCATCGGACATATCCTTCGCCCGACGCGCCGAAGACATCCCCAGGAACCACGGCAACGCGCTCGGCGTACAGGAGCTGCTCGGCGAATTCCTGGGAGGTCAGACCGGTGCCGCCGATAGAAGGGAACGCATAGAATGCTCCGCCGGGCTCCGGGCAGTCCAGCCCGATTTCACACAGGCCCTTGACAAATATACGGCGGCGGCGGTCATAGTCGGCAATCATCTCATCCGCGTCAGCTTCGCCGGTGCGCAGCGCCTCGAGTGCGGCCAGTTGCGACATATGTGACGCGCAGAGCATGGTGTACTGATGGATCCTGCAGGCCAACTCAGAGATGGGAGCGGGGGCACACAAATAGCCCACGCGCCATCCCGTCATGGCGTAAGCCTTCGAAAAGCCGCCCAGCAGTACAGTCCGCTCGAGCGCGCCCGGCAGAGCGGCCACACAGACATGCGGCGAAAGGTAGCTGAGCCGCTCGTATATCTCGTCAGAAATCAAGTAGAGATCATGCTGCACGGCCAGTTCTACCACGGCCGCTAGATCCTCACGGGTCTGCACGGCTCCCGTCGGGTTGGCGGGCGAACTGAGCAGGATTGCCTTTGTTCTTGGTGTGATAGCGGCCGCGATCCGGTCCGCATGCAGGCGAAACCCATCGGTCCCGCTGGTGGCAACGGTTACCGGCTTCCCCCCGGCCAGGCTCACGCATGGTTCATACGCGACATAGCAAGGTTCCGGGATCAGCACCTCGTCGCCCGGGGCCAGCATGGCCCGGAGCGCCAGGTCAAGTCCTTCGGACACACCGGCGGTGATGAGACATTCGTCTGCAGGCCGGTAGCTCACGCCGTAGCGGCGATCAAGGTCCGCACAGATGGCCTCGCGAAGTTCCATCAGGCCCGCGTTCGATGTATATGTGGTGATGCCACTTTCCAGGGCGAATATCCCAGCTTCCCTTATTCGCCAGGGTGTCGCATAGTCAGGCTCACCCACTCCCAGCGAGATAACATCTTCCATGCTGGCCGCTATATCGAAGAAGCGGCGTATCCCCGATGGCGGGCAGGCAACGACGGTTGGGTTCAGGGGCCTCATGGTGCCACTCTCAGGCGATGGTCCTCGGTGCCCTCAATAAGCAGTTCACCGTCATCTTTGTAGGTCTTCAGGACGAAATGTGTGGCGGTAGCGGTTACCCGATTTATCGTAGCAAGCTTCTGGGCAACGAAATCGGCGACATCATGCATACTGCGGCCGGTTACGACGCATCGCAGGTCTTGGACACCGGATACCAAGTACACGGATCTGACCTCAGGAAACTGCGATATCCGTGCGGCCACGTCGTCGAAGCCAACACCACGCTCCGGGGAGACTGACACGTCGATCAGTGCAGTGATCACCTCAACACCAGCGATCTTGCGCATCCGGTCCAGATCGACCACGGCCTTGTAACGCCTGATGATCCGCTCCCGCTCCCAGGTAGCGATCTGATCGCGCACGCTATCGACGTCGAGTCCCGTCATGATCGCAATGCGCTCCGGGGTGGCGTGCCCATCTTCTTGCAGGATGTCAATGATCTCTCGCATCCGGCAAGCCTACCGTGACGCCGGTCAATGCTGGGTCAGCACCCGCAGCACTCTCGGCTGGACCCGGGAAAGTAGCTCATAGGGGATCGTGTCCATTGCCGCCGCCACTTCCTCGATGGACACGCTCGACCCTCCGTGCCGGCCGTAAATCAGCACGTCGCTGCCGACTGCGGCGCCCGGGCAGTCGCTGACATCCACGACCATCGAGTCCATGGACACCCTGCCCAGGATGCGGCACTTGCGGCCGTCGACCGAAACATAGCCAAAATTTGAAAGGCACCGGGGAACGCAATCATGGTAACCGGCGGCCACGACAGCAACCCGCCGCCCTCCGGCCGGCGCCCGGTAAGTCCCCCCATAACCGACACGGTCGCCCTCGGAAAGGTCCTGGATTTCGACGACCTGGCTAACCAGTGCCACGACAGGGGTGAGGTCGATCTGGTGCGCGATCTCTGGTGACGGATAGACACCGTACAGGCCAAGGCCAATGCGCACCATGTCGAGGCGCGCCGCCGGAAATCGAATGGCCCCGGCCGTGTTTGCCGCGTGCTTGATGAAGTCCTTGAACCCTAGTTCTTCCGCGGCGTGCGCCACTTTCATGAATCGAGTCATCTGTTCCAGCGTAAATTCGTCCTCATCAGGCTCATCCGCACAGGCAAAGTGAGTCATGAGCCCGGCCAAGCTGACTGATGGCTCGCCGCGAAGGTGTTCGAGGGCCTTGATAGCGTCGTCCGGCTGGAACCCCGTCCGGTGCATGCCCGTTTCAACTTCCAGATGAATCTTTATCGGCTGCCGCCGTGCGTTCAGCCGGGCATGGGAGATCACCGCATCCAGCATGCTTGACGTATAGATCTGCGGAGTCAGGTCATTCCTGATGACCTTGTCCATCTCCGTCGACGTGGCGAGGGTGACCAGAATCGGCAGGGTTACCTCGGCTCGCCGCAGAGCAATGCCCTCATCTACCGTTGCCACGCCGAGCTGGTCGATGCCCGCGGCTTGCAGTGACCTGCTGACATGGATTGCGTTCGTTCCGTACGCCAGGCCCTTGACCATGGCGAGAAGCTGAACCTGAGGCCCGACGAGCCGCCGGAACGCGACCACGTTGCTTTCCAGCGCGGCCCTGTCGATATAGAGCCGGGTAGGAGCGAGCGGCTCAATCAGAATTGAAGTCACATCCGCGAGCGAGCGTTCCCTGGGAGACTCGATCAGGACGATGTCGTCGCTGCCGAGATTGTCACGAAGGGCAGGGCGCATCGCCTCGAGGCTGGCGAAGTAGCGAACTTCCACGCCGGAGCCCATCGCACTGAGCGTCTCCCCGATCCCCCGGTGCGAGGCGCACTCCAGCGCCCAGATGCTGTCCACCTTTGAGCTGCCAAGAGTGCGGCCCAGGGCATGCACGCTTTCGGTCTTGCAGGCCCCCAAGGGGTCGGACAGTATCACGCTGAACCGGCTCGACCGGCGTGCCAGCCGACGGGATACCTGCAGCGCGGTGCCCAGCGTGACGGCATCCGTTGTCGCGACGTCGCGCACCACGGTCCAGCCTTCCGGTGATTGCCAGACCTCCATCCGGGTCTCGGTCGGCACGTAGTCGGTCAGAGCCTGGAGCGCGGTGCCCGGTTCCACGCCGAGCAGCCAGGACGCGGCCAGGGCCACCTCGACATCCATGAGGATTTCCTCGAACGGCGTCTGGATGGCGACGTGCCCGTCGGCTGAACCTGGGAAGCTGACCCGGGCCAACGTGCTCCTGGGGTCGCTTTCCAGGATCGTAAAGGCAGGTATCACGGTGGAGTCGCCACGGTAGTGGCTGCGGGTAGCCAGGTCCTCGGCCACGCTGCGGACCACCGGCCGCGGATCGCCGACGACCAGCCAGCCCTGCGGGTCACTCCCGGTGATGGACAGCAACTCCCGCGCGTGCGCCTCAGGGCCGGGAAAATTTGAGGCATGCCGGGTGCCGAGGTTGGTGAAGACCACGTGATCGGGGCGAATGATGTCCTGCAGGAGAGACATTTCACCTGGTTCGGTCGCTGCCGCTTCGAGGATGGCGACGTCACAGTCAGCCGGGCAATCCAGGAGCGCCAGTGGAACCCCCAGCTTGCTGTTGAAGCTTCCTGGACTGCCAAAAACCCGCCGGTCAGCGCCCAGAATTTGGACGAGAGCATCCTTGGTAACGGTCTTGCCGCTGCTGCCTACGACCGCGACAACGGTTGCCGATAGCTGAGAGCGCCACCATTTAGCCAGCCGTTGCAATGCTTCCAGTGGGTCCGGCACTTGGACCACGGCACCGGCATGGTCAAGCGCCTGGCCCTGTTGTTCTGCGAGTACCACTCCGACGGCACCGTTTGCCAGCGCATCACGTGCGAATTTATGACCGTCAGTTCGCGCGCCCGGCAGGGCGAAGAAGACGCTTCCCTGCATGATGTGCTGAGAGTGGATGGTCACATGCCGGACGAGATCGGCTTGTGGTGTCCAGCCGGTCATCCTGCCGCCGACGAGGTCGGCGAGGTCGGCGATGCTGACTGCATCCACGGGATCCTCCGAGCCATCGTGCTTCGAGCGGCACGCGACGACTGCGCTGCCAGGCAGCGGTTTGCCAGGCAGGACAACGACGGGTGCCGCTCGGCCGGGCCACCAAGCCTACTAGTGCGCGGCCTGCGATCGGCCTGCCTGCCGTAGGTCAGGACCGGCCGGCCAGCTACGTCCGCGGTGAATCAGCCAGGTCGACGATCATCTCCAGGATGTCGCGGGGTGGCAGCGGCGGGTCCTCGGCGAGTCCCTGATGATAGAACACGGTCGCGGGGGTCAGCCCGGGCAGGGAGTTGGCCTCTATGACTATGACCTTGCCGGTCTCTCGATGCATAAACGCATCTATCCGCCCATAGCCAGCCATTCCGAGTGCATTGGCGACGCGGGCTATTCTTTCTTTCGCCATGTGCACGGCCTCGGGGCGGACCCGGCCGAGCGGTGGCGCAGGAGGCGGCGTGATGTTGACACCGGTGCCGCCCATGAATTTCTCTTCCAGTGAAAGGACGCCGCTGCTTGCAATGGTGACGCTCGGATTCATGGCTGTCATGGAGCCTTTCTTCCCGAGCACTCCGACGGTCACCTCGACCCAGCCGGTGTCTCGTTCCCGGCCCCAAAGGAGGCTGGCCGCGCTCGAGGCATCACGGCTTATGTCATCGACCCGGATGTCATCGGTCTCGATGTACTCCTCGAACAGCAGGCGCGTCTGCCTCTTGGTCGGCAACTCGATGATCTGACCGGCCGTCAGCAGGGAGAACGAACCCCCCTGCAGCCGCGTTGCGCCGCCATCGATCAGGCGCAGGTACTCCGCAAGATCCTCTGGCCGGCCCAGCGGCACCACGCCCGCTGAGCAACCGTCGTCGACGGGCTTCACCACCACACGGGAAGTCCCGCAGGCGGCCGCGATCTCTTGCCACAACTCGGACGAGTCCCGCGAGAGGGCATCAAACAGCGGCACACAGATCCGCCGCGCCGTGTAGATACCCTCCGAGGCCAGTTCCGCGATGACCTTGCCGGTCTCGTACTTGTCCATGCACAAGCGTGACGCGGCCACGTCTGACCCGTTGTAACGGACGCCGTGGGAGTCAAGCACTTCCTGCAGCGTGCCGTCCTCTCCCTCGCCGCCGTGCAGCGCAATGAATACCAGGTCATGCTGCTTAAGGAACTCCTCCATGGTGAGCCGGACAGGCGGCGATACAGGTGAGCCAAGGTCATCCCCGGACAGGCCAAGCCGCTGAAGTATCGAGGACGCGAGCTTGCTGCGGACATCGTCGAGCAGTTGCGCGTCCCGGCATGATTCCACGATCTCCTCGACGGAGTGGCGGAGCGCTGCCGAGTACGACAATTGCCACACAGACCCATCGGGATCCAGCAGGTAGGGCAGTGGCAGGTAGCGCCGCGAGCCGAGCAGTTTCAGCCAGACGTTGGTGCCGGACAGGACCGATACCTGCCGCTCGGCCGTCTCGCCGCCGAACAGCACCGCAACGCTCTGGCGCGTCGCGGGAGCGCCGGCCTCGGCCGGGGCCCGGTCAGCTTCCTCGATTCCGACCCTCCTGGCCGCGGTGTGCACAACAAGCCGCAGGATGTCCGCATGGCTCATGCCCACCTGCGCGGCGGAGATAAACAGGAAACTGTTCTGCTCCATGCCGCTGATGGGATTTATGTCGGACACGAGAATCTCGCCGTCCGGCCGGAGCCAGCTGTCGATTCTGGCAAAGTCCCTGAGCCCGAGCAGGGAGAACGCCTGCTCGGAGACATGCTGAATTTCTTTGATAACCCCCACGTCCTGTGCCGGCGGGCAATAGTAATGCGAGTCGTTGCTGGCAAGGTACTTGCGCCGGTAATCAAAGATCTCGTTGTCGCTCAAGCGATTCCTCAGCTCAATCTGCAGCGGAATCAGAGCAACCGGCCCGGACGGCCCTTGCATGACAATGGTGGTCATCTCGATGCCGGTGATCCACGGCTGGATGACAACGCGACCGTACCGGCTCACCAGGCCTTCGATGATGTCGACGCCGGCGCTCCGGTCGGCCAGGACATGGACATCGATGCTGGAACCGCCCTGCGCAGGCTTGATGACAACCTTGGCGGCTTCGGGGAATGCGCCGAGGAGCGCCTGGCCTCTTTCGGTGGCTGACTGCTCCGCCGTGACCAGGATTCCCGGGACGGAACCCACGCCTGCCCTGCGCATCGTGTCCGTTGCCCGGAACTTGTCGAACGCCACCTGGCAGGCGCTGGCGCCGGTGCCGATGAACGGGACCTTCGCCGACTCGAGCAGGGCCTGGAGCTGGCCATCCTCGCCGAAAGCGCCATGGATGGCCGGAAAGACGAGATCCACACCCTGGAGCAGGGCCACGAGCTGTTCCGTGGCCAGCGCGCTGCCATCCAGCGTCAGCTTGAAGTCGAAATCCGAAGGAGTATTGCAGTACAGGAGGTTCCGTGAAATGGAGTACGCGCGCAAGTGGCGGTCGAAGTAAATGATCTCCTTGAGCCGCACATCCGTGCCCATGAGGTGGTCAGCGACGGAGCGCGCGGAGTTGAGAGAGATACCTCGCTCCTGCGAGGGACCGCCGAGAAGCAGCGCAAGCGATACCATCAATGTCCCACTTATCTTTTGGCAAGCATTTAAGGATACCCGTAGAACTCAATTTCCCGCAGGAGGCCCGAGAGGCGGCCATGCCTCGTCAACCTTGGACTGCGTTGTAGCATAGGCGATCCGGGCGGAGCGCGAGCCCCCTGGAACAAATCGGTTGCCAGGCAGCCTCCGGGGTATTATCCCAGGTGGGAGCAGAGGTCACGACCATGGCAGCATTGCGGCACGGGTTCGGGCCGGAAGGCGGCGCAGCAACAGAGCGTGCACGCACGATCGCGCGGCTGGACATAGCTCCTATCGCCGTACGGCTTACCGAAAGCTTCGCCATCTCCAAGGGCGCAGTTGCCACAGCGCAGAACGTGCTGGTACGGGTGGTATTGCAGGACGGCTCGGCCGGGTACGGTGAGGCCGCCCCGTTCGAAGTGATTACCGGGGAAACCCAAGCCAGCACGCTCAGCGCATTGCAAGAGATGGCCGCGACCGTCACCGGACGCGACGCGGCCGGCTGGCGGGTTCTCGCGGCTGACCTGCGCAGCCTGCGCCCCGAGGCAGCCGCGGCGAGGTGCGCCGTGGAGCAGGCGGTGGCCGATGCCCTGGCTCGCCATCTCGGCCTGTCACTGCCTGCGTTCTTCGGGGGATTCCCGCATGAGCTCGTGACCGATATCACCATACCGGTGGGCGACGTAAGACACAGCGTGGAATCTGCACAGCATGCCGAGGATGCTGGATTCAAGACTGTCAAGGTAAAGGTTGGCGCCGATGACTGGGAGCTGGATGCCGCACGCGTTACAGCTATTTCCCAGGCAACGCCCGCGCTTTCCATCATCGTGGATGGAAATGCTGGATTCTCCCGCCCTCAGGCCCACGAATTCCTGTGCGCTGTGACCGGGGCAGGCGCAGCAGTCATCCTTGTTGAACAACCGGTCGCGGCTGCTGACATCGCCGGTCTTGCGGAACTGGAAAGAGAGCACGGCATTCCCGTGTGTGCCGACGAGTCCGTCCGTTGCCCAGAGGATGCCATTCGGGTTGCCGAGTCCGGCGGCATCAGCTCGGTCAATGTCAAGCTCATGAAGTGCGGTGTCGCGGACGCGCTCGACATAATTTCGATCGCCCGGGCAGCAGGGATGACCGGAATGATCGGCGGCATGGTCGAGACGGCCGTTTCCATGACATTCTCGGCTGCGCTGGCGGCTGCGAGCTATCCCTTCTTTACCTACATCGACCTCGATACTCCGTTGCTCATGCCCAGAGGGTTCGTCCGCGGCGGGATGCGCTACAGCGGCCCAGCCGTCCGCCTGCCTGCGCATGCCATCGGCACCGGCGTCGACGCGGCGGCACACTTCCCAGCCTTCCCTGACTGATGCGGCTCACCGCGCTTCGGCAAGTCCTGCTGAGCTGCTAGGCGGCCTAGGGTGAGGGGATGATGATCGCCGGCCATGCGGCCGGGGCGCCCGGGCCACAGTGAGCGGGATCGCGCTCGCCCTGGTACTCGCGGCGGCCGTGCTCCATGCGACGTGGAACCGCATACTGCACGGCGCCGGGGATCGTTTGGCCGCCGCGGCGGTGGGCGCGGCGGTGGGAGCCGTCCTGCTGATGCCGGCCACGATCGCTGCGCCGCCGGTGCATGTCTGGCCGTCCGTCCTGGCCTCTGGTGTGGCCGAGGCTGCCTACTTCGCCTGCCTGGCGGCCGCGTACCGGCGCGGCGAGCTTTCCTTCACCTACCCCGTGGCCAGGGGCATCGCTCCCTTCCTGATCACGCTCGGCGGCGCGGCGGTGCTCGGCCAGTCGCTGAGCGCGGCGCGCGTCTGCGGGTCGCTGGCGCTCGGCATCGGTCTCGCGGTCATCTCGCAGGCGGGCCTGGCCCGTGGCCGCGGCAGTGCGCTGGCGTTCGCGGCGCTGACCGGCGTCACCATCGCCATCTACTCCGTCATCGACGCCGGGGCCGTGCGATCTGCGAATGCGGTCGGCTACCTGGGCGCGGTCACCGCCGTCCAGGCCCTGATCCTGCTCTCCGCGGCCAAACCCGACTGGGGCCGGCTTCGTGCCGCGGCCCGCGCCGGGACCGGAATCGGGGTCGGCTCGGTCGCCGCGTACCTGCTCGTCCTGCTGGCTTACCAGCGGGCTCCGGCATCCCCGGTCGCGACGATCAGGGAACTGTCCATCCTGCTGGGCATCCTCATCGCCGGGGACCGGCCTGGGAAGCGGGTCTGGCTCGGCGGCACGCTGTGCGTGCTCGGTGCCGCGCTCACCGTGCTGTGACAGCAGGATCAGCGGACGCCGTGCGGCCGGAACTGCACGCTGATCCGCGGCCCGGTGACCCGGGTGCTCTTGGGCACCGCGTGCTCCCAGGTCCGCTGGCAGCTCCCGCCCATGACGAGCAGGTCACCGTGGCCGGCGTCATGGCGGAGCACGGGCCCGTTGCCGTCGCGCGGCCGGAGGAGCAGCGGCCGTGGTGTGCCGAGCGACACGATCGCCACCACCGTGTCCTCGGTGCCGCCCCGCCCGATCGTGTCGCCGTGCCACGCGACGCTGTCCCGCCCGTCCCGGTACAGGCACAGGCCCGCGGTGCATAGCGGTTCGCCAAGTTCGGCCTGGTAGTACTCGCTGAGCGCATCTCTGGCGGCGGCGAGCATCGGATCGGGCAGCGCCTGCCCCTCGGCGTAGAAGCAGAGCAGCCGCGGCACGTCGACCACCCGGTCGTACATCATTCGCCGCTCCGCGCGCCACGGCACCGCACCGGCCAGGCGCTCGAACAGCGCGTCGGCCCCGGCGATCCAGCCCGGCCGGAAGTCCACCCAGGCGCCGTGGGAAAGCCGCGTCCGCCGCATGACCGGCCCCAGCGGCCCCAGGCCTGCCTCGTCCGGCAGGTCAAGCAGCGAGCCCTGGAATGCGGTGTTCACGGCTGTGATTATAGAGCACAATCAAACATATATTCGAGCGGCTGCTCGCGGCCGGCGGCCGGCGTGCTCGCGGCCGGCAGCCTCCGGCGCGGCTGCTCGGGCCGGCAACCTGCCTGCCCATGGCCGGCAGCCTCCGGGGAGAGCGCCGGCCTGCGGTCGCCCGCCTGCCCGCGAACCAGCGATCATCACCGGCCACGAATCCGCACGCCGGCGGCCCCGGACACCGCAGGACAAAACCCGTGCCTGCCGGGTAACCAAAGGCACGAATGGCGGGGCACGGTCATACTTGGCCCGGGGCGGCGGGGAGCGCTGCCAGGGGATCCCCGCGAGGGAGGCTTTCATGCCAGGGAACAGCCTGTCCGCCATTGAGCACGTTGTTGTCCTCATGCTGGAAAACCGCTCGTTCGACCATATGCTCGGCTTTCTCTACGCCGGCACGGGGAATGTGTCCCCCGCCGGACAGCCGTTCGAAGGGCTCACCGGCACCGAGTCGAACCCGGACGCCTCGGGCCAGCCGGTCACCGTTTTCAAGATCGAGCCGACGGCGCCCAACGCCTACTTCATGCCCGGCGCGGATCCGGGCGAGGGCTATATGGCCACCAACAGCCAGTTGTTCGGCCGCACCGCCGCACCGCCCGCGACGGTCCCCGCCATGCAGGGATTCGTGAAGGACTTCGCCTACACCCTTTCCTGGCAGTCACACACCAGCGGATACACGATCGTGTCCGGCACGACCGCCAACGACATCATGGGCTGCTTCACCCCGGAGGCGCTGCCGGTGCTGTCCGCGCTGGCCCGCGGCTACGCGGTCTGCGACTTCTTGTATGAGTCGGCGCCCACCGAGACGCTGCCGAACC
>Ga0137364_10000658_pt1 | contig 14700 bp, 12 predicted proteins | sample SagtaG_10_FD_104798 | JGI IMG/M metagenome (GOLD analysis project Ga0137364, IMG submission 104798) | Vadose zone soil microbial communities from Sagehorn Ranch, Mendocino, California, USA - Sage1_L_20_16 metaG | ecosystem: Environmental > Terrestrial > Soil > Vadose zone | place: USA... | reverse complement strand
TCGTCAGTTTCATGGTTCGTCCTTTCTCTCGTGTCCAGGTTTCGGGGGTCACTACACTTGACCTGATCAGACACTTTCCTTTCTTTATACAGGACAGGCGGATATGCCATCGGCTATTTGATAACGCGGTAAGCCAGATGGGTCACTCCAGGAGCTTCAATCACCCTTATGCTTTCCAGCTCAAGGGGCGCAATACTCTCCAGGTCATCAAACAGCCGCGTTCCTGAACCAAGCAGAACAGGCACCAAATCAACGTGCATTTCATCAAGTAGCCCCGCTTTGAGGCACTGCTGCATCATACTGGGTGTCTCCACAACCACGTTTTTCTCACCCGCAACCGCTTTTGCCTGACGAATAGCGCTTTGGACGCCATCAGTCACAAAGGTAAACGGTGACCCTTCCCTGGCCCATTGCCCGGGAACGGTATGGGTCACAATAAAAGTAGGAGCGATAGGTGGATGACCATCCCAGGCTCCTGCAAAATCAAACACTCTGCGACCTACCACCATGGCCCCTGACGTTTGCCGCAATTGCTCAACCACCCTGGCGCTCTGTGGTGAAAGCTTCAGCAGATGCCTCCCATCGTGCGTTGCGATCTCGGTATTGCCACTGAAGTACCATTTAAAGAGATGCTCAAGATCATCCTGTGGTCCCGCAATAAAACCATCAAGCGACATTGAGATCCTGAGAATGACTTTTCCCATAGGTATTTCTCCTTCTATTTCCGTTCCCGTATGCTGACTCAATACAACAAAAGTCAGGAATTTTAGTAGCCCGCAAGATGACCAAAGGGAGGATGCGCGAGAGGAGACGAGACTGCTGCGTCACTGTTCTCCTGGCGTCTCCACAAAGTTGTACGTGTATCTATTCTACGAGCTGAGAAAGAAAACGGCTATGCGGATTGTGCTTCATTTTTCTTAAACGTATCCAAGAGCGTTGGCTCTCGCTTCTCCGCATCAGAACTCTCTGTGGTCAAAGCTTCCTCCAGGCACATCCTAGAATCCCACTGCTTCTTTGACCAGAAGAACCGAGATGCGGCCTGGCAATTCTCCCTGGACGAGGAGAATCTTGTTGGGGAAGCTGTCCACTCCAGACAGGGTCTGCATGCGCTCGTTCTCCAGGGGATAACTATATTCCCAGATCCGGCGCAGCCCTTCGTCCACGTTGCGCACGATTTTCTGCGCTCCCACCACCCAGATGATATGGTTCGCCCCGAAGGCATAGCCTGCAAGCTGACTGCCGGTGGCTGAAGCGATCAGGACCTGCCCCTGGTGGGTGATGGCATGGACTCTGCCGATGACGTACTCGGGACTCGCCATCAGCTTGCGCCCTATGCGGGACATGTGCCCCGCCGGACCGAGCTTCTCTAGCTGAGGACGCAGAGGGACATAGCGAGAGGAGGTCCTGATCTCCTCGTGCAAACCGAGAACCTCCAGCGTCTGCGACAATGCTGTATAGACTTCTGCTCCCTGGGGCAAGAGGTCAAGCACGCGGCTGCAGGCTTCGGCACGCTCCTCGAACACTTCGGCTGCCATCCCTTTCGCAGTGAGGGCTGCAACGACCGTTGCAATGTCTTCGTCACTCGCCAGGTGAGCAAACTCGGTATTGGGAACCAGTGTCATGTTACTCCTTTCTTTGCTTGTGGAGACCATCCTCCACACGAAACACAAGGTTGAGCAGAAAAACAGATCACGAAGCTCAATGTCCTTCGCCTTTCTCTCCTTGAGTGTCAATCATGTTGCTTTGTGGGTGAAAATCGGACAACGCGATGGGCGATAAAACGGGCATGAGCAGAGAGAAAATGATGGCTTTCCGAAGTGAATTATTCCCATGGCTCTCCTGGCTCTTTCCTAATGATTGCTTGCTTGCCCATTTCATTGTTCAATTTTTTAACAATTCGCCCATTTAATTCTAGGATTTACAGGCCCGGACCCAGAGGAGCGCACGAAGATACTCGTCTCACCTGTCTGGATCTCGACAGTGGTGAAGTCATCCATCATTTCACTGTTCTTTCCTTCCTCGTCTCTCTCAGACAAGTATAATCGGCTAGTTCACCTTCCTCCCCCCCTTGTTGCCGAAGTGAAGTCGTTCTGGCCCGTCTCCCCAGTTTCATCATGCGTCTCCTTGTCTTTCTCAGTATACGTCCGAAATAGTTCGGCGATGGTCGAAGCGTTTCTTAGGCATATTGTGGTTCTTCCCACGGGATACGCAACAAGTTGACAGCAAGCGAGCAATGAAGCAGTGAAGAGATGGTTGAAAACGGTACCACGCAGGTGCGGTGGTCCCCACCAGACATTAGAGCCTGTTGCCAGGAGGGTCTTCTCCACACAGGAAGCCCGGTGGCCTGGCGGTTCTGCGGGCCGCACTGGGCTCAGCCGGTGTAGAACGCCCCACTGTTCTCGGCAACCATCATCTCCTGCCCCTGAATCGACTCACGAACCGCAGCGAAGCCATAGGTGATCATCTCTGCCTCGTAATTATGAATGGCCTGCAACAGCAGCTTCTCCCCATTGCGGGCAGCGATCAGTTGTTGAGCGAGCAGGCTGGCATCGCGCAGGGCCGTATTGCCCCCGATTCCCCGCGTCGGCGGCATACTGTGAATGGCATCCCCCAACAGGGTAATCCGTTTGGTTTGCCAGGCCGAAACCTCCGTCGCCGCATGCAAGGGCTTGTAGATCACACTTGTTGGATCAGACTCACGGACCATTTGTTGCAGGTGCGGATGCCATCCCTGAACCATCATCAGAGCTACCTGCTGGAGCGCCTGTCCATCCAAAAGCTGTGGGTCCTGCTCAAAGGGATACTTTTCGCGGCGGGCGATCAAGGCCCAGAACAAGTAGCTGCCCGTGGTATCGACAAAGAGCGCCGGCTGTGGAGCGCGCTCCTGCTGGTCGGCGCTCGCCCTGGCATACTCCTGCGGCAGAGGAGTGAAATCAAAGAGGCCGGTGAACATCCCATGTCCCTTTGGGCCAAGAATGGTCGTCGGTCCATCGAAGCGTCCAGAGATGAACAGAGCCTCGCGCCTCTCCTCTGACCAGGGAAGCTTGCCCATGATTGCCACCACCCCGGTTGGCACTCGCGGAGCCTGGGGAAGCAGTTGGGTGCGCACCGGGGAATGGCCCCCGTCGGCTCCAACCAGCACATCCCCGACGACGGAAGTGCCATCTCCAAAGAAGGCCGTGACCCTCCCATCTGGTCCTTCCTGGTAGTGCGTGAAGGTCTTGTCGAAGTGGACCAGATTTTCCAGGCCGAACAGCAAGATCTTGCGCAAGCTGATCCGACTCACAGCGAGGTCGAGCTTCGCCGGGTCCGACCCCTCATAGGCGGGAGTGGGAAAGAAGCTGATCTCTCTCAGCTGCTCAGTGACGATACGAAGGCCATTGCCAGGACGGTCCGCGGTGGCTCGATAGACCTCGAAGAGATCGGGGGGCAAACACGCATGCAGCGCCAGGTTGCCCTGCGGCTCAATGTGGATGCGATAGCCCTGCAAGCGGTCACTGGGGGTGCGTTCCCGCTCATAGACCGCGACACTGATGCCCGCCTTCTTCAAGCCCTGAGCCAAACAGAGGCCGCCGAGGCCACCGCCGATAATCAAGACATGCAAAGAATATGATGTCATGGACAAACTCCTTTATCTGTTGTTTCTTGGGGCAAAGATACGTCTCGCTCCAGGTTCAGGAAACGTTCTTGCTCTCCTGCTAGTCTAAGCGAGAAGAGGTGCGAGGGGTATCACCCATAGGGATGATTGTGCGGGTGATTAGAGAGGAACTCGATGCGTACAGGTGCAATTCGCGTGCCCGCAAGCGGGCAGCGTCACGATTGCTCACCTGGAGCTTCTGATAGATCCGTTGGAGGTGCGTTTTCACCGTATTGAGACTAATGACGAGTTCCTCCGCTATCTCCTGCCTGGAGTGACCGGCCACCAGCAGAGCCAGCACGCGCTGCTCTTGCGGGGACAGACCCGCGCCGTGCGTCGCGGATCTGTCAGGTATTTGCTGCTTCGCCTGGGCCTGGTCACTGGCAAAAAGGATCGTCTGGAGATAGGTGCGCAACGGCTTCCCGCCGATGGAGGGGACGAGGAGACGCAAGAGAGACGCAAGGTCCTCTCCCTCATCCAGAAAGAGACGCAGATATCCTTGTGTGTGTGCAAGCTGCACCACCTCAGTGAGCAGGCGTTGGGCGTCCTGAGAGTGGTTGAGCTGGTGGTGGGCCAAAACGTTCAGGATCTGAATCTCCAGGGCACTGCGGATGCGTCCGGCAGCCATTGCTTCGGCGCACCACCCTTCAAGCAAACCAAGAGCCTCCTGCCCCCGACCTTGCGCAAGGAGCCAGCGGACCAGGAGCAGTTCTTCTCGCTCATACTGCAAGCGCGAGAGGTTTTCGTCGGACTCTTTGTGAGTAGTGGCCCAGTGCTGGACGGCGAGGAGATTCCCGACGGAGAGTTCAAGGCGCGTCTGCCAGAGCAGAATTTCGCGCAGGAGCTGTGGCGAGCGGATAGGGTCTCTCCAGGCCAAAAGGGCTTGCAGCAGACGCCTCGCTTGCTCGGTTTGGCCTGATGCCTGCAAGACCCGCGCCTGCAAGAGGGTCGCCTGAACCTGGAGCGCCTCATCGGTGAAGTGCGAGAGATGCTCTGCTGCCTCTTGCAACCATTGGGCGGCCTGATCCAATTCATTCCACTCGTATGCAAGCTGAGCCAGCCCGAGCAGAGCCTTGGTGCAATCTACACGTTGCCTGCCTGCCCAGGGGAGTGCTGTGTGATAGAGTTCGCTCGCTTGGTACAATGCTCCTTGCTCGGTGCAGACCTCGGCGAGCAGGAGGACGGTAACGAGTTTACCCGCCTGCTGATTGGTCGCGTCGAAGAGTGAGAGGACCGTCAGCAGATCGTTGCGAGCGGCCTCAAGCTGCCCAAGCCATCGCTCTTCCTCCGCAACGATTCCCAAACAGATGCCCAACCAGGTGGGCTGCTCCTCCGAAAGCTGAGCAAGCGCCTGCCTGGAAAGACAGGCGGCCTCGGTCATGGCTCCCCGCCGCAGGGCCAGCAGCGCACGAAAAGCCAGCAGCACCTCGGACGCAGGCCTTTGGTCGCTCTCTTGCTTGCTCTGCTCGGCTCTTTGCAGCAAGGTTTCCACCTGGGCAAACGTCGATGGCGCGAGCCGATCAGAAGGCGAATCGAAGGTGAGCAAGGTAGCAGAGAAGAAGCAGAGGGCAGGGCAGGAGTGGAGTACGGGTTCTGGCAATTGAGAGAGCCAGCGCTGCACCGTCTGGAACTCCTGGAGGGCGACCCAGTGCTGTGGCCCGATGAGCGCTTCGATGAGGGTGGCGGCGCGGGCAAAGTCCGACGCCTGCAAAGCCGCTTCCACCGCCGCAGGGAGCATCCCTCGCCGCTCATACCAGAGGCTGGCACAGCTCAGGCACGTCTGCACGACCTTGATACCGAGCTGGCGCCGAGCACAGGCTTGCAGAGCCTGGGCAAAGAGCGCATGATAGCGATACCACGGCTCATCTCCTTCGAGGGACTGGAGGAACAGCCCGGCGCTGGCGATCCCCTCGAGGACCTGCTCGCTGTCACTCCTTCCCATGACAGCATCGCAGAGAGAAGCCGTCAGCCGGGGGAACAGGCTGGACTGGAGCAGAAAAGTCTGCACCTCCTCCGGTTGGACAGAAAGCACTTCTGTCCCCAGATAGTCCTGGATCTGCCGCTCGTTCCCACCGAAGCTTGTGAGCACCTGCTCAACTGCTCCAGGCTCTCGGCGTCCAGAGAGAGCCAGCGTGAGCAAACGCAGCCCCGTCACCCAGCCTTCCAGGCGCGCGTGGAGATCGGCGACCAGGGAAGCCGAGAGAAGAGAAGCGTGATCCGCGAACCTCTGTTGGAGGAACAAGTGTGTTTCCTGGGGAGAGAAAGAGAGATCGCTCACTCCCACATCTAGCAGGTCGCCTCGGGAGCGCCAGCGCAGGAGCGGGAGCGGAGGAGGTTTTCTGGTCAGGATGACAAGGTGCAGTGATGGAGGCAGGTGATCGACGAGAAAGGTGATCATTTCGTGAATCTGGGAGGTGGTAATCACATGATAGTCTTCCAGAAGAAGCACCCCTCGGCAGTTCAGTTGGGTGACATCATTGAGGAAGGCCGTCAGGATGGATTTCAGATCGGGTGGAGCAAAGGGTGACGGTCCTGCTAGCAGTTGAGCAAGAGAGGAGTGCCCCAGGTTCTTCTGGAAAGCCTGGCAAGCAGTGAGCAGGTAGCGCCAGAAGCGCACTGGATCATTATCTTCTGGTTCAAGGGAGACCCAGGCCACAGGAGGAAGTTGAGCACTCCTGGCAGGATCATTTACCCACTGAGTGATGAGCGTGGTTTTGCCGTATCCGGCCGGAGCCGTGACCAGCGTCAGTTTGCGTTGCAAACCGTTATCCAGCAGGGCATGCAACCGCTCCCGTGGGATGAGCTGAGCGGGCAAACGCGGTGGGCGGAGCTTGGCAAGAAGCAGGAGACCCTGGAGAGACGCCTCGCCGCTGAGTGGTGAGACAGGCGCGTGGTGGACACAGCTCGCCTCGACTCGCACTGTGGCTGGAGCGGCTCGATCGAGGGCCTTGTGCTGTCGCGTTTCCGACGGCTTTGATGCAGAAGGTGAGAGGTGTGAGGGAAGTGTTTGCCCTCCAAGCGCCCGGGCCACGGCTTCTAACTGTGTCGGAGTGAGCTTCCGGCTAGATCCAAGATACCGCTTGAGGATGCGTCGGCCCTGACGGTGATAGGCATACCAGTAGCCAGCTTTGCCCCGGGAGCGCCCTTCTTTCTGGAGGGAAAGGGTGCCAGCACTCCCGTGAAAGGAAAAGCAGGAGTGAGCCTCCAGCCAGACCAACCAGGCGGCCTCCTCTCCACAGAGCAGGAGCGGGTCGGCCTGGTGCCAGGCAAAGACTCCGTAGGCCTGGTGTACTTGAGACCAACGTAGGGTATACTGGGCAGCTTTTGGCATTGCTTCCTCCTCGTCGTCAGGGTGATACCCAACAGCTTGTTCTCGTTGATTCTATCCCAGAGCACCGCAGACCGCAAGTGTTTCCCAACAGAACGCGAAGACGAGCCAGCACATCGCAGGCCATGAGAGGATCAGGGGATGCTCAGCTTTCAGAACTCTGAGGTGTGACAGGGTGAGGTAGTCAGAGCAGTGATGCTGAGATTTGATCTAACTCAAAAAATGTGTCACAATCAACGTCTCAGTTTCTTCCACATGAGTTGAGTAAGTGACACTAAAAGCAGAGGTTGTATGAGGGTCGGCTATATTCGGGTCTCCAAACACGAGCAAAACGAGGCGTTACAGAGAGATGCGTTACAAGAAGCGAAATGTGAGAAGTATTTCACTGATACCATAACGGGTTCAACATTTGAACGCAAGGGGCTGGAGAAGGCTCTTGACGTTTACAGATGAAATGAGCTTTTTAGATTTTGAGGGTTGCGATGCAAATGATGTCGGTGAGTGTGATCATGGAGACGTTTATCACGATCAATATTACTTTAAGAAGTTTCGTCGCGCTTTAGAGGAGCGTAATCAGGCTGCGCAGAAATGGATAGAGTATCACTTAAGTGCAATGCTGATCGATTGGATACAAGCCCATCCTAGTAGAGATCTAGCTTGTCGTCTGCATCCTAAAGAATACTTTGTAGTCCAGGCATTTAAACGTTGCTGGCAGACTTCCCTCCAACACTATGAATTTGAATTCAAAAACATGGCTGATGTCTTGTATTACCTGCGAGTGTATCTCAACGCTGCTATTCTAGATGCACTGCGTAACTATTCACGACAAGGTAATACGCCGCTGCCCGCATCGCTTATAGCAAGAGAGTCGTTTTCAAATCAAGATGACAGTAGCCACGAGATATGGAGTAACATAGAAGGGAAGCTTTCTGACGCGCGCGAACGCCGGCTGGCTTACTTGCTTTTTCACTGCGCCATCAAACCTGTGGAAATTGTTAGTAGTTGCCCGCAGGATTTTAGTGATGTGCAAGAAATTTCCCGAGTGCGTCACGATATTATCGAACTCTTAAGCCTTGAAGAATGATGTTGCATCGTTATAGATCAGCTTTCGCGATTATCGTACATAGGAAAGGGTGTTAGTAAATTTTTGATAGCTCTTTTCAAGTAGCTTTTTGCCTAAACGTTGCTTGATGTAAACTCAAGCTGTAGCGTTGTACAACATTTATCTGTTCCAACTCTGAATGTTGATCGATAAGCTTAACCAGTGCACTTCCAATTACTACACCGTCAACAAAATCTATCAACTCAGTAATGTGCTCAGGTGTTGAAATTCCAAAACCAACGGCGAGAGGAAGACGATACTCTTTCGTATAGTCTTTCACTCTCTGAATAAAAAGGTGTACATCCGTAGGAAGTATTGCCCGTGCTCCGGTAACCCCGTTCAATGCGACACAATAGAGGAAACTGCCATATCCACTGCTCGCCATTTTTGCAATGTGGGTAATGCGTTCATCGGGTGTCGTGGGTGGAATAAGAAAGATGAGGGATAGTCCGTGCTTTTTCGCTGCGCGTTGCAAAGGCTCTGCTTCTTCAGGTGGCAAATCTGGGATAATCAGACCGCAAACTCCACTTTCGACAGCCTTTTGACAAAAGGCCCCAAGACCATAAACCAGTATAGGATTGTAATAGCCCATAAGAACGAGGGGTACATCGCACCTGTCTGAAATCTCAGAGGCTATCTCAAAACATCCGTGAATGGTCGTGCCGTTTTCGAGTGCGATATGTCCTGCATGCTGGATAGTAGCTCCATCAGCCAGTGGATCGCTAAAAGGCATACCGAGTTCAATAATATCCGCTCCCATCTGGGCTGCTGCGAGTGTGAGTTCAATGCTTTGATGTGCCGATGGGTAGCCACACATGAAGTAAGGGATGAGTACACCTCTATTCTCATTTTGTGCACGATCAAAAGTCTTTGTAATTCTTGACGCAGGTATCGGAGGTATGGATGTTTGTTGCATAGTATCCCTCTTAATTTGTTAAAATGCATCATTTGAAATAAACGGATTGGAAGCATCAAGCCTGCTAAAGATAAAGTGACCGCCAGCAAACGCGCGAAGTAAAGTCAGTAGGTCATCAAGGGCCGCATCAACATCTTCTTTAGCTTGCGTATGGTGAGCTTCGACGGTAATGAGTGCCTGTGTGGTCTCTTGCTGTGCTGCGCTCTGATCGCTTTGTCGCCAACACCAGCGTCGTGCAATGACAAGTTTTGTGTCGTCAGAAAAAACAACTTCTCCCGCTTCAGGATGCTCTAGTTCATCCTGTCTCAACGTTGTGTACCTTTCAGATCCATCAGCGAAATGTACAGTAACTGCACCATTCAATGTACTGGTATCGAAAACTGCAACAGGCAATGCGTAACGAATACTTACCAGGTTGCAGAGATCAACAAGCAAGTTGATGCCTGGAATATCTCCTTTTTTGGTCAGGCGTCGTAAAAGTGCTTCCGCAGCGCTGCGGTACTGTGTTGGGTCCACACCAAAGCTGCGGAAAACCGCACGCCATGCTGCCAATGAAGGAATCTGGCTCAATGGAGTAGCTCCGATACGTTGCAGAGTAGCCTGTTGTTCATCTAAGAAAGCTGCTTGTAAGTCTTTTGGAGTAGGACCGTTTGTCATTCCTTGCGCGATAATTACTCCACCAACGACAGCCGGATAACGTGTCAAAATGCTGGTATCATATTGGAAAACTGTCATTTTTCACTCCTACAATGAGACCTGTAAAGCTTTTGCAACTGTCAGCATATCCTTATCCCCGCGTCCTGACAGGTTCAAAATAATCAGCGAACCAGGTGGAATTTTACCTTGTTCACCTTGTTCCAGTAGGTAACCTAATGCATGAGCTGGCTCTAATGCAGGGATAATACCTTCGCTCTGGCTCAATGCTTGTAGGCCGCGTAATGCACTTGCATCGGTTACTGAGGTATAGGTAGCACGACCAGTCTCTTTCAAGTAACTGTGCTCAGGACCTACACCAGGATAGTCAAGACCTGCCGATATGCTGTGTGTATTGAGTACCTGTCCGTCTTCGTTCTGCAAAAGATAACTGAATGAACCATGTAAAACACCGGGACTGCCCGCTACCAGGGTGGCTGCATGCTGTCCTGGTGCAAGACTAGAGCCGCCAGCTTCGATGCCTATGAGTTGTATGTGTGGTAAGTTTGCGAAAGGGTAAAAGATACCTATAGCATTGCTGCCGCCGCCGACACAGGCCACAACTTTGTCAGGCAAGCGTCCCTCCTGCGCAAGTATTTGTTCGCGAGACTCTTCTCCGATAATTGATTGAAAATCACGCACAATACGTGGATATGGATGAGGACCAACGGCAGAGCCAATTAGATAAAATGTGCTTTCGATGTTTGTCACCCAATCTCGGATGGCTTCATTGATAGCATCTTTAAGCGTACGACTTCCACTGGCTACGGAGCGTACTTCTGCCCCTAACAATTTCATGCGAAAGACATTGAGCGACTGGCGTTGGATATCTTCCTCACCCATGTAAACAATGCATTCAAGTCCAAGCATTGCACACACAGTAGAAGTTGCGACTCCATGCTGGCCCGCTCCGGTTTCGGCAATGATTCGCTGCTTCCCCATCCTCCTGGCTAGCAAACCTTGACCTAAAGCGTTATTGATCTTGTGTGCACCAGTATGTGCCAGGTCTTCACGTTTGAGGTAGACTTTGACGTCTGGCGCTATCATGTGAGAGAAATGCGGAACGTAGTGGAGTGTTGTTGGACGTCCTACAAAGCTAGAGAGCAACCTTTGTAGTTCAGCTTGAAACTCGGAATCGTTGCGTGCGTGTTCATAAGCTATCTCTAGCTCAGAGAGAGCTAGCATCAAGCTTTCTGGAACGAATTTTCCGCCAAAGCTACCAAAGCGTCCTCGCTTATCAGGATAGAGATTGTGCTGGTAATCTTGAACCGGATTGTGGATTTGCATACAGAATTGCCTCACTATCTGGATATGCGAGCATTTTCGACGAATGTCCGTATCTTTTTGATATCCTTTTTCCCATTTGTTTCAACACCACTGCTTACATCGACTCCCCAGGGATGAACTTGTTGAATAGCTTCACCTACATTTTCAGGTGTTAAGCCACCTGCCAGGAATATTGGTGTTTGCTTTGCAATAGTTTGGGCTAACACCCAATCATGTGTTTTGCCAGAACCACCCCACTTGCCCGTTGGCGTATCGAGTAAAATTCGCCATGCAGTTTGAGAATATGTTTCTGTCAAATGCGGATCAGATTTCTCGTTCAGGCGAAGCGCTTTAATGACGGGACGATGAATACGTGTACAAAACTCGGGTGACTCATCTCCATGGAGTTGTACAAAATGTAGGCCAACCTGTTCAGCGACGTCGTTTATATAGTTCGCTTCCTCGTTGACGAAAATGCCAACAATATCACAAAACATTTGGTCATCTTCGTATGTTTTCAGTAGCTCTTTCGCAGCATGTGGCTGAATATAGCGCGAGCTTTGTTCGTAAAACATCAGGCCAATAAAGTCAACTCCAGTATCTCTGGCGGTACGTAATTGAACATCGGTGCGAAGACCACAGATCTTTACTTGCACATTTTCACATGCACCTTTGAACAGCGTATGCATCTGTGCAGGTATATCCTGAGATGTGACAAGTGATTCACCTACCAGCATTGCCTGAACATCATAACGAGCAAGGCGCCGTGCGTCTGCACTGGTGTGAATACCACTTTCGGCTACAACTAGCGTATCTTTAGGAATAAGTGGACGTAACTCTCGGATAAGATCAGGATGTATTTGAAAGGTTTTGAGATCACGGCTGTTGATCCCAATAATACGTGCTCCTGCTGCAATTGCTTGCTGTACCTCTGCTGAAGTATGCACCTCGACCAGGCAATGCATACTCAGCTCATGTGCAACTTTGAGCAACCTCTGCAATTGAATCTGGTCCAGTATAGCGCAAATAAGCAGGATAGCATCAGCTCCCCACGCACGGGCCTCAAATACCTGGTATTCATCAATAATGAAGTCTTTGCACAGTACTGGAACATGTACCGCCTGTTTAATAGCTGCGAGGTAGTCAAATGATCCTAGAAAGAAATGTGACTCAGTTAGCACAGAAATCGCGGTCGCTCCATTTGCAGCGTATATTTGTGCCAGTTCAACTGGATCGACATTAGGCGCAAATGTTCCTTTTGAGGGAGATGCACGTTTAACTTCTGCAATCAAGCCGATTTTCGATTGTAATTTGAGTGCTTGTAAGAAATCGCGAGGTGCGCTTTGTACATATGCAAGACGCTGTTGCTCTTCAAAAGATATGATACGTTTACGCTGTTCCATGTCGAACTTCGTCTGCGCTATGATTCCGTCAAGAAACATGGTCATCCTGCCAGCATCTGGGTATAGTCGATAACATCTTCTAATGTACGTTTGGCTTTGCCTTCACGTAATGTCGCAAGCGCTAACCTGGCTCCGTCAGAAAAAGAACTTACTAACTCATTTGCTAGCAGTGCAGCTCCAGCATTCAGACAAATCATGTCCACAGCAGGACTATGGTTCTGACCACTTAGTAAGTCCCTCAGCAGTGTTGCGTTGTACGCTGGTGTGGCTCCTTGAAAAGCATGCCTGTCGGTTACCCTTGTGAAGCCCACTTCCTCTGGTGTAATTGTATATTCACGCAAATCCTCTCCCTTTCGCACTTCACAGATGCGTGTCGAAGCGCTCAAAGAACATTCATCTATTCCATCTTCTCCATGAATAATGAGGGCCCGTTTACAGCCAAGATGAAGTAATGCTTCACCCATGGTACGCAGCAGGGAACCATCAGCAACTCCAAGTACCTGATAATGAGCATGTGCAGGATTTGTGAGTGGGCCAAGTATATTGAATACTGTTGGTATCCCGATCTCACGTCGTGCCGGTCCAACATGTTTCATAGCAGGATGATAAGCAGGAGCAAACATGAAGCCAAAACCAACTTCGTGGACACTTTGCGCAACTTGCTCGGGACCGAGATCAATTCGCACTCCTAATGCTTCCAATACGTCAGCGCTGCCGCAGCGACTGGTAGCGGAACGGTTGCCATGCTTTGCAACAGATGCGCCTGCTGCTGCTGCTACAATACCTGCTGCCGTTGAAACATTAAATGTGCCAGCCCTATCTCCACCTGTGCCACAAGTATCGATCGCTTGTGTTGCTATAGTCTCTTTCAAATGTACTCGAACGGCTTTTTGCCTCATGACACGCGCCAGGCCGGTAATTTCCTGCACGGTCTCTTTACCCGGGCGTAGGTGCAATGCTGTTAGAAAAGCTCCCATTTGTGCCTGGGTCGCGACACCTGTCATGATTTCTTCCATCACCACAGTTGCCTCGCTTTCGCTCAACGTAGCTCCCAGTGTTACCTGTGAAATTGCTTCTCGGATCATCTCTTTTTCCTCTCGGCTCAATATAAAGTTAAAAAATTACGAAGTAAATCTTTTCCGATAGGAGTCATGATTGACTCAGGGTGGAACTGTACTCCCTCAACAGGATAAGTACAGTGTCGTAGACCCATGATTAAACCGTCTGCCGTCTCGGCTGTAATCTCCAGTTCATCCGGGAGTGTTGAGCGCTCAACAATGAGGCTATGATAACGATTAGCTTCAAAGGGCAATGGGAGATTGCGAAATACTCCTTGCCCCGCATGATACATCAATGAGGTTTTACCATGCATTGGCTCAGGCGCTTGCAGGATACGTCCACCATAGGTTTGTCCAATAGCCTGATGACCAAGACAAACTCCTAACATAGGAATGTGTGGTCCAAATCTCTCGATAATCTGGCAGGATAAACCCGCCTCCGATGGAGTGCATGGCCCCGGGGAAATGACGATTTGATCAGGGCTTAGCGACTCGATATCATCTAAGCTTACCTGATCATTTCTACCTACATGTACATCAGCACCCAGTTCTGATAGGTATTGATAGAGATTGTATGTAAAGCTGTCGTAATTATCAATTAATAAAAGCATACGTCTCTCTCCGCTCTTTAGAAATCTTTTCCGCTTCATCGAGGGCACGTATAAGCGCTTTTGCTTTATTCAAGCTCTCCTGGTATTCCTCAGAAGGATTGGAATCAGCAACGATGCCTCCTCCAGCTTGTATGTAAGCATGGCCATTCTGTAACACCATCGTGCGTAAGGTGATGGCGGTATCTAGATTACCTGAATGACTGAAATAACCGACAGCTCCTGCATAAATGCCACGTTGTTCTCCCTCCAATTCGCTAATGATCTCCATTGCGCGAATCTTCGGTGCTCCTGATACTGTGCCTGCTGGAAATCCTGCTCGCAAGGCATCATAGGAAGTTAGCTCAGGTCGAAGTTGACCTGTAACATTGGAGACAAGATGCATAACGTGGGAATAGCGTTCGATGTCCATGAACTGGCTTACTTTGACACTTCCCGGTATACTGACTCGCCCGGCATCATTGCGTCCAAGATCGACCAGCATCACATGTTCAGCTCGCTCTTTCGGATCATTTTTCAACTCATCGGCGAGTTGTTGATCTCTGTGTGGATCTTCACCTCTCCGGCGAGTTCCTGCGATAGGATGTATTGTAACTTCACCATCCTCGACGCGTACCAATAATTCAGGTGAAGCTCCTATAATATGCATATCTTGAAAATTTAGGAAAAACATGTATGGCGAAGGATTA
>Ga0137364_10000647_pt1 | contig 14776 bp, 10 predicted proteins | sample SagtaG_10_FD_104798 | JGI IMG/M metagenome (GOLD analysis project Ga0137364, IMG submission 104798) | Vadose zone soil microbial communities from Sagehorn Ranch, Mendocino, California, USA - Sage1_L_20_16 metaG | ecosystem: Environmental > Terrestrial > Soil > Vadose zone | place: USA... | reverse complement strand
TCCTGCATTCCTTGCTCGCCGATTCGCAAAGGACGTCCCGACGCTAAGACGCTGGCGACAAAAGAGCGCCCGCCAGCCAACGTCGCCGCCTACGAGCGAGCTACAGCCGCGCGCCTGACTCGGCTGGCGGTTTGATGGGAGGCAGCGCCGCTTCGATTTCGTCGCGGTGCGCCTCCAGCCACGGCGGAAGCACGAGGTGCTCGCCCAGAGTGGCGGGATCTTCATCGATGGCGAAGCCAGGTCCATCGGTGGCGATCTCGAACAGAACGCCGCCCGGCTCGAGGAAATAGACCGACTTGAACCAGAACCGGTCGATTACCTCCGTTGGCCGGCGGCGCGCCCGATCGATTCGCTCGCGAACCTCGAGCTCCGTCTTGTCATCCGCCACTCGCCACGCGACGTGGTGCACTCCTCCCGTTCCCCACCTTCCGCGTTCCGCGTCCGGGACTTCGCGAATCTCGAGATATCGCCCCGAGCCGCCACCGCCGATCTCGAAGCCCGACCACCCGTGATCCTCACCGATGTCGACAAATCCCAACACTCCGGTGAGGAAACTGGAAGTGAGACCGAGATCACGCTCCCACAAGCGTACCGAGTGCAGCCCGCGAATTTGTTTTTCCGCTGGGACCGGACCATCTCGCCACGGAGTGAACTCGCGATCATCGCCCGTTTCATGGAGAGTGACGGGCAAGCCGTGCGGATCGGTGAATGTCAGGGTGGTAGCTCCACGTCTTGTCTCGGGTTCGCCGACAGCGAGATGGTGTTCCTCGAGGCGGTCGGCCCAGTACTGACTGGCGCCAATGGGAATCGCCAGTGAGACCTCCATCGCCAAACCGGCGCCCGGTTTGGCGGGTGCCATCTCGGGCCACGGAAAAAACGTAATGTCCGTTCCGGGATGACCTTCGCCGTCCGCGTAAAAGAGGTGATAGGTACCTGGCGAATCCTGATTCACGCTCTTCTTGACGAGGCGCATACCGAGCACCCCGGCGTAAAAGTCGACGTTCTCCTGCGCGTCCCCGGCAATGCACGTAACGTGGTGGAGACCTGTCACGTCTGTCATGGTAATCCCGTCGCTGGTGAACGTTGGATTGCTACGTAAGTTGACGTACAGCGCTTACAGTCAAGCTACAGCATCGTTAGATCAGACGCGCCCCGGAAGAGCGCTGCAAGCGCACCGGGGGTCGATACGAAAAACGGTAGCTGATCACTGGAGGTGGCAATGACCGCGCCGAGGTGGCTCGCCAATTACGACGAAGAAGTGCCGGCTTCGCTGGAGCCTTATCCCAACCGAAGCCTGATCGATTATTTGCGCGAAGCAGCCACAAAGTGGCCCGATCGGCCAGCCCTGCTATTCAAGGGCGCGACTGTATCCTATCGCCAGCTGCACGAAGAGAGCGACGCCTTCGCCGCCGCGCTGGTGTCGATGGATGTCCGATCCGGCGACCGCGTCGCGATCTGCCTCCCGAATTGCCCGCAATTCATGATCGCCGAATTCGGAGCGTGGAAGGCGGGAGCGATCGCCAGTCCGTTCAATCCAACCTACAGCGAGCGCGAGATGGAAGACGCGCTGCAGGCCACTGGCGCGGAAACCGTCGTGGTGTTGAACCGGTTCTATGGCAAGCTGAAACGGATCCAGTCGCGCACGTCACTCAAGCGCATCGTTGCGACGAACATCAAGGAATACCTCCCGTGGCGGCTGCGGATGCTGTACACGCTTTTCAAGGAGAAGAAAGAAGGCGATCGTATCGCGCTCGAAACGGGAGATTTTCGATTCGCCAGGCTTCTCCGGAAGTTTGGCGGCACGAGAATCGGCGATGACCGCCCAAGGCTGGATGATCCCGCCGTGATCCTCATGAGCGGAGGAACGACGGGCACTCCCAAGGGCGTGGTGGGAACCCACCGGGGAATGGTCGTCGCTGGTCATCAGCTCCAGTCCTGGCTGCGGCCGGCAATGCGGGAGTGGACCGACAAGATCATGTTACCGCTTCCGCTGTTTCATACTTACGGCAATACGGGAGTACAGAGTCTCGCGCTCATCAACCACAATCCGATCTCGCTCATTCCCAACCCACGAGAGATCCGCGACGTTCTCCAGGAGATTAACGAAGTCAAGCCGGCGTTCATCTGCACCGTACCGACGCTGATGAACGGAATCATGAACCATCCGATGGCGCGCGCCGGAAAAGTCGATTTCAGCTCCATCAAGCTTTGTTTTTCTGGAGCCGCGGCCCTGATGGCCGAGACCAAAAAGAGATTCGAGGTGCTAACTGGTGGCGTGATCGTCGAGGGTTACTCACTCACCGAAGCGCAGATGGCGGTCATCGCGAATCCGGTGCGCGGTGAAAAGAAGACGGGCTCGATCGGCATGCCGCTTCCCGACGTGCACGTTCGCATCGTTGATTCGGAGAACGGGGAAACGCCAATGGCAGCGGGAGAAATCGGTGAGATTGTGATCAGCGCTCCGCAACTGATGCGTGGCTACTGGAATCGTCCTGACGACACCTTGGAGATGCTCCGCACCAACCACCGTGGCGAGCGCTCTCTCTACACCGGGGACCTCGGCTACATGGACGAAGACGGATACATCTTCGTCGTCGATCGGAAAAAAGATCTGATCAAGACGTGCGGCTTCCAGGTCTGGCCCCGCGAGATCGAAGAAGTCATCTCGTCGCACCCGTCAGTCGCGGAGGTCGGGGTGGTTGGCCTCCCGGACAACATGCGCGGCGAGATCGTGAAGGCGTGGGTCGTGCTGCGCGCCGACTGCTCGCTCACACCCTCAGACCTGAAACTTTACTGCCGCGACCGGCTCGCGCCGTACAAGGTTCCGGCGAAGTACGAGTTCGTCGGCGAGCTGCCGAAGACACAGATCGGCAAGGTTCTGCGGCGCGTCCTCCGCCAACAGGAAGCCGATAAAGAGTCAGTCGCGTGACTTACGGCTTGAGCGCGCGCGTCGCTAGCTCGTCTTCGACGCGGGCGATGAAATCGGACACCGTCATGACTTCCTGTTTCTTCCCCGCTCCCCTCACGCGCAGCGCGATCGAGTCCGATTCGGCCTCGCGCTTTCCGACGACCGCCATGTACGGAACCTTGTGCATTTCGCCATCGCGGATACGGTAGTTCAACGTTTCCGATCGATCGTCAAGATTTACACGAACGGTACGCGCCTTGAGCCGCTCGACCACCGAGCGAGCAAAATCCTTCACTTCGTCGGCGATCGGAATCACGCGCACCTGCTCGGGGGCGAGCCACAACGGGAAAGCGCCGGCGTAGTGTTCGATCAGACCACCGACGAATCGCTCCATCGAGCCGACAAGAACGCGGTGCAGCATGATCGGACGGTGAGGGGCGTTGTCGGCAGCAGTGTACTCGAGGGCGAATCTTTCGGGAAGATTGAAGTCGAGCTGCACCGTCGGTCCCTGCCATTTGCGCCCGATCGCGTCGATCAGCTTGAAGTCGAGCTTGGGGCCGTAGAACGTCCCTCCGCCTTCGTCGTACGTGAATGACTGGTCACGCTTTTTCAGAGCATCCGACAACCTATTCTGCGCATCTTCCCAACGCTCGGGACTTCCGAGCGCTTTGTCGGGCCGAGTGGCGAGCTCAATGGTGTAGGGATAACCGAACGTCTTGAGCATCTCGTCGCAGAGATCCAACAGGCGATCGATCTCCGTGGGTACCTGCTCCAGAGTGCAGAAGATGTGGGCGTCGTCCTGAGTGAATCCCCGGACCCGCATCATTCCGTGCAGGGTCCCACTCCGCTCGTACCGGTACACTGCGCCGAATTCTGCGTACCGTATCGGCAGATCGCGATACGATCGCTGGTGCGACTGGTAGATGACAATGTGCCCGGGACAATTCATCGGCTTGGGGCGGTAACTCGCACCCTCGACATCCATCGCACCGAACATGTTCTCCTTGAAATTCTCGAGATGTCCGGAGATCTGGAACAGCTTCTCGTTCACGATGTGGGGCGTGTAAACGAGGTCGTATCCGTGACGTAGAATGAGTGCCCTTTCGTACTCCTCGATCTCGTTTCGAATGATGGCGCCTTTGGGGTGCCATAGAATCAGACCCGGTCCGACGCGCGCGTCGGTCGAATAAAGGTCGAGCTGCTGCGCCAGGACGCGATGATCGCGGCGCTTCGCTTCCTCGAGCCGATGCAAGTGCTCTTCGAGATCTTCCTTCTTCCAGAACGCCGTCGCGTAGATGCGCTGGAGCATCTGGCGGTGCTCGTCGCCGCGCCAATAAGCACCCGCCGTGTGCAGGAGCTTGAAGTTCTTGAGATACGACGTGTCGGGAACGTGCGGCCCCTTACAGAGATCGATGAACGGGCCGTCGGTGTAGGTCGAGATGATCTCGTCTTCGGAGAATTCGCCGAGGCGCTCGAGCTTGAGCGGATCGTCAGAGAAGCGTTTTCGCGCCTCAGCCTGTGACACTTCCTCTCGCACGAACGGATACTTCTCGGCGATGACCTTCTTCATCTCCGCTTCGAATTTCTCGAGATCTTCCGGAGTAAAGGGCTCCTTCACCTCGAAGTCGTAGTAAAATCCGTCTTCGATGGCGGGGCCGAAGCCGATTTTTGCGTCCGGACGGAGCCGCCGCACGGCGGTCGCCAGTATGTGCGCGCCAGAGTGGCGGAGCACGGCGAGAGATTCGGGATCTTTTTCGGTGAGAACGCGAAAGTCTCCGCTCTTTCGCAACGGCGTTTCGAGATCGACGACCTCACCATCCAGTTGTACGGCGATCGCGTCGCGCAACAGCCGGGGCCCGATGGATGCGACTACGTCGCGTGGCAGCGCGCCTTCGGGAACTTCACGGGTGGCGCCGTCGGGAAGCCTCAGCGTCAACATTTTTGGTATGATTTCGAGTACTGCGGATGGCCTTTATTTTGCTCCCCGTTAAGCTATCGTTTGCAGATACCCTTCGCCACAGGCTATAGCTTATGTCGCACTTCCGCTTTCGTAACGAGCCGCCGTACTTCTACGCCGAAGATGAGGAAGAATCTCCATCGCGCACCGCGATCTTCGTTGCTATCGGCGCCGCGGCCGGGTTCGCGGCGGGCGTTCTCATGGCGGAGCGATTCGGAGGATTCAAAGGCTTGACTGACAGAATCAAGGACGGTTTCGGAGGCGGCACCGAAGGAGACGAAGAAGAGTTCGACTACGAGGGAATCGACGAAGATGAGTTCGATCCCGACTTCGACGAAGACATCGACACGCCGAAAGCCTCGCTCAATGGCTCCGAAGAGCTCGAGGAACGGGTGCTGGAGGCTTTCCGAAACGATCCGACGCTGAGCGAGCGCGCGATCGACATTGGCGCGGTCGAAGCTGGTATCATCGAGCTCACTGGCTGGGTGAACTCGGACGAGGAATCGCACCAGGCAATCGTCATCGCGCGCGGAGTCCCTGGCGTCGACACCGTGGTGAACCGACTGACGATCCGCACCGAAGAAGATCTTTTCGACGACGCGGCGCATCACTACGAGGAGGGCGATCCGAAATTCACGGAGCGTCACTGGGAAGGCCAGCAGGTTGGAACTGGTCGTCGTCGTCAGGGCAATTCGACTGAGATCGACCGCCACGCCGATCCGCGCAACGTTCTGGAAGACCGGTCTCTCAAGGAAGACAAAGCCTTCATGGCCGCCGCTGACGACATCTCCGACACTGCCGAGCGTCGCAAAGCGACCAAAAAAGCGCGCGGCGGCAGATCCGACGGCTCCGCGGTAGCGCCCACAGGCGTGCCGAAAGGCGACCACGTCGCCGACCCGGAGCACGCACCGCCGACGAACGGCATCCGCGCAAGACCCACAACCGAGTAACAGCGCCGAAAAGATTTCTCGCGGGTAAGACAGCGCGTCTTACCCGCGAAAATGGCGTCCGTTAACTTGCGCCGGAGATGAGCACAACACAGCAAATGCACGACCTGCCGTCGCAATACAACCCCGGCGAGACCGAGCGCGCTATCTACGAGCGCTGGATTGAGGCCGGCATTTTTTCTGCCGACGAGCGACGCAGTCGCAGCAACGGCGGCGATCGCGATCCGTTCGTTGTCATTATGCCACCGCCCAATGTGACCGCCGCGCTCCATATGGGGCACGGCCTCAACAACAGCGTGCAAGATGTGATCGTCCGGTGGCGCCGCATGGTCGGCGACGAAACGTTGTGGGTGCCCGGTACGGATCACGCCGGCATCGCGACCCAAAACATCATCGAGAAGCAGCTCGCGGCCGAGGGCAAGACAAAGTTCGATCTTGGCCGCGAAGCATTTGTTGAGCGGACGATTGCGTTCGTTACGGAGACCGGCGGCGAGATCCTTCGTCAGCTGCGTGCGATCGGCGCTTCCGCCGACTGGAATCGTACCGCCTACACACTCTCTCCCGAACTGTCGCGGGCGGTACGCGAAGCGTTCGTTCAACTTTACGAGCGGGGACTCATCTATCGCGGCCATCGCGTCATTCACTGGTGCCCGCGTTGCATGACGTCGTTGAGCGACGAAGAGGCTGAGCATGCAGAGGAAACTGGAAACCTGTATCACATCCTCTACGCCTTCGCGGATCCCGCCAGCGGCGCGGCGCGCACCTCGGCCGAGCAAAGGGCAAATGGCGACACGGATAGCACGATGGGCTACCTCCCTGTCGCCACCACGCGTCCCGAGACGATGCTCGGCGACGTCGCTCTCGCGGTTCACCCCGAAGACGAACGATTCAAGCAACTGATCGGAAAAGAAGCTCTGATTCCAATCACCAACATCAGAATCCCGATTATCGCCGACGAATACGTGGATCCGACTTTTGGAACCGGCATCGTCAAGATCACGCCCGCGCACGACGCGAACGATTTCGAGGTTGGTAAGCGCCACAAGCTGCCGATGCCTGTCATCATGGCGCCGGATGGCACGATGGCCAACGGTGCAGACGCTGATTCACGCGTACCGGCCGAGCTGCTTGGCGCGGACAGATTCGAGGCGCGGGAGCGGATCGTTCGCGCACTCGAGAAGACGAAGCAGCTACGCACGGTGCGAACGCATCAGCATGCGGTCAGGCATTGCTACCGCTGCGACACCGTCGTCGAGCCGCGCCTTTCCGACCAGTGGTTCGTGAAAATGGAACCGCTCGCCAGGCCTGCGCTCAAGGCCGTGCGCGACGGAACCATCCGCATTCTACCCGAGAGATGGGAAGCAGTTTACATCAATTGGCTGGAGAACATCCGCGACTGGAACATCTCGCGGCAGCTTTGGTGGGGCCATCGCATTCCAGTCTGGTACTGCGAGAAATGCGATTGTCAGATCGTGAGTCGCACCGATGTCGCGGCGTGCGAAAAGTGTGGCGGCGACGTCCGTCAGGATGAAGACGTCCTCGACACCTGGTTTTCTTCATGGCTGTTTCCGATCTCGACCCTCGGCTGGCCCGACAAGGACGCCGCCGCGCTCGCCGCGTTCTATCCGACCGACGACCTCATCACGGCGCCGGAGATTCTGTTTTTCTGGGTCTCGCGCATGATCATGGCTGGCTACGCGTTCATGGACGCGACACCGTTCCACACCGTCTATCTGCACGGGACCGTTCGCGACACGAGCCACGTCAAGATGTCGAAGTCGCTTGGCAACGGCATCGATCCTCTCGACGTCGTCACCAACTACGGCGCCGATGCGCTGCGCTATACGGTGATCGCCGGCATGGGAATGGGCGCTGACCTCGTACTCGACCATCGCGATCTCGAGCGGTCTTTTTCGCCGGGAAGAAACTTCGCGACGAAGCTGTGGAACATCGGACGATTTCTGCTGGCGAACGTTGGTGCGGCGCCGGTGCGGAGTGTCGACGAGCTCCGCGACAACGAGCTCACGCTCGCTGACCAGTGGATACTAGGTCGACTCAACGCGACGATCCTTGAATGCGACTCGGCGCTCGGTCCAGCGCGACCAGAGAAAGGAAAATGGCGGGTCGAAGAGCGGTACTCTGGCCTTCGACTCAGCGAGTATGCCGAAGCGGCGCGCCGCTTTGTCTGGAACGAGCTCGCGGATTGGTATCTCGAGAGCACGAAGGCGCGGATCGGTACTTCTGAAACCGACAGTGAAGTCGCGCGCTCCGTCCTCACGCACGTGTTCGACTACGCGTTGAGGCTGCTGCACCCGATCATGCCCTTCATCACCGAGACGCTATGGCAGCGACTCCCAGTTCCCTTAGCTACTGACCGTTGCGAATTCCTGGCAATCGCGTCGTGGCCGATTCCGCATTCGGAGTCGGCCGATGAGCGTACGGCGACGTCGCGCTTCGACCTGCTCCGCGAGGCCGTGAGCGTCGTACGTCAGATTCGATCCGACTACGCGATTCCTCCGGGAAAGCTGATGGATGTGGCGATTCAAACGCGATTGAACGCGTCGCTGTTCACCGATCACGCCGACCTCGTCGGTCGACTGTCGCGCTCGACAGTGAAAGTTGGCGGCGAGTCCGTCGGCGCCGGCGCGGCCCATTCCGTTCTTGCCGATGGCAGCGAGGTCATCGTTCCCCTCGGTGGGGTCGTGGATCTCGTCAAGGAATGCGGCAAGCTGCGCACCGAGTTGGAGCAGCTCGACGTACAGCTCGAAGCGTTGTCAAAACGTCTCCGAAACGAAGGATTCACGAGCCGCGCACCAGCGAATGTGGTCGAGGCTGAGCGAAAGAAGGAAGAAGACTGGATCAAGCGTCGCGGCCAGCTCTCTGACAAGGTGAAAGCGCTTTGCGGCGGCTGACAGCCGTCGCGCTGCTCGGACTGGCGTGCGCCTCGCCCGGAATGCCTCCGGGTGGACCACCCGACGTTGCCGCGCCGCAGATCGTCGCGGTCGTTCCCGATTCGGGGCAGGTTGGCGTCAAGCCGAAGGAAGTACTCTTTCGATTCGACGAGGTCGTATCAGAGCGGTCGCCGGCCGCAACCTCCCTGTCCGACCTGTTCCTGATTTCGCCACGCGACGGAGCTCCGGACGCGTCCTGGCATCGCGATGCGGTCGGAGTCAAGCCGGCACACGGCTGGCGCGCGAACACTGCGTACACCGTCATCATGCAGAGAGGACTCGCCGACATCCGTGGCAATGTGCGGAACACAGGCGCGACGACTTTCTTTTCGACGGGACCGGTGATTCCGCGCACGACGATTACCGGCAACGTCTTCGACTGGGTGAGTGGAACGCCGGCCAACGGCGCTCTCGTCGAGTCATTCGTCACCGACAGCATTCACGCGTACGTGGCACTCGCCGATTCGAACGGAGCGTTCGCGCTCGAGCATCTCCCGCCCGCGCGCTACACCGTGCGCGCTTACCTCGATCGCAACAAGAACCAGGGAATCGATCCCTCCGAGCCGTGGGACACGGTTTCCGTCAACCTCATTGACAGTGCAAGGACAAATCTCCTGATCTTCGTCCACGACACCGCGGCGCCAGCCATTCGCGACGTGCGCGCCGCGGATTCGCTCACGCTGCAGGTATCCTTCGACAAGCCGGTCGACCCATCCCAGAGTCTGGGCGTCGCGAACTTTGCCGTGATCGGTCCCGATTCGGTGCCCGTCCCCATTTTGAGCGCGGGTCCTCCGACCGCCGATACGACAGTCAGAGTAAATCCGGCAGCGCCTGCCCCGCCGGCCAGACGCGCACCAGCGCGTCGGGACACCACTGTCGCGCCAAGGCCGGTGATGCCGCGACCGGTTCCGATTTCCGAGGTGTCGATCAAGCTGCAACGTCCGCTCACTCCAAAACTCGTGTACAGGGTTCGCGCGATTGGGATTCGGGGCTTGTTGGGACGCGTCGGCAACAGCGAGCGCAGCTACACTCGACCAGCGCCCGCTCCTCCGCCTGTGAAGCCACCGTCGGCTGCGCCGATAACAACACCACCCCCGGTGCGATGACGGACCCGAGGCGCGAGCTACCCAGCGTCAGCGCGCTGCTCGAGACCGCCGGCGTGAAGTCGCTCCTGGAGCACCATCCGCGGCGCGTCGTACTCGATGCGGTGAGAACCACCGTCGAAACCGCGCGGATCAGCGGTAACGTGGCGCGGACCGAGGAACAGTGGGTGGACACCATCGCATCGGCAGTGGCCGAGGCCAACCGTCCATCGCTGCGCCGGGTGATAAATGCGACTGGCGTCGTCCTCCACACCAATCTCGGCCGCGCTCCGCTGGCTGATTCCGCCATCCGCGCGATCGAGCACGTAGCCGAGGGGTTCACCAATCTCGAATACGACATCGAAACCGGCCAGCGCGGCTCGCGCTACTCGCATTGCGTCGGACTGCTGCGCCAGCTCACCGGAGCCGAGGACGCGCTCGTAGTCAATAACTGCGCGGCGGCGATCGTGCTTACGCTAAACGCTCTCGCCCAGAGGAAGGAAGTCCTCGTGTCCAGAGGCGAGCTCGTCGAGATCGGCGGGAGCTTCCGCATTCCGGACATCATGGCGCGCAGCGGCGCGAAGCTCGTAGAAGTCGGCACGACGAATCGCACTCACGACGACGATTATCGGCGCTCGATCACGCCGAAGACGGCCGCGATCGTAAAGGTCCACCGCAGCAACTTTGCGATCGAGGGCTTCACGGCGGACGTAAGCGTCGAGCGACTGGTGTTCATCGCCGCCGAGCACGGTCTCCCCGTGATCCACGATCTCGGCAGCGGACTCATGCTCTCGCTCGACGAATACGGATTGACCGGTGAGCCGACCGCGTCCTCCGCGCTCGCTTCGGGAGCCACTCTCGTGCTCATGAGCGGCGACAAGCTCCTCGGTGGTCCACAAGCCGGAATAATTCTCGGCAAGGCAGCGGCGGTCGCGAAGCTGCGTAAGAACCCTCTCGCCAGAGCGGTGCGGGTCGCCAAGCTCACTCTCTCCGCCCTCGAAGCCACGCTCCGACTCTACCTCGAGCCACAACGCGCTCTGAAGGAACTACCCGTGCTCGCGATGCTTTCCGCAGGACTGGACGAATTAGAATCACGTGCTCACTCGATTGTCACCACGCTGCGCGCCAGCGGGATTGTCGCGGCAGTGGCGCCTAGCACCGCGAGCGTTGGCGGAGGCGCGTTCCCGACCGCGGCCATTCCTTCTCGCGCCGTCGTCGTCGAATCTGATGTCGAGCACGTCGAAGAAAAGCTTCGTCGCGGTGACCCTGCTGTCATCGGTCGGATCGCTGACGGCAAACTGGTGCTCGACCTCCGCAGTGTGATGCCACGGGAGGACGCAATCCTGACCGCGACGCTGGTGAGGGCGCTATCGTGACGGCGCTTCCCAAAGCGGTGTTTCTCGATCGCGACGGCACGATCATGGAAGACGCCCACTACATCAAGTCTCCGAACCAGGTTCGTCTCCTGCCCGGCGCTGCCGCGGCCGTCAAACGACTCAACGACGCGAAGATTCGCGTTATCGTTGCTACGAACCAGTCCGGCATCGCGCGCGGCAAGTTCACGGTCCAGGACTACGAAGCGGTCCGCGCGCGGCTCGAGTCGCTGCTCAAGGCCGAGGGGGCACACATCGACGCGAGCTACTATTGTCCCCATTATCCGAGCATCACCGGCCCGTGCAACTGCCGGAAGCCCGGCCTCAAGATGTTCACGGATGCAATGCTCGACTCCATGGTCGAAGCCGACGATGTCGCCTACATCGGCGATCGCTGGCGGGACGTGACCGCGGCGACAAAGCTCGGTGGGCGAGGAATAATGATCAATTCGCCAGTGACCACGGACGCGGACCGGCGCCTGGCGCAAGACGATGGAATCGAGACCGCTGAATCAATCACCCAGGCGGTCGACATGCTTTTCGGTCTTACTGACCGGGACGACTCGGCGTAAAATCGGGGATGCCGTCACGACTCGCCGTGCTCGCATCGGGACGCGGCTCAAATCTTCAGGCAATCATAGAGCATTTCGAGAGTCTCGCGCGCGAGCGGGTAGCGCGGGTCGTGCTCGTCGCATCGAATCGCGCGGACGCGCCAGCGCTCGTACGGGGTGCGACCTCGTCGATCGATATCGCGTCGTTTGACGCGACCGACGACGGATCGCAGCTGCTCGAGCTCCTCCGCAAATTCCGCATCGATCTGGTCGTGCTGGCTGGATATCTGAAGCGTATCCCGTCCAGTGTGATCCAGGAATACAGTGGCCGAATCATCAATATCCACCCTGCCCTGCTCCCGGATTTCGGCGGTGAAGGCATGTACGGTGCGCGAGTCCATGAGGCGGTGATCGCCTCAGGCGCGAAAGAAAGTGGCGTCACAGTGCACATGGTGGACGACGACTACGACCGCGGACCGATCGTCGCCCAATGGCGCATTCCAGTGGACAAATCTGATACCGCTGAATCGCTCGCCGCTCGCGTCCTCGCCGTCGAGCACATCGTTTATCCCCGGGTGGTGGAGATGGTCGCGCTGCTCCAGCAGCTCGAAACGAAAGTCCCTGTCTGATATGCCAACCGCGCTACTTTCTGTCTCCGATAAGACTGGCCTCGTCGACTTCGCCAAGGGCCTGGTTGCACTCGGCTGGGATCTCGTCTCGACCGGTGGAACCGCCAAGGCGCTCCGAACGGCCGGCGTTAACGTCCGCGACGTCAGCGACATCACGCATTTTCCCGAAATGCTCGATGGCCGGATCAAGACGCTGCACCCGGCGGTCCACGGGGCTCTCCTTGCGAGGCGCGATGCCGCCGGTCACCTCGAGGCGCTCGCGGAGCATCAGATCGCGCCGATAGACCTCGTCGCGGTAAACCTCTACCCGTTCGAAGAAACAGCGGCGCGCGCGGCATCGAAACCGGATGAAATCGTCGAGCAGATCGACATCGGCGGTCCGTCGATGCTGCGGTCGGCCGCAAAGAACTTCGCTGCTGTCACTGTAGTCGTAGACCCGGCTGACTACACGCGCGTGCTCGCCGCGCTTGCAGCGAAAGACGACGACCTCGATCTGCGCCGCCTGCTCGCCGAGAAAGCCTTTGCGCGCACCGCAGCGTACGACGCAGCGATCTCTCATTGGTTCAGCTGCGAGCGCGACGAGATCTTCCCCGATCGCATTGCGATCCCGCTCGCGAAAGTCACGGCTCTTCGTTACGGAGAGAACCCCGGGCAGCGCGCCGCGTTCTATGTCGAGCGGAACAGCGACGGCATCGCGGGCCTCGAGCAGAAGGGCGGAAAGGAGCTGTCGTTCAACAACCTGCTCGACCTGGAGGGAGCGCTCTTCGCGACTGACCCGTTCCATGACGAAGTCTGCTGCGCAATCGTGAAGCACACCACGCCTTGCGGGCTTGCAACCGGAGCGTCCGCGGTCGATGCCTACAGGAAGGCGCTCGCCTGTGATCCGGTATCGGCGTTCGGGTCAGTCATCTCCTTTACCACGCCCGTTGACGACGAGACAGCCGAAGCGGTGTCGAGTCTGTTCGTCGAATGCATCGTCGCGCCACAGTTCACAGCGGGCGCGCTCGAGATACTCGGCCGCAAAAAAAATCTTCGCGTGCTGGAAGGAACGGCGCAGTGGCGCGAGCATGCGCTCGACTACAAGCGCGTGCGGGGCGGATTTCTGGCGCAGGAGCGTGCGGCTCGCGACGAAGGTGAACAATGGCGCGTCGTCACCAAGCGACAGCCTACCGACGTGGAGCTCAAGGATCTTCAGTTCGCCTGGCGCACGGTCGGCAGCGTCAAGTCGAACGCTATCGTGCTTTGCAGAGATGGGGCGACGATCGGCATTGGGGCCGGGCAAATGTCGCGCGTCGACGCGGCTTTTCTTTCAGTGCACAAGGCCCGGCTCGTGGGACACGACACCAAAGGCGCGGTAATGGGATCCGATGCGTTTTTCCCCTTTCGCGATGGAGTCGAGCAGGCGGCCGAAGCCGGAGTATCGGCGATCGTCCAGCCCGGCGGGTCGGTGCGCGACGAGGAAGTGATCCAGGCGGCCGACGAATACGACATCGCGATGGTGTTTACCGGCAAGCGACAATTCCGCCACTAGGATGAGCGAGCTCGACTACCGGCCATCATATCGCGCCGCTGCGATCGCTTCGGCTCTGGTATTCGTTCTTTACCTTGTGACTCTGTCGCCGTCGACGGCGATGTGGGACACCAGTGAGTACATCGCGGCCGCGTACACATTTGGACTGCCGCATCCGCCCGGCAATCCGTTCTTCGTCCTGTTGGGGCGGTTCTTCGCGGTCCTCCCGATCGCGCCCAACGTTGCGATGCGCATCAACATTCTCGCCGCGCTGTGCAGCGCGGGCGCCGCCGGCATGTGGTTCCTGATCACCGAGCGCGTCCTCGTGGGATGGCTGGCGGAGCGGTGGCAACGAATAGTCGGGGGCTCGCTCGCCGCACTCATCGGCGCCACCGCGTTCACCGTGTGGGCGCAGTCTGTGGTGAACGAAAAAGTTTATACGGTCTCGCTGTTCGGAATGGCAGTCGTGTCGTGGCTGACGGTTCGCTGGTGCGACGAGCCAGACGGGAAAAAAGGGGATCGCCTTCTCGTGTTGATCGCGTACCTGAGTGGACTTGGATACGCGAATCACATGGCGGGGTTTCTGGCGTTGCCTGCCGTCGCTGCCGCTGTAGTCATTCGGCGGCCGGCGACGCTCGTCCGCTGGCGGCTGCTACTCGCCATTGCCGGAGCGCTGGCGCTGGGCATGACGCCATTCCTTACTCAGCCGCTGCGCGCCGCGCGCTTCCCTGCTATCAACGAAGGCGAGCCGACCGGCTGCGCGACCCACATCGGCGTTGGCTGCACATTCAGCAAAGCGACGTATGATCGCTTCATGTACAACTTCAATCGCGGCCAGTACGCGAAGCCGGCGCTGACCGACAGGCAG
>Ga0137364_10000646_pt1 | contig 14790 bp, 9 predicted proteins | sample SagtaG_10_FD_104798 | JGI IMG/M metagenome (GOLD analysis project Ga0137364, IMG submission 104798) | Vadose zone soil microbial communities from Sagehorn Ranch, Mendocino, California, USA - Sage1_L_20_16 metaG | ecosystem: Environmental > Terrestrial > Soil > Vadose zone | place: USA... | reverse complement strand
GCTGCATTCACGTTGCGCGCGTTAAAGCAATCCTTCTTTGGCGAGGCGAGGTCAACAGTTCAGTTGCAGGACGGCCGGGTGGCCCTCGATCCGGATTGGAATGAGCAACAAACGATCACGGCCGCGGAAAAATTCGGGGCTTGCCTGCTCATGTTCGCAACGGTCGCGGTCGGCCTTTATCCCAAACTGTTGCTTGATCGCATTATGCCGGCTGTGGAGGCGATGAGGTTTCTTCAATGAAAGCCGCTGATGCAACAATATCTTATCTGGAACTGCTGAAGCTCGCCTCGCCAGAAACGATCGTAGTCATAACGGCGCTTGCGGTTCTTGCGGTTGGGCTTGGGACCGGGCGCGTAAGATCGACCACAACGGTGTCCACAGTGCAGCGTGCTAGAAGTGCGAGCAACAGCGCCACTGCTATGAGGATTTGTTCAGCCGTTGCAGGGCTCGGCCTCGCAATCGCCGGCGTCGTCGTTTTGCAATTGCCTCAGGGCACGACCCTTTTCGGTGGAATGCTGGTGATCACGCCGTTCACCAGCCTTTTTAAAATCATATGCATTGTCTTGGCGTTCTTCACAGTCCTCCTGATCGCATCACAAAAATCAACGCCTCATCCTGGCGAATACCTGGCGCTTGTCCTGTTCGCGACAGTCGGCCTGATGCTGCTCGTCGGCAGCGAGGAATTTCTTATGATCTTCATCGGACTCGAACTGCTCGGCTTGTCGCTTTACGTGATGACCGCTTTCGACAAGACGGATATACGTTCGGCGGAGGCTGGTCTGAAATATTTGCTGTTCGGCAGCACCTCCAGCGCTTTCACACTTTTCGGGATCAGTCTGATCTATGGCATGACTGGCACCACCAGTCTTCCAGCAATTTCGCAGAAACTGGCCAGCGCATTCCCGACATCGTCGGGATTGCTGGCTGTTGGGATCATTATGACGCTCGTCGGCTTCGCGTTCAAAATCGCCGCCGCGCCGTTTCACCTCTGGGCGCCTGATGCCTATCAAGGCGCGCCGGTTCCCAGCGCAGGCTTCATTGCCTCAGCGTCGAAGGTCGCCTCGTTTGTGGTCTTGGGGAAAATTGTTCTCGTCGGATTTGCTCCCATGCGCGGCAGCGCTGCCTGGCACGCTATGCTTGCCGGTTGGTCACCCGTGCTCGCCGTGCTGGCCGCGTTATCCATATTGGTCGGTAATCTCGTTGCGCTTGCGCAATCGAACGTGCGAAGACTGCTCGCCTATTCCGCCGTCGCGCATGGCGGCTATACACTTATTGGAATAGTCGCTGGCGATCGCGAAGGATTTTCCGCCGCATTATTCTACGCCAGTGTCTACGCTGTCACACTCGTGGGTGCATTCGGTGTAGTTGCAATGGTGCGACACGAAACGGGCGGTGACGATTTCTCAAATTTTCGGGGTTTGGCTTTCCGATCGCCGTTTATGGCGGGATGCATGGCGATCTTCATGTTGTCGCTGGCAGGCATACCGCCGCTCGCCGGATTTTTTGGAAAGTTTTATGTCTTTAGTGCCGCGCTTCGTGCCACTCCAAACCATGGCTTGCTCTGGCTCGTAGTGGTTGCGCTTCTTGGCAGCTTCGTCTCGCTGTACTATTACCTGATTGTGTTGAAAGCGATTTTCGTCGACGAGGCTGCGGTGCCGGCAACGCATCGCGTTGATTCCCTCTCGTCGGATCTGCTCCAGCGAAGTACGGTCATTGGGCTTGCGGCAGCAGTTCTTTTGCTTGGGATAATGCCGGGAATACTGGCAACCCGAATCCTCGCTGCCGTACCATAAAAATCTCTTTGAAGATCGCGATTAACGCTTGACTGCCGCGGTAAAAGTTTTGCATCAAAGCAAGTAGTGCCATTGCAAAACTTGGTGAAGTGAAAATGGGCAGCATCAGCCAGTTCATTGATCGCCACTTCCGGCATTTCAACGCCGCGAGCTTGAAGGATGCTGCCGATGCCTACATTGCGCATCTCGATCGCGGTGGAAAAATGATGATCACGCTCGCGGGCGCGATGAGCACCGCCGAGCTGGGCGTTTCTCTCGCGGAAATGATTCGCCAGGACAAAGTCCATGCCATCACCTGCACCGGCGCGAACATGGAGGAAGATCTCTTCAATCTCGTCGCGCGCAGCAAATACGAACGCATTCCTCATTATCGGGAACTAAGTCCAGAACAGGAGCACGAGTTGCTGCAGCGGCACCTCAATCGCGTCACTGACACTTGCATTCCGGAAGAGGAAGCGATGCGACGAATTGAGCGAGTGGTACTCGACGAGTGGGTCGCCGTCTCGGAAAGTAATCAGAGAAAGTTCCCGCACGAGTTTCTTTACAAGATTTTGCGCGAGTGCCGGTTGAAACAGTTTTACGAGATCGATCCCGCTGACAGTTGGATGATTGCCGCTGCGCACAAGGATCTTCCGTTGTTTGTGCCCGGCTGGGAAGACTCAACCTTGGGAAATATTTACGCCGCCCGTTGCATCACCGGGGCGATTAAGAATGTACAGGCGATCCGCTCCGGGATCGAATACATGATCCAACTTGCGCATTGGTATCGCCAAACGTCGAATGATTCCTCCATCGGGTTTTTCCAAATCGGCGGCGGTATCGCAGGCGATTTTCCAATTTGTGTCGTGCCCATGCTGAACCAGGACGTGGTCAGCATGCCGGTGCCGGAATGGGGTTATTTTTGCCAGATCAGTGATTCCACTACCAGCTTCGGCTCATATTCCGGCGCGGTTCCGAACGAGAAGATCACTTGGGGCAAACTCAACGTCGATACTCCAAAATTCATCATCGAATCGGACGCAACGATCGTGGCGCCCCTCATTTTTGCCAAGGTTCTGGGCTGGTGACGATTCTCTGCAGTATTCGTTATTGCCAGTGGCCTGCGACCCATACCCAGCCGTTGTACCGAGGCACCCAATGGCCTTCGACCCAAACTGCGGCTGGTCTTGGGCGGACTATCCAAGTTCCCGACACCCACACATAAGTGGTTCCCGTCCACCGCCAATAACCGCGAGTCCAGGCATATCCGGGTGAAGGCGCTGCGGTCTGAGTTTCAACGCGAAGTGGCGGCGGCGCTCGGGTCACCACGACCTCTCGAGCGGGGCCTGTGGTCGTTACTTCCTGTGTAGTTGTGGTCGTCACCGTAGTTGGTTCTCCCGCACAACCGACTAAAGCTAGGATCGACAGGGTCAATAGATAAGAGCTTGTTCTCATTTTACCCTCCGTTACGGATTCGTTTTCTGTCCGCACATTGGCTTTGTTGAAATGAATCATCCCCGATGGTTCGATGGCCAACGACTGATTTTGGATGGATGATGCGGAATGCTTTACGTCGTCGCCACACCAATTGGCAATTTGGGCGATATCACGCTGCGTGCTGTTGAGGCGCTGAAATCAGCCGATGTAATCGCGGCTGAAGATACGCGGCATTCGGGGCTATTGCTCAAGCATTTCGAAATCAAAAAGCCTTTTATCAGTTATCACCAGCACAATGAAGCGACGCGCACGCTGCAACTCGTGGAACGTCTCGCCCGGGGCGAAAACATTGCGCTGATTACAGACGCAGGAACGCCGGGACTGTCCGACCCGGGGTTGCGTCTCATTCGCGAATGCATTAAACGCGAGCTGCCGTTTACCATCGTCCCCGGGGCATCCTCAATTCTTGCGGCCCTCATTGGTTCCGGATTTTCAACGGAGAGGTTCTTTTTTGGCGGATTTCTTCCGGTCAAGCCTGGACAGCGCGAGCGCGAATTGCAAGCAGCGGCCGAACGCGAGGAAACCTCAATTTTCTTTGAATCGCCCTATCGATTAACAAAAACACTCGCCGTTTGCATTGACGTCATGTCGGAGCGGCAACTGTGCGTTGCGCGCGAGCTGACAAAAAGATTCGAGGAATTCCGCCGCGGTGTTGCCAGCGAGCTTCTTGCGCATTATCAGGACCATCCGCCAAAGGGCGAGATCGTGCTAGTGATCTCTGGTTCGTGACAGATCCAGCGACCTCAAGAAGTCCTGCTTCCGCTGAGGAACTCACAAATACGACTTTCCGCGAATAAACAATGCTCAACGGCCGTCAAACCCTGCCACCAAATCAGGGAAATCAATTGGAATAAATGGAATCAGACATTGCACTATCCGAAACTCTCGGCACGCCTGATGTACCCTGTTTTGCTGTGCGCGTAGTTCCTGCTGGCAAGCCGCACTCGAATCGGAAGGCTTGCGCGAGCAGCGACGCCGTCTCATGCGATTATGAACTGATGTCCCGCGCACGATGTTTGCTCACGCCTTTGTTAACGGGACTACTGGTGGCGTTGCTGCAACTTGCAATGGCAGTGGGCCTGCTCGCGCCGCAAGAGCCGTTTTTGGAGCGCTACTCCGCATTACTCCAACACGACAGCTATTGGTTCATGAACATTATCGATCGCGGCTACCAGACTGTTGTCCCGCCCGTCGATCACAAAGTAATGGAAGTATCGAACGTTGCATTTTTTCCGGCGTATCCGGCGATCGCAGCGTCGTTCCGCTACGCGTTTAACTTGAATAGCGTCACCGCACTCCTCATCTCGGCTCAACTGGCTGCTTGGGGTTTCTGGACTTATTTCTTCCTGTTATGCCAGCGTTGGGCTGTTTCGCCTGCGCTTCAGATTTGCGGCACATTACTGATCGTCGCCCATCCGGCAGCGTTCTTTCTGGTCGCCGGCTACTCCGAATCGCTGTTTTTAATGGGGCTGTTTGGCTTCATTTACTGGAGCACTGCGAAAGGTAGATCCGCGAAGATTTGGGCAGCGTTGCATGGTTTTTTGATGTCGGCAGCGCGAATTGTCGGAATCGTGTGTGCTCTGTTTCCAATTGTGTATGCGGTGCTTCAAACTGGATGGCGCGCTTTGCGTCAGCCGAGGAAGTGGCTGCGCGAGCACGTTGCGGCCGTGGGCATCACCGCTATCGCAATGTGCGGCGCCATTGTCTTCTTTGTTTACTCTCAACTGCGCTGGGGCCACTGGGACATTTACATGCTCACGCAGGCAGCCGGCTGGGGGATTGTTCCCGATTATCTGGCGGTGTTTAAGCCTGACAGTTATCGCTGGCTCGTTCCGGCACTGAATGATCCAACGGAAGCGAGTCAACTATCCATGACGTTGGGCGGCCTGCTGCTACTAGGTATCGCGCTTTGCGAAGTGGTTCCGGCGATTCGACGGTGCGCGGGTCTGCCGATGCGCGCGGGCATCTATTTTTGCGCGGCTGTAATCTACTATCTCTCGGTTAGCGGAGTGGCTTGTGTCAGCATGGAGAGCATGCTCCGCTACGAGTTCTGCGTGCATGCTTTGATCGTGCTGGCATTTTTGAATTTTTTGCATCAATTCCGTACGCCGCCGATGCTCGTGCGGGCATTCGGCATCGCGGCAGTAGCGTTGTTCACCGCTGCTGGGCTGTGCGTGCAGGGCTGGTACGTTTGGAATTTCACCCGGGGGAACTGGGTCGCGTAACAGGAGATGAAAATAAAAGTCGCCATTATCGGTGCAGGACCAGCAGGTCTAACTGCCGGATATCTTCTATCAAAAGAGGCGGTGGATACTGTCGTCTTGGAAGCCGATCCGATTTACGTCGGCGGTATTTCCCGAACTGTCACCTATAAGGATTTTCATTTCGACATCGGTGGTCACCGTTTCTTCTCAAAATCAAAAGCGGTCGAAGATCTGTGGACGGAGATTTTGCCGAACGACATGCTCGTGCGGCCACGTTCGTCGCGCATTTTCTATGGTGGCAAATTTTACTCTTATCCGCTCAAACCGGTCGAAGCACTGGTGAAACTCGGTATCGTCAAATCGGCTCTGTGTGTCCTTTCCTGGCTGAAAGCGCGTCTATTTCCTGTGCGGAATCCGCGCAACTTCGAACAGTGGGTAAGCAATCAATTCGGAAAACGGCTCTTCAATACATTCTTTAAAAGCTATACCGAAAAAGTCTGGGGGATGAGCTGCAGGGAAATCTCTGCAGACTGGGCCGCGCAACGCATCAGAGGCCTTTCGCTCGGTAGCGCCATCAAGAACGCTCTCATTCCGCAGCGGTACAACGGCGACCGCAGCAGAGTGATCAAGACACTCATCAATTCCTTTCGATATCCACGTCGCGGTCCCGGCATGATGTGGGAGGTTTGTGCGGAAAAGATGCAGGCGCTGGGCGGCAGACTAGAAATGGGCTGCCGGGTAACTCGCTGTTCCTACGATGAAACGTCCGGCAACTGGACGGTTGAATACAAAGATCGACTCGATCAAATACAAACAATCGAAGCCGAACACGTAATTTCGTCTGCGCCAATGCGGGCGCTGGTTTGCGGTTTGTCGCCTGCTGTGAGTGAGCGAACGAAACGCGCGGCCGAAAGTCTCAAGTATCGTGACTTTCTCACTGTCATGCTGATCTTGAAAGATCGGCAGATGTTCGATGACAACTGGATATACATTCACGACCCCAGCGTGAAGGTCGGCCGTGTCCAGAACTTCCGTTCGTGGTCACCCGAGATGGTGCCCGAGCCTGACAAAGTCTGCTACGGCCTGGAATATTTTTGCTTCGAACACGACGGGCTATGGGATTCGAGCGACAACGATTTGATCGAGCTCGCCAGGCGCGAGCTGATTCAGATCGGCCTGGCCAAAGAAGGCGATTTTGTGGACGGCTGTGTCGTTCGCCAGAAAAAGGCTTATCCGGTTTACGACGACGATTACGCGCGGCATGTTGCAACCATTCGGCAGGAATTGGACACGCGTTATCCGAACCTGCATCTCGTCGGCCGCAACGGCATGCATAAATATAACAACCAGGACCACGCCATGATGACCGCGATGTTGTGCGTGGAGAATATTCTGGCCGAAGCCAAGCTTTATGACCTTTGGCAAGTCAACAGCGACGCGGAATATCATGAGCAAGGTCCGGCTGCGACAGACAAGCCAAACGGCACCGCGCTACGTCTCGTGCCGACGCGCGTTGTCACCGCGCCCGAGCTCGCGCAGGAGACATAAGTTCCCATACCTTCTTCCGTAGCGTCCGCTGTCCTCAGCGGAGCTGGATATGCAATCATCGCGGTTCCCTAACTGCGCTGCGTACAGCGCACACTACGGCCTGCATCACGAGGACCTACGGACGAATCTCGACCGATGTTCCGTCCGGCGTAACACGCCAAAGCTCTTCGATCTCTTCGTCGGTGAGTGCGATGCAACCGGCGGTCCAATCACTCAGTCGGTGAAACGCTCCGATCCACCCGCGCCCATTTTGAATTCCATGGATCATGATGTCGAATCCGGCTGAGACACCCTGCTCAGCAGCTCGCCTCTTATCGTTGTCGGAGGGATAAGAGACGTGCAGCGCGAGGTGAAAATTACTCTGCGGATTGCGCCCGTCGATGCTGTAAGTCCCCTCGGGTGTTTTGTTATCGCCCTCCTGTTCCTTTGCGCCGACAGGATTGCGACCGAGCGCGACCCGATAGGTTTTTAGCGTTTTGCCATTTGCGAGAACCGACAATTTCCAAGCTGATTTTTCGATGACAATCCGGTCGATCGTCGCTCCGGTCGGCAGCGGATCCCAAATGTGATGCGCGTACAAGTACGTGACACAGACCAGCGCAAGCGCCACGACTAATAGGAGAATCGCCATGCGCGTCATAACCCTGTCGATTTGGCGTGTGTCCTTCCAGGCGAAGCCGAGAAAACCTCTAGGTGTTCTGCTCAAATTCTTCGACCGACGGGCAAGAGCAGAAGAGATTGCGATCGCCATATACGTTGTCGACCCGCGCGACAGCTGGCCAGAATTTGTGTTCGCGTGTCGATGGCGCGGGGAAAGCGGCTTGTTTGCGCGAATAGGGTCGGTCCCATTTGTCGGACGCGATTTGTCGCGCAGTGTGCGGTGCGTTTTTGAGCAAATTATTTTGCCGATCTTCTTTTCCACTGACGATTCCTTCGATCTCCGCGTGAACGGAAATCATCGCGTCACAGAAACGATCAAGCTCGTGTTTGGGTTCGCTCTCGGTTGGCTCGATCATCATTGTCCCTGCAACCGGCCAGGAAACGGTCGGCGCGTGAAAGCCATAATCCATCAAACGCTTGGCCACATCTTCGACTTCTATGCCCGCGTTTCTCCACTGGCGAAGATCGATGATGCATTCATGCGCAACGAGACCGTGTCTGCCTTTGAACAATACCGGAAAATAACGGTCGAGGCGCTTGGCGACATAGTTCGCGTTTAGAATTGCCACCTCGCTTGCCCGCTTCAATCCCTCTGCGCCCATCATGCGGATGTACATCCAGGTGATGGTCAAAATGCTGGCGCTGCCCCACGGGCCTGCGGCGACATTGCCGCCTTTGCCGCCGCCATGGCGATAATCAGAACTAAATCCGCCACTGGATGGACGCTTCCCGCGTTCGCCTTCGCCAAATAGAATTCGACCGGTCGCGGGATCGAGAATGAATTCTCGCGGAAGATACGGCGCCAGGTGTTGCGCGACGCCGATCGGTCCTACACCCGGCCCGCCGCCACCGTGCGGGATACAAAAAGTTTTGTGCAAATTCAAATGACAAACGTCCGCGCCGTAATCGCCGGGACGACACAGACCGCATTGCGCGTTCATGTTTGCGCCATCCATGAAAACCTGGCCGCCGTGTGCGTGAACGATGTCGCAGATTTCACGAATGGTCGGCTCGAACACGCCATGCGTGGAAGGATACGTCACCATCAAGGCCGCGAGATCGCGCGCGTGTTGGTCCGCTTTGGCGCGCAGATCTGCAAGATCAATATCGCCATCTTTCAAACACGCCACCGAGACAACTTTGAATCCCGCCATGACTGCGCTAGCCGGATTCGTTCCGTGGGCGGAAGTCGGAATGAGGCAAACGTTGCGATGTGCTTCACCGCGTGATGCGTGATACTCCCGGATCGCGAGCAGACCCGCGAATTCACCTTGCGACCCGGCATTAGGTTGCAACGAAATCGCTGCGAAGCCGGTGATTTCCGCAAGCCACTCTTCGAGCTGCCAGCAAATCTCTCTGTAGCCGAGCGTTTGATCGCTGGGCGCGAATGGATGCAGTTTGGAGATCTCGGGCCATGAGATCGGAAACATCTCCGCGGTGGCGTTCAGTTTCATTGTGCACGAGCCGAGCGGAATCATCGACGTCGTCAGAGACAGATCGCGTGATTCGAGCTTCTTTAGGTAACGCAGCATTTCCGTCTCGGTGTCATGCGTATTGAAAATCGGATGGGTAAGGAACGCGGAAGTGCGAATTGCGAATTGCGGAATGTGGATTGGCGGCGTGCCGAAATCATCGTTAGCAAAGTCACGCACCGCCGTGCCGCGAAAGATCAACATCAGCAATTCGATGTCACGCGGCGTTGTCGTTTCGTCGAAGGAAATGCCCACTGCGCCGGCGCCGAGCGCGCGCAGGTTGCACCCCGCCTTTGCGGCATGTTCTAAAATGACTTCACTCGATTCGACCTTCACGCGAATCGTGTCGAAAAAATTCTCGTGCGCGATTGTGCAGCCCAGGCCACGAAGATCCTCCGCCAGTTGGCTCGTGAGCCCGTGAACGCTCTCGGCGATCGCGCGCAATCCTTTGGGGCCGTGATAAACCGCATACATCGACGCAATGACAGCGAGAAGAACCTGAGCCGTGCAAATATTGCTGGTCGCTTTGTCACGGCGGATGTGTTGCTCCCGGGTTTGGAGCGCAAGTCGATAGGCTGGGCGGCCTTCAGCGTCATGCGAAACGCCCACTAATCGGCCAGGCATGTGTCGTTTGAATTCATCGCGTGTGGCGAAATATGCGGCGTGCGGTCCGCCAAATCCGAGTGGCACTCCAAAGCGTTGAGTATTACCGACCGCAACATCGGCGCCGAATTCACCCGGCGGTTTCAACAACGTCAGCGCCAGGATGTCTGCGGCCACGACGACTAGCGCGCCCGCGTCGTGCGCCTGTCGGATGAAATCGGAATAATCGTAAATCGCGCCATCGGTTGCGGGATATTGGACAAGAGCGCCAAAGACGGTGTCGTCGAATTTGAAGTGCGAGTGATCGCCGATCTTGATCTCAACCCCGAGCGGTTTCGCGCGTGTTTGGATAACGGCAATTGTTTGTGGGTGACAAATATCAGCGACGAAGAAAGTTTTCCGATTTGGCGCGACCGCATGACAAAGCGACATCGCCTCGGAAGCGGCAGTCGCTTCGTCCAACAGCGATGCGTTTGCGATGTCGAGCGCCGTTAAGTCCATGACCATTTGTTGGAAATTAAGCAGCGCTTCGAGCCGGCCTTGTGCGATTTCGGCCTGATACGGCGTGTAAGCGGTGTACCAGCCAGGATTTTCAAGAATGTTTCGTTGAATTACGGGTGGTGTGACGCAGTCGTAGTAGCCAGCGCCGATAAACGAGCGAACGAGCTTGTTCTTGTTTGCAATTGTTCGCAGCTCGGCGAGCGCGTCGGTCTCGGATTTAGCTGCTGGCAAATTCAGCTGGCGATCTGACCGGATGTTTTTCGGAACGGTGGCGTCGATGAGCGAATCGAGATCTTCGTAGCCCAGCTCGCTTAACATCGACCGAACCTCTTCTTCGCTAGGACCGATGTGCCGGCGCGCGAAGGAATCGATATCGATGTTTTCGTCGCGCGCTTGCATAGGAAGAGACTACGGAGCGCCGGAGGCGCTTCAACTTTCCAGCGCTGCTTGCGCCGCCGCTAATCGCGCAATCGGAATGCGAAACGGGCTGCAACTGACGTAATTCAGGCCGAGGCGATGACAGAATTTGACGCTGTTAGGTTCGCCGCCATGTTCGCCGCAAATTCCCAGCTTAATGTTGGGGCGTGCCTTGCGGCCGAGGTCGCGGGTGATTTCCATCAAGCGCCCAACACCTTTCTGATCGATCGATGCAAACGGATTTGCATCGACGATGTCGAGCTCGGCATAGGCAGGCAGAAAACTGCCGGAGTCGTCTCGACTCATTCCCATTGTGGTCTGCGTAAGATCGTTCGTGCCAAAACTGAAAAACTCGGCGTCACGCGCGATCTGATCCGCCACGAGCGCGGCGCGTGGGATTTCAATCATTGTTCCGACCAGGTATTTGAATTTTGTTCCTGTTTCTTTCGCGACGTCGTCCGCGACGCGGCGAACGATGTCGATCTGCAGCTTTAGTTCGCGCGGAAATCCGACCAACGGAATCATAATTTCTGGATGGACCTTGATGCCCCTGGCCTGGACTTCCGCAGCCGCTTCAAAAATTGCACGCGCCTGCATTTCAGAAATTTCGGGGAACGTGATCCCAAGCCGGCAACCGCGATGGCCCAGCATCGGATTAAATTCGTGTAGCTCATGCACGCGGCGCGCGATGTGTTCCACTGCTACGCCTAGCTTGCTAGCGAGCTCGTTCTGCTGCGTGTGATCAGCGGGCAAAAATTCGTGGAGCGGTGGATCGAGAAAACGGATCGTCGCGGGCAAGCCTTTGAGTGCTGTGAAGATTCCAACGAAATCGTCGCGTTGATAGGGAAGCAGTTTCGCAAGGGCGCGCCCCCGTTCGTCCTTTGTGCCGGCGAGAATCATCTCGCGCATGGCGTCAATCCGATCGCCTTCAAAAAACATGTGCTCGGTGCGACATAGCCCAATGCCCTCCGCGCCGAACGCCACTGCGTTGGTCACTTGCTCAGGTGTATCCGCATTCGTGCGCACACCGAGCGTACGGAATTCATCCGTCCACTTCATGAGCTTTGTATATTCGCGGTAAACCACGCTCTTTTTCGGATCGAGAGAACGATCGATTAGCACTTGGACGATTTCGGACGGCGCAGTAGCGACTTCACCGGCGAACACTTCACCGGCAGTTCCATCAATCGAAATGTAATCGCCGCGGTTTAAGGTCGTGCCGTTCGCGCTGAGTGTGCGCTGTTGGTAATCGATCTGAATGCCGGTCGCGCCGCACACGCACACCTTACCCATTTGCCGCGCGACCAGCGCTGCGTGCGAAGAAACACCGCCTCGTGACGTGAGAATTCCTTCAGCCGCGATCATGCCGCGCAGGTCTTCCGGGGACGTTTCAATTCGAGCGAGCACGACTTTCTCGCCTTTCTCGGCGCGCATCACCGCTTCCTCCGCGCTGAATACGACGCGCCCGCATGCCGCGCCCGGTCCAGCGGCCAAACCGCTGCCGATTTTTTTTGCTGCTCTTGCTGATTTTCGATCGAAGATCGGCGCCAGAAGATGAGAGAGCGAGTCAGCCGGGATACGCCGCACTGCATCTTTCTTAGTGATCAATTTTTCATCGACCATATCGACCGCGATCCTTACGGCAGCGTGGCCGGTACGCTTGCCATTGCGAGTCTGCAGAATGTAGAGGCAATTTTCCTCTACCGTGAACTCGAGGTCCTGCATGTCCTTAAAGTGACGCTCCAGGATGCTGCGCACTTTCATCAGCTCCTTGTGCGCGTCGGGCATTTCTTTTGCCAGATCGGCAATCGGGCGCGGCGTGCGCACGCCGGCAACGACGTCTTCGCCCTGCGCATTGATTAAATACTCGCCGTAAAAAACTTTTTCGCCTGTCGCCGGGTCGCGCGTAAAGGCGACCCCCGTTGCGCTGGTTTCTCCCATGTTTCCAAACACCATCGTCTGCACATTCACCGCCGTGCCCCAGTCGTGCGGGATTCCGTATCTCCGGCGATAAACGATCGCGCGATCGTTCATCCACGAGCCGAAAACAGCGCCAATTGCACCCCAGAGCTGTTCATTCGGATCTTGAGGGAACGATTTTCCGGCGCGCTCTTCGATCAGCGCCTTGAAACGCTGCACGAGTTGTTTCAAATCCGCGACGGTCAGTCTGACATCCGGAAAGTCGTGCTTGCCATAGCGCTCATCCTTCAGGTGCTCGATCACGGTCTCGAAAGGCTCATGGTCTTCGCCCGGCCGTTTCTGAATGCCCATCACCACATCGCCGTACATCTGCAGAAAGCGCCGATACGAATCCCAGGCGAAACGCGCGTTCTTCGTTTTTTTCGCAACGATTCCCACGACCTCGTCGTTCATCCCGAGGTTTAGAATGGTATCCATCATTCCCGGCATGGAATCGCGTGCGCCTGATCGCACGGAAACAAGCAACGGCCGCTCTTTGTCGCCGAATTTTTTGCCCACCGATTGCTCAACCTTCGCCAGCGCCGCCGCCACCTGCGATTCCAGTTCACGAGGATAAGTGCGGTTGTGATCGTAAAAGTAACTGCAAACCTCGGTTGTGATCGTGAATCCCGGCGGCACAGGCAAGCCTATGCGCGTCATCTCGTGAAGGTTCGCGCCTTTGCCGCCCAGCAACGGCTTCATGCTGCCTGCTCCGTCAGCATGGCCATCGCCGAAAGAGTAGACGTATTGAGCCGCTTTCTTTCTGCGTTCGCCCTGTGTCGCACGCGTCCTCCGTCTGGATGTTGTTCTCCTGCGCTGAAGCTTCTTTTGTCTGCTGGATTTTCGTTTTGAAACCATGATTCAGGAACTCCGAAGAGCATCAACCGGGCGAAGCGCCAAACTAGTTTCGCGTGTCACGCTGTCAACGTGAGGAGTGAATATACGCACGCGATATCGGCTCCAAATGGCGGGCGGCCCGGCTCGCGTCCATGACCTTTGCGGGCCGCGTCGTTGCGTATACCACAACTCAACCAGGAGTTCAGCGGTTACGCCGGTGCAGCTTCGCCATTTGTCAGAACTTCAGCAATCGTCGCCGTAAAATCATCGACACCGGTACTCGGCACGATGATGCTGTTACGGCGGCCGTGAGCTTCCTCAGTGATACGCAAGAATTTCCCACGGTCGTTCTCCCGGAGCTCGACGTAGAAATGCTTTCGCTCGATCTGCAGTTCTCTCGCCTCAATGATGTTATCCATTTTTCCTTGAGGCCGCCGAGTTTAGGCGCCGCCCGGCGGGAATGGAAGAAAAATCCGCACCCCCGGTGCAGATTTTTGGTGGGCCCCTTCGTCGCCTCCCTGAGGCGTCTGGCAGCCGTGAAATCGCCATAGGTTGCGGTGCGGGACGCCCAACCTACAATTCCCTGCGCGTGTTCGATCGAATGCGCTCCAGCATGCCTCAGCCGATTGATCCAAGCTCTTATCGATCGCCCGACCCGCAGCGCCCAGCTGTTCCGTTGCCAATCGAGAGAGAGCCTCGAGGGCATGATCCGTACGCGGCCTTCCGTTTTGGAGATTTCAGCCTCTTTACGGCCGGTAATTTACTTTCGATCACCGGCCGTTTGATGCTCGCGGTGGCGGTGGAATGGGAGATTTATGCCCGCACGCATTCGGCCACTGCGCTCGGATTAGTTGGATTGGTTATCGCAGTGCCTGTGGTTACGCTTTCCCTGCCGGCCGGCCATTTAGCGGATCGGTTCAGTCGAAAACACATCATTCTGGTCTCACAAGTGTTTAGCGGGTTCATGTCAGTGGCGCTGGCGTTAGTTTCCTGGAAGCATCTCTCCATTCCTGCAATCGTGCCGCTGCGAGCAGGCAATCACGCGCTCGGTGCCATTGCGATGATTTTTGAGCGGCATCATCCGATGTTTCATTTCGATGACGCCTCAGTTCCACTGATTTATCTGCTTCTGTTTATCGGAGCATCGGCGCGAACATTCAGTTGGGCTGCGCGTAGTTCGTTTTTTCCGACCTTGGTTCCGCGTGACGCATTTGCGAACGCTGTGACGTGGAACAACAGCGTTTTCCAAATCGGATCTGTTGTGGGGCCGGCCCTGAGCGGTTTTTTAGTCGCGTATGTCGGCTTTCCGTTTGTGTATCT
>Ga0137364_10000629_pt1 | contig 14919 bp, 14 predicted proteins | sample SagtaG_10_FD_104798 | JGI IMG/M metagenome (GOLD analysis project Ga0137364, IMG submission 104798) | Vadose zone soil microbial communities from Sagehorn Ranch, Mendocino, California, USA - Sage1_L_20_16 metaG | ecosystem: Environmental > Terrestrial > Soil > Vadose zone | place: USA... | reverse complement strand
GATGTAACGCTTCGCGTTGTCCACCCAGATGTGGCCGCCCCACCAGTTGTTCGGGTCCTTGATTTCTTTGAGCATCATCGCCGGTTCGAGGGGAGCTAAAATACCTTCGGACAAAAGCCCCGTTACCATCGATTCGCTGCCGCCCATATGGACATCGAAATAAGGCACGCCGGACTTCGACTCCTGCTGGATTTTCCCGACAATGGCGGCGGCTCTGCCGGCATTGAGTTCGGTCTCGATACCGAAGCGCTGCTTGAAAACTTTTTCGATTCCTTTTCTCAGCTCGGCGCTGACCGGGATAGAGACGACCACCTTGCCTTCCCTCTTGGCCGCCTCTACCGTTTTTTCCCATTCGCCGGCCGAGGATGGTTTTGCCTCCCCGGCTTGCAACCTTGCCGCTCCGAGCAGGGCGAAGTAAGCCAACCCACCGAGCCATAGGAAAATTTTTAATCGGAGATACAACTTTTTTGCGCTCGCTTTGTCGTAAAAATCGAGTGACTCGTTTTACTATCAGATCCTTCACTTCGTTCAGGATGACACTCCCGCACATGTCATTCTGAGCGACAGCGAAGAATCTCCATTCATGTGACCGATTAGCTTGGAACGTCCAAAATGAGTCACCACCAAAAATCGAGGTTGCTTGACATATAAATGTGCCACCGATAAGAAGTCAAGGAATTGAGCGCCATGACCGTCTTCTCTCCTTACGATCGGAAGGATCTACGAAATGGGTAATATCTCGACGGCGAACGAATCCGACCCAGAAGTGCTGGAATCGTATTTCACGAAATACCCCGACGTTCCCAAGGAAACGATTCTCAAGCAGCATCTTTTGAGCCTCGGTCATTGGTTCAGCGACGCCGCGCTCGAAGCTGCGGCGGGCGCGCTGGTCAAGTCGTACCGTTTGTTCTCATACGATCTCGTGCCGATGTCCGAGTTGAAGCGGGGCGAGCATCGGCGCGTTCCCGAGCACTTCGTTCTACTCAACGGGCCCTACGGCATGCGCCCGGTATCGATTCAAACCTCGCTTTCGCCCTATTCTCCCTACCTGATCGATGTGGTCGATGGCCGGCTGGTGCTGACGACGGAGGGGCGCGTGCTCACCGAGGTGCGCTTCCCGAAAACCCCCGACTATTACGCGAAGAGTTTGCCTGACGGCACGCCTTATCATGAGATCGTCGCCTTCGGCGCGTTCATTACGATCTTTCGCAATTGCCAATACTGGGGCGCGCGCGAGGAGTGTAAGTTCTGTGACATCAACGAGAATGCAAGGCAGATGAAGCTGTCTCGTGATTTCACCTTGACCGCCCCGGTGAAATCGGTGGCCGACGTCGTCCGAGTCTGCGAGGAGGTCGCGAGCGACGCCCGAAAGCATGGCGCCGGCACGCACGGCTTCGTGCTCAGCGGCGGCACCATCACCAAGACGTTGCACGGAAAAACCGAAGCGGACTTTTACGAAGAGTACATCCGCGCCATCAAAGAGGGCGCGTCAAAGCCACGGATTACCTTCGAGGTCAATGCGAGGCCGCGAGAAGAAGTCGCGCGCTACAAAGCCGCCGGCGTCGACAACATCCACTTCAATATGGAGGTGTGGGATCGGCGGCTCTTCGAATGGATCAATCCGGGAAAGGCGGAGCGCATCGGGTGGGACAACTGGGTGCGCTGGATGTGCGACGCGGTGGAGGTTTTTGGCCCGGGAGCCGTGCAGCCGAGCTTCGTCTCCGGCGTCGAGATGGCGCGTCCCCACGGGTTTCAATCCGTCGCCGAAGCGGTCAAATCGTCGAGCGCCGGCTTCGAATACCTGATGTCGCGCGGCATTCTGCCGCGCCCGCAGCAGTGGCGGCGCGAGCCGTCGACGGCGCTCTGCAAGGAAGCCGAGCAGCCGCCGGTGCCGTTGGAATTCTACATCCAGCTCACGCGCAATTGGTATGAGCTCTACCAAAAGTATCGCGCCATCATGCCGCGGTTCGGCGCGCGCAAGCCGAACCACCTTCCCGAGCGCAGCCTGCTCGGTCCGGTTCACGGCGCCTACGGCGACTATGTTTTGCTGAGCGAGAATTTACTGTCGGACGACATCGAAGAGCAGATCAATCGGCGCAGCGTGCCGTTCGAAAATCTCCAGGGAGGCGCAAGTGTTTCATGACCTTTCAGCGAACATGCGCCAGGTGATGCGCGAACTGGAGGAACAGACGGCGCGCGATCAGTCGGCGCTGCGCAGTGTCTCCGAGGACGTCGGGCGCTGCCTTGCGCTCCTGGCGATGTCGGCGCCGCAGGGCGCATTTATCGAGCTGGGCAGCAGCGGCGGCTACTCCAGCCTGTGGCTGTCGCTGGCCGCTCGCGCGCGCGGCGTTACGCTCACGACGGTCGATCTCGATGAAAAGAAAGTCGCCCTGGCTCGAGAGAACATCTCCCGCGCCGGAGCGGCTGGTTCGGTCCAGGCCGTTCATGGCGACGCTCTCGACTACGCCACCCGGTTCGAGGAGATCGCGTTTTGCTTCTCCGATCTTCAACCCCCGGAGCTCAACGCCAAGGCCTACGAGAAAGCGGTCCCGCGCCTCGTGCCCGGTGGATTGCTCGTCATCGATAACGTAACTTTCCCGCGCGTCCAGACCGAGCTCCTGAACCGTGCCGAAAAAGATCCGCGAGTAGACTGCGTGCTCTTGCCATTTCCAAAAGGCGATCTCATCTGCCGGAAGTGCTGAAGCCAACGGCAAGATGGACCGGCAGTTTGGTTAGGCGGTCTGGCGCCGCGTCGCGATCGGGGCATGAGGATAGAGCGAAGCTCCACATGGACAGGGCGCGCAAATCCGGCGCCAGCAAGATGAAGTGTGGGAAACGGTCGCTTACGCGATGCGACCGGAGCCGCGAAGGTCAGGAACTTCGCCAAGGATATTCTTGCCTTCCCGGATAGCTTTCCCGTGCGCCAATCTGCTCACGATGACTAGATTGAGATCGACCGACAGCGCGCCTAACTGTCAAAAAGACTTGACTCCTGCCGGGTCACTGCGGCCGATTGCGCCTGACGGCGTCAGGGTTGGTCGAATCCGTCCCCATGTAGATGCCTTTTTCCCAGGTGCGCTTGAGCGGATCCACGACGTTGAGCCGCATGCGCCCGATGTGCTGGATCTCGAAGTCGACGACCTCGCCATCCTGCAGCGGTCCCAGTCCTTCGTGGTTGGTGCCGCAGGCGATAACATCGCCGGAGTTGAGCGTCATGATGGTCGAGGCGAACTCGACGAGCTCCGGCACGGGGTGCTCCATGTCATCGGTGTTGTAGTTATGGCGCAGTTGGCCATCGACCCAGAAGCGCACGAGCACATCGTTGGGATTCGGGATCTCGTCGAGGGTCGCAAGGCACGGCCCGAGCGGCGCAAAGGTGTCAAACGACTTGCCGAGCCAACTGCCTGCCTTCCATGTCCGCCGGCCTTCGCCGCGCGCCGACACATCGATCATTCCCGTGTAGCCGAATAAAGCGCTGCGCCAATTCTCCGCTCTCACTTTCTTGGCAGGTCCCTTGACGACGAGCGCAAGCTCCGCCTCGTGCATGAAGATCCAAGGCTCGGTGAATTCCGGCAACACGATAGTATCGCCCGGCCCGATCACCGCGTCTGGGTTTTTCAGGAACATGTTCAGCGGCCGGGCTTCGAGCGCGCCGTGCTCCCAGTAGTTGGCGATGCACGCCAGGATCTTTCCCGGCCGCGGCAATGGGGCGCGCAGACGCACGTCGGCGAGCGGCAGCCGATCGCCCTCGCGTGCCCGGCGTTCGAGACCTGGACGCAAGCGCTCGAAATCGTCGATGATTCCTGTCATCGTCAACTGAGGCGTGGAGCCACGCGACACGAGATCGGCAACGCTCACGACGCCACCCTGAGCAATCAGTCCCGGTAACACGTCAGCGCTTCCGGCTCTCTGGAACAAAGCAAGTCTCAAGACAGCCTCCCGTATACGATCGACTTAAATATTATCGCTTACCTTGTATCGGTCAACGGCCGCCGCCTTCTTTTGAGACGGGCCCTGATGCCGCTGATTCGTTTCCGCGCAATCAACAAATCCTGCCAACGACCATGAACTTCGTCCGGAAAAACTCACAGTGGTCATGAGCCCAGTCTGATTTCTTAGAATAACGGCGATAGACTTGCCAATGCAATTCGACTGCCTTGAGATATTGCTCTTGTCCCTGAAGGCGCCAATCAGTCGCGGACTCCTTGCGGCTCCAAAGGCCAAGGCTTTTGCTGCCCAACTTTGATGGTTCGATCTAGAGACTGACCTCGCCGCGAATCACGTCCACGACGTCGCCGCCGACCCAGACTTCTTCGCCGTCCTTGCGCAGATGGACGCGGCCGGCGCGCTGGAGCGCGGTGCCCTGGGCTGCGACGTAGGAAGACTTGGCGAGTCCTGCGCCGATGAGCCACTGCGCGACGCTGGCGTTGAGGCTGCCGGTGACCGGATCCTCGTATCCGCCGCGCCCGATGAACGCCCGCACCTCGAAGGCCGCGTCGTGGCCGGCGTCATGCGGACCGACCACGCCCAGCTTGAGCGGATCGAGCAAGGCCCAGTCGGGCTTGAGCGAATGCACCTGGCGCGCGGAGCGGAGCATCACCGCGCACCAGCCCGGGCCGTTGTCGACCCACTGGTGGTGAACGATATCCGATGGCAACAGGGCGAGCGCCTTGGCGATCTTCACCAGCAGATCGGACCCGAGCGCACCGGTACGGAGCAAAGGCGGCGCAGCGAACTCGAGGCGCGGACCGTCGCAGCGCACGCGGACGAGGCCCACGCCGCATTGCTGCACGACGACATTCGGCTTGCGCGGCTTTCCGCCCGCGGCGAGCCAGGCGTGGCATGAGCCGAGCGTCGGGTGGCCGGCAAAGGGTAGCTCGCCGCGGGGCGTGAAGATGCGCACGCGATAGTCCGCGCCCGAATCTGTCGGTGGCAGGAGGAACGTCGTTTCCGAGAGGTTGGTCCAGCGCGCGAGCGCGGCTATCTGCGCTTCGCTCAACCCCTCGGCGGCATGCACCACCGCAAGCGGGTTGCCGCCGAGCGGATCTGCCGAGAAGACATTGACCTGCGTAAACGGACGCTTAGCGCGCGCCTTTTTGTCGTGCCCCATAAAGTGAACCGCCTGAGTTTGGCGGCATATCCAGTCTAATATTTTGCGTTCTTTATTGCTGAAATCGCCTACAATATTTCTCAGATAACTAAGATCTGTCAAGGATATGATACCGGCAACGCAACGAGATCGCGGTATATCCAGATATCAGCCCGCAGGTATGTTCAGACTGAGCAATCTACCAGAGCCGTAGGATTGAACTGAACGACGCTCCAAACCAAGCACGAAAATTGACACGTGAAATCTCAAAAGTAAAAACGCGACCCTGTGGGGCGAAGATGAAGTGTGGGAAACGGTCGCTTACCCGATGCGACCGGTAGCCACAAAGGCAAGAAACTTTGCCAAGGATATCTTGCCAAGCAGAGCCTGCCGCAGTGAAGCTCGTGCCGTGGTAGGAAAAAAGCAGAGACAGAAATATCCACGTCTTTTTAATCATAAGCCTTTCGCTTGCAGCGAGTACGTTCGCCCGCGGCGGCGCCCACTCTAAAAGCGGCGCTCGTGGGTGTCAATGTTGCTGTGCGCCCGAATTCCGATTCCGAACTTCCATCGAAACATGTTAAACGGTTCAAGAGCCACTCGAGTGAAAGAAGGTGTCGCTTTTCGACGGATATATAATGGTCGACTGGTCCGGGAGCGATCGGCGTCGTGGAGGAAGAGCGGATTGCATTTGGATTGCTCATGGGCGCGCCACAACCGCCGAACCGAGTACGGTGAGCCCGCCGTCCAGAACCGACGCAGAGCAACTCATCCGAGCGGAGATCGAGTCTATTGTCGCGGCAAACAAAGGCCGCGTGCTACTCTGCGCCGACTTTGGGTATGGCTACCCCGCCGGGTTCGCGTCGCTGCTGGCGAACCCGGGTTCCGATGGACTGCCGCCCTGGCGTATCGTCTGGCAGTATCTGAGCAAGCACATCCAGGATGACCTCGGGGCCAAGCCCGGCCAACAACCGACGAACCGCAGCAATCGGTTCGAGGTCGCGAACGCGATCAACGCCGCGGTATCAGGTCCGACTTCGCCCGGTCCATTCTGGTGTCTGTTCAAGCCGGGTGGTTACGTTTGCGTCCCGCAGAAAAAGCCGACGCAACCGTTCGTTTGTGCGAGCGGGTCGGTCGCACCGCTTCGTCTTACCGACAGGAGAGCGAAAAGCAATACCCCGTTTCGGCTCTTCGGCACGGGCAGCGTCGGCAGCCAGGTACTCACCGGCATCCCGCGCCTTCACGCCATCCGATTCGATCCGCAGTTTGCTGGATGCTCCGCCGTTTGGCCTTTCGAGACCGGATGGGCGCCCCGAACTGGAAGATGGCTCGATCCGACGGTGCGCATTCTCCATGCCGAGATCTATCCGAGCGTTCGCGCGCCTCTCACCGACACGATCAAAGACCGCGGCCAGGTGCGCGCCATGTGGCACTGGGCGCGCGACCTCGACGCAAGGAACTCACTGATCAAGGAGTTCGCGATGCCGCCGGGCATCGGAAGCGGATCGGCGGAAGATTATATAATCCGTCGCGAAGAAGGCTGGATTCTGTGTTGTTCGGGCTAGGATCGGAGTTTGTGTGGGCTAACCGGCAAGCACAGAGCGCATATATTTCCACGTTTTCGGAATTCCGAAAACGTGATAGAGAAGCCGCGTGGAAGAGGACAGCTACAGGCAGTCACGTCTGTGCCGCCTGCTCGGCAATCCGGTCGCGTTCGCAGTCGTCGAACTGCTCGCAGAGAACAAGGAGCTAAACCCTAGCGAGATTGCCCGCGCGGTCGGCAGAAGCGTGCAGCGCGTGAGCAATGTACTCGGCGCGCTCCGCCTGGCCGATGTGGTGCGCTACGACAGCGATGGAAAACACAATCGTTACCGGCTCAAACATCCCAGTGAAATCCGTCAAGTTCTCGCCGCGCTCTCCCGCTTTGTGAAGGCCGCTTCCACGGTAGCCACCCGCGACGGCTAGCCGCTTCTTCATTTCCACGTTTTCGGAATTCCGAAAACGTGGAGGGTTTATGGTGTGATAGAAACAAAGCGGTTGCGATGACGCCGCCATTCGACAATGAGAAGGCGACGAACGCAGATTTTCAGAGCCCGATTCGATCCCGGTTTGCCAACGGATTGCACTTACCACACGCTGGTACTAGATTCGCAATTGAATTGATCAATCAAACTAATGAGGAGACGTGAATGGAAATCGCCCTTTACTACGCCCCCAACACCTGCGCGCTCGCTCCATATGTAACGCTGACCGAGGCGGGCGCCGATTTCGAGGTCCGGCCGCTCAATTACCGCAAGCGGCAGAATTTCTCGGCCGAGTACCTGAAGATCAATCCGAAGCACAAGGTGCCTGCGCTTGTGGTCGAGGGCAAGATACTGACCGAGAACGTCGCCATCCATCAATGGGTCCATCGGACTTTCCCCGACGCGAAGATCTTGCCCGCTGATCCGTGGGACGAGTTGCAGGCGATCTCGCTCCATGCCTGGTGTGCCAGCGGCATTCACCCTTATCTCAGCCGGATCAACAACCCGCCCAAAGTCTGCGACGTAACGGGTGCGTTCGACAGCGTGATCAAGTTCGCCACGGAATTTCTGTTCGAGAACTTCCGGATCGGCGACGATTTGCTGGCCGGGCGTGAGTACTTTTTCAACCATTTCACCGCCCCGGACGCGCATTTCTTTTGGTGCTGCCGCCGCGCCACCCAATTGGGAGTTGATATCTCAGGCTTCCCCCACGTCGCGGCGCATTTCAAGCGCATGCAGGGGCGCCCGAGCGTCAAGAAGCTGCTCGCCTACGAGAAAGAAGTGAATGAAGGGTTTGCCAAGACGGAAAACGGGCTTTAAAATTTCCCATCCATTGAGCAGGAGCATCGAGATGTTTATCTCAATTGTCGTGAGACTCGCGTGCGCGGTGGCGATCGTCGTCTCCATCACCGCCCAACGCACCAGCGTTCAGGCTCAACAGCGTGGCGGGACCGCCGAGAGCGACAAAGTTCAGCCCGTCAACAGCGGACCCAACCCCTATCGCGTCATCCGCGATTGGGCACAGCTCACGTTGGAGAAAAGGCCGTGGGGCGGTTCCAACGGTGTAGCCATCGACCGGGACGGCAAGTCCGTTTGGGCGACGGACCGTTGCTCGCCAGGAATTGCCCCGGGCTGCCTCGGCACCAAGGCAAACCCGGTCCATCTCTTCGACGAGACAGGAAAGGAGATCAGGAGCTTTGGCGGCGGGATGTTCGTGTGGCCACACGGCATCCACGTCGATCGAGATGGAAACGTGTGGGTGACCGACGCTCGCGTTCCGACAGCCGAAGAACGCATCAAGTTTCCGGGTGAAGACAAGAAGGGCAGCGTTGTCATCAAGTTTAGTCCCGATGGCAAGGTGCTAATGACGTTGGGCAGACCTGGCGTGAAGGGAGATCCGCCGGACGCACTGACCGAGCCGAACGACGTCATCACGGATCCGAGCAACGGGGATGTTTACGTGGCGGAGAGCCATACGAACGTCGAGGACCCGAATCTTGTCGGCCGTATCTCGGTGTTTGACCGCAGCGGCAAGTTCCTGCGGGTCATCGGTAAGACCGGAACGGGGCCAGGGGAGTTCCGAACACCGCACGCGATCGAGTTCGACTCCCAGGGACGGCTGATCGTCGCCGACCGCCACAACCACCGAATTCAGATCCTGACGAAGGAGGGGAAGTATCTCGCTGAATGGCGGGAGTTCAGCCGCGTGAGCGGGCTGGCGATAGACGGGAACGACACAATTTATGCGGCGGACTCTGAATCGGAGCCAAAGAGGCATTTAGGCTGGCTCAAGGGCATTCGCATTGGGAGCTTGAAGGACGGGAAGGTGACAATCTTCGTGCCGCCGCACAAAACCGATGCGCCCGATGGAGCCATGGGAGAGGGGATTGCCATCGATAGCGCCGGCAATCTCTTCACGGCAGAAGCCACAGTGAGGGGAGTAACGAAGTACGTCAAGGATTAGAGACGTGAGCAGATCGCTGCCGCTTCCGCTTCCAAAGCAGAAGCGGTCTCGAGAGCATTACCGACGAATGGAGGGCTCCATGCGTTTCCCGCCTCTCACCACGACAGCAGTTTGCAGTTTGCTAATCGCGCTCGGGATTGGTTTGGCAAGACCAGGATGGGCTGCCGAGATTCGCGTGCTCAATGCCAACGCGTTGACAATAGCGCTGCGGGCACTGGCGGCCGAGCACACCAAGCAGACCGGGACTCAGGTCACCTTCATCTTCGGCTCACCCGGACAGATCCAGCAGAAGGTGGACGCGGGGGAGCAATTCGATCTGCTGATTATGCCGACACCAGCTCTCGCCGCGCTCGATACAGCCGGGAAGCTGGCGGCTGGTACCAGGAGAGCCCTCGTCCGCGTGGGCATTGGGATTGCCATCCGTGAGGGCGCACCCAAACCCGATATCACGACACCTGATGCGTTGCGCAAAACGCTTCTCGCCCAGCACAAAGTAACCTACTCGGATTCCAGGACGGGAGGTCTCAGCGGCATCAATGCGCAAAAGGTACTGCAGAACCTCGGCATTGCCGACGAGATGAAAAGCAAGCTGTTGCCACACTCGGATGGCCAAGGGTTGATTGCCAAAGGGGAGGCAGACCTCGGCCTTTACAACGTCAGTGAAATTCCGAGGGCCAAAGGCGTTGTGTTACTCGGACCTGTTCCGGCGGCAGTGCAAGCATACATCACGTACGATGCGGGCGTGCCCGCAAGCAACGCATCTCCTTCTGCGGCGATCGAGTTTCTCAAATTTGTCGTTTCGCCTGCAGCAGCACCGTCATGGCGTGCCGCCGGGCTGGAGCTGGCAGGACCACCGCCGTGAGGCTTCGAACGGTCGCGTCGCTTCACTGCCGTAAAAATTCCATTGACAGCTCCTTCATCCACGCAGTAGCGTCCGGGTGCCGAGGAAGGATGGGGTTAAGCCAGAGGTTGCAGTCGGAAAGAGTGGCCGCTTCATCCGCGTCGTACCGTTACAGTTGGAGAATGCCTTTATGACACCTTCTTCTAATAAGACCCGATCCCGCGTGCTCGTTGCGCTCGCCATGCTCATCGTGCTGATCTCCACGCCCGCCCACGCTCAGGCGCCTCGCAAGGTAAAGATGACCTTACCGGTGGTGGCGCTGACGACGGCGCCCGTATATCTCGCCGAGGCCAAGGGCTACTTTGCCCAGGAAGGCCTCAGCGTGGACCTGACCGTGACCGGCGGCGGCGGACCTGACATCAAGGCGCTGATCGCAGGGGACGTCGACTTCACCTACACGGCGAGCGATCAGGTCATGCTTCCCTGGCAGGAAGGTAAGCGCTTGGTCATAGTAATGGGCGTGATTCCCCGTGCGCTGATCAACTGGGCCATGCATAAAGACGTGGCGCAGGCCAAGGGCATCACCGAGAAATCGCCGCTCGCCGACAAGCTGAAAGCGCTCCGCGGGCTTACGATCGGCGCCACGCAGCCCGGCTCGCTGACCGCCAACCTCGCCGCCTACACTCTCCGCAAGGCCGGGCTGGTGCCGCAGCAGGACGCTAATATCATTCCGGTTGGTAGCGGTTTGACCTGGCTCGCGGCCCTCGAGCAACGCAAGGTAGACGTCGCGCTCATGTCGCCGCCGCTGCCCGACACGGCGGTGGCGCGTGGCTTCGCCATCCTGCTGATTGACAACGCGCGGGGCGAGGACCCGGCGCTCGCGGAGTTCCTTCAGCAGGTCTTTGTCACCCGGCCCGACGTGATCCAGAAGGATCCCGAGCTTGTGCGGAAGCTGGTACGGGCGCTACTCCGCGCCAACCAGTGGGCTCTCGCCGCTAAGCCCGAGGAGATCGCCGACGCGCTCCGGCCCTCAATGGGCGCGACCCCGCGCGACGCTCTCATGACCGGCATCAAGGCAACGGTGCCGGCCTACAGTCGCGACGGGCGGATAACGGAGCGGGCGTTGAAGGCCGCCGCCGACGTCATGGAGGTGGCGGGGATCTTGAAAAAGCGACCGATGCTCGCGGACATCGCGACAAACGATTTCCTGCCGAGGTGAGAGACCGGAGTAGTATTCGTTCGCCGTAACAGGTAGAGATCGGCGCGTTGAAGAGGTGGTAGATAAATGGGAGCCGAGTTCGACCCGAAGGCGGGAAAAGCCAGGATAGAGAATTTCATCGACCTGCGCTTCGTGGATGAATTGAAGAAAAGCGGCTTCCTGGCGCAGGTCGCGGGAAGGAATTAGGACGAATTCGAAGTGACGTCGAGTAAAGCCGGAACGTAAGTCCGGTGACGTCCATATTTGGATTTATTTCAAAATCTCTGGCCGGCCGTCGTAGATACCGGCCACCCTGTCCGCTTCCTCGGTTAGATCGTCGAGAGCCACGCGGATTTTCGTAAGAACCGCTTCGTCCGACATTTCCTTTGAAATCACGAACGGCTCGCCGTAGGCGACAAAGTTTTGAGAAAAAGGCTTGGGAACGAGAAAGCGATCCCAAGACCGTAAAAGCCATGGGTGGGAGCTGGAAAAACTGACCGGTACAATGAAAGCTTTGGTTAACCGCGCCAGCCTTACGATTCCAGGCTGAACCACGCGGGCAGGCCCTTGAGGGCCATCGACAGTGAGAGCTATGTTGCGCCCCGAGCGCACCTGACGGAGCAAGCGGCGGAAAGCTGTGCTCCCGCCGCGCGTAGTCGACCCGCGCGTTACGAGATAACCATTATTCTCCAGCCAGCGGGTGATAATCTCGCCATCGCGCGATTTGGAAGCCATCGTGCCGATACCTGTATGCCGATGCACATCGATGGGAAGAAACATGCGCCCATGCCATAGCGCAAAGAGGATGGGTACACGACGGGCCTGCAAATCGGAATATTGCCGACGGTGTAGCAGTTCGACGCGCAATGTTGTGCGCAGAAGTGCCGTGCCAAATCCCAGCAAGTAGGTAAGAAGCGTCAAACGAGTCATATAGAGATTCTTAACCTGATAGACGAAAATGATCTGTACTTGGTTTACCACGGGGATTAAGAGTTTGAAGTAAGGCGGAAATCTTGGCATCTCCTGTTATGGCCGCGCACCGACGGGGAGTTCTCTGAAGTGATGCGATGGATCACGGTAACGCATACGCAGCGCTGGCATGCGTACAGACACTCGTCAGGGACTGGTCCAGTGTACCAGGGGAGGTTCAAGTCGTTTCCTGTCCAGATCGACGAACATTTTATTACTGTGGCGAGATATGTCGAGCGCAACGAGCGTCGACGACCTCGCATCCGTGAATCTGTGGATGGTGCGCGGGATCGAAATACGCGGCCGCGCGGAAGTGCTCATGACAGGGAAGGAACTGGGGCCGGGCCACGATGCGGAGATGTTTCGCATCCGCCCGAGGCGGATTGTCAGCTGGGGCATCAATTCGCAGGACTACACACAACTGAGCGCCCGCTCGGTTGCGTGACGGCAGCAGGCGAGCGCCTTCCGGCTTGCGTCCAAAAATCCCTAGCGCCGCGCGGCGCCACGGCTTGCTCAGGCTCGCGAAAAAGCTTCCGGTCGTTTTGTCGGCGGTCGCAGGCACAAACTGAGGACGGCGGAGGTGAATAGCATACCGATGAAGATGCTAAAGGACAGGTAGTAACTTTCCGTGTAGTCGAAGAGCAAACCGAAGAACGGCGGGCCGCCGGCCGAGAAGAGGTTGGTCACCAGCGAGCCCATGCCGCGGATTTTTCCCAGCGAGATGCGGCCGAAAAAATCGGCCCAAATGGTCTCCGCTAAGATCGCCGTGCCGCCCATGCCGATGCCGTAGATAAAAAACCCGGCATAGAGCGGCGCCATCCCGGGCAGTGAGAGCGCCAACAAAAGGCCGGCGCCTTGCAGCGCGCATTTGGCCATATTGAGGATGCCGTTGTCCATGCGGTCCGCGAGCATGCCCCAGACTATCGGCGTGCTGAACTGCATCACCGCAATGATGCTCATCACCGACGCCGCCACCAGGGTGGGATGGCCTAGATCGGTGACATAAGAAAACACATGGAGATTGAGCCCGGTGACGCCGATCTGGGCAACGCCAAAGGTGCTTGCGATGAGCCAGAAGACCGGCGTGCGCAGTGCCTCGCGCCGCCCCCACTCGACATTGTCGGCGCCGGTGCGCTTGGCGTAGCGGCGCTTCTGTGGCCTGGCGACCGCTTCTCTCACTTCCACTAGGCCGCCGTCGGGTAGCAATCCCATTTCCTCGGGGGAACGGCGCATAAACAGCACCGCCGGCACAACTACCAGGAGCAAGGCGAAAACGCCGAAGACCACCCAAGAGCCGCGCCAGCCGACGTAAATCATCAGCGTCGCCGCCATTACCGGCATGCAGACTTTGGCTAAGCCATGGCCCATGCCGGCGATCGCCAGAGCGCGGCCGCGCATGCGCACGAACCAGCGCGCGATCGAAACGTTGATTACCATGGAGCCCATCAACGAATCGCCCGGACTGATGAGCAGCCAACGCACGAGCATGAACTGGATGAAGTCCCGTGCCTGACCGAGGCAGATAAAGCCGGCACCGGAAATTAAACCGCCTGCCGCCATGAGCCAGCGCCCGCCGAAGCGGTCCATCAACGTACCGACCACCGGCGCCGCAGCAGCGCCGATGAGAATTTCGCCGGACCGGATCAGCGAAAAAGTCCCGCGGGAAATTCCGAGATCGGCAGACAAGGGTTTGAGAAATACGCTCAGCGTACTGGAGATCGAAAATGCCGAGGCGATGTGCGCGAGAAAGCCGACAATGACGATGACCCAGCCGTAATAGATCGACTTTCTTTTTGCCGGTTGCTCGACCAAAGGTGAAACGGACATCCCTAGCTTGTAACAAGGATCGCGGCGAAACTACAAGGCGAGAGTTGGTAGCGCCGCCGGAGCCCCGGCAGGCGTGTCTAAGAATGCGAGCGTAACCTGATTCTCACGCACCGTTGTCTATGGCGAATGAAAATCAGACGTGTTCGTATTCAAGGCAAGCTTGTCGAGCTAGTCAACAACGTCCGTAGCCAGTCTTCGGTCAATTTTCTTGCCCTCGCCTCTTGCCCTACTTCGGCAGGATATTGTACCACCATTCCGAAGCGCAGCGCTCAATGCGCTTCGGTTTGACTCGGACATCGGCAGGTAGGAAGGACGTGGACCATGAAACGAAGCACTGACCGGATTCTCATCACGCATGTCGGCAGCCTGCCGCGGCCGGCGGACTTGCGCGCCATGTGGGCGAAAAAAACCGCCACGCCGGAGGACGAACTGGCACTGCAAACGCGGCTGCGCTCGGCCGTCGGTGAAGTCGTGCGCGCGCAGAAAGACATCGGCATCGACATTCCCAACGACGGCGAGTTCGGCAAGCCCATGCGCGCGGCCACCGACCGCGGCGCGTGGGGCAATTATATCTTCGACCGCATGTCCGGCTTTACGCCGACCTCGGCGCGGACCATCGCCCCTGACACCGCCGCTCCGGGCGCGGCCATGCGCATCGTCGGCGTGCGCTGGGAGCAGCGCGAGTTCGCCGAATTTTACGCCGACACCGGCTTGGGCGCGCCCAGCACCGCTGCGCTGCGCCCGACCTGCACCGGCCCGATCGCCTACACTGCGCAACAGTTTCTGCGCGACCAGCTCGTCAACTTGACGCTCGCCGCCAACGCTGCCGGCGTCGAAGAGGCGTTCGTCAGCGCCATCGCGCCCGGCAGCCTGGAGATGTTCTGCCGCGATCAGAACAGTTACTACCCGACCACCGAGAAATTCTTGGAAGCAATTGCCGATGCGATGCACGAAGAATATCGCGCCATCGTCGACGCCGGCTTCATCCTCCAGCTCGACGACCCCGGTCTC
>Ga0137364_10000623_pt1 | contig 14936 bp, 10 predicted proteins | sample SagtaG_10_FD_104798 | JGI IMG/M metagenome (GOLD analysis project Ga0137364, IMG submission 104798) | Vadose zone soil microbial communities from Sagehorn Ranch, Mendocino, California, USA - Sage1_L_20_16 metaG | ecosystem: Environmental > Terrestrial > Soil > Vadose zone | place: USA... | reverse complement strand
GCAAGTTCCATCTGAACCAAAATTTGATTGTGTAATTGGGACGCAACTGATCGAGCACGTTTACGAGCCATTATCATTCGTTAAGCGATTAGCCGGCCACACAAAACCGGATGGCCATATTATTCTCGCTACTCCCGACATCGGAGGGGTATTGAGAAAGGCTATGGGTCGAAGTTGGCCTTCTTTTAAAGTTCCCGAGCACGTTCTCTACTTCGATTACCGGACGTTACGCTCATTGATGCTTCGAGCCGGTCTGAGTGATGTTTGCAGGCTACCTTATCCGCATGCGTTTCCATTGGGCTTGATTGCGGCCAAATTCGGTTTCAAGCTGCCGCCCTGGCTTGGACACTTCAAGCTATGGGTGCCTGCCACTACTGTTGCTGTTTATGGAAGAGTCTCTAACCAATAACAGCGACGCTAGGGAGCAGCCGCTTCTTTCGATTGTCATGCCCGTGTTCCGTGAAGGCGCTTCTTTGTCGGCTTTTGTGGCAGACGTCCGCAGCGCTCTAAAGCAGAGCAACCGGCCATACGAACTTGTCCTTGTAGATGATGGGTCACCGGATGACACGTGGAAGGTAATCACGACCGAGGCAAAGGGCTGTCAGGCGTTGCGCGGCTTGCGCCTGAGCCGCAATTTCGGCAAGGAAGCGGCGTTATGTGCGGGGCTGGAGTATGCTCAAGGCGATGTGGTGATCGTGATAGATGCCGATGGACAGCATCCTCCCTCGCTCATTCCCGAAATGGTGCGCATGTGGCAGGCCTCTGGGGCTGACATCGTGGAAGCGGTTAAGCGCAGGCGGGGACGCGAATCGTTATCCAGCAAGCTTGGTGCCAAATTGTTCTATTTTATCCTGAACAAATTATCCGGGTTCCATTTTAAAGGCGCGTCGGATTTCAAGCTGATGAATCGCAAGGCCGTCGATGCATGGTTAAAAATGCATGAGCGTAATGTGTTTTTCCGTGGGATGACCGTCTGGATGGGTTTTACTACTGTGCAGATTCCTTTTGAAGTAGTGCCACGCTGGGCAGGCAAGTCGGCCTGGTCTGTGTTCAAACGTCTGAAACTAGCCCTTACTGGTATAACCGCCTTCTCATCCTTTCCATTGCACTTGGTCACATTTGCAGGGGTGATTTTCCTTGGCTTGTCGGTTCTTCTGGGCATAGAGACCTTATATCTGAAGCTAACAGGCCGTGCGGTCAGTGGCTTTGCTACAGTGATTCTCCTGGAACTAATCATCGGAAGTCTGCTGATGATCAGCCTCGGTATCATCGGCGAATACCTGGCGCGGATTTACGAAGAGGTAAAAGGCCGACCGCGCTACATAGTAACCGAATCTATCGGGCCTCAGTGCTAGTTAGGTAAGCTGGACTATAGATCGATCGTGCTTACGCGATTCCCGGCCATGTTCAGCACGTACAGCTTCTGGTCTCTCAAACCCAGTGCCGATGGTCCTTCGAGCCTGTCAGGTGGCTTTGGCCGCAAACTGCCAATCCTTGTTCCGTTCAGATCAAACACGAGCACAGCATCCATGTGTACGCTTGATGCGTAGAGTCGGCCTCTGTATGCGTCGATCGCCAAGTCTTCAAAGCCTGCCGGCTCCTCCCATTCAGGGACTGGCCATTCGCTGAGAAATTTTCCATTCGAATCAAATACCTGTATCCGCTTGTTACGCGGATCGGCGACATACACTTTGGTGGTTACGAGATCCACTGCGACCGAAGTTGGATCGTCAAACTTGCCGTCGCCATTTCCTTTGCTGCCCCAAACCGACAGCACGCGTCCGTCGGAGCTGAATTTAGCGATGCGACTGCGGCCCTGATCGACGACATAAACTGCCTCATCCGGGCCAATCGCTATACGGCGCGGTCCATAGAATCCCGGCTCCGGGCCTTTCCACTCGGCGATGAATGTCCCGTCGGGGCCCAGCTTTTCGACGCGGTGATTCACCGCATCCGCTACATACATGTTACCGGTGCGATCAACGGCGATGCCGTTGGGGGCTGCCAATTGCCCGTAGCCGCTCCCTGTGGACCCGAAGGTGCTGAGAAACGTACCTGTTGGTGAAAGCTCCTCGATTCGGCCGTTGTTCGTGTCAGCGACCAGAACATTTCCATCAGCATCAACAGCAATTCCTGTGGGGGAATTAAACGCGTTTTTTCCGAACCCTTTTCCACCGTGAAAGATGTCAGTTGCGTCGCCGCGCAGGGTACTTAGTTCAGGAGTCGCAGGGAATGCGGTCACGCGTTGCTGAAACTGTGGAATGTTCTCGGCAGGGATGTTTAGTACATAGAACGTCCTGACTCTTCCGCCAAAAGAGAACGAAATAGAATCCTCTGTTCCGAGATCTCGGAGCGATTGGAACATTCTGATGATCCTTTCTGCCTGTGGCTTCCTTTCCCATATCAGCTTCAGATCTTTGTTGCCGGGAACATAAGTTGAAATGGCCTTTTTATTCGCGTTCCATACATCCTGCTCGGTCATGACAGAGGAGAAGGGCAATTCCGCGCAAAAGGACAGGATTTTGTCATCATCGTAATCATGCAAAAACAGGTGAATGATTGAATAAGCATCATTCTGGCAGATGAATGTGTCGTAAGGAGGATCGAGGATGCCTTTAATCCGATTAAACTCGTCGCGTTCTAAATGAGGACTCCCCGGGTGTTCCTGGCCAGCTACGACGTGTCTTAAGAACCGTGACACAGCGACCTGATGTTGCGCATACTGGCTAATCGAAAACGGGCTTGTGGTCTTGCTGTAGATGTACCGAACGGATGGGACCAGCCCGTCCAGCAATATGAGTGCTGCTAGGGCGCAGGCAACGACTTGCACGCCCGGCCACGGCCGAAGCTTCAGCAACGCGGCAAGCGTGAAGCTCATTAGGATGATCCAGAACGGGATTGCAAGCAACAGCCGCTGCTCAACGGCAGGTCCCCCCGTAACAAATACTCCTACGACTGGAAGCGTTGCTAGCAGCACGACCTCATAACGCTTCTCCCAAACTGCGAGCACAACTCCTGGGACTAAGAACCAGTAATATGCCAACGGAATAGGCAAAAAATCCGGAAACAAAAGCCGAGGCCAATACTGGGCAGCAAAAAAACAGTTCCAGAGCCCTGTCACATAATATCGCATACCGTTAGGGGCCGTGGTTCCCCGCACCGCGTCCCAGAAACGGTGAAGGTACGCGCCTTCATAATATGTATAGTGTTCGCGATTGAAAATGATATAACAAATGATCGGCGTGGCAGCCACGAGAAAACCAAAAGCAACAGTTAGTACAGAAATCCACGGCCCACTCTTCTTTAAGCTTCTCCAATGAAGGCCGGCGTAAACGATCGCCCAAATTACCAGCGCCAGGATGTATTGCTTGCCGGGTATCGAGCTGGCAAGGCAAAGCCCTGCCGCGATCCCGCCCAGCGAGCGGCAAAATGGCGAGCCATTCTTAAATCCTACGTGCAGAAAGTAGAGAGACACAACGGCTAAAGCCACCGTCATCGGATAACGGTATCCAACGAAAGTGTAAATGAAGGCAAAGGGAAGAAAATTAAGAACGAGCGCTGTAATAGATGTCACCACGTAAGACCTGAAAAACAAGTCAACTAGCAAGAGCGCGAACACAAAGGCCGTCAGCCAAATAACAAAGAGCGCTGCTTCATACGACAGGATATTAAAGCCGAACAGCTTAAGAAAACCCCACAGATAGTAATGAAACAGGGTCTCTCGCGAAATAACGCCATGAAACCGGGCCGCCTGATATGGATGGCCGATAACGTTGCTTTTTAGATACCCGAGGTCATTGCCGGACTCGTCAAAAAGTGCGTCTCCGTTCCACGGCGCGGTCCGGAAATTCCAGAGGTGCGAGACTACAAAGAACAGAATCCAGAAGAGAAAGAATGCTGTTTTCGGCTTTATTAGGGACTTGAAACCGGTCGCCATGCCACGAGGGTCTGGCAGGAAGGCGCAAAGCAAGAAGAACATGCTAAGCAGCCAGCCAATCGGCTGCCATGCGTCACCCCAAGCCAAATTCCGGTAGTGCGCCGCCGCAGCCCAGGCGCAAATTACCAGACTAATAAGTGAGAAGCAGAGTAACAGAACGCGGGGTGTAAGAAGTCGCGATTTTCTCTGAGATAGGTCCATAAGGGCTGGGCATCGGTTCTGCAGAATCAAACGCTAAGACGGCGTTGGGTTAATACGATGCGACGGGCTGTTATCCATTTACAGATTGATCGCGCTTACACGGTTCCCATGCATATTTAGGACGTAGAGCTTCCTGCCTGCCAAAGCCAAGGCTGATGGTCCTTCGAGTCGATCCGGCGGGTTCGGCGTTAAAGTGCCAATTCTGGCGCCATCCAGGTCAAAAATAAGCACTGCGTTCATGTTCGCGCTCGACGCGTATAATCGACCCATCTTTGAATCTATAGCCAAATCTTCGAAGCCAGCTGGCTGTCCCCATTCGGGGACTGACCATTTAGTTAGAAATTTCCCCTTTGCGTCAAATACCTGGATCCGTTTGTTCCGTGGATCGGCGACATAAACCTTGTTGGTCGTCGGATCAATCGCGACTGAAGTGTGGTCGTCAAGCTGGCCATCGCCACTCCCTTTGGTGCCCCAAACAGCTAGAACCTGTCCGTCGGGGCTGAACTTAACTATCCGCGTCCGGCCTTGGTCAACAACATATACCGAGTTATCAGGACCAATGGCGATGCGACGGGGACCGTAAAATCCGGGGTCGGGACCTTTCCACTCAGCGATGAACGTCCCGTCCGCCGCTAGTTTCTGGACGCGGTGGTTGCCAGCTTCTGCGACGTAGATGTTGCCGCTCTGGTCGACGGCGATCCCGTTCGGCTCAGCTAATTGCCCGTAGCCGCTTCCCTTACTTGCTATAACACTAAGAAAACTGCCAGTCGGCGAGAATTTCTCGATGCGCCCGTTACCAGTGTCGGCGACCAGAATATTTCCGTTACTATCAAGAGCAATTCCAGCCGGCGAATCAAATTGTCCCCTGCCGGTTCCCTTGCCGCCTTCAAACATGTTGGTCAAACCTTCAGGCATGGCAGTAAGCTTAGGGGGCGGTGTATCGGGAACCTTGTAAATCACCAAGCCGTTGTATCTGCTGTCCGCAAACACCTTTGGAAAATCAGCGGCGTAAAGTTGCTCATTTGGTCGCTTGATGAACTCACCGTGCCGAACCGCATTGTCGAAAGCCACGTAGCTGATGCCATTCTCTTTCAAAAGATGGAACACTTTCCATGGGTCCTTGCTCTCAAACAGTTCTGTGTAAAGCCTATCGTGCTTGCTCGCGTTGTAACCGGCTGACCATCCGTAGTAGGGCCAGCCATACAAGACCCGCCGTCCAGCCATCAAGATAGGATGATTAACGAAGCGATCTGTCAGAAAGATATCTCGCGGCTTCGTGTTTTTCTTGAGCCAGTCGATGAGGGCATCATTCCGAAAGGGAACTTCACTCCAACCCGTGTTGTGGATCGGGAAAAATTCGATCAATCCACCTGGAATGACTGCGATAACAAGAGCGATCGCGAAGAGCTTCGCAGGCAGTGTAATTCCCCCGATCGAGAAACGCCATAGTCGCCACAAACCATAGACGACAAAGAGATTAACAACGATTACCCAGATGTGGAAAAACTTTTGATTCGCAAAGACCTCGATGGTGAACTGGAACGAAAAAGCGACCAGAAGGAGGCTCGACACTGCCAGAAAGATCCGCCTTTGCAGGCCAGTGGCGAAAACCAGTGCTAATGCTATCAACAGCCACTTAAAACCGAAGGTAAAGCCAAGGTACTTGGCAACGTTTAAGGCTGTTGGATGATCAATCGTGTAGCCCCAGTGAAGGAGCTTCGGCATCTGCGCTCTACCGCTTCCGGTGCTCAGATAAAGCGTCTGTGGCAAAGCAATCACACCTGTCGTGATGGCGAGACTCAACATTTGCATTCGCAGCGGACACAGGATCAACAACAACGCCAGCACCGGAAAGGCAGCGATGAATATAGCGCTGTTCCACATTGGCAAAAGCCCCAGGAGGACGCCTGAGAAAATGAAGCCCGGCACCGTAGCACCAAAAGGTACTGTGGTAGGGGCAATGAGCTGCTTCATTTCTAGCTCTCGAGCGATCGGCGTCTCGTGTTCTGATGCGAGAAGACTCTCAGTCTGGATGTGGTTGCCGTAGAGCGCGTGCTGATGGTCTTGAGGTGACTCACCTGGCTCAGGCGTTGCCGTATCTGTCGAAAAGGACTGTTTGGTTTGCCTTGGAGAGACCCCGCGATAGCGAATCACGAGAAAAATCAAAACCAGCAACAATATGCCAATCGCGCTCGCGAAGTGCCTCTGATTAAGGAAGGTCACCTGCGACCAGGTGCCCCACGCTTCGCCACGATACGGAAAGATGGTAGGGAGGAACTCGCGCAAGTGCAGGATGGAGTCGATTGCACCGCGCACCGAAGTTTGTTTGTGAAGGAACGGGATATAAGAGAGCGACCCGAAAAAGAAGAAGAGCGCAGAACCCACGCGTCCAACTGTGCGAGAATCAAACAATACCTCGCCGAGCGCCATCACAAGCATGAGCATCGCCACCAGCGTGATGATGCTTAGCAGATTTAGGCTCCATGCCGGATCGAGGCCCAGGAACTCCAAATTCCCAGCCTGGAAGTAGAAAAGGAAGTGGTAGCGGATTCGATCGCCCGAGAAGTGCGGGTACTCCGTGGGAAAGTTGTGACCGACGGCAAAGCTCTGCATGATAGCAGTGTTGGGCCCGAAGTCGCTGTACTCGGGATTGGAAATGTGTAGCTTTCCGGCAGTGGAGCTAAATGAGGCGAACATCATCCACGACACAAGGACGACGTATCCAGCAATGAGCGCCCAGTCGGCTATGCTTGAACCTTTAGATCGTCGGAGGTATAAGTCCGGTGAAAAGCCAAAATCAGTCTTCGTCTGAACGCGCCTTGCAAGTTTGTGTTTCCACACGGACCGGCACACCACGGCGATTGTTGCCAGAAAGAACAAGAGATTGCCCCATAAGAGCGGTTGTTGCGCGCGAGTGAAAAGCAAGCCAGCCAGGTAAGTAAACCATGAGCTAACTAGCAGCCCCACGAGCACGGCTGCCGCCAAGCGGTGGGCAACCGATATGAATCGGTAAAAACGTCTGCAGAGAAAATCGCCAAGATAAATCGCGAGAGCCAGGTAAATGAGAGCTAACATGGCAGAGAGTTGATTGCTGAGAGTGGATAGCTAATAGCAGAGAGGATCCCCAAGAAGAATCACGAGCGTCAGATAAATCAGAGCCAGCATGTGCGAACCCTCGTTGCTTCACCCGCGAGCACAGGCGCGAACTCTAAGCACGCACTGCTTTCTGTCAAACGCACTAGTGTCGCGGCGTTGGACGACGCGGCGGCGTGGGGCGAGGTCGCGGTGTCGGATTAGCTCTTGACGTCTCTCGCGGAAGGGCAAAGGCATACACTTTATTGTCTCCGGCGACATAGATGCGTCCTCTAGCTACGATGCCTGTAGTGCTATAGTAATGTGTCCCAGCCATCAGTTCGTTCGGGCCACCGCCATCATAAATAACCGCACCGGTGTCGCCATCATAACCGTGTAACCGCTGATCGCCTCCAGTGAGATGATCTTCGGTTCCGACCACCCACACAATCATGTTATTGGTTCCATCAGTGGAGGTGACAAAAGGCGAGGCGCAACCGCCACTGGCCCGGGTCACACTCCAACCGCCGGGGATGTCGATGTCAGGCGGATTGGCCGAAGTTATGCGGAACGCCGAGAGGACGGTGTTGCCGTCGTTGTTGGCGCGGAACGCGACATAGGTGCCATGTTCGGTCCGATAGGTGACAGCTGCTTGGAGAATAGTGCTGCTGGCAACCTGAGATACAGCTATAGGCGCACTGATCCCACCAAGGTCGTCTCGATTAAGCAAATACGCGTTGCGGTTCTTAGTCAGTGCAACCACAAGGTGCGAAGGGGTTGCATCTGGCACGTCCACCAGCAACGGACCTGAGCTGCCCAGATCCCCGTCGATTTGATCGAGCGACTGCCAATTGCTAGGCACCCAATAATCACTGGGTGAGCCGCTAAAGATGGGGCCGGGTTGGAAGCGAATCACCGCTTCGCCGCCGCTCCAGTTGCCGCCAGTGTTAACCGTGTTACCAGTGGTAACGAACGGATTGATCCCATCACTGGCCACGCCGCCGACGCCCCATATAGCGCCGCCCCATGCACCGCCGCCGCCGGCAGCCCATGCTGTTACGCTGGCTGGATTATCGATCGGCACTCCCACCAGCCAGCCATGCCAGAGACTGCAATCCCTTATACTCCCATATCCAACATAAAGAATGTTACCCACGATACCGAGCGCCGGTCGTTGCTGTTGGATCGCTGCAGTGAAGTTGATCCCGTTGTATGTAGCTGACGTCTCCACGTCCACGGGCCAGCCGGGATCGATGTCGCCGGTGTCCACGTCAAGCGAGAAGATGAAGTGTTTCTTGGTCGTGCCACCGTCGGGTGTAATCATTGCGTCCAAAAAGAGCGCGCGTGAAGCCAGATCGACAATGGGCGTGCCAGTGATGCCCATGGGATCAAACTTGGTGCAGATGAGATCGTCTGCCGATACCGCCGGGCCAACGTTGCGCTCCCAGATAACGCTGCCATCGAGGGCATCGAGCGCGTACACGTTATTCGATTCGGTTACTGCAATAATTGTTGGCTTGTTGCCTGGGCCGTCGTCGATGTAAAGAGGCTGTGCATAGACGTTGCCGACGATCGTGCCGTCAAAATTGAGGTCCCGTGTCAGACTAGCGGCAGCGCTCGGCGTGAATGCGGAATCAACGTAAAGACCGTCCCGCGAATCGTGGTTGTGAAACTGGGTCACATTGACCTGCGCCGCGCCTGCAACGCTTCGCGTAGCGAATGCGGGCATGGCGTTTGCCGGAAAAATTGCACTGAGAATGACAATGCATGATCCGGCAATGACAGGCGATGAAATGAAGATTTGAGATTTCATAGACAGCAGTCTGAGAGTGGAGGCGCCCTTTCTACCACAATGCGCTGCTTCCTTGTCAAGCCGTACAGCAACGGCTGTGCCGCGTTGAAATGGGAGGTTGTAGGGCAACCGCTTCGGTTGTCCTTTGAATTTGCGAACCACGGGTGCCTCTGCGCGATCATGTCGGGCATCAGCAAGCGGGGCGCTTGCCCTACAAAGTTTGTTCTGAATCGCTAGTGCGGTGTCGGATCCAGGAGGCGGATTGAGAGTTAGACTTCGTTTTTTTAACCACGGATTACGCCGATAAAACGGATGAAGAGATTGCCCACCAAACACACTGATCACACGGATAGCTCGGAACAGTTCAGGTCGGTCCCCCGAACATAGACACAACTTGCAGTCTATACTTCGACGTATTCAGCGACGGACGTGGGCAAAGGAATTTCCACTCCATCTTCTTTCATGCCCTCGAGATGGATTTCGATTACCTGCTTGATGAGTCGTTCCGTTTCTTGAATAGATTCGCCGACGGCGACACATCCCGGAAGATCAGGGACAAACGCTTCATACCCTGTATCACTCTTCTCGATAATGACGGCGTAACGCAGATGTCTCATTTTCAACCTGCTTGTTTGCGGATACTGTTCAGGGTTCCTTTGGGAATGGCCAGTCCTGTATTTCCAGCAACGGTGACTCGCATCCATGGCTTCGTCAGATGGACAAATTGACGATGACTGCCCCCTCTGCCGAGCAAGAATCCATCCTTCTTTCTCAAGACGCTGCAGGACCTCCCGGACTCACGAGCCGATAATGTCATTTCTACCGGGAGCGTCAACGCAGTCGTGTCGATACGGGAGGCCGATTGAGAGTTGGATTTCGTTTTCTCAACCACTGATGACACGAACGGCACGGACGACTAAGGGGCATGTTGATTGCTGAGAGTCGATCCGCCTTCATCGCTTGGGCTTCGTGATTCCGTGCGATCCGCTTCATCCGCGTGATCCGCGGTTGATCCTCTTTGTGTCAATTAGTGTCTATTCGCGGTTTACGGCTGGATCCGGTCGGTCCAGAGAAATTGCCATGTAGCTATAGCGTTGATTGCCACTGAGATAGTGAAGAGCGAGATTTCAGGCACGGATATCTTCGCTGGCCCATTGCCCGTCAGGAGAAGGAAGATCCAGGGAACCAGGATCATGGCGTAGCGGTAGGAGAATTGCCAGCTCCCCGGATTTCCGTGTAACCAAAGCACAAGCGTTAAAATGCTGATAGCTATCCAGGCTACCACCTTGTATCGTCCGCCTTGGCGAAACAGAAGGCATAGGAAGGGGCTGGCAAGAAAGATCGAGCAGCCAAAGCCGTCTGGGCGGATATAGGGGAAGTAACCAAAACTCTCATATCCTTGGAATAACATCGTGTAAATATTCCAGGGGATAGCATGGATCGAAAACAACCCATGCTGATACCAGGGCTCCTGCGCCACTTCCGGGATGTGGATGTAACCAAAGTCGAAGATTGAACGAAAACGTACGAAGTTATAGGCGGCCGTCGCGAGCGCGAGTATTGCAGGCAGGCTTAGGAAACGGATGAGCACTGGGCTGTTTTTCCGAACTCCTTGCTCTAGGTTCTTCCAGGTAAAAACTGTTCCGTTTGGCTGGCGCCAGAACAAATAAAGGTAGAGGGGCAATGTGATGAGTAGCTCGGTTCGATTTCCAAAAGCCATGGTGAAAAACGCTCCTGCAACAAGTGGCAACGAGCGGACCAGAGTAAAATAGAGCGCAGCGGTTTGCCCGAGCAAACCTAAACCAAGAGCGATTTGCCAGGCGCCGCCGAATCCGAGGTTGCACCAGGTCCAAGTTCCGAAAATTGGGAACAAGGCCAACATGATCCTGCGACTTAACGATTTGGCATTGAGGCTGGAGTAATCGGCTCCAAATGGCTTTGCTAGTTGAAAAAAGAAATAAACGCATAATCCCGCAATCAGAGACGCTAAGATATGTCCGGGAAAGCTATGGAGCACATTCGCGTTTCGCAGGAGCGCTACTGGAAGCATGCTAATCACTGCTCCCAGCGGAAAAGCTGAGTAATATCTCTCTCCCTGCGGGATCATTTCATTCAGCCAGTCAGGCGGTTTTTCCCGAAGACCCAGCTGACCATGGAGCAGGGCTGAGGCGATCTGACTCGTGTAATCCAGATCGTGCAGGGTTGCCTTGGTCGAGAAATAGAAGACAATTGCCGCGAACAGCGAGACTGCTATGGCCACCGGAAACTCTCGAATCTTGTTAGTTTTCAATGCCATAGTAGTGACGAAGCACGAGCGATCCGCCTGCGCCGGGCTTCGGCGTGACAGGCGATCGACGAAGGAATGTCAAAGATTTGTGATTGCGGCTGCCGGACTCTGTCAGCAGTGCCGCGACCGGGGGCTGCCCGGGTTATCTCACTTCCATCTTTCATAAGAATGCCGGCCTAACAGCTTTTCCCAGGCGGCTCTTGTCTCGGCGGGCACATTTAGATCGGCGTCGACGAGCCAGGAGACTGTTGCAAGCGAGTTTATAACAACTGAGAAAGCGACTAGTCCAATTATTATATGACGCGACCATAGCAACTCTGAGCCGCATGAACCTAGAAAGATAACAAGACAGAAAATCAGGAAAGGATAAAAATCAGTAGCGTAACGTTGAGCTAGCACGAAATATGAGAGGATGCAGAGAGATTGAAGGACGAGGGCTGCGGCAATACCCCACCCAAGGAGGCCCACTTTTCGTCGAACAAAACACAGGAATCCCATGATCGCGCCAAAAACAAGCCAACTGGAAGACCACAGCAGAGAGAGGTATACCTCGCTGTCCGGATTGGAAAAGAGCGAAGGATGGTTATATAAATGGCGGTCTACCGCGACGAAAGGAGGTCGACGTTCAAGGCCAGGAAGATGCAGGCTGAAGTAATCAGCAAAACTATAGAGAATGCGACGCGAGCTGAATGTACCGTATTTATGCGCAAATTCGCTGTGAACCGGGTTGACGTAATAGTCATAGTTTACTCCGGTGAACGTGCCGAATCTTGCGTAGCTTAGCCAAGCATAAAACGCGAGGGCAGCGCCCAGCGGCAGAAAGAGAGCCAGCAGATTAATTAATCGCTTTTCGCGTTTTACCTGTAGGGCAAGGAGCGGTGCGACCAGGATGAAAGGTATGCCGAAGGTGACTCGGGAAAGTAAAGCTGCGGCAGCGCAGAGCGAGAATCCCAACAGTAAGCGTGTCAAAGCAGCCCCATCAGCTTGTCGCGAGCGAAAGATGAAGTAGAGCGCGGCCAGCGACCAAGCCAGGCCCCAGATGATTGCTTCGTCGTAAATGGAAAGATTTCCAAGCAGTAAGAGTAGGGGTGAGCCGAGCGCAAACCCGACGATGCATGCATTTCCTAGCCAGCTACGGCCTCGTGAGGAAAGTGGAGAGGAGCGCAAGGCTGTGCCTACAACGCCCGCGACGGCAAACAGCGCAACAACGCTCGCGCAAAATCCTGAAATTCGCGACCATTTTCCATGCCCCGCCGGATAAGCGAAATTTAACGGAATCCGAAGCAACGCCGGGAACGGCCCAAAGTACATGCGGACGTGATCGTTTACGATCATTGCTTCGTGACTGATTGCCTCTGCATCGACGTCCACATCGCCTCGCAGAAAATGTTCCGCCTGGGAATCATAGGCACCGCCGAGCACCTCCTTAACAAAAACCTGTCGTCCGCCGGTTGTGGTGAGGACCCAAAGAAGGACGCTCAGCAGGAGGATGAGCGGCAAAAATCGGGGGGTGTGATCAGAAGCTTGCTTCGTTAAACCGGCTACCGCTGCAGGAGTTCTTACCACTGCGCATCCCTCCTTTGGCGGCTCAAAGGGATATGGATCGTTATCCGCTCCGAGAGGTTTCATTCGGAATCTCAGAATGCCCATTCACCACCGGCAAATAGCACGGCAAACAACGCGAAAAGCAATAGCGACCAGACCGTGAGGACGCCGGCGCAAAAGCGGTTTCTGCCAAGCAAGCCTTATCCCATAACACTGCGTAGCTCGTCGCGCCGAAATAGAACAGGAGTAGCTTCATAGCCATTACCCAACCGACGACGATCCAATCCTCTCTTGGCAGGAAAGAAACGATCTGTCTGAAGCTCCTCATCGCTTCCCATCATATAACCTAAGGCAACAACCGACTGCGCCAGCCAGGAGCAGCGGAGCGTTCAACAACCAGGTGCGGGAGAGCAAATCTGGGAAATCGATCGAATAGCGTTCGCATAGGAGCGCCGCCGCGGGCATCTCCGGGAGTAACGTCTGACCGCCCTATCTTTTAAAATCCAAGGCGCCTTTTTTGACCGCGTAAGCGTAGCCCACCATCAGGATCGTGATGAAGCTGAGCATGCTCCAGAAAATGATGCTGCTCTGCCTGATTGCGTCGCGGTACACGACTGCCCACGGGTACATGAATACAATCTCGATGTCGAACAGGATAAAAAGCATCGCCACGACATAAAACTTCACGCTGAAGCGCGGCTGGCGTTCACCCTGGGGAATCATGCCGCATTCATACGGGGTATCCTTGGCGGGCGAACGTTTTCCGCTTTTGCCCACCAACACACTGACGACCAACGCGGAAGCGGCGAAGAGGATGGCTACAAGAATTTGCAGGAGCACCGGCAAATATTCGCCTAGCATCCGGAATTCCCTGGAATCAGGAGGGTTTTGTTATTTTACACCAGCAAGATGGCCATTCTGCTGGGCAATTGCGCTGGCCAAAGCCGAAGGCAACCCCTTGTATTTCTTGCCGTTCTTCTTGACTGCGCCCCGCGCCACGAGATTTTGCAATTTCTCATACGCTCGCAAGCGCAGCATTTCCTCGCCACCGCTGGCGGCATTCCGGGCCCGAAGATTCTCGTGCACAATGTCGAACAACTGCTTAAATTCGAACGACGAGCGCCGTGAGAGGACAGCTACCAGCTCCTCAGTTACCAGATCAGGAACGCGACGGGAGAATGCATTTTTCTTTAGAATAGCCATAAGGCGAGAAACATAGCACGTTTTCGCCAAACTGCAGCACTTTTCTTTGTTCTACCGTGGCTAAAACTTAAAAGAGTGCCGAAATGGCGCAGCTCTCCAGCCGAGCAATTCTTTCCCACCTATGGCGTGCCCGATGGGCTTATCGCCGGCTGCGGGGTGGCTGTCGAAGAAGGCGCCCTACTGCCAAAGCCTGTGACGGCTTGCTGTCGTGCCGCCGTGCCGACGCTGCTCAGGATGGCGAGGCCTATAGCCGCTTGGTCCAACGTGATTGGCCCGAGTGACTCGGCCACATAGCCATCGCGGTCATATCTTTGCGAGGAGACAATCGGACTCAGGTGCTTTGTAATCACATCTGGCGATGGAATCTTGCCCAGATCAACGGAGCGAGCTATTGCCGGCATGAAAGCCGCCGCCATCAGCAACATTGGACGAAGCGAAGCATCAAGTCGCGAGTACAGCAGCGTTGTATCGACGTATGAAAAAAAATTCGTCGGCGCTGGTAGCAATCGCTCGGCTGCCTTGTAAGTTTGCGAATCAGCGAGCTCCGACGAGCTACGCCCGCTACGTTTCACCGCTTCTTCGACTGATACGGGATTGAAACCGGCGATAAGAATCCGGTCAGATAATGCGATCGTTGGAGTCATTGCGACGAGTGTGGCTGCCGACTGCTTCGAAAAATAGTGGACGCCATCCTTCTCTGTTTGCGTCCAGATTGCCCCTTCATCGGCGCGTGTGAACGCCTCGATGATCTTACCGGCCTTGGCCGCGTCCAGCACTGGCAGAGTCAGAAGTAAAGATGGCCAATGCGCACTGGATGGCCAATCTGCTAGCGCTCCCAGCTCGAGGCCGAATGCAGCTTTCCAATCATCGGCTGCAATCCCGCTGATGGCGAAGTCCTG